>Ga0265797_10001654_pt1 | contig 39058 bp, 57 predicted proteins | sample P2T30metagenome_FD_192433 | JGI IMG/M metagenome (GOLD analysis project Ga0265797, IMG submission 192433) | Plant litter microbial communities from East Loma Ridge, Irvine, California - P2 T30 | ecosystem: Environmental > Terrestrial > Plant litter > Unclassified | place: USA: California...
ATCAGTACCGAGCAGGCGCCGCCAGCAATCACGCACAGGGGCGTCAGGGCGAGTGATCGAGGGGGTTGACCTGGCAACGAATGGACTGCTCGCGGTCGGCGTCGGTGCGGTGCGGTGCGGTGCGGTGCGGTGCGGTGCGGTGCGGTGGGGTGCGGTGCGGTGGGGTAATTGCGCCGGAAACGAAAAAGGCCAACCTCCCGGTTGGCCCAATTCGCTGATTTCTTTGGTCGGGGCGAGAGGATTCGAACCTCCGACCCCGTGCACCCCATAGACAGTCTCGAACGGCTAAAACCCGCATGGATGCTGGATTTGCGCCAGAGTCATCTAATATACAGTGGTAGCGTAATGGTCAGCTTTGCCCGGGAAAATCCATGCCAGTCAGGCGATATTAGATGCATTCCAAGGCAATTTCATGTCGATCGCGGACACATCAGGAATCGCTTCCTTAATATAAATTTCGCTGGTCTTGCTGCTGGTGTGCACCAGGCGCTTCTGGATATCCGCCATCTGGCTGCCGCCTTTTGCCGCATCCGTGGCGCCGAGCGCGCGAAGGTCCCGGAACCATACGGCCTCGGTGATGCCGGCGCGCTCGCGCGCCCTGTCCCACATCGAGAACAAGCCGGTTTTGGTGTATGGCGTGCCCTTCTGGCTTGGGAACAAATACGGCGAGATGATCTCGTAGCCCCTCTTGATGGCGCGCGCCCGATCGATGACTTCCTGGATGGCTGGCGTGATCACGATGTCGACCACCTTGCCGCTGCTCTTCTTAGTTTTGCTTGGCTGGATCCGGATGTGGCCGTCCTCGAGCTGGCTTTCTTTCAGCATTCGAATGTCGATCGCGCGCGCCCAAAGCAAATAGGCCATGTCGACCAGGCAGGCAAACATCGGCCCGCTCTGGTTCGGCATCACCCTGCCGTTATCCGATCGCGGTTTGCTGAACATGCCGGCGGCGCGGATGCGCTGCACCTGGTCGTGCGTCGGCAGTACGGTGCGGCGCTGGGTCTCGAAATCACCCAGGTCGAGCTGGTCGATCGGGTTGTCCTGGCGTAGGCCCAGCCCGGACACTGCATACCGAAATAGTTTGCTGGCCAGCGCGCCATACTTGCGCGCCGTGTTCGGTTTATCGCTGAACTTCTCGCGCAGGAAGTCGGCGAATTCCTTGGTCGTGACCTCCACCACCAAGAACGCTTCGAACTCGTCGGCGATCACATCCAGGAAGCGCGAGTACTGCTCTTGGGTTTCCTTCCCGTACTTGGACAGCTTGTGCTGCTTGAACTCGGCACACAGGTGCGGCACGGTGCCCTGCACATGTGTTTTGCTGCCCAAGAGCTCAGCTAGGCGATTGAGCATCAATACCTCACCCTCCTCGACCGAACACAGCCGCACCCAGGTCTTGAGTTCCTTCGTCTTGGGCACGCGGATCTTTTCTGGCGCCACGTAGTAATACGCGTTGTACTTGATATACACCCGGCGCGGGAGTCCGCGGTTCGTTTTGCGCTGCCTGTTCATTGCCTTGCTGATTTCCTCTTCGGTCCGGACGGCGCGACCGGTTTCGGCACGCCGCCTGGATTGTTCACGTACGCGCGCAGCACGCAGACTGTGTTGTCGATCTTGCGCAGCTGCGCCGGTATGCCCAGCGCCTCCAGTGCCGCCAATTGCTTCTTCGGCAGCTTGTAATGGGTGATTGCGTAAATCTCTTGCTTCGATAACGTCAGTTCGTCCATGTTGTCTCCTATTCCATTCCGGCATCTGGGTACTGCCGGCGCTCGCGGCGCGGCGCTGCCTCCGCGAAGCCCGGACGAATCACCCCACGCATGCTGGGCGCCGGCATGGCCAGCGCACGCCGATCGAAGCCGTCGCGGCGGTCGGGGCCCCGCGCGATCACGGAGTCACCCGCTTGAATTCCACCGCCCACACCCAGGGGTTGGCGCCCCAGCTGCCGACGCCGTTGATGGACTCCCACAAATCACGGTACCAATCGCGCGCGGCGTCGGCATGCACTTCCGGGTCATCCGACACGGCCGGGCGGCGCTGCCATCCTTCCGCTGCTGCGTCCGCTTCGCTGATGTCCTGCAGCAGCTCGACGCGCACGGACACGATCTCAAGCAAGATGCGGCTTGCCGCGCGCGGCATGTGGATGCTCGGTTTCCACTTCAACCCGTAGCCCTTGCGCGCCTGGTCGCCGTAGCTGCCTGGAGCGCAGTCGGCAGCGAATGCATAGCGGTGGTGCAGGCCGCTCTCGTCGCGATGCTCGATGCCGGTGCCTTGGGTGTCGAGGAATGTCTCGCGTACCCAGAGACATTCGCCGGGCTGGCCGTAGGGACACTCCGCCTCCCAGCCTTCCATATTCGATGTCGTGTAGCCCTTGGCATCCATCAGCATCGCGCTGGGCGGCAGATAATCGTTATGACACAGGATTTCATGGCCGTCGAAATGGTACCCGTTCGAATATGGCTGGCTTTTGCAGATGCGCCGCGTCTGCGTCTTGCTGCCATCGAGCAGCGCGCGCACCATGGCGCCCTGGAACAGGATGGGCCGCTTTTTCGGAATCTGCGCGCAGTCCATTACCGCACCCTGTGAACGGTGACGCCGGTAATCCCCGGTGGCAATTCCTCCTGCTTGTCGAGGAAGTTGCTCCCCTTCTGCCCGGTAACCTGCGCGTGCTTCACCTCGACGGCGGCCGAGTTCACCATCACCTGGGACAGCGTGCCGATCATCTTGGCCTTCTCGATATCCAGCGTGCCGTCCTTCACCCCTTCGATCGCGCTGAAAAGTAGCTCGCGCAGATCATCGATGTTCTTCTTGGCCATAATCTTTCATCCTCTTGTTGATTTGTCGGGTGAGCACTGAGCGCAGCTGCACCACTTCGTTGAGTTCGGGCGGCAGGTTGTGCCGCGTGTTTCGCTTCATGTTCTCGGCCAGGCTGATGCACTCGACCTTGTCGATCGTGATTTCCTCGAGCACGTTGCTGCGCATCCCCGGCCGGAACACCACGATGTGCTTCGGTTGTACCGGACCGTTCATAGCCACCCACACCAGTTCGTGCACGGCGCGCCAGCGCTTACTGTTGTTGCCCGGGTCGTTGGTCACCTTCTGCAGCAGCACGCCGCTCTTGTCGAACTTCGTGCTGCCGATCGGCAATGTGTTCGCCGGCGACTGCCCCTGCTTGAACTGCGTCGCGCGGCAGGCTTCCTGCACGCCGGCAAGGCCCTTTGTCCCCTTGTTCCAGGACTTGTGCCCTTTTTGAAAGCGGTACTCAGCGCCTACGTTGTCGCCGCGGCGCAGGCGGCAGGCCGCTGGGCTGGCCAAGTACTCCGCCGACTTGGCCAGGCCCAGCTGGCTCGCCTTCGCATAGACCTGCTCCGTGCGCAGGCCGAGGATGGTGGCGACATCCTCGGTCTTGAAGCGTGGGTAAAAGCTGCGCAGCGAGTCGAGCCGCTCCTCGGTCCAGTAGGCTTTCGCTTGGTTCCTTCCCATTGATGCCGTCATGACTGCGCCCCTGGTACCAGCAGCGCCTCGAGCGACTTGCCACCCTCGATCCACTCAGTTACCCAGCGCGGCGGTTTGCCCCGACCGGTCCAGGCCATTCCAAGATCGCCCGGGTGGCGGTAGGCGACTTCCGGTCGACCGCCGACCTTCATGGCCGGCCGGGTGACTGGGCGCGCCATTGGCTGAGGCGGCGCATCGAACAACCCCAGTTGCTGCTTCATCGCACCATCCATTCGCAAGCCGGCTGCTCGCAATACGCATGCACCAGGTCGCCGTCGACGGTACGCATCGCCGTTCCCAGCCCGCCGGCGGCGCGCAGCAACGCTGCAGCGGCCAGCTCGACTTCCGCGGCGCGGGCGGCCTCGAACGAGAGCACGTTACGCCAGGCGCCGGAATCCTTGATCTGCAGTTTCATGCTGCAGCTCCAGCCGGCGCCGGCAGCGGCATCCAATGCGTCACGCGCTCGCCGGTGATCGGCGTCGCATCGACGTTGCGCCAGGTGTCGCCATCCAGGAAGCCCGGCCACACGTCGTCATCGTTGAGCGTGAGCAGCACCAGGGTGTCAGCGTCCGGTAGCGCGGTCGCGGTATCGGTCCATGTCGACATCGTCAGCCCACCTCTTCCAGTAGGGATTTCTGATCCTTTTCGACGGTAAGCGAGTCGCCCTCATCCAGCAGCTTCGAGCGCTCTTCGATCACGATCGTCACGAACCCGCCTTCAGCGTCAGCCAGGTTGTGCGCCCAGTCGCCCTTGGCCAGCGTCAGCACGCACTTCACGCCATCCTTGAACACGACCTGGTCAACCGCGGCCGGGAACGTGACGCGCGCGTTGCTGGCGATGATGTCGATCGCGTCGCGCACCGCGGCGCGGCAGTCCTGCTGCACGGTTGCCAGCACGCGCTTTTGCTCAGCTTCTTTCAGATCGATCCATGGCTTCGACAGGGTCTTCATGTGCTTGGTGGCGGCCTTGATCATCGCGCCCAGCAAAAATTCCTGTGCGTAGGCCTTGCCGTCCACGATGCCGTGCACGCCCGGGCGAGCGAACACCGCGAACGGGCCTTCGTCGTGCTCGGCCACCACGACCAGGCGCCACTTGTCGCCAGCCGGCGGCGTTGGATGCCAGCCGCTCACATCGTCGTTGCCACCGACCCAAGCGGCGCCAATCTCTTTCGCGTCGTCGACCAGGCGCACCACGGCGATCTCGCTGCCATTGATGACGGCGCCGGGCGCCAGGTCCTCGCTGGGCAGGACGAAGTCGGCGAATGCCGGCAGCGTGCCGTAGCCGTTCTTGTCGCGTTTGAGGACGCCGTTGTCGGCTGCTGGTGCTGCTTTTTTGCTGCTGGCGTTCATGGGTCACTTCTCCTGGGTAGCTTGATTTTTTGGGTGCTGCAGGTACTGCTGGTAGCGCCGGCGGATCCGCTCGTTCCAGCGCGCCGCAGCGGCCGGATCCCGGTCCAGGTCAGCGCGCGACTTGATCTCGCACACCTCCCGAACCTTGGCGGCCGCCGCTGCGTCGCCGTCGACGCCGAGGAACTGCTGGAACTCGCGCTCGCGGCAGCGCAGCGCGGTCCAGCGGCATGGCGTCTGGCCGGCCATGATTAGTCGATCTTCTTGAATGGGAACTTCTCCGCGAACGGCTTGATGTTCTTGTAGAAGTGCGACCCGATCGACTCGGCGCCCTGGAACTGCTGGAATTGCTCGGCATCGACGTTCTGGTAGTAGTACGTGTTGCCCACGCCCTCGCCGCGCTTGAACTGGATTGCCAAAGTGTTGTTGATGGCGTCGTGGCCGATCGCAGCCAGCTGCGACGATTCGATCGGGGTCATGGTGATGCTGATTTCGGTGGTGTTCATGCGCTTCTCCTGGTGGTTGTGGGTGGTGGTGCTGGTTACGCCGCAGCGCGGGCGCTGCGTACTTCGGTGATGTGGTCGATCAGCGCGTTGCAGATCGCCGGGAAGTCGGCTTCGTGGTACAACACGGCGGAGCGCTCGCGGCCGGCAGCGGCGAAGCCGATCGTGCTCAGGAAATCGGCGGTGAGCGAGAAGCCCAGGCGCTCGCCGATCTGGCCAAGGCGCAAGGCTGGCGGCGTGGCGCTGGCGGCGACCGACCGCGCGGCGGCGATTGGTGTCACCTGGGCCGGGAGCGCTGGCTGCTCAACGACTGCAGCCGGCGCCGACATAGCGCTGCTGGCGGCGGCTTGTGTCGTAGCTTCGTGCAGGGATCGAGCCGCCTCATCTGCTTGCGCCTGGGCCGCTGCTTCCGCGCGCTGGCGCGCCGCTTCCTGCTCCTGGCGCAAGCGCTCGGCCTTCTCGGCCTCTTGGCGCTTGTGATTCTCGATACGCGTGTTCACGCCCAGGCGGAAATCTTCGTCCGGCTTCTGGATCAGGGCCTGCAGGTCGGCGAACAGGAACTCATGGCCGGCCGCGTGCTCGCGGTACCAGGTCAGGCGCGCGCGCACCGCGGCGGCGATCGCGTCGACGGCGATCTTGCCGTTGGCCAGCTCGGTGTCGACTGCATCCTGCAGCGTGGCCAGAGTGCGCTTGTTCTTCATGGCGCCGGCGAAGTCACGCGTCTGGAACACCAGGCGCAGCGGCGCGATTTCCTGCTCGAGCGCGGCGACGTGTTCCTGGAACGCCAGCTTCACCTGGGCGAGGATGCCGGCCTTGATCAGTTCCTTCTTGTCCTTCACGGTGCGCGTCAGCACCAAGCGTTTAGCGCGCAGCTGCTCGCTGATGTGGTCGATCGTGCGCATCAGGTCGGCGATGTCGGCGGTCTGCTCGAGCGCGGCGCGTTTGGCCTGCTCAAGGTTGCCCTCGGCCTGTTCGCAGAACTTGACGGTCGCTTCCGCGTCAGCAAAGTCCTGATCCGTCAGCAAGTCGGTCTTGATGCTGGCGATGAACAGCTCGGCCTTGGCCTGGAACGCCGGCAGGTTGCTGGTGGCAACTTCGCCGCGAATCTCGATGCGCAGCGCCGGCAGAGCCATGATCGGGTCAGCCTCGAGCTTCGGCGTGTAGTTGGCCGGCACGTAGTTGGCCAGGTCGGCAGCAAACTGGGCCCAGCCGGCGCGGAGGCGCTCCTGCCAAGCTGGATCCGGAAGCACGTCCAGATGCACGAAGTTGTCGGTCGTGCCGTCGCTGCAGACGAACACCACCTTCTTGGCCTTGGTCACCATCATGATCTGCTGGCACTGCGGCATGTATTCGTCCGGCAGCTCGCCGGCGGCGACGGCCGCGGCCAGCGCCTGGCTCCACTGTTTGTGCTCGAAGGCGACGTCGCCAGCCATCGTCAGGCCATCGCACGATGCCGACAGCAGGCCGTCGGAACAGGTGACCGGGTAGAGGTCGTCGTCAATCAAATCCTCGACCAGTGGGCGCGCCGCGGCTTCGACCAGGTGACCGTGGTCGAGAATGTTCTCCTGCACCCAGTTCGAGAATTCCTGTGGCGTGCCGGTGTGCTTCATGTGCAGCAGCTCGGTGCGCTTCACGCGAGACGAGATTCCCAGCATGGCGGCCGCTTCACTGGCGCCGAAGTGCTCGAGGCGGAACAGGCCCCAGTCGGCACTGCCCTGGATGAGGTCATGGATTTGCATCATCTTGTTCTCCGTTTAGTGGTGGGGATGGCTCCCGCTTGCGCGGATTGCCAGGGATCAGTCGTTTTCGTGGGCCCAGCTGTCGATCGTCATCTTCTGGTCTTCGGTCAGCAGCTGACGGGTCTGAATCATCGCGACCAGCTGGGCGACCGTCTTCTTGCCGTCGATGATCTCGGCGCGCCAGGCAGCTTTGTTCTTGTCGAATTTTTCCGGCGTGCACATCGGCATATCGCCGCCGCGTCCCTCATTGCTGCTGGTCGAATTCGTGCTGGCGGTGCTGGCGCCGCGCACTTCGCCAGTTTCCTGGTCGACGCCGCCCTGGTCGTCGCGGTCGTCGCGGTCGTCGATGACCACCATGTCGCTATCGATCGTGAAGTTCTTGTTCGAGTCCACCGCGGTGGCCACGTCGACGGCGCGCTGAACCTCGATCGACTTCGGCATGTACTTGAGCACCTGCAGCAGCACCACCTTGCGGGCGTACATTTCCATGTTCTGGCCGTTCTTCTCCAGGGCGTAATGCCGCGCGCCGACCTTGTTGAACTTGTTCAGGTGCTTCACCACACGGTCCATCGTCCAGACCTCGATGACTGGGAACTGGCTGCCGTTCACGCGGCCGATCGCATAGACGTGCGTGATGTCCTGCCAGTTGTCGGCGCCGGCGCCCGGGCGGTGCTTCACGTAAGGGGCATCACCGAGCGCCCAGTCGAAATCGTCACCACGGGCGACGGCGCCGGTCCAGACCGTTGCGCGGCCAGCGCGCGACACCAGGTCGACCAGACCCTGCCAGCCGGGAACGAATGTCGCTTTGCCGCCATACGGCACCAGGTAGCCCTGGCCACCAACGCCGATCTCCAGGCCCAACTGCGAGGCGACGACGACAGACCCAAAGATGCTATGTAGGTCGCACTTCTGCAGCGCGGTGTTCTGGCTGAACGCGGTCATGGTCAGGCGGACCATGCGATCAGGGCTGATGTGCTTCGGCAGCGCGTTCGCAATCTGGCCTTTGTACTTATCCAGGAAGGTGCTCAGGCTCTTGGCCGGGCTGGTGACGACTTGATTCATGCTGTGATACCTCTCTCGTTAAAAGCGAAAATGCTGGTGGCTCGGTTACCAACTGCGGATCTGGTTGCGGCGCCCGACCAGGTGCACGGTGCGCTCGCGTTCGCGCTTCTCGACCGGCGCGATGCTGGTGCGCAGGCTGAGCAGGTAATCGGCGCGCTCTTCGGACAGGCGCAGTTCGCGGTTGGCCAGGAACAGGGCGAGCGGTTTCGCGACCTTGCGCGCCAGGCGGCGCACGACCCGGTATGGGCCGCGGGTGATACGGGTGATGGCGGTCATTGGACTCCTCCGGTAGCATTTGCAATTGCAGCTTCCAGCGCGTCACCAGCCGGCGTCGCCATCAGGTCACAGCACTCGAGCAGAGCCTGGCGTGCGGCGCTCACCAGCTGGTCGTGCGCGTTGCAGGCACGGACGATGAATTCGGCGTTGCGCGGCGCGATCGACTCGGCGATCAGGTGTCCGCCGTAATAAAAGACGGCGTCGCTTCCGCCAATCTCCGGTACCGGCTCATCGGCCACGACCGAACCCATCTGGGTCGGCGCGCCCACACGCCATGGCGTCTTTGTATGCTGCATCCCTGCTCTCCTTGTTGGCGCCGGCACGGCCGGCTTCGGTGTTGGTGCCGGTTACGTCTCCGGCGCCGCTGGTGCGGCCGTGGCGTGGTGGCCGGTGCTGATCTCCGGCTTGCTCGGTGCGCAGGGCCAATCCCCGAGCGCTTGTTGTCTCCGCCTATTAGGCCGTCGAGTCCCGCCTCAACATCACTGCGCATCAGCCTGCGCATTCACCACAGGTATGGGGACTCGGATTCGAACCGAGACTGTCAGGGTATTCACCCCTGCCTCTGCCGGGCCTCGCGTCCGAGGCGCTGTATTGGGCTATCCCCATGCCTGTGGTCACCGGATACGCCGGTGAGGCGCCCTGCTACTTCGCCGCTGCTGCGGCCTTGCCGTGCTGGTAGATGCGCCAGGCGTCGGTAGGTGGGCAGAGCAGCTGCTCGGTACGCACCCAGTGCTCGAGCACGGCGCGTTCGCCGGCGGCTTCGCACCTGGTGCAGTCGAGGTAGCCGAGCAGGCTCTTCGACAGGCTGCCGGTGTCGTCGCAATGGGCGCAGATCACGCGACCGCCACGGTGTCGAGGTAGCGGTGAATTCGGTCGGTGATGGAAACTTCACGATGCTCGCGCTTGATGGCTGCGAGCTCGCGCTGCGCCATCGCCTCGGCTTCGGCCCAGATCAGGTCGGTGATGACGCCCTGCAGACTGTTCGTGCCGGCGAGCGATTCGAGGATCAAGGCTGTCAGCGCCTGGTCATCGGCCAGGTAGTCACCCAGGCAGTCGAGCAGCAGCTTCGTGGTCTTCGGCTGGCCGGCGCGGATCGACGCCAGCATTGCGGCGGTTTTCTCACGCGCCAAGGTCAGCAGCGCATCGTCGCGCTGCTCAGGGGATGGGTCGTTACGAGCCATGTCAGTCTCCAGTCGGCTGCTCGGCGGGTGCTGAGCGGGTTGCGATGGAGGGATATTAGGACAAGCTAATTTTTGTGTCAATAGGAACTCCTAACTTTTTATTAGGACACGCTATAATTTGGTCACGCCGGCGCGGCACCAGGGCGAAAAAAGCCCGCGAGTGCGGGCATGGAGGATGGGATGAAAATTGGTGATTTGAGCGGCGCGCTACTGGACTATTGGGTGGCGCGGGCGGAGGGGAGATTGCAGCCCGTGATTTCTGGCGGAAAGTGCCTAGTTTCGGATGGGTTGATCATCGTCACGGTTGGAGGTCAGGCGCTCGAATTACCGGGGTATTCACCGGATCAGCCCTACTCGCCTTCGATCGACTGGGCCCAGGCCGGGCCGATCATCGAGCGACTGACCATCCTTGTACAACCATGGCACGATCGAGGCTATGCTGCGACTTTGGGTGAAACCGCCGAGCATGAGCTTCAAGTAGATGCATTCGGCTCCACCTATCTCGAAGCTGCGATGCGATGCTGTTTAGTTGCACGCTTTGGGAAGCGCGCTGATTTATCGACAACTAATTTACATCCCTGAAATCGCTGATTACTGCCAAGTTTGATAATCGCTGGCTTATATCGCCGTTGTCAGCAACATCAATAAGCCATTGTGAAATGCCTCGACATATGTCACGACAGAAGATGTCTACTTGAAGCTGTAGTACTGTTTCTGTCGTGTTCATATGACGCACCCCACCACTTCCTGGAGGGTAGATAAATTGAAATCTACTCAGTACTTTTTGCGCGTTTTGGCCATCAATGAGAAATTCGCCCTGATGTAGAAAAGCACACCGCAGAGCATAACAATCAGAGCCGCACAGGAACGTTTTTAACTCTGGCTCTTCAAATTTCGAGCCGCCAAGATATTCCCTCATAATCTCTGGCATGGTAAAAAGATGCTGATAGGAAGTTAACATGTATTTGTCAAACCATTTTACGTACCTTGCCGGAGGCCTTGAGTCTGGATCTTCAGTGCGCCCACAGATATCGGGCACGCTCAACGCCATCAAAAGCGCGGCATACCAATTTTCAGTGACAAGCGATTTTTCGATTGATTCTATGAAATGTCGCATATGCGTGTAGGCCTTTCAGGGCAGTCGTGGTTTTCTTCCGGCGCCGAGCTGGGCGAGAATTATTTAGACGGCATCAGTTCATGCGACAGCTTTCCCGCCTTTCTCCAAAACTCTTCTTCCAGGTGACGAAATGTCTTATGAAAAGCAGCCCCCGCAATCTTCGCAGCATCTGGCGGCATATCGGGCGCAAAAGGAAATTGAGTTTCTGCGCGAAGCACGCGCAGGGTTTCCGAAAACGAGTAGCACAGAAGAGCCCGACTTTGTTCGGGATGCTCGACAGCGCATCCGTGCCGCGACAGCAAAGATAGTAGCCGCGCTTCACCAAAGTCAGACCAAAACACCTGATGGGCAACCGCTTCACCCAACTGTTCGTAAATGCTCTCGTCGTAGGAAGTCATAACTTCTTATCTTGAATCGTGCACTGACCCGCAATCGTTGGGTTTCCGCCCACTATCAAGGCCGCCATGTTGTAATTACGAAAACGAAGAGTGTACTTATTGATTACCAGTTCAAAAAACAACTTTCCATCGATTTCGGTTTTAGTCTGGTACTCGGTGTCAGTTTCAACAAACTTACGACTTTCATTAACAGGAAAAAGTACCGCCTCTAATTTTTTCGTGTCAAATAAAAGATCCACTCCACCAGGGAGGCGCTCCGATGTATCGGGCCTGCACTTTAAGTAAATTTTTTCATCACTAGTGTTCGCAGAGGCCAAATGAGAGAAAATTAACCCCGCAAAGACTAGACCGATTGACAGTATTCGCTTCATGTCTCTTTATGTCCTTCTAAGCTTTTTTCGGTGCTCCGTCACGACCCCGATCACGATCAAATGCTCCGTATCGCTTCTGAGCGTTGGGTAATCCTCATTGAGGGGAACTAGCTCAAAAACCATTTCACCATTCGCATCAATCCCGCGTGGACGATATTTCTTAAAAGTCGCCTGTTCGCTCCCATTGCGAGCCACAACAAAATCCCCAGGGTTTGGCGCCAACTCAGGATCAACAATGATTCGGTCGCCAGGCTGGAAATGTGGTGACATTGATAGCCCCTCCACTTCTAACGCAAACGCCCAGCGCGATAGATCTTGGTCGGTGAACTCAAGCGCATAACCAGCGCCCGGCGGATAAGGACTCTCAATGTCACGCAATGCGCCCGCCTGAACCGAGGATATGACCGGCACGGGACGCATGCCTATCGGCACTGGCGACACGTTTATGTCGAATTCGGGGAGTCGCGGCCTTTGATCCGTTGCTCCATACAGTGCGGCTGGCTCGTTCGGCTCGATTGACCCCTGCCCTGTGGCCAACCAGTTCTGGTTGACCCGTAGGACGCGCGCGGCCTGCAGCAGATTCTCTCCCCGTAGGAATTTTGACTTACCACTCAACCAGCCGTGGACACTTGGCGGCTTCACGCCGCAGGCGCGTGCAAGCTCGACTTGGCTCACGCCAGCTCGCTCCATCGCCAACTTAATTCTTTCGGATAACAACATTAGGTAATCCTAATGGGTTCTCGATTAGGAGTGGCTATTGACATTGCTATTAGCAACTCCTAATATGGCAGTACCTTCAACCAACACTGACTCCCATGACTGCGAGTGAAATTATTGACAAGCTTGGTGGCCCGACCGCAGTGGCCCGCTTGCTGAACGTCAAACCGCCCTCCGTACACGCATGGCGCAACGGTGGCATTCCTGATGACAAATTGATCCGCTTGGCGCCGACACTCGAGAAGGCCGGTATCGCGACCCGTCAGCAGCTCCGCCCGGATGACTGGCAACAAATCTGGCCAGAGCTGGCACCCCAGCCGCAGTAACCCTGCGGCTTTTACACGCCCCTGCACTTGCCGATTGGCTCGTGCTCATCACCACCCACCGAGCGAGATTGACCATGTCCTACAGCTACGACTACCCCGAGCACCTGATCACCCAAGTCATCCTCGCCGCCCAAGCGCGCGGCGAAGACCCGACGGACGCTGCAATCAGTGCTGCCGAGGCCTACGCCTCAGGCCTGGCAGCGTTCGAGAAAATGCCGCTCGTCGAAGACGCGAACTCGCGCTACTTGCGCGAGGCCGCGGGCTGCCAGCAGGTGCAAACGGTTGGCGGCGAGTCGACTGCGCTATCACGAAGCGACCGCCCGCGAACCGGTGCCGGCAACGCCCGCGGCATCACCAGCGCGCCTGAATAAATGGCTGCGCACCAGGCAGCGCGTTATGCCACCAAGCGTCATTTGCTTGGATGACGATGATTCGGTCGTTTGCGTCAACCGCCTGCCACAGGCGAGCTTCGGCAACCTGGGCTGTCATCGATGACTTCACATAGAAAAGTGATTCATGAACTCGAACCGCTTGGCCAAGAGCTTCAATCGCAACCAGAAGACGTTTGTAATTTTGGCCAGGCGCATCGAGATCATATGAAACGAAAAGATTGTTCACGGGTGATTCCTTTCAAATAACTTGTTGTGTGGAAATGACAATTTAGCACGACTGGAATCACCGCCCAAAAGCAGTCCCACCCGTAACCCGCACCACCAAGGAAAAAACCATGAGCCTCAACCCGAACACCAGAACCGAATGCCTGGAGACGCTGCTGAACCCGGCAGAAATGACCGGCTTCACCCAGCTGAGCAAGCTGCTCGGCCTGTCGAAAAGCGCGCTGAATCGCAGCCTCATCAACAGCGCAGTTCGCACGCATGGTACGGCCCAGCCCCAAGCGATGGAATCCCGAGGTTGTCCGGGTCCCGGTCGAGCAGCTGGGCGCGCACGCGGCGTTACCACCGGCCGGAGGCATCTTTAATGGGTTCCGCCTGCGCCACAAAGAACCAACGAAGCAAAGGCCCAGCTCGACGCCGGCGCCTGAAAGGAATTGAAGCGATGGACACACCAGCACGGGCGCCGGACGCCTCGAAGCTGCTCGCGATGACCGACAACGTCGTCATCCGCAACCGGGTTTTTAAACGCGCGCGCCGCACTGGCGAGGAGTCGCGTGAGTATGGCCGCCTCAACAAGAGCATCAACGACCTGGCGGAAACGGCTGAGAAGCTGCGCAAAGCCGAGCAGCAAGGCCAGGTGCTGCCGCCATGACGACGACCACCACACATGAAGCGCCGGCACGTCCAGTGCTGCGCTACCACGGCGGAAAGTTCCGCTTGGCGCCGTGGGTCATCCGTCACTTTCCACCACACCGCTGCTATGTCGAGCCATTCGGCGGCGCTGCCGGCGTCCTGGTGCAGAAGGATCGCGCCTATGCCGAGGTCTACAACGACCTGGACGGCGACATCGTCAACGTGTTCCGCGTGCTGCGCGACGCTGGACAGTGCGATAGCCTGATCCAGCTGCTGCTCACCCCATATGCTCGCGACGAATTCAACGCAGCTTACGAGTCGACCGATGACCCGATCGAGCGCGCGCGCCGCACCCTCGTTCGCGCTGAGATGGGGTTCGGTTCCGCCGGCGCCACGAAGGGCACGACCGGCTTTCGTATCGACACCAGACGCAAACACGGTACCGCGCAGCAGTTGTGGGCGCGCTTCCCTGAATCGCTCGCTCGAGTATGCGCACGCCTGGCCGGCGTGATGATCGAGAACCGCCCTGCCCTCGGCATCGTTGATCAGCACGATGCCGAAGACACGCTGTTCTACGTCGACCCGCCCTACGTGATGGACACCCGCAACGTGGGGGCGAAGCACGGCCGCTATTACGACTACGAGATGAAGGACGATGACCATGTCCAGCTGCTGGAGAAGCTACTGACCGTGAAAGGCATGGTTGTCCTGAGTGGCTACTCAAGCGCGATGTACCTGGGCGCACTGCAGGGCTGGGCCATGGCCAGCACCGAAGCCAGGATCTCGGCCGCCCGAGGTACTGCCATGCGCACCGAATGTCTGTGGCTGAACCCGGCAGCATCCCGCGCGCTCGATCGCACTGGTTTATTCGGACAGGCGGCACCATGAATTACTTCGAACACCACATCGGCGATTATGCCGAAGCCACAGCCCACCTGACGTTCGTCGAGGATGCGGCATACAGCCGCATGATCCGCAAGTATTACGCTACCGAGAAGCCGCTGCCTGTCGATGTGAAAGCTGTGCAACGCTTGGTCGGCGCCCGCAGCAAGGAAGAGCGCGACGCCGTCGCAACCGTGCTGAATGAGTTCTTCGAGCTGGCTGCCGATGGCTGGCACAACCACCGCTGCGATACGGAGATCTCACGCTTCCGTGATGGCGAGCCTGAGCGCGAAGCGAAGAAGGCGAACGAGGACAACCGCCTGAAACGCCACCGCGAGGAACGCGCTCGCCTATTCAAGGCCTTGACCGACAACGGCTTGCACGCACCCTGGAACATCGCGATGAACGAGTTGCGGGCCATGGTGAAAGCGTTGCCTGATACGCCACTTGATACACCTGCCTCGCCGTTACCTGCAACGGCACCTGCAACGCCTGCAACGGCTACCCAATCACCAATCACCACTACCCAAGTAAACATCTCTAATCCTGAATCGTCGTCTCAAGCCTCAAACGAAGTTGGCCCTAAATTTCGAGACGACGATCGATCGGAGGAAGTGAAGCGCGAAAACCAGATCGCCGCACTGCTGCGAGCCCATGGCATCGAGACCCCGCCCAGCAGCCTGGCAACGCTCAAATCCTGGGCTGCGATCGCGGAGGTGACGAACGACGTGCTGACGGCCGCGATCACCAAAGCTCGCAAGGCCAAGCCAGGGGAAGAGATCCCACTCAAGTACCTGGCCAAGACGATCACGACCGTGCTCGAGGAGCAAGCCGCCGCGCCAGCGCCGGTGGTTGTGCCGACAGCTGCATTCCGTCTCAAGTCCGTTGCTGACCATCAGCCCGCGCCTCCAGAAGGCACCGACCCGAAAGGCCTGGACGAGAGCTACGAGGCATACCAGGCCCGAATCGATGCCGCCGAAGCCGCACGGCGCAGGAAGCAAGCCCCATGACCCGCGAGCACGCACCCTGCGTCATGTGCGCCAGGTTCACGACCATCGGCCACGTCGACGAAGCCCGCAAGGGCAACGGCTACTGCGAAGGCTGGGAGAAGCTCGTGCCCTGGAACTGGCAACCGTGCGTGCTGTTCAACGCGGCCAAGAACGTGAGGCAGAGGGAGACGTTTGCAGCAAAGCATTCGCAGCCCGAGCCTGATCGAGACCAATTCGCGCGCGAGAGCGCCACAACCGCAGCATCTTAGGAGAAAAGCAACATGAACGACACCCCCATCACCCCGACCCTCGGCCGCATCGTCTGGTATCGCGGCGCCGACGGCGGTACGCGCGCCGCGATCGTGGGCCAGGTCAACGGCGGCTTCAACCTGAACCTTTTCGTGTTTGGGCGGACGGCGGGTGACCCCGAGCAGGGCTACCAGGCGAACGTGACGCACGCGGATCCGGAGAAAGAGCCTGGTTGCTTGCCGTCGTGGGACTGGATGCCGTACCAGAAGGACCAGGCGAAGAAGCATGCCGCGCCGCTGGCCGCAGGCGAGCTGTCGCCGCATCAGCAACGCGTGGTCGACGAAAGGCGCGACCTCGACGAGAAGCTGGCGAAATTGGAGATGTTCTTTGGCACCACGATCTTTGCTTCCCTGGACGAGACCGAGAAGTCCCGCCTCGAGCGTCAGGAACGCGCGATGTGCGACTACTCGAACATCCTGCGCGAGCGCATCGCGGCGTTCCAGGCCGCGGCCAGCACCACCGTCTGACCAGCACCACCCTGCCCGGCCGCGCGCCGGCCCCACCACCAGGAGAAGCCAATGTGGCCATTCGACATCGCCAAGAAGCGGCGACAGCGTCAAGAGCAGGAACGCGCAGCGGCAGAGAACCGCGCAAAGGAAGCGGCCGAGCGTCGCCGTGAGAACGAGCACAACGCGCGCATGGACGCGCTGTACACCTCGGCCAGGTCGAAGTATGCGCGGGCCGTGCAGGCCCAGCCAGCTTGGCCAGCATTCGCCGGCGGCCAGGTCGACCCGGTGTCGCCGCTCCACCAGGCCAGCACCTGGTCGGCGCCTGCCGACGATTCGCGCCACTGCAGTGCCGCCAGTAGCGACTCGCACGCCAGCAGCAGCTACAGCTGCTCGAGCGACAGCGGATCGTCGTCCAGCTCGAGCGACTGAACGACACCACGCCCGGCCGCGCGCCGGGCCATGACAACGAAAAGGAGAACAAACCGCATGATCACCCTGACTGCAGAGAAGGCGCGCGAGCTGTTCCGCATTGACCCCAGCACCGGAGCAATTCACTGGGCCGTGGCGCACGGCCGCTGGGAAAACACTCCAGCCGGTGCAATCGCCGGATGCCTGCGTAAAGGCTATCGCTACATCAACGTCAATGGGCAAAACTGCTTCGGACACCAGATCGCCTGGCTGATCGAGCACGGAGAGTGGCCGCCGACGACGCTCGACCACATCAACGGAAACCGCGACGACAACCGTCCGGGCAACCTGCGCATGGCTACTGCCGCCGAGAACAACCAGAACCAGCACGGCCTACCGTCGCACAACACCAGTGGGGAGCGCGGTGTGTCGTGGGATGCGGATCGCAAGAAGTGGACAGCGCATATCAGCGTGGGCGGCAGGGCTAAGAATCTCGGCCGGTTCGACTCGAAGGAGTTGGCCGCGACCGCATACCGCGACGCCAAGCGCGCTCACCACCCACGCAGCCAGGAGGCATGCCAATGATCCGCCTCGTTCTCCCCTACCCGATCAGCGCAAACCGCTACTGGGCCACACGCACGATCCCCGGTAAAGGCCCGCGCAAGGCCATGGCGATGACCTACGTGACGCCTGAGGCAAAGGCGTACAAGACGCTGGTCGAGGCGACGTGCCGCGCTGCCGGCATCCGGGCGCCGCTCGCTGGCCGCGTTCGCATCGACGTGCTGCTGTTCCCGCACCGCCCGCTCGACTGGAAGACGCGCCAGCGCAAGCTCGGCGCCGCCTGGGACGACGGTGTGCAGTGCTTGGACCTGGACAACGCGAACAAGGTGCTGCTCGACGCGCTCAAGGACGTGGCGATCGAGGACGACAAGTGGGTGCGCCGGCTAACCAGCGAACGCATGGAGCCGGACGGCGAAGCGCGCGTCGTGGTGACGATCACGGCCATGCCGGTCGTGCAGCTGCAGGCGGATCTGCTTGGAGTGGCAGCGTGAACACGACCATGTCTGAAAAGTCCGATGTCGAGCTGGCCGCCGACGCGCGCATGATCGTCGCCGCGCTTGCCAGGATCCGCACCGAGGCCCATCGACGTGGCATCGAGATCGATCTGTTGACCTGGTCGGAAGGGAAGGTCGAGGTGCAGATCGAGCGTGTGCGAAGGGAGAAGCTTTGATTTAGCGTAGCAGTGTCAACTCGCGCTTGATGGAGCAAGCGCGAGCGAGTGCTCTTCGTATTGAGGAAAAGACGAAAATGGTTAGGACTCAGTGGTTTCAGTCTCGCTATCTAAATCATCATCATTTTCCACGACTGGGAAACCGTTGATCTTGGCTTCAATAATGTTTTCAGTGTGAATGATATTCTGAATCACTTGAACGTTATTAATTATTGCTCTCTCTATCCGTCTGGGTCTACCAGATTGCGCCTTGCTTGACCCGGCCTTCATGGCTTTTTGAATTGCATCTGTTTTTGCCTTCATATTGGCTACTTCAGCAGCGAGGAGATCACCTCTCAGATTTTCGGTACGCGTTTGAGCAATCTGGTGCTGGCTCTCCAAATGTTTCTTGTACACCGCCTGTGAGTACCCTGCCCCAAGAAGCAAAACACCGACTGCAACTGCAGCCGCACCCCAGCTAGCAGGCAAATCTACTTCAGTTTCCGCACCGGTGGTGGTTACAACGGGAAAACGCCCGTGACCCGTGAACTTAAAAGTGATTGAATTACCAGTGCGAGCAAAGTCTAGACATAGTTCAGAATCAAGAGCATTGACCCAATCTTCGTTGTCCAGCCCATAATCGTACCGTGGATAAAAGTCAACGTCGTAATACTGGATCGGGAAATCTGGATCACGCAATAAAGCATAGATATTCGAAAGGCCGCGCATAATAATTGCGACCTGACGGGCTGGTAATGTATGGAAATTAATATATAGCTCAAGCGGAGCAGATTCGTTTTCGACCATGCTGGTTGGTAAACGCCATAAGTTGATGGAATTGCAATTTTAACCCGGTCGATTTTTTGGTTGTAAATTTTCCCGATAGTAATTTCTGATCTTTCCCGCCATGTTGATAGGTGGCATCATTACGCAATGACTGCCACCACCTACACCCCCGAGCTTGCCGCCAAGTTCTGCGCCGCTGTCGCCGACGGCGGCTCGCTGCGTTCCGTCTGCACGCGCGCCGGCATGCCCAGCAAGGCGACCGTGTTTCGCTGGCTGGGCGAGCATCCTGACTTCGTGACCATGTACGAAAAGGCAACGGATGAACGTGCCGACGCGATGATCGACGAGATCGTGGACATCGCCGACAACTGCAAGGTCGACAAGGACTCGATCCGCAAGGCGAAGCTGCGCATCGACACGCGCGTCGAGCAGGCCCAGCGCATGAAGCCGCGCAAGTACGGCCGGCAGCTGCAGCTCACCGGTGAAGGCGGTGGCGCCGTGCCGGTCAAAGCCACACTGGACGTGGCCGGCATGCCCACCGAGGTACTGGCCGCGATCATGAAGGCACGCGATGCAACTGAGCCACGCTGACCTGCTGGCGGTCGAGCGCGAGCTGTGTAAGCGCTCCCTGGCCACCTTCGCGCAGCGCGCCTGGCACGTGCTCGAGCCGGCCGCCGAGCTGAAGTGGGGTTGGGCGCTTGACGCCATCTGCCAGCACCTGGAGGCCGTGACGCACGGCGAGATCCTGCGCCTGCTGATGAACGTGCCGCCCGGGTCGATGAAGTCGTTGCTGACCGGTGTGATCTGGCCGGCCTGGGAGTGGGGTCCGCAGGGCATGCCCGAAATGCGCTTCGTCGGCACCGCGCACGAGGAGACGCTGGCCATCCGCGACAACCGCAAGTGCCGCGACCTGATCACGTCCGAATGGTACCAGGAGCGCTGGCCGATCGACATGGCCGCCGACCTGAACGGCAAGCGCGAGTTCGGCAACACGAAGAAGGGCTTCCGCCAGGCGCGCGCGTTCACATCGATGACCGGCGTGCGCGGCGATCGCGTCATCCTGGACGACCCGATCAGCGCCGACAAAGCGAACTCGCCGGCGGCGCTGGAAGAAGCGCGCCTTGCCTTCACCGAGACGCTGCCGACCCGGGTCAACAACGACAAGTCGGCCATCGTGGTGGTGATGCAGCGCCTGAACGAGAAGGACGTGTCGGGCGTGATCCAAGACATGGCGCTGCCCTACACGCACCTGTGCATCCCGATGCGCTTCGAGCCGGCGCGCCGCTGCACGACGTCGATCGGCTGGACGGATCCGCGCACGAAAGAAGGCGAGCTGATGTTCCCCGAGCGGTTCGGTGAGCAGCAGGTGGCCGAGCTCGAAAAGGTGCTGGGCTCATACGGCGCCGCCGGCCAGCTGCAGCAGCGTCCGGCGCCGCGTGGCGGCGGCATCCTGAAGGAAGCGTGGTTCAACTACTACACCGCCCTGCCCGCTCTGGAGTTCCGCACCATTCACGCCGACACGGCGCAGAAGACCGGCGAGGAGAACGACTACAGCGTGTTCCAGTGCTGGGGGCGGTCGAGCGTTGGCCAGGCCGTGCTGATCGACCAGATCCGCGGGAAGTGGGAAGCGCCCGAGCTGCTGGTGCACGCCCGGGCGTTCTGGCACAAGCACAAGGCAATAGCCGGTTCGCCGCTGCGCGCCATGATGGTCGAGGACAAGGTGAGCGGTACCGGTCTGATCCAGACGCTGCGCCGCGAGGGCGTGGCCATCGTGCCGGTGCAGCGCAACAAGGACAAGCTGTCGCGTGGCTACGACGCGGCGCCGTTCATCGAGAGCGGGAACGTGCTGCTGCCGCAGGATGCGCCGTGGCTGTCCGACCTGTTGGCCGAGGCCTCGACGTTCCCTGGTGGTGCACACGACGACCAACTGGATCCGATGTTCGACGCGATCGGGAATGTGCAGGTGGCGCCGGCGCAGCGGCAGCAGTCGAGAGCGCCTATTCCGGTGGCGTCTCCGTTTCGGCGGCGATCCTAGCATCGAGCTCTGCGTCAATTCGAAATTCGCGAATCTGCGCAGCGATCCATGCAAGCTCCTCGTAGGCGGGTTTGATAAATTTACCCATCGTATTTTCTTTCTCCCATTGATCCACCAGTGTTTTTCCTGAGACGCCATGGTGGGCGACAGAGTCCAAATAACTTTTTCTCTGCGCTGCCCAAATTTCTCCAACACGTTTGCGAACCGCAGCGGCAACTAGTATTTCTTGATAGTCCATGTCTAATCCATATGATTTTGGAAACAAGAGCCTACCGTAAACCGCTGAGCCAAAGTCGCCACAACGCGACAATCTATTTCCCCGAGACATTTGATAGATGTAGACTATCGGAAATTTCCTCTCCGAAAGACTGCGCCTATGAGCCGCCCCACCACCGAGCAGCGCCTCGCCGCCAAGCACCGCTTCTTCCGCACCGACTTCGACAAAATCCAGTCAGCCGTGCGCGACGTGCGCATCCAGTGCTTGAGCGATCGCCGCTTCTACTCGATCCCGGGCGCCCAGTGGGAAGGCCCGGTCGGCGACCAGTTCGAGAACAAGCCGCGCTTCGAGTTCAACAAGACCCACCTGGCCGTGCTGCGCGTGGTGAACGAGTACCGCAACAACCGCATCACGGTCGACTTTGTGCCGAAGGACGGCACCGACGCCGACGAGCTGGCCGATACCTGCGATGGCTTGTACCGAGCCGACGAGCAGGACAGCGGCGCCCAGGAGGCCTACGACAACTGCTTCGAAGAAGGCACCAGCGGCGGCATGGGCGCGTTCCGCTTCCGCGCGCGCTACGAGGATGAGGACGACGACGAAGACGACCGCCAGCGCATCGCCATCGAGCCGATCTACGAGGCCGACACCTGCGTGTTCTTCAGCCTGGACGGCAAGCGCTACGATAAAGCGGACGCGAAGCGCTGCTACGTCCTCAGTGCCATGTCGCCGGCGGACTATGCGGACGAATACGACGACGACCCGGCCAGTTGGCCGAAGGACATCAACCAGGCCGAGTATGACTGGTGCACGCCCGATGTGATCTGGGTGGCCGAGGTCTACGAGATCGAGGAAAAGTCCGAGCTGGTGCATTTCTTCCGTGGCATCGCCCTGGACGACAGCGAGCCGAACGAACTGCAGCTGACCGTCGAGGAACTGGCCGAGCCGGGCAAGCTGGAAGAGCTCACCGCCACCGGCTTCCGCCAGGTGCGCACCAAGCGCCGCAAGGTCAAGCGCGTCCACAAGTACCTCATGAACGGCGCGCGCATCCTGTCGGATGAGGGCTACATCGCCGGCAATTGCATCCCGATCGTGCCGTTCTACGGCAAGCGCTGGTTCGTCGACGGCGTGGAGCGCTGCCAGGGTCACGTGCGCCTGGCGCGTGACGCCCAGGTACTGGACAACATGATCAAGTCCTGGTTGGCCGAGATGGCCAGCCGCTTCGACATCGAGAAACCGATCCTGACGCCCGAGCAGATCGAGGGGCACGCGCAGATGTGGGCCGACGACGCGGTGGCGAAATATCCCTACCTGCTTGTCAACCCGGTCACTGACCCGCTCACGCAGCAGCAGATGATCGCCCCGATCGCCTACACCAAGGCGCCGAACATGCCGCCAGCAATGGCCGCGCTCGCGCAGCTGGCCGCCACCGCGCTCGAGGATATGCTGGGCAACCAGCAGGCCGGCGAGCAGCTGCAGCCGAACCAGTCGGGCAAGGCCGTCGAGCTGATCCAGAACCGCCTGGACATGCAGGTGTTCATCTACATCGACAACTTCAAGAAGACCATCAAGCGCGGCGGCGAGATCTGGCAATCCATGGCCAAGGATCTGCTGGTCGAGGCCGGCCGCAAGATGAAGACGATCGACCAAGCCGACCAGGCCGGCACCGTCGAGCTGATGAAGCCGATGATCGACAAGGAAACCGGTCGCACCTACCTGGCCAACGACCTGGCGCGCGCCAAGTTCGACGTGGTGCCGGACGTGGGGCCCAGCTCGAACAGCCGGCGCGCCGCCACCGTGCGCGCGCTCACCGGCGTGCTGGGCATGACGGCCGACCCCGAGACGCAATCGGTCCTTACGTCGATGATCATGATGAACATGGAGGGCGAAGGCATGGGCGAGATCCGCGCCTACTACCGCAACAAGCTGGTACGTATGGGCGTCATCGCCCCGAGCGAGGAAGAGAAGCAGCAGATGGATGCCGAGGCCCAGAACCAGGCGCCGGATCCGAACGCCGAATACCTGCAAGCTGCTGCCGGCAAGGCGAAGGCCGATGAAGCGCTGGCCGTGGCCCGCGTGGGCGAGACGCATGCGAAGACCGTGGCGACGATGGCCAAGGTGCACGGCGATATCCAGGCTGGCGCCATCGCGCTGGCCGATGCGCTAACGCCCGGGCCGATCACGGATGCGCCGCCGGCGCCGGCGGAACTGGGCATGCTGGCCGCGCCAGCACAGCCAGAAATGGGCGCAGGCGCAACGCTTCCATAAATTCCGCCAATCAATGTTGCACTCACGATAGTTTCCATCTATCATTTTGCTCATTGGCATCCACCGGGCCTATCGGTGAGCAAAATTGAAAGATCCCATGCATAAAAGCTGGATGTGGCAACAGCGCTCCTACCGCGAGCAGCACCAAGGCAGTGAAAGCTTCGGCGGCGCCGGCGGCACCGCTGTTGTCGATCAGGACCAGGACGACCAGCAGGCAGCAGACGAGATGTCCGGCGCCGATGATCTGGTCGATGTCCCGTCCGACCAGGTCGCAGAAGCCGACGATGGCGAAGTCGTCATCACCATCGGCGACGAAGCCCCACCTGTAGCCAACGACGAGAGCATGGACGGTCGTCCTGCCCCTCAATGGCTGAAAGACCTGCGCAAGCGCGAGCGCGAGCAAGCCAAGCGCATCCGCGAGTTCGAGCAGGCCGAGGCCGCACGCCAGACCGCCGCAGCACCAGCAGCACCGGCAGTCGGCGAGAAGCCGACGCCGGAACAGTTCGATTTCGATTCCGAGGCTTACGGCGAAGCCCTGATTGCCTGGAACGAGCGCAAGCGCGCTGCTGACACCCAGGCCGCAGCCGCGCAAGCCGAGCAGGAAGCTGCCCAGGCTGCGTGGAATGAGCGCGTGACCAGCTACAACAACGCCAAGGCATCGCTGAAGGTCGACGACTTCGACGGCGCTGAGCACGTGGTCCGCGAGACCATGAGCCCGGTGCAGCAGTCCGTCATCCTGAACGGCGCCGACAAGCCCGAACTGCTGGTGTATGCCCTGGGCCGCAACCCGGCCAAGGCCAAGGAACTGGCGGCCATCAAGGACCCGGTGAAGTTCGCCTTCGCCGTCGCCAAACTGGAGAGCCAATTGAAGGTTGCACCCCGCAAAGCACCACCAGCACCAGAGCGCCAAGTACGCGGCACTGCCGGCGGCGCCACCAGCGTCGACAACCAACTGGCGCGCCTACAGGCCCAAGCCGACAAGACCGGTGACCGCTCGGCAGTTGCCGCGTACATGCGCAAGCAGAAGCAAGCCGCAGCGTAAAGCTGCCGTGAGGGGTCCGCGTCAGACGACCCCACCAGGATTCGCCCACCCAAGGGCAGGCAGCAGTACCCCAGTGGCCCCCGTCCGGCCGAAAACGGATGAGTGATGCAACAAGCGGCATTGGCCGCAATTCTCTCAACCGCTTTTACTGGAGGCCACTGTGCCAACCGCATTTTCCAAGCAAGAAACCGTCTTTTTCGACGAACTGATGGCCGGCTACGATGACACCCTGACCATCGGCCGCAACGTCTCCCTGTTTAATGCCGACGCCGTCGTGCTCGAGCGCTCCCAAGGCAACGCCATCTGGCGCCCTACCCCGTATGTCAGCGTCTCGGTCGACGGCGCCGCCGGCACCGATATCTCGGGCTCGTTCAACGACGTGACCCAGCTGTCGGTTCCGATCGGCTTGGGCTTCGACAAGACCGTGCCGTTCAAGATGACCAGCAACGATCTGAACGACCAGCAGCAGCGCGAGCGCAAGATGAAATCGGCCATGCAGCGCTTGGCCACCGACATCAACATCGCCTGCGCCAACGTGGCGTGCCTGCAGGGCACCCTGGTGGTCAAGCGCAATGCCGCCGCGTCGGGCTTCGATGACCTGGCCGCCGCCGATTCGCTGATGATCGAGCAAGGCCTGGTGGGCGACGCCGAGCGCCGCGTCTCGATCCTGCATGCCCGCGACTACAACAGCATGGCCAGCACCCTGGCCAAGCCACAGACCTCGGCCAATGCAAAGGTGAACACCGCCTACGAGAAAGCCTACGTCGGCCACGTCTCCGGCTTCGACACGTTCAAGTCGGATTACACCTATCGCCTGCCTGCCGCGGCCGGCGTGACCTGCACAGTCAACGGCGCGAATCAGCGCTGGGTGCCGAAGGCGACTTCGAAGTCGGCCACCGGCGAAGAGCAGAACGTCGACAACCGCTATCAGCCGCTGAACATCGGCGTCACCAGCGGCACGATCAAGGTCGGCGACGCGTTCGTGATCGCTGGCGTGAGCGCGGTGCACCACATCAGCAAGGCCGACACCGGCCAGCTGAAGACCTTCCGCATCATCGGCCAGCAGACCGGCGCCGCCGGTGGCTCGGGCGTCTACCTGATCTCGCCACCGATCATCTCGGCCGACCAGGGCGGCGCGACCACGCCGGAACTGGAATACAAGAACGTGACCGCAACGCCTGCAAACGGTGCTGCAATCACCTTCCTGAACACCCAGGCCTGCAACGTGTCGCCATTCTGGGATGAGCGCGCCATCGAGCTGCTGCCAGGCCGCAATGGCGTCGACGAAGGCCTGGTCGGCGCCGGCGCTGGCTTCATGCGCTCGACCACCGAGCTGGGCATCGAAGTGATCATGTACAAGGCCTTCAACATCAACACCAAGCAGTACTTCTACCGCGTGGATACCCGCTTCGGCGTTGGCATGACCAATCCTGAGATGGCCGGCGTGGTGCTGTTCGGTCAGACCTGATCCACTGTCTCTCCTCTCCCGGTAACCCCGGGCTTCATGGCCCGCCTCGTGCGGGTCATTTTTTTGAAAGGTCTGTTCGATGAACGATTTTCCCCGCATGTTGTATCAGGCTGGCGGCGCTGAAGAAATCCACGGCGGCCGCTTCGCCACCCTGATCGTGCACGACGACGACGAGCTCGAGGCCGCGCTGGCTGATGGCTGGTCGTTGACCACGGACGAAGCGCGCGCGCCGGCGGCTGACCTGGGCGCGCTGGCGTTCAGTGGCGATGACGATACCGCGCCGACCCGCGCCGAACTTGAAGCGAAGGCCGTCGAGCTGGGTATCGAGTTCTCCCCGCGCATTGGCGACGCCAAGCTGCTCGAGCGCATCGCGGCCGCGCTGGCTGCGAAGGCCTGATGTCATGTGGACGAAAAAGCAGCTGATCGAGCAGGCGTTTGACGAACTGGCCCTGGCCGGCTTCGTCTACGACCTGGATCCGGACCAGCTCGAAAGCGCGCTGCGCCGGATGGACACCATGCTGGCGCAGTGGAGTGGCGCGGGCATCGCCCTCGGCTACCTGCTGCCGGCCGGGCCCGACGATTCGAACATCGACGACGCTTCCGGCATTCCTGATGCGGCCATCGAGGCGGTGTACATGAACCTGGCCGTCAGGATTGCCGCCAGCCGCGGCAAGACGCTCACCGCCGAAACCAAACTGGCGGCCAAGCGTGCGTACGACCGCCTGCTGGGCAATGTGGCGCGCGCCGCCGCGCGTGCAGTACCGATGCCAAACACCATGCCGCGCGGCGCCGGCAACAAGCCTTGGCGCCATGGCGTGCCCTTCTTCTTCGGCCCGGGCTGTGCCCCGGCCGAACCCACCACCGCGCCCGGCACCGCCGAGCCTTCTCCCGACGACGAGCAACCATGATCAAGCAACCATTCTTCCCCCATTACGGCAGCAATCAGGCGCTGGCGGCCGCCGCAGCTTCGAGCAGCGCCTCGATCAGCCACCAGGCCAAGCAGTTGCGCGTGCTGAACACTGGCGCGAACATCGCCTATTTCCGCACCTACGACAACAGCGGCGGCGTGCAGGCTGCGACCGTGGCCGATTACCCGGTTCCAGCCGGCATGGGCGCCATCGTCAGCAAGCAGGGGCACAACGCCATCTCGGTAATCTCGACCGCCGGCACCACGCTGCAGGTCATGAGCGGCGAAGGCGAGTAATCATGGACTTCGGTTTCGGCGGCGCACCATCGATGGCGCAACTGGCCGCGATCCTGGGCAATGACGCGCCGCCGCCCGAGGCAGTCGCCGCGAAGCCAGGCGCTGCGGTGCTGGCCGCGCGCGAGGATCATCAGCACCCGCGCCTGACGAGCGCAACGGTGCAGGCCCTGGACGGCGCCGGCCTGGCCACCGTCCCATTCACACGCACCTTCGCAACACTGCCGGCGGTGACGTGCCTGCTGTACGAGGCCACCGCCGCGCAGCCGGTCGTGTTCAAGGTGCGTTCGTGGATCCAGGATGCCAATGGCAACTACACCGGCTGCGTAGTGCAGGGCGTGCGCGCGTCGCTCCTGCCGGCGCTGTCTGGAATCGGCCTGCTCACCGGCTTGATCACCGCACTGTCAAACCTGAACGTGTTCGGTGGCAGCGCCGCCGGCGCGCAGTTCTGCTGCATCGCCCTTCAACCATCGGCCTGATATGCAAATCCCAATTCTGAGCGGCACCTTGACCGACGAGAGCCCGGACTTTCGAACCAAGTACCCGCGCAACATGATTCCGGTACCGAAGGCGCAGGGCATCAGCAATGGTTACCTGCGCCCGGCGGACGGTATCAGGCAGATTGGCACCGGGCCCGGCGTCGACCGCGGCGCCGCCACCTGGAACGGCGTCTGCTACCGCGTCATGGGCAGCAGCCTGGTACGCGTGGAGGCCGACGGCAGCGTGACCACGCTGGGCGCCATCGGCGGCGCCGGCCAATGCAGCTTCGACTATTCCTTCGACCGCCTGGCGATTGCCGGAGGCGGCGCGCTGTACTACTGGGATGGCGCCACACTCAAGCAGGTAACCGATTCCGACCTGGGCACCGTGCTCGACGTGCTGTGGATCGACGGTTACTTCATGACCACGGACGGTACCTCCCTGGTGGTCACCGACCTGCGCGACCCGTTCTCGGTCAACCCGCTGCGCTACGGCAGCAGTGAGGCCGATCCCGACTCGATCAAGTCCATGTTCAAGGCGCGCGCCGGTGAGGTCTACGCGGTCAATCGATACACGGTCGAGCTGATGAATAACGCCGGCGGCAACGGCTTTCCGTTCGCGCGCTACGAGGGCGCGCAAATCAACCGCGGCGCCATCGGCACGCACAGCGCTACCCTATACGCCGGCCAGATCGCCTTCCTGGGCGGTGGTCGCGACGAGCCGCCAGCAGTGTGGTCCGGCATTAATGGCGCGACACAGAAGCTCTCCACCGGCGAGATCGACACGCTGCTACTCGATTACACCGGGGCGCAGCTGGCCGACGCTGTGCTCGAGGCGCGCACCGTGAAGAATCACGCCCTGCTCTACCTGCACCTGCCCGACCAGACGCTGGTCTACGACGGCGCCGCGTCGGCCGCTGTGCAGGAGCCCGTGTGGTTCACGGTCGATTCCGGTCTGGCCGCGCCAGCGCAGTACCGCGCACGCAACTTCGTGTGGTGCTACGACCGCTGGCTGTGTGGCGATCCGACGTCGCCGGCGCTGGGCCAACTCGACGACACCGTGTCGACGCATTACGGCCAGGTGATCGGCTGGGAGTTCGGTACCAGCATCGTCTACAACAACAGTCTGGGCGCCATCTTTCACCAGCTCGAGCTGGTCGCGCTCCCCGGCCGTGTGCCGCTGGGCGCCGATCCCGTCGTATGGACGTCGTATTCGATCGACGGCGAGACCTGGAGTCAGGAGCGAAGTGTGCGCGCCGGGCGCCAAGGCCAGCGCGGCAAGCGCCTGGTGTGGCTGGGCCAGGGCAGCATGCAGACCTGGCGCGTGCAGCGATTCCGGGGCACGAGCGATGCCCACATCGCGTTCGCGCGCCTCGAGGCCCAGGTGGAGCCGCTCAATGTCTAAGCTCACGCTCGACCGCCGCACGCTGGCCAGCCTGCTACAGAACAACCAGCAAGCCATCTTCGCATTCGAACGACTGCTGGGCGATGTCGACGGCGTGCTGCCTTCGACCATCGAAGAGGCCAATGCGCTCGCTGGTCAGGCGCTGGCCGTGGCGCAGATCGCCATGTTGTCGCTGTCCACGCTGGCTGAGGCGCTCGAGCAGCTGGAAGGCGCGCCGGCCGCGCCGCCGGTTGTCGAGCCGGAGGATACGGCGCCGCGAGCGCACCTGGGCACGGTCGCCAGCCAGAACGCTGATGAGGTCGAAATCACTGGCGGCACCGCGGCATTCAGCGCCGGTTCGGTGACGACACCCAGCTTACGGGTTGGAACAGACGCGGGTTGGTATAGCCCTGCAGTAGGCGCCGTCGCTCTCTCCATCGCTGGCACCAAGATCGCATCGTATGCCGCGGGCCTCATCGACTACGCGATCGACACATTGGTGGCAGAGCGAAAATCTGTCCTCTTCTACAACAATCAGTACGGAATCGGCACGCCCGACTTCGCTGGGCTGCAAATATTTTGCGGTGCTGGCGACACGATCCGCTTCGGCCGGCGGTCTCCGACCGGGGTCTTCACTGAAGTCGCAGTACTGAATGCTACCGACCAATTCTTGGTCAAGCAGGTTCGACCGACCGCGGTGACAGGTACGCCGCCGCTCGTCGTGGCCAGCACAACCAAGGTAGCCAACCTCTACGTCGAGAAGGCCGACAAGCTCGGCAACCCGACCACTCTCCCGGCGGCCGCAACCGACCTGCCGACCACCATCACGCTGGTGAACGCGCTGCGCGCCGCCGGCATCGCAAAAGGACTTTGATCATGACCACCACCGTTGCCGTACTGCTCGAGCCCGTCTTCGGCACCCCAACCGGCGCATCCTATGTCTCGGACGGCTGCATCACCGCTATCGACAAGATCACCGCAACCAACGAGGGCGCCACCGTGGCAACCGCCACTGTCCAGCTGCTGTCCCCGGACGGCACGCAGACGGTCTCATTCACGAAGTCCCTGGCGCCCGGCACAACCTGGTCCTTCCCTGATGTTGTCGGCCATACCATCAACGCCGGCGGCAAAATGAACGTGATTTCGCCAACCGCAAACGCCGTAAAGTTCCGTGCGAGTGGTAGAAAATTCACATAGAGATAGCTCGGTACTATCTTGCTTTACATTTCCGATAGGATATTTCTATAATGCAGTAGTTGCCGAGTCTCAAGGCAATAGCTGAGATCAGGCGCCCAGCGGCCATGAACCCCATTCCAGGGAAAACTCATGCAGCTGGCCGCCAACGCCACCCAAGCCCTGCCCGCGCAGGCATCCATTCCCACTCGCGAACAGATCGAACGGCTCGAAGCGCAGATGCGCATGATGGAGCAGCTTCCGATCGAGCCCGTTCACCACTTTGCCGACAATTTGTATGCGCGCGAGATCCTGATCCGCGCCGGCACCATCCTGACCGGCAAGGTACACAGCACCGAGCACCTGAACATTGTCAGCGCCGGCCGTATCGCAGTCTGGACTGAGGACGGGATGAAGATCGTCGCCGCCCCATGCACGCTGATTTCCAGGCCTGGCACCAAGCGCGTGGGCTTCGCGATCGAGGACACGGTCTGGACCACGATCCACGCCAATCCCGACAACCTCACCGACCTGGGCGCGCTCGAGCTGGCCCTGATCGAAAACACCCAACCAGTCATCACCAATCAGGAGTCCCCATGTCTTGGGTAGCAGCAGCCGTTGCCGGCGGCACTCTCGTGGGCGGCTACATGTCGTCCAAAAGCCAGAAATCGGCCGCCAACACTGCCGCAGAGGCACAGACCGAATCCGCGCAGCTTGGCATCCAAGAGCAGCAACGGCAGTTCGACGCCATCCAGAAGCTGTTGTCACCGTTCGTCAATGCCGGCACCGGCGCGCTGGGCGGCCAGCAGGACATTCTCGGCCTGAACGGCGCTGGCGCGCAGCAAGGTGCGATCGCCGGCATTCAGAGCTCGCCACAATTTACGGCGCTCGCCCAGCAGGGCGAAGACGCCATTCTCGCCAATGCCTCGGCAACCGGCGGCCTGCGTGGCGGAAACGTGCAGGGTGCACTCGGCCAGTTCCGACCTCAACTCCTGGCTCAACTCATCGACCAGCAGTATTCGCGCCTGGGCGGCCTGACGAGCCTTGGCCAGAACGCGGCCGCCGGCGTTGGCAATGCCGGCATGGCCACCGGCAACAACATCACGCAGCTGCTCGGCCAGCAGGGGGCGGCCCAGGCTGGCGCCGCGCTGTCGGCAGGCCAGGCGAACAGCCAGTTCATCAACAGCGCAACCAACGCGTTTGGTAGCTTCATCGGGAAGAAATTCTGATGGGTCCGATCGACTACACCAGCCCATTTGCAAACCTGCCTACTGCAGGCGCATCCCTGATGCAGGGCGTGCAAAGCGGCGTGGCCATGGGCCAGTTGCAACTTGAGCGTCAGCAAAAGCAACTGGCCTTCGACCAGGCGCAGCAGCAGCGCACTGACCTCGCAACCTTGAGTCAGAACGCCACGCCGCAAGCAATCGCTGCTCTGATGATCAAATACCCAGGGCTGAGCGAGCAACTCAAGCGCAGTTCGGACGTGCTGTCGTCGACGCAGCAGCAAGGGCGCCTGGACAGTGCAACGCAGGTGTATGCGGCCCTGCAGTCGAACGCGCCCGACGTGGCACAGCGCCTGCTCAAGGACCAGGCTACTGCTGCCCGCAATGGCGGGAATGAGCAAGATGCCAAAGCAGCCGAGACGATCGCGCAGTTGGTCGCTGATCACCCGGAGTTCGCAAAGACCACCATCGGTCTGCGCCTGGCTGCGGCTGTGGGGCCCGAGAAATTCGCCGAGTCGTTCGCAAAGCTGGGTGGCGAGCAGCGCGCCCAGGAACTACAGGGCGACGTCGTTCGCAAGGGCGCGGCCGATGCAGATGCGGCGGTGGCGGATGCCACGACCAAGGGCGTGCAGGCCAAGTACGCCGAAAGCAACGCCCTGCTCGAGCAGGAAAAGAAGGGCTGGGACATCAAGGCGCTGAAGGCCGACATGGAATACAAGCGCGACTCGAACCGCATCGCGGCGATGAACGCGGCGGCCGCACGCGAAGGCAACGGCCTGAAACGCCAGGAATTGCAGCTGAAGATCCAGGACACCATCCGCGAACGCGACGACAAAATTCGCGGCAAGGTCGCGGACGTCGAAAGCGCGGCCAGCAACATGGACAACATGCTCAATACCATCGAGCGGATCCGCAACAACCCGTCGCTCGGCTCGGTGCTTGGCTCGCTGGAAGGCAAATCCCTCTACCCCAACGCCACCCTCGGTTCGCTGAATCCATTCGGCGATGGCGACGAGCGCGCCGACGCGATCGCCCTGATCGAGACGCTCGGCTCCCAGGCATTCTTGTCGCAGATCCCGAACATCAAGGGCATGGGCGCGCTGTCGAACGCCGAGGGCGAGAAGCTGCAGGCCGCGTTCCAGAACCTGTCGCGCGCGCAGTCGGAAAAGCAGTTCGACGCCACGCTCAAGGAAGCGACGCGCCTGCTCGAGAAGGGTCGCAGCACCGTGAGCAAGCGGTATGGCGTTCCGCTTGGCGCGCCAGACACCCCGGCCAAGGCAGGCACGCGCCCGCCGCTTTCCAGTTTCGGAGGCTGATCGATGGCCTTCGACGTACAAGGCGCCCGCGCCGCTGGCTACACCGACGTGGAAATTGCCGACCACCTGGCGCAAGAGCGAAAGTTCAATATCGCTGGCGCCCGCAAGTCCGGGTATTCGGAAACCGAGATTATCGGCCACCTGTCCACCCCACGTGCCCCCAGCGCTGACGACATCCCGATCGATGCCACGGCTCGAGCTGCTGGTCCAGCCGCGCCGGCGGCGCCACAACCAGCGCCGGGCTTGGCCGACCAGATCATCGGCGCCGGCGAAACCGCGCTGTCGCTCGCGACGGGCGCCACGGGCGGTGCTGTCGGCATGCTGGCCGGCACCGCCAAAGGCCTGGCCGGCTCCGTCATGGACGGCACCTTCGGCACCCAGCAGGGTGTGCGCCAAGTCGAGCAGTCCGCCGGCGAAGCCATGTCCGCCCTCACCTACCAGCCGCGCACCGTGTCCGGACAAGAGCAGGCCACCGCCCTGGGCGAGACGCTTGCCGCTGCCATTCCGGCCGCAGGCCTGGGTAATGAACTGGCCGCTGCCGGCCGCGCTGCCAGCAACGCCGGCGCCGCCGCGCGCAATGGCGCCGTGCCGGCGGCTCAGGCCGGCCTCGAGCGTATCCGCACCGCAGCGCCGGCGATCGCCGAGCGCGTGCAGCGCACCCTGAGCCGTAACCCGGACCGCGCCATGCCGACGCCCGGCACCCTGGGCAGCGCCGGCGCGGCCGGTACCGACATGGCGCTGCAGCGGCGCGAGCTGGCGCGCGAAGTCGGCGTCGACCTGACCGAAGGCCAGACCACGCGCGATCAGCAGCAGCTGCGATTCGAGCATGAAACAGGGAAAGGCCAGCTTGGCGCCGGCTTCCGTGATCGCTGGTCCGACCAGAACGAACAGGTGTTCAAGCACTTCGATCACCTGGTCGACCAGACCGGCAAGGCCACGGCCGATAAGGCGGCAACGGGCCGCTCCGTGGATGACGCCCTGCGCGCCGGCCTGGCCAACGATAAGGCCCGCGTGCGCGTCGCCTACAAGGAAGCCGAGAAATCAGCAGAGAGCGCCGCGCCTGTGACGCTCGACTCCGCCATCCAGTTCCTGAACGACAGCGCGCCAGACGCGGAAGTGTCGAAGCTGCTGGGCGCCGCACGCCGGCACGCCATCAAACTGGGCGCCGCCATCGAAGACGCAGACGGCAACCTAGTGGCGCAGCCCACCACCGTCAAGAACGCCGAGCTGCTGCGCCGCGCGGTCGGCAACGCTACCGACTACGAGCCGACCAACATGCGCAACGCCGCCATCCTCAAGGGCGAGATCGACACAGCCACCGGGCCGGCCGCTGGCCCGATGTACCGCAGGGCGCGCCGGCTGCGCGAGAACTTGGCCAAGAAATACGAGGACCGTGGCGTGGTCACGTCCCTGCTGAACAACAAGAAGGGCATGGCCGACCGCAAGGTGGCGATCGCCGACGTGTTCGAGCACTCGATCCTGGGCGCGAGCCGTGAAGACGTGTCGGCAGTGCGCCGCGCGCTGACCGCGCACTCGAAGGATGCCCCCGATGAGATCGTGCAGCTGGGCCAGCAGGCCTGGCGCGACCTGCAGGGCGAGACGCTCAACTGGATCAAGGAAGAGGCGTACCGCAACACGGCCACCGACCAGCGCGGCAAGACGATCCTGTCGGTACCGAAGCTCGAGAGCGCAGTCAAGCGCCTCGATGCCGATGGTCGGCTCGACACCATCTTCGGCAAGCAAGGTGCGCAGCACCTGCGTGACATCAACGACTTGGCCAAGGTGATCTACACCACCCCGCCTGGCGCCGTAAACCATTCGAACACGGCCAGCGTACTGCTGGCGGCGCTGACCGAAGCCGGCGTCACTGGGTCCATGACCGGCTTGCCGGTACCGGTGCTGTCAGCGCTGCGCCTGGCCGCCATCCAGGTCAAGAACCGCCGGATCCAGAAACGTATCGAGCAAGCCTTGAGCCGCCAGCGCGCTACCGACGAACCCCGCCCGCCCGCGCCGCCGCGCACCCTTCACTAATTCGAGGACATTCATGCTCCCAGTCGAACAACCCTTCAAGACGTACACCGGCCTCGATGGCAAGCCGCTCGAAAACGGTTACGTGTACATCGGCAAACCGAACCAGAACCCGGCAAACGAGTCGCAGCGCGTCACGATCTACTGGGACGCCGCCGGCACTATCCCTGCCGAACAACCGTTGCGAACCGTCGGCGGCTACATCATGCGCGGCGGGACACCAGCTAACGTGTTTTTCGATGGCGAATATTCCGAGCTGGTGCGCGACTCGAAGATGCGCCAAGTGGCCTATGCGCAGAGCTCGGAGAATTTCAGCCTGGCGGCAGTCGTTCGCGGCTACGTAACGAAGTTCGCTTCCATCGTGGGAGCAGCACTCATCGGCTTCTCGCAAGGCGCTGCCGGGGCCGTACCGCTCACGCTCGAGGACGTGCTGCGCGAGAATGTCAGCGTCGCGCGCTTCGGCGCGATCGGCGACAGTGTCCACGATGACACAGCGGCGATTCAGGCGGCCATCGACTCCTTCCCGAATGCGTCCTCCTGCGCGGTTCGCTTCCTGCCGGGCCGCACCTACAACATCAAGGGCACCATCTACACGCGCAATCGCAGCGTTCTCCTGGACGGCCAAAACGCGATCCTGGTCATTAGCGGAAACGTTGAATATGGAATAAAAATCACCGGCACGAACTGTGAAGTCCGGAACCTGCAAATTAACCGAGCCAGCGGCGCGCAGGTCACGGCCGCCGTGTACTTGACCGGCCTGCAGCACGTGATCCAGAACGTGACGAGCCGCGCGCAGACCTGGCCTACGTTCATCCTGAGCCAGGACCTGAAGGAATCGCATTTCACCCAGATCCGCGTCGACAACGACGTGACCGGCCTCACTGGAAAGATCTTCCAGTTCGATTACTGCGTGAACAACACGGTGTCGAACTCGATGGTGGGCTTCTGCGCGCAGGCCTTCTATGGCAGCGGCCTTGGACAGCCGACGTCGAACTATCACAACGAAGGGATCCTGATCAGCAACGTGATCACGGTCTACGCCGGCAAGGCGGTGAACTTCGACAACGGCACCTTCATTGCCATCACGAATTGCTGCTTTGACTTCTGCGAGACGATCGGCGTCTTCGTGTCGAACGGCACCGACCTGATGGTCTCGAACACCTGGATCGCCAGCAATTTGACCGACGACTTCCTCGGCATCGGCACGCTGAGTGGTGTAGATGGCGTCTCCATCCAGAACTGCACCTTCGTTCGCGGTGCCAAAGCGATCGCCGGCGCGCGCGGCGTTTCTCTGCCGGGACCAAGCGCCCTGGTGCTCTGCAACCGGTTCCGCTTGGGCATGAGCGGTGGCGTGGTCACCCAATCCACAAGCCAGGTCGGCTTCAATTCGGTCACCGGTGGCGGCACGAACATCATTGCCAACAACAGTGTTTCGACCGTCGTTGGCTCGATGTCTATCGAGAAGTTCTTGACGATTCCAACGGGCGGTGCCCTGCGCGTCGGCGGTAACGAAGGCATTTACCCGATCGCGCTGTCCGGCTCTGCAAGTGCTGGCAACAACGGAGCACTCCCCGCCCAGACCGCCGGCTACTACGGAGTGATCGTCGAAGGCGAAATGGGGATGATCCCCTTCTTCAAACCGTAATCGAAAAAACCATGATCGAAAAACCACCTCCATCCCCAATCATCTTCGACCTGGCGACCATGCTCACCTGGGCCTGGGTGATCGGTCTGTCTCTGCTCGGCGGCTTCGTGTCGTTCTACCAGAAGCTGAAGGCCGGCCACGTGCGCGCCTGGAACGTTACCGAGTTCGTCGGCGAGATGGCCACGTCGGCATTCGTCGGCATCCTCACCTTCAAGGCGTGCAACTGGCTCCAATGGGATCCGTCCCTGACCGCGGCCGTTGTCGGCATCACTGCACACATGGGTTCGCGAGCGCTATTCAAGGCCGAGGCCAAGTTCAGCGCCTGGGCCGATTCGAAATTCCCAACCCCAAAGGATCCAGATGAGCATCACGAAAATCATTGATGGCGTAATCGAGCGCGAGAAGGGTTACGTCAACAACCCGAACGACGCCGGTGGCGAAACCATGTGGGGCATCACCATCGCCACGGCGCGGCGCCACGGCTATACCGGCGCCATGCGCGACTTGCCTCGCGCCACGGCGGCGGCGATCTACATGGCCGAGTACGTTACAGAACCAGGCTTCCACAGGATCGTGGTGCTGAACGCAGCCATCGGCGAGGAGCTCGTCGACTCGGGCGTGAATTGCGGCCCTGGCCGGCCTGGCCCATGGTTGCAGCGCACACTCAATTTGCTCAACCGCCAAGCACAGCTGTTTCCCGACCTAGTGGTCGACGGCGTGCTGGGCCCGGCCACGCAGTCGGCGCTGCTGCACGTCTTACAGCAGCGCGGCGCCGACGGCGAGAAGGTCATCCTGCGGGCGCTTAATTGCATCCAGGGCGCCTATTACATGGAGATCACCGAGCGCCGCGCCGCGAATGAAGAGTTTTTTTTCGGCTGGATGCTGAACCGGGTGGAGGTCGCATGAGCGCGCTCGAGCGACTTGTCGCAACGGTGTTGCTGGCGGTTGTCCTGCTGGTGGTCGGCTGGGCTGGCTTCCAATGGTACGGCGCCAGCCAGTACGAGGCTGGCCACGCCGCTGCCGTCGCCGAGCGCGGCGCGCGCGACGCTGTCGCCGTTCTCGCACGCACCGAGCAGAACATCGCCACTGCCCAGCACCACGGCGCCATCAACCTCAAAATCACCGAGACAAAACATGAAGAGCTTGCTCCTGTTGTTCAGCGCATCTATGTTGACCGCGTGCGCGTCGGCGCCGCTACCTGTGGACCTGCCACCACCGCCGAAGCCGAAGATGCCAGCAGCGGCCACGGCGCCGATCCCGCCGGCCGGCTGGTACGTGACGACGTCGAGAGAGATACGCGAGCGCTAGAAGAGGCCGTCGAGCGGCACCTGGCCACTGCGCGCGCTTGCCAGGCCTGGGGCGCCGAGAACGGGTTCGCGCCATGATGGAATTTCACGTGCTCACGCCGCGAGGATCGGTGCATCTATTGTCCGTTGACGGCGGGCGGATTGTATCGGACACCCCACACCTTGGCGATCCGCTGACCGCGCGTAGCGGTGCCACCAGCACCGTAGCCCCGCCGGGGCCGTTGCTCCAGGATCACTCGGCAGACAACACTGAGTGAGACGTTACGCTCATGCAGGTAACAGGCCGCAGGGTACATGCCGAACACATCGGCGATGTTTGCGGCAAGGTCGACGTAGACAGCAGTCAGGCGGTCGGTTCGGGCGTCCATGCGCTATTCTGGCGTGTCGGCTGCTGCCCGGTTTGACGTACCTCAAGCGTTACGCTTCGTCGGTAAGCATCCCGTGCTGTCCTGCCCACTCTGCCAGAGCGTCGTTCATTCTGGTCTGCCATCCCTCCCCTGTAGCCTTGAACGCATTCAGCACGCGGGTGTCCAAGCGGATGCTAATCGGTTCCTTGCGAACTTCCACACGTGGCCGCCCGCGCGCGCGCGTCGGCCGTACTGCCGCCCATTCGGCGTCGGTGTACGGCACTGAGTCCGGGTCCTGCATCGCGGCCTTCGTGATGGCAGCGTCTTCTTCAGGAGTAGGGACCACCGTCCCCGGTTTAAGCTTCGGCATATCGTTTTACCTCCCTTGTGTTCGCCTTGCGCAGGCTGATAATTCGGCGGACGTCGGCACGATCGACATAAACCACGTAGAACAGGCGCATGCCGATGTAGCCGATGGCGCACATGCGCGGTTCGCCGTAGTTGTAGCGCTCGTCCGACCAGACCAGCGCGTCATCCCATTCAATATCAGCAGCAGCTGCAAGCGAGACACCGTGCTTGTCGATGTTGCTCAGGTTCTTGGCGGTGTCGAATGCGATGTCCATTTAATTATTGTATATACGATTAATAGTCGTGTCAATAATTTCCGTATATACGATATTGCGGACTGAGCGACACTTTGACGATGCACGGAAGAGTCAAATAGCTACGCCAGCGCGGCAAGCGCAGGTCCGATCGCGAGATCGCGGCTACGCCATTCGTTGAGGGCGACATCGTCGTGTACGGTCTGGCCGGCGTGACCATGGCCGAAGTACGGGAGCGGAACACGCAGGTCGGCGACCCGCTGCTGGTGCTCTACACCGGAGCCATCGCGGCGCTCCGAAGAGGCATAAAAAAACAGCACCGATATTAGATGATCATCTAATATACAGTGCTGTTCGTTCATACAGCTTTCGCTGTAACTGCTTGATTTTCTTGGTCGGGGCGAGAGGATTCGAACCTCCGACCCCGTGCACCCCATGCACGTACGCTACCAGGCTGCGCTACGCCCCGACTAGTCAACAATTATATCAGAGGCAGAAAAAATCTTGAGCTTTTGATA
>Ga0265797_10001655_pt1 | contig 39054 bp, 41 predicted proteins | sample P2T30metagenome_FD_192433 | JGI IMG/M metagenome (GOLD analysis project Ga0265797, IMG submission 192433) | Plant litter microbial communities from East Loma Ridge, Irvine, California - P2 T30 | ecosystem: Environmental > Terrestrial > Plant litter > Unclassified | place: USA: California...
GAACGTAACGACCTATGCAGAGGAAGAGAAGCGTCGCATTACAAACACACGAAACGCCCTCCGCCGGACGATTAACACCGCTATGAGCTCTTCCACGAAGTCCAAGAACGATAACACGCCGACGCCAAAGTAGTGGGGATCTTTTGGCCAGTTGGAGTGGTTCCCACTTGGTAACGCTATCGACATACAGGGTGATCCATCCATCTATTTGACGACCAATATGCAGTCACGGCTACTTTTCAAACGTACGTAGCCCGCAAGATTTGCTTCCAAGTTCAGCAGTGAGTTTACTCACGTCTCTTAGGTTACCCAGAGTCTAACGACAGCTCGACATCAATGACGGGTGATTATCGCTCGTTTATGAACGTCGAAAAGAGTGGAAACATGACAGGGTCAAATGAGAACCACGTCGCGCGGCTCACTAAGCTTTTCACCGTCTTTGAACACATGCCGGCGAACAGCAAAACGATACCAAGCATCGACTCTGCACATAGTCTCGGTATGTACTGAGGTCCAAGCTGATCGTACATGAAGAATGGTGATGGTATGAGCGCAGAGCAAGCCCTACGGTTCTTCGAAGCTCACGGCAGCGAGATCAGCCGCCGTTTTGAATACCTACGAAGGAATTCTCCATTTGGCCCGAAAGATCCGAACACAATCTTGTCGGTCTTTCAAAATGTTGAAATCACCACGCCGTATACACCTCTCCGACTCCGCGTCAACACCGCTCTTGATACCTTGCCCTGGTCGTCAATACTTGGCACTACCAAATTCGAAGGCTTCTGTAAGTGGTCTCAGACTTTATACATTCAGCCTTCGCAATCAGCGAATTCCGCTAATTGCAAGTTCGCATGAATAGCCACTTCACACGCAATCGACAAGGATAATCCTGAGCTGAAATGGAGCACCAAGGCATCATCACATGCTGCCGCACGTTTGGGTAAGCGTGAGGCATCTTTTGTGCATGGCACCTTCGCGAAGCATGACATCCGCGGCACGCTCAACCTTCTGGAGTCTCTCGGTATGGTCGCGAAACCGGTCCAAAGGAAAAGGTCAACCACAGCAGGGGGAGATGGCATTCCCTTCCAGAGCCGCAAGTCAGGTTCTGATGATCTCTTTGTCGCCCAGGTCAACGGCCAGTTATTCCGTAAGTCAACACACGAAACAAACGAAAATCTCACGCTAATTGCTCATTTCTCTAGAAAGCAAGATACATCACGAGCAATGTGGAACGGATAGTTACACCGGTGAAACACAAGAAAACGAACAGGGTTGTAGAGATTTCCTTGGCAAGACGGTAGGCGAGATCGAAGCACATATTCTGGCGTCTTCCGACTTCAAGAACTCTAACGTCGCCCACTTCGCGCGCACCATTGGCCTGCGCTATTCTACTTTCAAGGTCTTCAAAGCTGCAGACGCGATTGTCATGGAGAAGCCTAAGCTCAAGGAGAAGCTGCGCAAGGACATTCAGAACAGTTTGATCTCAAAAGCATATGCCGATCAAAACTGTTTACTGAAGTGTCAGGTCAAGGACTTAACACAAACGTTTGTCCGAGAGCGCAGTGACTCAAATCATGGAACGGATCTCCCGGCTGGTACCAAAGTATTTTATACGAGTGGTTGCCACAACCCATCAACGGAAAATTTGAGAGGCTTTCCGGCTTTATGGGAGAGCTCAAAGTCGATTTAGGTCCAGCCACCAGCAAATGGGGTCTTGTCGAACGACAGATTCACGACGCATCGTGGAATGCTTACATCAATCGCGACTCGACAATCTTCCTCCCTGGCCAGATTGACCTGAACCCATATCTTCACCACGTCAAAGACGATTCTCCTGTTCTGACTGTCTGTTTCTCCAGAAAAGACAATTCGAGCGCTACTATCGGCTCAGGCCTACCGATATATTGCGGTGACAAGTACGGCAGCGAAACAAAGTTGGTCATGAACGCTGGAAACTGGAACGTGAAAGGAAAAGAAGAGGAACGAACTGCGCTCAGGAAGGCCTTCAAAGCCCTCAAGTACATGGCGTTGACTGATCCGGCCGCTTATCTGCTCAACATGGGCTACGTTCACTTCCACATGCTGGTGCCCTCTGGCACCGGAACACACATGGGTAAGTCCTGCTTGCGACAATTACACTGACCTTACACTAACGACGGCCATAGAAAAGAAAGACAAGGGCAAATACAAAGACAACTACGAGCAAAGCAAACGCTACATCGACTTCTACGAAAAGAACAAGCACAAGACAGACGAGCAAATCACTCAGGGTCTGCGGATAATGTTCTACAGCGAAGAAAAGGGCGGCTTCGATTATGCCGGGCAGAAAACCACTAAGGATGGGCGACGTTTGGCCACGTCAATTCTGCCCTGCGGTATACTGACTTTGGTAGGAAGACACCGTGAACTCATGATGGTCAGTACAAGCTTTACCACCTTGGAGCTTGGAAGAAATTCGGGGAGGAAAGGGATGAATGATATGTGCAGCTTCTGAGAGGGGAGTGGGGACAAATAGATTGTTAATGCATGGAATTGGCATTGGACATACAGCTTTGTAGTGTAAGACGAATACCCATGATGCTAATGTGTTCCCGAACGGCAATGACAAAGCCACAGGATTGCAACATAATCGAGATGACAGTAGCTGCGCATCTGTGGCCAGCGTGTCTCGCATCGCACCTTTCATTACTATCTGGCTAGACTCGAAGCAAGATGGCGTGCAAATATGGCACCATCGCAGTCATATCCCGGTGAAGTGCCGCATGCAACCTAACAAGCCGAGAGTCAGCGCGAGCGATGGTCACGCTCATGGTTATATTACATGCAGTCTGACTCCATACGTTTGCCGCGCGTATCGCATAAGCTTAGTACAAATCAGATTTATCAAATCTTACTATCGCCACGGGAACGCTTGAGCCACGACTTCAGTGCGTGTGCTCAACGGCCATTCAATTATGAGAGCGGGGCCGTGGGAGAGCCATGAGATATTAAAGCTTGGAAAAAGGACACTGCGGGACCTGAGAGATGGATTGCGTATTTAGGAAACTCGGCGTGGTGCTAACATGCGGCAATTACTCGGACGTTGAGTCGTGTAGCGATCGAGTGAGAGACAAGCAAGTATGTGGTGCTTCTGTAGAGAAGCATGGTGAAGCGGCTGGCCCGGCTTGAGAAGTGGGTTCATGAGTATCAATAGGTCATATGTGCGAGAAACGATTGTAGTGTCAACGTAGACCGGCACAAAGTGTAGGTGGCAAGATGCGTGCTGCCACTGGTTTGGCATCTAGCACGATTCAGATTGACTATATTCCGTACCGGTCTCGGCACACACTCGCATGAGACTATGACGCCAGAAACTACCCGCAATCCCCAAGACGCCCATGTTGCGCTCCCATTCCTTCGAAGTATGCAGTCATGCTCGTCGAACTGCGATAAACGGTACGCTGGGAGTCCTTGGTCTTCAGTCATGGCATTGTAGACTGCGAAGTACGCGTTGGTATGATTGAACCGTTTCACCGGTGCCCAACGTTCGGTATACTCGCAAATAACACCTAAGATATTCGAGTCCGGATAGCAACTCTGTCGGCCGCGGAAATACCGTCGTGTGTCAAGAAAGACTGACCAGTGACTGTGACTGCCGACGACATTCGCTGAGCCGCAGGGACAATGGTGCGGAACTGTATCGTCGAGCGATCTTCCTTGCTTTCTTGCCCTGCTTAAATCATCGCCGAATTTTGTGTAGGACAGAAGAGACGCCATGTGAAGTATCCGTGAAGTGAGGTGTGACGCTGGATCATGAATGATACATCTTTTGACCGCAGTCGATCAAAAATTAGGTCGAACATCCTCAACTCCAGATATGCCCTAAGACACGGGCACCTGACCGCCCGTAGCTTGTACTGCCTTTGAAACATCTTCCTTCAGCTCTGGGATGACGTTTGTGAGCTGCCATGCAATCTGTTCTTGCAACATCCGTAAGGCGTCAGAACGACCTTTGAGCATTTGGTTCATTCGTTGGACGGTTTCGACGAATTCGCGAGTGAAGATATCGGGATTTCTCGAATTTTCCACGTAGTTCGTAACCTCCGGTGGGATGTCTACGTTTACAGTGGGTGCAGTTCGTGAGAGCTTTACCAAGTTTTGGATAAGCGACTGGCTGTAAATGCATCAGTAGTGCAGTACTTGATAGAGATGGGCGCCCTCACATTTCACGCTTCATAGCATCTTGCGTCTTGCTGCCATGGTGATCGTACGACTGCACGATCAGGTTGTAGAGATTCTGGACAATGTCCTTGAGCTGTGCTTCGGCGGTGAGTATCGGTACTATTGTGAGTCTTAGCACCATTCACTTCAAGTCACAGGAGAACGAACCATCAGAGTCCATGGCGGCCATGGAGTCGAGCTTTGTGTGTTTTCGGCGTTGTTGGAGGTTGGTAAGTTGTGGGTGGTAGGAAGCAATCGCGAGGGAACAATGCACGCGCCGAAACTTCGGCTAAACTTGCCTCGCGTCTACTTCGTACCCACGTCATAGCGTCCCGCGAATTCAATGCTCACTTCCAGCTTCCACACTCACTGGACACTCACTTTCAAGTCGCGCATATAACGCGATTTCACGTGCAAAAGTACAGTCTATACGAGGCTGCAGAATGAGCAGCAATTTACAATGACGGCGAGCGCGCTTCGAGAGCCGGGAGGTGCACTTCGACCGTCAGACATCCAGTCCGCCGCGTCAACGAATCTTGGAACCACAGAATCCGAACCACAAGCGCAAGGTCGTGGCACTGGCACTGCGATCTCAGTCGAAACTTCGAAGCATCAGCCTGATACAACCTCGGATAGAGCGACATCGGCGTTTGTTCGACGAACGCTCTGTTCGCACAATGTGCTGTTAGGGAATGGCGAGAAGGGACGTACTACACCGCGCCCCATCGAAGAAGTGCTGCCACCATTGACCAGCTCAAACGACGTTGATCTTCAATTGTACGGTATCATTTCCGTCATCATCAAGGAATTCGTGCAAACATGGTATTCCAAGATTACCCCAGACCATGTATTTGTCAACGAGGTGCTTCAGATCATTGCCCACTGCACTAGGGCCCTCGAGCAGCGGCTTCGTAAGGTTGATCTTGAGGCCGTGCTTCTGGACGAGATTCCAGAGCTGCTTGAAGCCCACCTCAATAGTAGGTGATCCCTGTTTCCGAGCTTTGATTTGGTGCGGATCTAATCTAAGACACTGAAGCCATCCGCCTGGCGAAGCAGCGAGCTTCTTCTTCACACTCACTAGCCCTGGATCCTCGCTTGATACACCACACCTTAAGTCCGCACCCTGCGCTCTCTCCTGTACCAGATGAGTCTGTGCCGTCCACTGTCATTGAGCAGCGAGAAAACGAATCAGCGTGGCGCCAACTGCTCGTACAGGGAGTTCTGGCAGTCCTGCTACCCATCGAGGATCTTAAAAACGGGTGCCTTCGAGCTCTAGTAGCAGAGATCTTTGCCGAGATGATTCTTGGGAACGGTATCAGTGGTAAAGCTTGCGAAGGCTGGCTGCTGTGGGAGGGCATCACGAGCATAGCGAAGGTTTTGTCTACCGATGAACAGAAAGAGGAGGACTCTATGTCCGAGAATGCCAGCCCGGAACAGTCGATGACTCGTCTAGAGCGATATGGCTTGCTGTCTACGGCACGCAATGCGATGACCGACGAAACAAGCACTTCGACCGCTAGTCGACAGTCTCTCAGAACCCGGACCCAAACCAGTACGGGCCTTTTTTGGGCCGCGCTTCATTACGCCTTCCTGGCGTCTACGGCGATTCGCGCGATATTTCTGACGTTAGTGGCATCCCGCTCCCTACCTTCGAGGTCTGTGGTGAGCGAAAAGTCATCCATCAAGACACAAGAGCAATGGCAGTCTCCGGCTTCGACGGAGACAGAAGTCAGGCGCCCGAAGCGACCCATAATGAGCATGAAGTTGTGGAGCTGCGTGGCGCAATTCGTTGAACTGAATTTCCGCATGCCTTGGCTGTCAGGCTCCATTTCGATGCTTCACTGGGGGCTACTGGCCGGTCCAGGCAAGGTGGGTGCCACAGACGGTATATTGGATAGGTGAGTTGCAACTGCCATCTCCTTGTTCATTCTGGTTGGTCAACATCAAGATGGTCCGCGCACCTTGCAACATGGCGCATTTTAGTCCCGCATAGCATTTCAGTCACTTGACTTCGCTTCAGCGAATGCGACGGCCCGCAGGCTGGCACACCTCGGTATCCCTGTCAGCGCGCAATTCTACCATGCACGCCCGGGCACCCGTCCCGGGCGGCAAACTCGATACGTTTTGGACCCCCGTAGCTTGGCATCCGTTTCCCCTCCATCATCGTCGACACCAGTTAGGATCGCACCACGTTACTAGCAATCCGAGTGGATCGCTGCACATACTTCTCTGAGCCAGATGACACAATATGTTTCCGGCTCTCAACAGGCTTGCGACACAAAATCGACCAAGCCATCTTATCGCGATCCTAGCCACTCCACATTCCTAGCCGGCTTACGCGCCGATTGATCTGTCCACATTGTCCGTCTAGCCCGGGACTGGCCGCTCTTCTCGTGCAGGCACAACATTGGTTGCAGACCATGATCATGCCACCAAATCTCTCTAAAAGTTGCGCCTCACTTTCTCGACAATCCGTCGCCTAAGCGAGCTGGGAAGTCCCTCCAGTTTGTGATTCATCTAGTCCTCAAACATTCAAAGGAAATGGAGACTTCGACGGTGACTGGCTTGTACTACTTCTTCACCATGGGAATTTGCCTCGTAGGCTAAGACTTCATGGCTTCGAAGAGAACTTCTGTTGGCCTTGACTACCTCATGAGCGATTCGCGGTGACGCGTTGTGACAACCCCACCAGATTGGGTTATGAGAATTCCGGACTTCGTCTGCCATGACCGGGACTGAACATTGCACCACACTCCATGTGGAAGTGGGGCAGTATATTCCGGGACCTCAGCCTGCTCACGCGCACTGTTCGATTCTACTTGGTCCCGCGGAACGTCGTCTTGGGATGTGCTTGCACTGGTCGTCGACAACCAACATATACGATCTTTGGCTGACTATCGGCACCTCTAGGATCCTTTCAAACGCCTTTAACAGGCGTCTTTTGAACCCCACTTTCTTGCCTGCCATACTTCGCACAATTAGGGCAACGCTGTTCCCGAATAACACGCTTGGACTCCCGCGTCAGCCCCCATCAGATGACGAGGTGCTGGAAATCAAACGGCGATGTGCGACCTCGGTGTTGAACTTGATACCCTCGACCGTAGCATCTAAATATTTCGCCACCCAAGATTGCACGGCGCAGCTTAGACAGGTCGAGGATGTTCTTAGCTGTCTGGACGATTCGTACTTGAATAAGCACCTGATCTTCCAGATCATCGAGCTACTCATTCTTCGGCTGGTGCCGGAATTAGGAGAGCAGGGTGTCTTCGAGCTGATGGCTGAGCGCTCCGTCGAAGTGCAAGCGGATCCACCCATGCAGCCATCACCTTTACTTACATGATCTGAGGTACACACTGTGTGCGCAGATTGAGTCGGCGTCAAAAGTCACATGCCAATGTGCACGCTCACCTACTACCGAGCAGTACTGAGCTATGTTGAGCTACAAACAAAATGTTTTATGGACCTTGATAATCGTGGCGGTCGATGATCGCACAGACTTTGCGCTTTAATGCGCGTATGTCGTACTATTTGAGCTGCAATGATGATACCATCAGCCTACAAGTAGTCTAGTCCTCACGAATACATGATGTACGTTCATGTACTACCAACTCATCCTGCATCAAATATACTAATGATGTGGAAAAGTTACACCGCCATGCCGAAAAAGAGGGGTTCCCACCCAATCAGAAAATTGCATCGCGAAAAGTGTTGAGGAACACGGCATATAGACTGCATGCGCCGTCGACCACCTGACTAATCGAGAAGTGCCGAGCCCAGCACTTAGAAGCAATCTTCACAACTTCGGCAGGCGATCAGACGACTTTTTGTTTCCTTGTGCAGGATGCAAATGTTGTGAAATGTAAGGAATTCGTCGCTGGCCTTGCCCCTTCCCCAACCGAGCCGCCTGGCGCGCAGAAAAAAAGGTCTCTTACCTTATGCCCTTGCCCTTTGCAGACTTCCCGAATGATACTTGCCTATTCTTCAGGGCGTTCGCTACCAACTGCCACGCTTTTGTGGTTCGAAGCATTGGGCTGGGCATGTCTCGGTGGTGAGATTTCCTATTGTCGTTTGGCCTTGATCTTGCAAGATCCGATCCTTGTCAGTTTCAAACAGTCCTGTCGCTTAATATTCATTTCTTACTCTTCCCAGTTCCATGCTGCGTACCACAGGGATTTGCGAACCCTCGGCGACTTCAGAGACGTCTATCGTACATGCCCACGTCCAGATTTCCTTAGCTAAGTAGGAAGGACTGGAGTCTCTTCGTCGTAGCTTCGCGACATTGGCTCCCGATTTCTTCTCGACAAAATCATGGCGCCCTAGACATAAGCGTATAAATCGTGTGTTGTGCGCAGAATATTTCTCATACATCAGTCTATGTTTTACTCACCGCATCGTTTCCAAGTCTTCTTTCATTCACTCTCCTCCATCATGAAAATTAAGGCTTGAAGCGCGATGCGCACTCGGAACACTTGGTTGGTCACTATCAGTGGCTACTGACGTCGTCAGACAAGCAATTTCGAGTAGCGTATGAACTTGATCCTCCCACGCTCAAGCTGTGTACAAGCCAACGTCCAACATGCTAGCCAGCCAGCGCATTTTCCATCTTCAAAATTACGGATACTCTACGCAACAGGCGGTGTAGCATGGTAGTACCTGTCGACTACATGTGCAGTAGGCAAGCTTCGACATTCTGCATGCAATTGTTCTCGGGGAGCGCGACGGTCCGTGTCCGTCTGCATTTCATCAGCCATCTCCTGGCATTGGACCATAAGCGAAGCATCGCGACCGTCAGACCCAAGATGATGGCATCTCGACTCAAATACGAGCCCATTCGTGCACTAGCGAGGACCATGGAATATACTTACACCGTCAGTGGATGACGGCTACTTCACCAACGGAAAGTGTGCATATCTAGTGTAGAAGACGCGACCGAAGGTAACACTGTACTCAACTAAGAGAGCTGTCCGAAGCACCCCTCAACCAGATACAAAACAACCCCTACCATGCAAGTCCTTGATGGTTCCTGGTTCCTGATGCCCCGCAACAATGGCGTACGGATATCCAGTCTAGCATCTCTTAGCCACGGATGTGGTAATCCTCCACCACAAAAGGTAAGGCTGTTTCAAACATTTGTACCACGAAAATAGCCATGCCTTACGGCAATACAGAAACCTGAAAATGGTGTTTCATGGCTCGAGCGTTTACAGAAGCGATGGTGGGATGAAAACTTAGCATTTACCCCGCACGCTATCGACATGCAAATGCGCCTTGTCGCAGACGAACGATTACCGGTACCTGAATTTCTTTACCTACCGCTGAAGTGTTTCAAGTCTGATCGCTTGGACAACATCTCTCAAGAGGTTGAGAGATCTTCTGCAGCTGCGCCATAAGTTTACATCGAACATTGACGACGTTGCGATGTCTTCATGCAATGACGACCTGTCGTATACCGCGCGCGTTGGGGGCGCGTGCGTAGAGGTCATCCTCGCCGCTTACCCGCATGACATCGCTCGCGGACGTCCCACGACGTCGAGTCAGTAACCTGGAGAGCCGTTGAAAGTCCTAAGCCCTCGCGCACTGCCTCGAGACCGCCTCGTTTGTAACAAACCGCGAAATGCGCATTTGTAAATCCTGAAACCAGACACGCGTGCAATTATTAGTTTTCTGTAAGCGTGTAGAGACGCCAGTCAGGCATTGTTGTGAACGAGCGTGGGATCTGACCGCAGCACGGTGTCGTAATCCCAGCGGTTCGCCTCACGAACCTTGTCCGTGCTTCTTCGCGACCGTGCTAAACGTCTGGCCATGGCTTCCTTGTCGACGATAATCAGGGGTACGTCAGTATCAAACGCCGAGCGGGTGATGTTCTCGTCTCTTGAATTGGTGCCCGACGAAACCTGGGGTGTTGACTCAGGACTGCAGGTCATCGCTCTAGAGGGAAATCATGCTGAGCAGATCTATCAATGTGGATGCCTTTGGCGGGGAACGGGAGGCATGTCGCCTTAAATGTGAGTTGAGGCGCTTGCTTGTTGCTCGGAAGTACTACTCGTCAATGGATCATCATCCAAACTGAGTGTGCGCATTTGGCGAGGCATGACAGCGTGACGATGCTCAGCAGTAGAGATGACAAAACGCTATTGCTCTGGATGAACGTTATTGACAGGCAAGAAGGATCATGCGCACGATTTGGGTATCTCTCAGTACGGTACTGGGTAAACACTTGCGCATAAGAATAGTAGTATGCTGTAGTCTTCAGCATAGTAGAACCTATATCTGTCGTGAAGTACCTGGATCCCCTGAAAACAAAACGACTTGCCCGTATGCGCCACAAGCTTGCTGTCTGACGTCTCGTGAAGCCCTTGAACACATTGGCAAGTCATCACTCCTCAAGATCTGCTTTTGTCCACCACTTCTCTCATGCAGGGACCCAGATCCGGTAACCTAGCAACCTTCTTCCAGCGACGGCTTCATGCACTGACAGCGGGTGTACTAACGGGTACGTCAAACCACTGGTTGTACGAACTGGTGTGACGAGCCTGTTGCACGAGATAGTTCGGCGATTGTTCCGTGTTTCACAGGGCCGAGTAAGGCCTGAGAATGCGTAATGGGTGCTCGGATCATGTTCGAGCATATGCAGAAGCCTTGAAAGCCAACAGTTGAAGAATTGCAGCATTGATCGTGCGTCCCGCATGGCCTCTGCAGCTGGACCGGGCGCTCTATGGCGAATGCTGACTCCCTTTGCCCAGGGGCAACGACATGTTCAAGATACAGTCTACTCATCGACATGTCAGCTAGTGATTTCAGATTGTTGGTGTCGCAGAATAATGTTGGTTGCACTTAGGCTGCAAGTGCTGCAGGTAACTTCGAAGTTTGTACCGCTTCCAAATCCTCGGCTAGTGGTCCCACCCCTACCCGTACCGCGTTACACAGCATTCACACAGCAGTCATCATCAATCACGTGAGGCTAGCGCAAGGTACACGGAGACCTCAATTGCTCTATCTGGACATGATCGGCCGATGAGCCTACTTGAGCAGACGCTTGTAGGCCTAAATACATCGTCTCCAGCTAATTGACGTCTTGCTAAGCGTAGACTATGATCAGCTACAGATTTAGCTAAATTCGTCTGCCCCGCGGCAGCTCTCAGTTGCACGTCACTTATTTTAGCTCAATACGCTACACGCAATGGTGGCTTTCCCCACCGAGCCAACTGCCAAAGGCCCGAATCTTGTCAAAAAGAACCCGATTTCAGGAACTTGACTGGCTGCGTCTTTCACTGTTGAATAAATTGACAATACTTAATACACGAGCACTAACATTTTAGCAATAGACAGGGTCAATGTTCCGTCGCACTCCCCTCGATCACGCACCCTCACACAGACAGATCTCTAACCCTGCTTGCAAGTGGCACAGATCTGACCAATATGGCTTCTTCGCCGAGTCGACACTTTACCCATGCTACAGGCCGTGCAGCCGTTTGATCCAATCATGCCAATACCAATCGCGAGTCCTACTGTAGCCAAGTCCTGCCTCATGTTGTTTACTACTGCTGCAGTGAGACTCAAGGCTCTTTGTCCCCCTATACACTACTGCATCCTGCTGCTGAGAAAACGATCCTGTGCAACGCGATCGCGGTCCGCTGCGGGACGCACCTTATCCTGAGGCAAGTGCAATAAACTTTGTGAGCCAGACGGGCCGTACCGAACCAGCAACAGACAGTGTTGAGAAGGACCGTGGTCGCGCCGAGTGATTATCGTCGTTGGTAGTTTGGAGAGGCTTTCTAATTTGCTTTTTGCACGCACGCGAGAGGAAACGTTTGGCTTCGGAAAAGAAACTGTAATGTGTTGGGCAGTCATGGGTGTGTTTTCGTGCTCCTTTGACATGGGTTGCGAGGAGACGGAAACAAATGCATGTCGTTAATTATGCGCAATAACTTGAATGCCATGGGAAAGTCCTCGCAACCACTATCGCTTGTCTATGTGCGTTTCGCGATAGCATGAGATGATCCGCAATCGCTAAATTGCGATACACCAAGCAACAAATCTCCGTACCAAGAATGTTTCAATTCATCGTGTCTTTTGCTTTTCCCATTTCCGCGGCTCAGCCGCTTGACACCAATAAACTTTCCGAAACGAGACTCCTCAATTGGGAAAGCCCTACGAAAACACCAGTATGCCGATCGATACAACAGAGGTCAAAATACGGGGAACTCGGGAAGTGAAGGTCAGCTCAGTCAGTTGTCGTCATGAATGCTTATGCTGATCGCGATTCTGTGCGCTTCACTATTCTACGCTTGGAACATGTCAGCTGCGGGGGTGCAAGTTGGCGAAGGCCTACCCTCATGCTGTTTGGTCCGGACCTCGAAGCAGAGCACCGTGCACGTATGCGAGATGCCGTGAGTGTAAGATCTGCTTTCCACGGGTGTCTGCGGAAGGTGCATAGAACTTCGTGTTTATATTTGTGCAGTGCTCGTGCAAGGTCCGTTGCCGAACGCCGAAAGAGTGAGTGACAGTGGCATGTACCATCTGCTGACAAGATACTGGAGCGCATGATCATTTAGCGACTTTCCATGCTCCAATCAGTCAACATCAATGCTCGGAGTGATCATGTGGTCTCAATTGAAAACAATTGTTGAGGTGCTTTGGCACCGGCAGGGTTTGAATTACTTCAGTGCATCCTACAGGCTTGATTTTAAGCCTCAGCAGGGAGAGCTATATCGTTCATGTATGGCTGACAAGGAGCGTGCAGATAACGCGATCCAAGTAATCCGTTTCAAACAAATAGATGAAAAGAATATTCCAAAACAAATATGTTGCGTACAAATACTTAATGGCCCGCGCGAGCGGTTACAATCTTTCTTCTGTGTATGCAAAAGGATAGCATATGTACGCGAGGGACAGTGGGGTATAGTCTGATCGTTGGAAATTGAAAGTGCATCAAAGGGAAAACCAAAGAAATAGAGCAACAATTGGAAGATGCTAAAAATGCTGATGCAAACATGCTGTGACATGCGACAGAGTAAGGAAATGTCGTCGCCATTTCCAACAGAATCCGCATTTGATGCAAGAGTCGCGGGATAGGCTTCCGTCATGCGTTTATTTGGACCCAAGGTTGAGGAGATGCGAAAGGAAGCTTCACAGGCAGCAGTCGTTGGTCAATCCGTAAGGTCTGTGCTCCCTGTGTATCGTTCCGTCGTCGGAGGACCGGAAAGCTCTATGACACAAAGAGGTCAATGAGTCTTCTCAATGCATTATGTCTCCGCTCTCAACTTTGGCGACGGCTGAGAACTCGGGCTCTGAAACGCGGCGCATGCCTCCGGATAAGCTCTCAGTGCTTCGTTTGAACCGAAGCTTTTCCATCAATTTTCCTATAGTAACGTATTCTTGTGGCTCCACAACGAAGCCTGCGTGCTGTGATTGGAAAAAGTGCATCACAAGCTCGAGTGCGCGCGCAGCTTCTTCTTGGGACGGAGTAATTGGTGACGATTCAGTGGAAGAGCTCTTGTCATCGGTGAGAAGCGACGGAAGCGGAGGAGGTTGCATTGTGTGCGTGCCTTGAGTTGGCGATATAGAATCAGCTTCGTCAATTGCGGCCAGGGAACCAGGAAGCTCGGTCATGGGAGAATCTAATGCGCTGCTGCTGGTGAATTTTGGAGTCAGTACGTCTGACGAGCATGGTGGTGACATGTACTGCTCAACGCCAGGTAACATTGGGAATGTTTGGCTTCGTGGTCGCTGGAAATTGCTGCTTCCTGGCTGTCCGTGAGCTGCTTGACGTCCCGTGAAGGAATTTGGGCCACACGCTGAGTCAGGAGTGAAGTATGGAGAGGACAGTGAAGTAGGGCTTGTTGGACCAGCCGAGAAAGTAGACGGCGCGGTATCTGTGAAGACGCTAGACAGCGAGGTACTACTTTGCGAATGGAATGGACGACGCTGGGTTGTAAAATCGTAGCTGTCGGGACTTTCGCTCTTGAGGTTTTCTGTACTTTTCTTGATCTTCGTAGTTGCCGTGGAGGGTGATATACCGCCCGGGGATGACGGAGAAATGGCTCCAGGGGTTTGTACATTCGATGGCGGATTTGACGTGCCCTCCGACTCTTCCGCTATGGAGCCCTTCCTTGATCTTGCTCCCATGAGATGATTCTTCTGCTTAAACTTCTCTAACCAGCTGGTGCTGTTCGCTTTCAGATGGCTGTCCGAGTTGCCGACCGTTGACGCAAAGAAGCGCGCCTTGTCTCGAATGATTGCGTCGCTTAGCGGAAGTCCTTGTCTCTGATGGTTCCTGGCCCAGTTCGCAAGCGCTCGTTCGATATCTGGAAACTTTCCCTTGGACCTCTTGATTGGCGAACGGCTCCCATCGTCCTGGTACAAGTACTTCTCCTTCTGGCGCAGCACTTTTGATACAGTACTACATCGAGGTCAGCATGGTAATACAAGTGAAAGTATGTAGTATTACCTTCTTTCTACGCCGAACATTACTAGGATTAACGTTAATGGAGTGCTCTGATAGATCGCATGGCATATGGGAACATACATCCAATCTCGGTTTGCTTAACAGTTGGATTGTCCTCGTGATATTGGCACATGCTTCGACGGTCGGAGTCCGTAAGTGTCTTGCGCGGTGTCGAAGATGTGCGCGAATGTGTTGAAGAGGCAGAGACTGGAGTTGCAGATGCCGGTGTTATCGGTACTGGAGCCGAGGGAAAGATGGACGGCTGATACGTCGACTGGCTAGTCAACATGCTCGGCCACTGTGGCATTATTAGAGGCTGCAGTTGCGGGTGTGTCGTCCTCGGTGGATGATGTGGACGATGGGGCGGGTGCATGCCGGTGCCGTACATGGGCTCCATCTGGAGTGGCGAGTAGCCATGAAACCCATTGAATTCCTGGACTGGCGACTGATGATGCGGATTATATCCTGCGTTGCTGTCGTGCCATCCGCCACTGTGATCGTCGAAATGATCCTGATGATGGTGCTGCTCGTGGTCCATTGCCAGCTGGCTCATGTCGATATGAGGACGGTCAAGTCGATTCCGTGTATCCGTGCTAGTAAGGCAGTGAGAGTGTTCAGGTCAAATGCTGATAACCCCGAACTGTCTGCCGGGCATTTGAGCTATGGTGTTGCTGTGCCTGGGTGGCGTGGGCGTAGGTGACCTTAGGACGGGCGCACGCCTGCATGCATAGGAAGATAATCTGAACTTTGAAGCGAACAACGGCGACAATGAGGTGTATGTACCGCAGCAACACGGGAACTGGGCTGACAAAAGGCGCTGCGGTATGGCAGAGGTCGAAACAGGATAGTATAAAACAGCGCGGCAAAGCAGTGAGCTTAGATGGAAAGACAGAAACTGCAGGGAAATGCCTGGCGCGGTGGGCCTGCAGCGCGTACTTGAAGACTGTCTAGAGACGCTGGTACAAGCCCTGGAGTGTGCGATGCAGGCGCGGCCTGCTGCAGCTTGCGGGAGAGGGGCCCTGTTTGTTTCGAGCCCAAGCGTGCCGACGAGGGCTGGCTCCATGGCTTGTGCTCGGAACATCCTGGTCGCCATCAGGCCAAGCGACAGCGACGACGTTGGGCTTAGCGTGCGCCGGGGATGCGCCCCTAGCAGCTGCGCGGGCCAGAATTATGCGGCCGCCTGGCTCAAGCGTGAGCATCCACCCCAGCACACGCCTCCACGCCTGTCTGCTGCTGTGGCAAATGGGATGTCGAGGCGGACGGGTAGCATCCTCCCATCAGAAGACTTCGCACCGCTTTGCACCTCTGCGGCCGGCTAAAACGATACGACCCAAAGAGGGCATAGCCAGAGTGGGCGCGCCATATTGGCATCGCCTCGTGCGCCCGGTGCAGTTTCTTCTGGCCGTTGCCGTGCACTCGTGGCGCATATGCCGGATCGTCCATGGAATCGCTGCTCAGGTACGCGACATGGTGGCGACTCCCACAGCCTGGTCAGGCAGACGAGCATCGGCAGTGCATAAAGGAGAAACACAATTTGTCGACGACTGAAACGCTTTCGGAAAATTGCAATTCTGGCGCCCATGAGAATCGAGCCATCAGAGACCCATTAGGTTTTGCCGAACAGCCACTCACATTCCACCAGCGATAATAAATTAGCGCCCGGCCGATAGCGAGGCCTCTGAGTCGCCAGCACGACGAGACCCCTGCTGCATCTCTCCGAGTCGTCTACTGTGCCCGTTAGAAACCAATAAGGAGGAAAGACAACAAAAATACTGGGCCAGGCATGGTGATCGTATTCCCTTGATTCCGAAGTAACAATATAGGAAAAGAAAGCTGACACCGTTTCCATGCCTCGCACTGGCTACCACGAAGTCTCGTTGAGCCCTCACCAGATGGTACGACTTCTCGGCAATACAGCCATCGCGTGTCATCGATAACTCGCGGACGGTAACGGACCGCCACTGGCTGCTGCGGATTGCCAAATGGCAGTACGATCCGCGCCGTAAGCCATCTTGTCGACAATAAGTGCGTGCTGATACTGGACCGGTGCTATTGGGACGACGGCTGCAGCCAATCCTATGAGCCTCATCATGCTCGTCATCCCTCGAGTCAAGTACAGTCCTGGCATTGGATTCAAAGTAAGACACATAAAGCCATCCACAAGTCTCCCTTCACAACACTCACTTTTGATCGCGGGAGCCGGAGGCCTTACATGCCGGAATTTCTCATGTCACAAGACATCGCTTATCGTTTGACGATGGTTACTGGCCAATTTGTCAGTCAAGTGAACTCCAATGAGGAACGTATGCACAGATATGATGGTACATACCGATATCTTCGTCTGCAAGCTCGTGGGAAAGGCCCACGCGCTGTGGCTGATGCTTGACAGACTTGCCGTAGACGATGGCGTGCTTGAAATCCTCCACAATGGTCTTGTGGATGGAGTTACACTACCGAGGCGTTAGCGGTTATTACCATGGCCTCAAGCAATATACTCACGAAGTCTTCCACGGTACATGCTGTGGATCGCAGCACGACTGGTGCGGAGTAGTCGGGCATCCGGCCTTTGGGCTTGGTATACACACGGCACAGGTTCAGCTTTTCCCACATTTGCTCCATGAGCTCATCAATGTTCCAGCCATGCTCTGAGCTGATTGGGCAAGCATTTGGAATCCGGTAAAGCAGGTCGAGCTCCTCGATCGTGATGGCGTCGATCTTGTTCAGCGCATAGATGACAGGAATGTAGCTGCGGCCCTTCGCTTCAATGATATCGATCAGATCGTCCACAGTTGCGTCGCATCGAATGGCCACATCCGCATTCGCCATGCGATACTCGTTCAACACGGCCTTGATCTCACCGTGATCGATGTGTGTAAGCGGAACGGTCGAAGTGATGCTGATCCCACCCTTGTCCTTCTTCTTGAGGACTATGTTCGGCGGGCTCTTGTTGATTCGGATACCGAATCCTTCCAATTCATTCTCAATGACACGCTTGTCGGTCAGTGGTTTGTTGACATCGAGAACAATGAAGATCAAGTGGCACGTCTTTGCAACGGCAATGACTTGCCGTCCGCGACCCTTGCCGTCTTTGGCGCCTTGGATGATACCTGGCAGATCAAGACACTGGATCTTCGCTCCATTGTACATGACTTGGCCGGGTACTGTGGTGAGCTATGCGGCGTTCAGTACAGTCTCGAACACTGCTGGTCGCGGTGCACTTACGGTTGTGAACTCGTAGGCAGCGGCTTCTGAATGTTGTCCAGTCAATTTGCTCATGAGCGTACTCTTGCCGACTGACGGAAAGCCTATGAAGCCGACACTGGCCACACCCGTCCGAGCGACATCAAAACCAACGCCAGCGCCGCCGCCTCCACTACTGCTAGGCTCGAGCAGCTCCCTCTTGAGTTTTGCAAGTTTGGCCTTCAATTGTCCTAGCCATTTATGAGCATGTCGACATGCATTGCGCGGTCGGTGGCCATACCAAGATGGAAAGATGTGGCTTTGTTCTTCTGGGTCTTGGCCATCTGAGACAGGCGCATTAGTCGCGATCGAGGCGTTTGCGGTATAAGTGTCTTACTTCGGCCTCAATGTCCTTGATCTGTGTTGTCGCGTTAGCACTCTGGGGCGGGCACAATCGCGCAGAAAATGCTTGCCTTGTCCACTGTAGTCGCCATCTTGTCTGGTTGTCTGCCCTACACAGTCTTCTGAGATGTTTGTTGTCGTGGTGGTTGCACATAAATTTGATGCGAAGGGAGCGGCAAACCCCACATGCGCGTCATTCGGCGCCCGGAAAAACCCCTTCCGTCGTGGCCCCTCCTATTGACCACTACTTCGTACAGACCATCCTCTGCGACCGCCCTTCACCAAGCTGGCAACTATTCATTGCGAAGGAAGCCGACGTCTATCCATACGGCCAATTATATGTGTCGCTGGGCAAATCTGGAGACCACGTGCATGATGCTCGGTGATACTGTGCGAGTCACGCTCCAACGTCGGCGACTACTTACATAATGTGACAGCTTTTTTCGCCTTGAAGCGGCTTACCTATGTCCTCCGTTATCTTTTCACATTCCCTCTATCTATCCTTAAACGGTCGCTGTTTCTATTCAGCGCATAATCAACGTACCGCTCGTTCAACCAGCAATATCACCTCACACTGAGCATTGAGGAACTCCCGACCCAAGTAGCCATGCCAGGCATCAACACCAATGATGACTGCTTCCAGTTGCTTGTTCAAGCTCTCAGTGCCAAGCTTGGGCCCTCTTCCGGCATTGACTCTGCCGATGTTGACGAGGAAGAGTTGCTAAAATTGATGCGGGACTATACCTCGGACGAGTCTGAGTGGTCCAAATACTTCTTCCCGTCGCCCAACCATGCCTATACGAGGAATTTGGTTGACAAGGGCAACGGCAAGAGCAACTTGGTGAGTCCCTCTGATTTGGGCAACGATCAAACTAACTCTAGAAGCTCATTTTGGTTTGGACACCGGGCAAGTCGAGTCCAATTCACGAGTAAGTTTCTTTGTTCGCCACCTATTGACCCACCACCATAGTAGTCCAGTGCATACTCCACGTGACGAAGCGACTCTTGTCGCCGATCTTTGGGTCGATGCGTCTACAACGTCGGAGCTCCGGTGAGTATAGCTGATTTCTATGCCGTATATTCTCAAAGCTTGGGCCTGTAAACGCACATGAACCAACAAATTTTCTTTTTTGCTGCGTCTCAGTGGGCCGAGTAGCTCACTGACAAATTACAGTCATGCAAATGCGCACTGCATCATGAAGATTTTGAAGGGAAGTCTGACAGAGACGCGCTATGCGTGGCCAACAATCGAACGCAACAAGGCCGAAGAGCATCCTCTTCAGACTCTGTCGAATACTACGTACCAGAAGGATGAGGTCACGTATATGTCTGACAAACTTGGCCTCCATCGCATCACAAACCCTGATCCGGTTGGCCACGCCGTCTCACTACACTGCGAGTGCTGCCCGAGAGCTTCTGGTATGGCCTTGCTGACTCTAAGCAGTGTATACTCCACCGAATGCGGCTGTCTATGGGTGTAACGTGTTCAACGAGAGCAATGGCAAACCGACACACCTCAATGGCTGCGCTGTTTATTCTGAGTACGGCGCACGTTTAGGGTCTGCTTAAGCACTTCGTGTGATACTGTGATCCTTGGCGCGCAAAAGGAGCTGGGGTGACCTTGATCCTCTATCAAGGCGCAGGGTGATATTCTAGTTGACATACGACCTTGCGATGTTGAGGAACGGAAGGGTGTAGGCTTGAATTTGGCATGAAAGCGCGACTTTCGTGTAGCGATTCATTCGATTATGTGAGGGTAAATTCCAACTCCTACCTCCACATCTCGTTCGATTCGTGTGCTTTTGCACTTCCGTACGCGTATTTTCTATCTGCCCGCATCTCATATACGTACTCGTCAACTGAAAATCTACAACTGTGGTGTGTTCCTTCAGCGACGTTGTTCAGTCAAGTACCGTCACAATGCTTGATTATTATTTGGGCTCAAACTTCTCGAATGGTGACACGCGCTCATTTTCCTTCCTTCCAACGCTCGCGTTTGTTTGATATGTTCGTCGTATTCTTTATGGAGGCCCCTGATCATATCATAACTCGTTGTCACGTTCGAAAGTGATGCGATCAGAGGAAAGGCTCGCTCATTCACCTCGAGCAAACGCAAACGCGCAAGCCTGTGACATGATTGTATATTAACAGCACGCGCACAATATTCACTTACAAAAACCCTTTTATAGTTACAAAAGTTTCTCAAAGTACGCAATCGTCCGCACAATCACCCTACTTTCCGTCGCGCGCCTGCGTGCTTTGCTCAATTATACGAGTCCCGAAAATTCTGCTATACCCAAGCACAAAAGCCACTTCTACGCCTCCTCACAACCAGCGATGTTCTTCTCGATGCGCGCCGCGCCGAGCCGCTCGAGTACTCCTCCACCCGAGCTCACCAATACCTGCTCACCGTCTTCTCCTTCTTGGGAGACAGTACCCTTGGACAGCGAAGATAGCGAACTCTTCAAGTCAACGTGGGAGCTTCTGGACACACCAGCGGATTCCAATTCCACGTCACCTTCTCCTCATGCTCGCCGCAGCTCAGCGACTTTCCTCAGCGACTGTTCTTCGTTTGACAACGTCATCTCCAGCGAAGACTCCTACCTCGATCCTTCCGACCACAACGGCGACTTCAAAAGCGACGTCGCGGAGGCAGTCAAACACCCCGTGACCGCCATGCGTGCCGCGAAAGACGCTTTCGACCTCCGACAGATCACCAACGGCATTGCAAATGTCGCCGAAGCCGCATCTGAGAGCATTCAGGACAAGCTAACACACGCTCTTGACGGACAAGACTTGCCTGCCATGCACGACAAGGTTATGGACATGATTCCGTCGGTGTCAATGCCGACGATGCAACAAGTCAGTCGTTCGTTGGATGTCTTGAGCGACAGCGTCATGGGAATGACTGGGCGCGGTCATTCGGAGGCGCCCTTTCTGGAGGAAATTTTAGCAGGTGATCACCTCTCTTTTGCCCACCACATGGGGCGTAAGGCGCTACGAGAGCTCGTTCGCAACGGCATATGTAGGCCGTGGCAGATTGAGCGCATAGGCGTTGCTTTAAAGTGGCAGCCACGGATAGAAGAGGCACTGATGCGACTTTTCATCGCTGAAAAGAAGTCTTTCACTCCTGAGCAACTTTTCTCGATGGAACCGGTCTGGGTTGTCGATGCCGCAGATAAGGTCTGGCGATTGGAGTTGGATACTGATTTGATGGAGGTCATTGTTGAAGCAGATAGCGATGACTGCAAGGAAAGAAGTGTGGCTCTGGACGCGAAATTCTCGCTACCTGAGCAGTACGGCTCTGTCTCCATAGCTGACGTTTTGAGGGGTGTTGTGGCTGAGAAAGAGGATGACTGGCTGGCTGTTGAAGAAAATCAGCGCGATTGAGTAGCTGTTGATTAGATAAAGGAAAAGTTCCTATGTTGACTACATCTCTGCGTGTGCGTATGAATGCTGACATGATACTAGACCAAGAACTGCAAAGAACTATGTGAGGTGATCACACGTGAACGAGATAACGCGGTATCATGTCAGGTGTAGTCACAAACGATTGATGTTGAGTGACTGTGTACCTCCGCGACTCTTCATTGTGCATTCTTTGGCTGCCGGATTGTAAATAGGCACCTCCAACCTCATGTCTCCCATATCGATTTACCTCGTCATACTCCCCACCCGCTGACGCACAGCTTTTCTTTCATTACTGCTCTCTGATCCTGTTCGTTCTACACCCTCATGCATACCATTTCCTCGCTCTTCCTCCCCACTAGTTTTCATTCCCGCCGGTGTTCCTCCAAAGCTCACAAGTACCGCAGGATTGTTTGCCGTCAACGCGTCTAGCACACTGAGTTCGTGCTCGGTGAACCACTTCGGCATGATAAAAGTGCGAAGTGGAATGAGCGCTGTGATGAGTACGGGAAAGCCGATGGCAGCAATGGTCTGAGAGATTGCAACGGTACATGCGACAGCGAAGGCTTGGATGCCGATGAACAGCCATATCTTCTTGCGCGCCACCTTGTTCAAAGGATGACCGGGCTGAACGAAGCGTCGCTCGGAGTTGAGGTACCAGAACTTAGCGAGAATGCCGTTGGACTCTATTGAGCCCCACTGAAAATATATTAGTACGCTCCAGCTGTACACAATACGGGAAAGACTCACACCAACAACGAAGAATACACCGGCAAACACCGCTGCGGGCATGACATGGAGGACTGTTAACAGTGGTCCTGTCATAGTTCCCCAGATGGCCATGCCCATCAAGAAGTGGCTAACTCTCTGCTCCACCACCGCAGTCGCTTCAACTACCGGCTTCCTGATCTCGCCTCCATTCTTCGTTTCCGTGACCTCCAATTTCGTTTCGTAGACGGTCAAGGAGTCTGTGTGTACGGGTGCTTGCGGCACGAGGCCGTTCGGCAGAGGTAGGCCGAGGATGCCACCGACAAAGCACGTACATCCTAGCAGGAAGAAGTCCCAATGAAAGCCCGCTGGCTTTTTCAACGGGAATTGTCTCGCTTGCGCCGTAAGCGACGAGACGTTATGATCGTAGTAAAACAGCAACATCATCAAGAACCCAAAAGGTATCGCAACGAATACCCACTTGACATCCAAGTTCCAGAAGTCGATGACCCAGCTCCGGTCTTGCGTGGGCTCAAAGGCGCCAGCGACTGGTACGCGGTAGATCTCTGTTCTCGAAAGTCGTCCAGGAAAGTAGTAGAAGCCGACCCAGAAGAATGTAGGAATGGCAAAGGAGTAGTCGGCGAGTATGCTGCGGATCCAGGGTTTCCATAGCGTCCTGGAGCCGAGCTTTTCGAGACCGTATACGGAGCCGAAGTACAGTATTGCGATGACGATCGAGAGGTACCCGCCTGCGAGGGTGGTCGGCTCGAAGAGATAAACCAGTTCCTCTACACCTTTGACTAGGATATACGTCAGCACTACAATCAAAGATGATCGTGTAGTCATACACACTGCAGTATATAATACCCACATACATGCCGAACGTCTCACTCGAGAAGTCGGTAACATATGCCATGTAGTCGCTGAAGTTGCCAATCGCGACGATCCAATGGAAGATAGCGGCCCATATTCCTACCCATGCTGTAAAAGCAGGGTAGATAGAAGGGTCGTGCAATTGTATGATGTCGTAAATGGTGTAGTTGAAAAGCGCGATAAGCCCTGTCACGCCGACGATAGTGAGTGGCTGGCAGGCCAGAAGACTGAAGACCATCGCCGCCAGTGCAGACGAGAAGAGCGCTTCATTGACACCAAAGAACTGACCTGTTCGACGGTACATATCGAGCGTGAATGCAATCGCTGGTAATACGCTACAGCCGTTAGTACAGTGCTTATGGTACTCGTGTTCGGCAACAGATGCAGTAGTAGAGAGAGTGCTTTTCACACGTTCAGTGAGCCAAGTGGACTCACACACAAACTGGAACGAGCGGCATTCCCCATCCTCTGAGCTGAAAACAACTTACTTGACAAAGTACATGCGCACGGTGCTTGCAAATGCTCGATACGTAAACGCATCCCGAATATCGCTCCAATAGTACGGTAGCCGACGCTTAACGTCGTGGTACATGCCTCGTCCTGGTTGTAATATGCGATATTGCCGCCATCCTCTTGCGCCTTGAAATGTATATGATTCCGTGGTCTTGATTCTGTCGAGTCCATTTTGCTCCGGATCTTCCGACTTCGTTCGTTCCATGACGCTCTTGCCGGCAAGTCTTGTGTATGGAGGACGGTAAAGACAACTATGGAATAGTAAAGACAAAAAAGCCCGAAATGTATAGATGGAACGGAAATGAGATGCGAGGAGAATGAGGAGACAAGATCAGTAAATGGGAGTTAATTATACCATACAAGAAAAGCACAAGCATGTTGAACCATGCTGCACCAGTGGACTATATGTTGTGGAGTAATCTCCTAGTGCCACTTGGCACACGGCGGGTACATTACACAGTATGTGAATACCATTCTATGGTGCGCTGCTGTCCAGATAACGTGTGGCAGTCCAATGCAGAGAAGACTCTATGCCTTTCAAGTGCGATAGTTCTGATTTCTTTCTCACATACCTATACAAAATTCTTCAATCCTAGATGTTAATGTTGATGTTCAATGTTCAAGCGTGCTTTTAGCAAAGTGACGTGCGCGGGCAAAAGTTCGAGAGCGCCACATGCATGATGCAACCAACTAGCATCTTCATGGCTAGCTTCCGCTGTAATCCTTTCAAACCAATTTGTGATGCCCAGGCAGATGCGGTCGGCAGCGAGCAGAAGATTTGTTGTGTTGGTTGACCTCAGTCGATTCGTTTGGCGTCGCAAGTGATGTCTCGTGTTCATGTCAAACCTCCCGGGGACATTACAAATTTGGCTATGACGCAATGCCGCAGCTGTACATTCAACGAGTTGTGAGCGTCGGCGCTGCCGCGACGCCAATGATTGTCCAAGGGTGCAGATGAGGCGGTTCAGAATCATCTGCTCGCGTTCTGCCCTAAAGTCTTGCCTGTCACAACAGTACTGCTGCTGTTGATCGGCTCCTCGGCCTCTTTGCGGTCCCTTTCAGTAGAAACCTCGGACCAAGATCGCCCACACCAACGACGTCTTTCGCTTTCTTTCCGCTACGTGCTCTCTCGATCTTGACCAGCAACGCGAACGGCCCGACCCATGCACTGCATGCCATTCCCAACGTCTAGCGCTTTGACACCAACTGCGTGATGAACGTGCTCGAAGGCGTCGACGGGCTGTCCGAATGCATTGGCCAAGCGATTCAAGAGCACCTTGCAAAGGCGAACATCGCTTGGCCACAGATAGACAATCTAGATCGTCCCATGCTGCGAGTGGAAGCTTTCATAGAAGAAGCTGAGCCCGCCCGTGCGACCGTACCGCGTGCAGGGAGAGTCGCTTCGGTACGTAACTTCCACTTGCTTCGTGTCGATCCAGAGAATGGTCGCTATCTAGGTGACCCGAGCAAGTGTAAAGCACATTCAAGATGGACAAGCTTCTCTACGATGAAGAGCCGACTGACACAGTCATAGCGTACCGTGGATCTAGCGCGATGGAAGACCCCTCAGCCATCACGAAGCCCTACTGTTTCTGGCAAGGATGTCGTCGGTGCTGCTCGCGCGCCACTCTCTCGAGCGGAAAATGACTCTGACTCATGCGAAGAGCCAGACTCCGGCAGCGACATGAGACTTCGCGCATCGAGCAGGAAGGGCACGGGAGGGCTTCGCGTTGGCACTCAGGTGTTCGACGAAGACGCCACTGAGCATCAACGCCAGATGCAGGTCGAGGAACGGACATTCCCGAAGCGCAGAAAAGTTGCTTCCGAGAAATTTGTGTTCCAGCCGTCGACCTTGGATAAGCTGATTGTTGGTATCTGGGAACAAGTCCACGGCTCCATCAATCTCGATCCGGAAGCTATATTCGATCAGTTCCAGGTTGCACCAAATGGCGGTATGAGCATCCAAAAGTCCGCGAATACATTCAGCCCTCATCAAGTCGCTCCGCATACAAACACAGTAGTCGCTCAGTCTTCGAGTGCAGTAGACGCATTCAGCCAGATGAACGTGTTCTGTCGCAAAGTGACGCAGGCGAGTCGCGTCTGTCGCTCAATCGAGATAATTGTACAAGCACGCTGGACTGAACTCTTCGAAGAGCAGGTGCAAGCTCGAGCGTCTGCCGACTCGTCTATCTCGTCCACCAAGCACCGTAAAGCTGTGTTCATGGAAGCCTGCCGGGACTTCGGATGGAGCGAGAAAGAACTGCGGAATAAGATCGCCATATGGAAGGGCTACAAAGACGTCAAGGATGCTGCAGGATGGGCGGCACTGGTATTTGCCGGCATGGGTATCTACCGCTTTTGCAAATATCGCGTAGGCTTCGACAAGGAGGCTATGCGAAGGCTGAGAAATCTGCGAAAGAGACTGGAAGTTGCGGCAGATACGCTGCATCCGCACTGGAGGCAGCTGTTGACGATTGTGGGGGACAGTGAGGCCCTGAAGTACCCTGGGCATCCGCATGAATGGGTGGTAAACGAAGACGGCTCGGATCCGATGCCGCTGCGGCAGACGTACCTACACCACGATCCGTTCTTCTCGTTCGAGCACATCGACGAATCCATCGTCGATGAGTCGGTCTGGGGCTGTGAAGATCCGAGATGGATGCCACAGCAGAACGCCGTCACACGAGCGAATGGCATATTCCTTTGCGCACTATGCAATGAGCAGCAATCCGACGAACCGAAAGAGAACTCGTGCTTCTGCTTTCCGTCGCTGTTCGGTTGCGTGAAGCGCAAGTCGCCGCCCATTCAAGTCTATCGAACTGCTGAGGGAAAAAACAACGGCTTGACAGCGCTGACATCATTTGAGAGAGGCGCCGCTGTTGGCGAGCTGATAGGTCTCATAACGAAAGGTGTTCGGCACTTGGATGTGATGGAAGGAGCCACGCCGCAAGCGCAGTACCAAATTTGGCAGGGGCGGATGGGCAACTACACCAGATTTGCGAATCATAGCTGCAAAGCCAACGCGCAGTCTTCGACGTTTACATGGCTGGATACGCAGCGGGTCATCCTCGTAAGCAAGGGCATCGAAGCTGGGTCTGAGATCACAGTCGACTATGGCGACAAGTACTGGGCTGGGCTGGACAAGGCATGCCTGTGTGGGGAGAGTTGTTGTCGATATCGACGAGACGTTAGATGAGGCCAGAATCTTCTCAATTGACTCCGCATCAGGAGCTCGATAGATGCGTAAAATTCATACAGGATGCATGATCTCCAAGAGTCCAGGTTCAGATCGATACAAGCGAAACGGTGGACAGCGATCGACAATGTCATTGAAGCGACATCAGAGTACAATAAGTGTGATAGTTGCGTGAAGCTAGACGGGAGCCATGATGGCGAGGAGCTCACTTCCAAGTCGATGAAAAGGACCATGGTTGTGAGTGAATACTAAATTTCAATGAAGCGTTAGCAGCGTGCGTGTAGTTTCGAAGCTATTCAAAATGCGGAAATGTCAAAGCCACAGCCCAAACTGCAGATGGCTCAAAACGTGATGTAGTTGAAGGACACCTGCAGTTCAGGTTCAAGTATAAGGACGAATCACATCTGGCGCTAGCTTATCGATAAGACTCTATGTCCAAAAAATTCACGCCGACGCTTCGCACTCTTCACCACAACATGACGACTGACTACTCTACCTCAGGCTCCAGCTCGGATGAGGATATTATGGCAGAACAAATGGGTTCCAGAAAGAGAAGAAAGCTGTCGGTACAGCCAGAAGAAGAATCGGAATCCGATGCCCCTGCAGCTCCGAAACCTACAACAATATCGCGAGTAAAGCTCGGGAAACCTCGTGAATCCATCCAGCCCTCACTTTCAGCTTCCAAATACAGTGCGCCACCAGCCGTCACCAAAGCGAGTTTCGCATCGATTGACGTCGCCCCTTGGCTCGTCGCCTCACTATCAGGCATGGAAATCAAGCGCCCTACAGGCATTCAGGAGGCGTGTATACCCGAGATTCTCAAGGGAAGAGACTGTATAGGTGGATCTCGTACGGGAACTGGCAAAACAATCGCTTTCTCCGTGCCCATCATGCAGAAGTGGGCGGAAGACCCGTGCGGAATCTTCGCCCTGATCATCACGTGAGTAAAACCCAAACGCGAGTCTGGCTATCCTCAGTGTAGAGACCTGCATTGCAAGAGGCATGCGTGAAGAACTTTGAAGCTATACAGGACTCGTGTTTGCGAAACGAACGTGAACTGACATCACTGCTAGACCAACACGCGAACTCGCCATCCAGATATTCGAACAGGTCAAAGCCATATCCGCGCCCGCATCTCTCAAGCCCATCCTCATCACTGGCGGCGCAGATCAACGCGAACAAGCTCTCGCTCTCGCATCCAGGCCTCACGTCGTCATTTCCACGCCCGGCCGTCTAGCCGAGCACATCAGGACCTCAGGCGAAGACACCATCTGCGGCCTCCGCCGCGTGCGCTTCGTAGTCTTCGACGAAGCAGACCGACTCCTCGCGCCCGGCAGAGGCTCCATGCTCCCCGATATCGAAACCTGCCTCAGCGTGCTCCCTCCCAAAGAGAAGCGCCAGACCCTCCTATTCACCGCCACAGTAACGCCCGAGGTCCTAGCGCTCAAGAACCAGCCCCGCGCCCCAGGCCGCCAACCAATCTTCGTATGCGAAGTCGACACCGAAGATCTCGCCACGCCCGCTGGCCTACGACAACTGTACCTCCAAACGCCAGTAACGCACAAAGAATGCTATCTTCACGTGCTACTCACCACGCCCGCGCACATCGAGTCCAAAATCATCATCTTCTGCAACCGCACGAAAACAGCAACGCTTCTCGAGTACATGCTCCGCATGCTGGACCACCGCGTCACCGCGCTACACAGCGGGCTCAAGCAGCAAGATCGCGTCGGTAATCTAGGACGTTTCCGCGCCGGTGCTGCGCGTATACTGGTCGCTACGGACGTCGCGGCGCGAGGTCTGGATATCCCAGAGGTAGCGCTCGTCATCAACTTCGACGTCTCGCGCGATCCAGATGATTACATCCACCGCGTCGGACGCACAGCGCGAGCAGGGCGCACAGGCACGAGCGTAACATTTATCGGGCAGAGGGACGTGGAGCTCATTTTAGCGATTGAAGCGCGTGTCGGCAAGAAGATGGAGGAGTTTGAGGAGGAAGGAGTTAGTGTTGAGGGCCGCGTTGTGAGAGATGCGATTAAGATTGTTACGGAGAAGAAGAGGGAAGCCATGTTGAATATTGAGGAGGGCAGGGATGTTAAGGGGAATAGGCAGGTTGGTATGAAGAAACGGAGGGTTGAGTAGGTGCGGTGGGGTTTCGGAGTAGTGAGAGGCGGGCTCGGATTGCTTTGAGGGTAGACAGCCTGTAGTATCAACTTCTCGAATGGACGTGCCCATCTTCAATAACGTCACTCCTCCACCCTGTTCCCTAAAACTACTATTCACCTCTTCCCTTCCTCCGTCCCCACCGCCCCAAACGCATACCCCCTCGCCCTCCCCGTCTCCCTCTGCCGCCACTGCTCAATGTACGCCTCCACCTCCTTACACCCATTCTCCTTGCCCTCAACCGGTTCGCCCCACGTCCCCCAGTACGGAATCTACCAGCGTCAGCGAGACTCGACTCGGCATGCGAGAAATAAAAGAAAGGAACATATCAATGTGCATGATAGCAACGTACCACGCCCGTCCACGTCCCCTTCACAAGCTCCCCATCCTTCAAATCCCCCCGATCCTCACTCGGTCCCCCAACCCTAATCTTCGCACTCGCACTCTTGACCCTAACGCGCAGAATACTCGTCGATTTTAATTCCGCTTGCGTCGGCGGTGTGCGCGATTTATCCCATCGTTGCGGGAGTAAATTATCCGTGATCAATTTCATCGCGTAGAGTGCCTATATACTAAAGTTAATCCATGTATCTTGGAGAATAAAAAAGAAATGGGGTACCGGTACTGGCCGAGGGCTGACTTACTTCATCGGTGTCTTCAACGAGCGAAGCGTATCCGTATACAACTGCAGAGCGATAATTACACGAATTATGAAACGGCGTAAGGGACAGTACAAGGCCATCCAGAAACGTCGCGGCAACTGTAATCGGCAATCCCTCTGCAGCGTTCTTCGAGGATTTGAAAATGCGCCCGGACACGTAGCCGTGTATGTAGATGTCTTGCTCAGTCGTATTTGCGTCGGCGGCTGGGTTGGAGAAGGAGCCTGTACATCCGAGCATAGGTAACACGACAGGAAAGTCGTGTTCGGGATCTGTGAAGGAGACGTGGAGGACTGGACATTCGTTTACTAGGGCGTGGATCGTGGCGTAATCGTAGGTGCCTTTGCGGTTGTGGTTGTTAGAATATGATAACATGCTGAGTCGGAAATAGGGAAACGGTGGGGTTTCGTGAATGGCACGGTACAGGAGGGTGGTGTGTCTTACCTCGATTCGCCAATCGTCCAAGTTTATTGACTTTTGTTGTTTCGTATTCTGGAGATGCCATGTTTGCTCTTGTTATTCCCCTGGATACAAGTTTGTCGCGACGATGGAAGAGGTTGATGGTAGATGATTCCCTTTGTGCTTCACACTTCTTCCAGCTTTTATACTTCCCACCACAATCGACAATGACAATCAAGTTAAACCCGCAATGACTCCTCAAACCAGTCCTTCCAAAAATCCAACGAAAGTCATCCCAGTAGCACGGCCACAAGTGTCCCGCAAAATGACTATACTCGGCTCCACATCCTCAATCCAGAAGCGGGGTTCAAATACGTGACATGCTATTGGTTTGTTCTTCTCGGTGCACGTATGACCCAGCGCGTGTCTGGCGTGTATCATAACTGTGATGGAGAACAGTGGATAGTGCAGGATAATTCTGGATGGAGAGGGATAATTCAGGACTTCATTCTCGCCTGCACGATTCTTTCTTTTTGAAGTGGATACTGAGACGGCGTACAATAGTACTAATGTTTTCAAAAACCAGCGACACAAAAACGTTCGATATCGCCATGTCATCCTGCGTAGACTCAACAACCCAATAAAACAAAAGCCTCAATGGGCGGTCCCAACCCAATTCCAATCCCCAACCCCAAAACACCAGTAACACCCAATTCATGCTTCCAATCCTCTCATCCCCTCTCCCACAATCATCTGAACCCCCACCCCCCAACCGCTCCCCCCCTCCTACTCCCCAACCTCAAACACTGATACGGACTACTCTGCGGATCAAAATACAATCCCTCACACGCGCCGTCGCCCCTCCTAAGCGCCACATAATAAAACCCACTAATCGTCAGCCCACACCCGCTATCATCAAAGCTCGCATGTTGCTGCCCGTCTGCGATTTGTAGATGCGTGTGGTAGCTGGGTATCGGGGCGTCGGCAACGGTTACTGGATTCGAGGCGTCGAGGGTAAGTGGTAAACGGGAAGACTTTAACGATTTGACGAAGCAGCGTTCTTTCCAGCGCATGAGTACCCACTCACTGCCCAGTACATCTCTCATCCATCTCCGACTCGTCAATGACCTGACAACCTCCTCGTCACTCATGCCTCCAAACGGTGGTAATTTACGCCAATACATTGCATCCGTGGCGGCACTGCTCTTGAAACTCTCCGTCAAAAGCGTATGCTGGCTGAAGTCTAATATCTCGCCCTCGAGATACGTTGTGATACTGCTCGTACGCGTATATTGTTGTTGGGCCTGAGAGGGCAGCGAGTGTGGATGCGAAGGGACATTGTAGGCTTCCATGGTCGCGCTGAGGGTCATGTGTGTCCAGTCGACTTCGTGGATGGTGACTTTGACTGGCCATTGGTCTTGCTGCGGTGTTTGAGGGAGGGGCTCGGTGGTGCGACTGCGCGATGTGTTGAATGTGTTTGCTAGCCATGGGCGGGCTGGCGGTGGGAGGCCGAGGGTAGCTATAGCGGCGGCGCGGGTAGAGGCGTCGTATACTCGGTACGGATGTGGATGTGCATTCGTCGAACCTGGCATCGCGACGCTCGTGGCGTGCTGGCAGCCGGAGAGCACGGCGCCCGGAGCGAGCCAGGATGTCTGGGCGGGCGGTGGAATAGTCGACACATCGACGACAAAGTCAGCGTAGTCGCGCGCGCAATTGCCCAGGTGCTCTTTGCCCAGCAGGCCGGCGTCCAGGGCGTGCGTCACGCTCTCGTCAATGGACTCGGCCTGGCGTATGAGCGAGAGGTACTTGACCGTCTCTTCGAGGAGGGGCGAGACGGCGGGTGCGGGGTTGGAGGTGGAGGTGGAAGCGCGGTGGTCGAGATAGCTCCTCCTGTACGAATTGATGCTCGAACTGTCTGCTCTTGAAAGCATGTCCCGCCTCTCCCGGTCCAGCGCATTGCTCCGGCTCTCCTGCAGGCGCTGCATCGCCGCGCGCCGGTTGTTCTCATCCAGGAAGCGCTGCTGCGACTCGCTGTGCGTACCCGTCCTACTGTCCCTCTCCCTCTCCCTCTCCCTGTCGCTGTTGTAGCGATGTATATAGTCCCTCGTGCGCGCCGAAAAGCGCGGATGCCGCCGCACGCTCTGCAGTATCGCCGTAGACCGCAGCGACTCGCCCGCCCCCGCGCGCTCCGAGTTCAGCCTGCTCGAGATACTGCGCTCGGCGAGGAGGTGGTCCAGCTCGTCCTCGTCGCCGGCCTCGTTGGCGGCGGGCGACCAGTCGTACAGGCTGTTCTGCGAGGGCACTCGGTCGCCATACGCCGCCGTGTCCGTATTGTCGTCCAGGCGGCTGAGGCGGCTCATAGCTCGTCGCAGCCGCTCGTGCTGGGCCGCCTCTTCGCCCTGCCTGTCCAGGGCCCGTATGTTCGTGTCCCGTGAAGTGTGCGCCTGCACGCCCAGCGTCTCCGCAAGATTAAGCACGTCCTCGTCGCCGCTCGTCTCGAGTTCGCGGATCGCAGAAATGAAGTCCTGTGGCACAAACAGTCGTCAGTCGTGTCTTCGTCTCATCGCGGCGGACATACCGGGCTGTTGGCAGGCGGCATCGTAGCGCGGTCGGGCTATGACGATGCAGCGCGCATCCGGGCGGCAGCGAGGGCGAGGCGGCAGCTGTTGAAGGACAGGAAGTAGCGCACGAGTATTCGAGCAGTAATACACCTCCAGACGATAACAATAATGCAGTGCGATAGAGTCCAGTCAACCAACGTTCACGTGTCCACGGCGCAATATCATGTCGCATCGCATGCACGCACCGCCGCGCCCCAGCCCGACCGACCTTCAAAGCGCTCGGCCCCGGCGAAACGAAACGAAACAAGAGCGAAACACAAAGGCTTGATTTCAATGTTCGCCTGCCCCGCCATCCCTTCCGCTGAGTAAGGCAGGTTGTTACTCAGGGCCTGGGAAGAGGTCGGATGTTGCCATGTGCTGTGCATGTGCATTTCCCCGGATGGGCGTGGGTGTACCAGTGCTGTGGGTGCGAAGATCATCACGACTGCTTCACGATCGCAGCAAGTATCTGAGTGATCGAACTGATTTGTTTGATTGATTGAATTCGCTTGTTTGTGGTATGACTTTGTTCTTTTTTATTAAGCTTAAAATGTACTTTCGAATCCAGCATCCGATTCACCAACACCCCGAATCAATCGGGGCAGTTGCGCTTCTAACAAGAACTAGCTTGAAAGTGTAGGAGATGAACCTACAGTCCCTGTCCCCCAACACCCCCAAATCCACCAACCGAGAAGGAAAACCAGGCATGAAGATCTTCTAGGAAGTGTTTGCTCCGCAAGCAGAGGACCACATTCCCAGGCGCGACTGGCGTGCCCTTGTATCGACCTCCACATCGTGGCTTTGCTTCTGGTGGTAGGAATGGGTGTGCTGGGGAAGCAGAGACAGCTATTACGAGACGCAGCCCAGCCGCCGTCCGTGTGAATAACTTTTGCCGCCTTGCCTTTTGCCGATCAGCAATACGCAGATATAACGTCCAGCTGATACTCAATACCAGAAAATCCGCGGCCGTCAGAACATTCGTGAAATCGTACCCTCATAAAAATCTGGATCTGGCCAGACTCACGAGACGACGAGATCGCGCGCGTCCAACAAAGTAAAGGAAGACATTAATAAAAGCAAAAAACCAACCGAGTAGTGTGCCTGACGCTCTCGTAGCCGCGAGGCTGTTTGTAATATCCCGTCTTTCTTGATGCAGTAGCCTCCCAGAGATGCTGATAAAGGAAAACACGGACTGGCCGTAGTGGTATGATGGGACAAAGGAAAAGCCGCTTGCTAAGAAATCAAGTATCAAAAGGGAAAAAAAGAAAAGGAAAACACGCTCGCTAAAAGTTCGATGAGTAACGCCGTCCCATGCTTGAGTTGGTTGGAGTGGTGTGAATATCGTGAGGTCGTCTCGTGTCGGGCATTCAGGTTGGAAGAAACAGGGATTGGCCAAGTCCAGCGGTCTTCCTTCAGCCAGCGACGACGGAACGGATGGGATGGTCATAACCGCAGAGAGCATGTCTGATGCGTCTAGGTGAACGCCGCATACTGAGGTGCGAAACCAGTGTCCCATCCGAAGCCACCAAAGCCGCCATGCAGAGCACTCGACCCGCACTGCGCAGCCAGCACGCTTGGCAGCGGCAGCGCAGGGATAGGTGCATGTGCCGGCGGCGGACTGTAGTACGAGCTCGAGGTGTAGGGACTCGACGAGTTGTACGGCTGGCTAAAGGAAGGCGTTGGCGACGGCAGCTGGATGGCCTCGTAGCCCATGGTGCCCATGGTGCTCCAGAAGGAGTGCTGAGTTTCACCACAGGTAGCGATCGTCGGGCTGGGGGTCGAGGGAACCACTCTCCATGAGTCGACAGGCGCGGGGTGCGACACGGGGATATGCTGTGTTGGCGCCCACCAGTTGGCGGAGCCGGGCGAGCTGGGGAGAAGCGGTGCCTGTGGGCGGACAACGTCGACGATCCTGGGTGGGGGAGGAAGCAGCGGCAGGAAAAGTCCCATGATGGCGGCCTTGACGTCCTCTCCTCGTCCCTCGAGAAGCTCTCCTGCGCCGTCCTCTTCCAGTCCCTCGAGTGCTCGTACGCCCGTGCGGAAGACGTAGCGGTTGGCGGCCTGTACGAACTTGTCCTGAAGCTTCTTGAGCTGCTGCTCCTTCTCGGCCCACTCCCATGTGCTGGCAGCCACGTCGACAGAGTAGATGTCCTTGTGGTACTCGATAAGCGCTTCGATGGTCTCTGGTGTAAGCTTGAATGCAACCTCATGTTGTGAAACCATGTCGACGTGTACGACGTATGCCTCGATGTGGATAAGCTGGTAGTTGAACAGCGCTTCGACCAGAGGGTTGGGATCCTTGCGCAGTTCCGAATCCGGGGCCTTCGGTACCATTATGGAGCACAGGGACCACATCGCGTTGGAGCCAGAGAGCGTTTCCGTCAGACACCGCGTGTGTTGTTGCACGCTGTTGAGCGGTCGCTTGACTCGATTTACTCTCTTGAGCGTCTGTGTTAACCATGCTTCTGCTTTTGAGGCCAGGACGACATTGACGGTTGACCGTGGCGCAAAGGCCGCGGCCGATGCGGGTAGTAACGAGATCGGCATTGTGATTGGTCGGTTTCGAGCGAGACGAGACGGTGCGATATTATGTAGGACGGGTATCAACGAAAAGAGAAGAACAAAAGAGAGTGTAAAGAGGTGTGTCTGGCGGATGTTATTTTTTTCGGGCACGCCTGGAGGTGAGAAGACACAAGAAAGGGACGGGCGAATGAGGGGAGGTAGAGAGGGCGAGGTGGGAGGTGGAGGGTAAAAAGGCTAGTGGAGGAGGGTCTCGCGAGCTTATGGGCTACTCGGCGTGTGGCAAGGATCATATACACTGCCCGGTTCGGCTGCGCTACGCATGTAGCTTGTTTAAAACGTGCATATGGCGAGAGTAGCATGCTGCAGGTCTAGTCGGCTCTAAGCTGACTGTCGGCCGCTGCGACCGCGTTGCACGCATGGGATTCGCAGATGGCGTCGCCTCGAAGATTGCTTTGCGCATCGTTCCAGAGATGTGCGAAGCTATCCAGTATGCATGAACGGAGATTAACAGACAGAGGCGCCAGATCAGTCCTTCTGGTGGAGATGGGAAAAGCAGTTGAGTGTAGCCTGTCTACCATCGCAGCTGAGCTTAGATCAGGTTTTAGCGATATGCATGAAGCTGGCGGTCGCCTGTGAGGCCCACACAGGGGACCACCAGCTTTGAAGACATGAGCACCTCAGCCAGGCGTTTTGATACACGCCATAACCGACTGTGAGGATGCTCAGGAGTCATCATCGCGACTGCGCTTATCTTGGGCCTCCATAATCCATCTGATGCGACATCGCACGAATTCCAGAAGCCAGCCATCAAACCGGGCCAAATGGAGAGCAATCCGTAACGGCGTTGCTACCCTTTTGGGGTTCATCGCGGTAGACTGGAAAACACGACTGCGACGGTGTCTCTAAGGGTCTAGGAAGGTGGGCTGTAGAGGTGTTTCTTGGAGCATCTACAGGTCGACGTGACTTCACGCTAAAAAATCTAAAGATGGGCTGACTCTTAAGAAACCAATTGGAAGGGAAAGCAGGGATTGTGAGCAAGGATCTCTGCCCGGGTCAGATGGCTCTAAATCATGTGCTTTTCGAACACCAGGCCAGGCGGAGATTTCGCATCGTAGCTTCGGCGCGTCCTGAAGCAGTGCGCGACATCATCGTCAATCTCATCTTGCAATTTGGACTGCAATTGTGACGAAGTGCTGATAACTTCCAACTTGATCGTCTCGTGATCGCTGGAGCATCTCGCTTGCGCCACGTCCGCGAGCTCCGTCTGCTGCGCCACGCAGATCATCCTCGGAGCAGCCGGTTAACTCCCAAGGCTCGTCATGATCGCGCCGCCCGATGCTACCTCTGTACTGGTCGGCGGTGTCGGCGGTGTCTGCCGGCATGGTGTTCAGGTAGAAACGGTCGCCTGCATCGCGAGTGCGTTTCATCAAAGCTTGGTATTGATGTACAGATGATCGACGGCGCGATCATTGGGATAGAGGCTCTCGTCTGTATCAATTCCAGACGATTACGCAAGTAGGTATGCGAAAGACCCCAGTGTCGACCTATCGATAACACCGTACTGATGGGTCGTGAGAGTCTGTTTCAGAACATGCAAGCTGCGCCTCATGCGTATCGTGGGGCAAGAAGCGACGCAATTCGGACCGGCTGTGGCGGTAGGATCTCGCTGGCCACGATGTCTTGCTGTCATGTGGTTGCGCTCGCTTGAAAGGATTGTTTGTCTTAGGCATGAAGTTAGCGGAGCTGTTGCGTTTTCGAGCTTGAGGAGGTCTGAGCAGACGTCAGGTGCCAGAGACCACGTGCGCACGTGCTTCCGAAGCCGACGGCAAGCGCACCACGCTTCATCGCAAGCCTCATCCAGCGTGTACTTTGCATCTTCTGGTCGCTTGACACCAGCAGCAGCACATGCACTCGTATGCGACCAGTGCGTGTCATGTTCTGCGGGCTTGCAAGGACGCTGCATGCATGGCGACGTGGAGGTCGATGACTCACCCGGTACAGCAGCCAGACGTGCATTTCTTCTCAGATATACTCCTATTGTTCCATTATGCAAGCTGCAACATCTACTCATGTTCTGTAGGTCTTATTTTCACCCAGTCCTCTTCTCCATCTTAGTCAAAGCTCTCACTTGCGTCTTCATCTCAGACCCATCCAATGCGCGGGCTATACAAGCGAGAGCCCATGGCATTGGCTGATAGCCGCGACCATCTGACCTCAAAACATCGCTGATGTTAGGCGGCGAGACATCCAGATCAGGGTTTCAGAGCGCTCGTGGGAACAAGGAGTTGCCCTATACACATGTTACACAAAGGCGTGCATGGTTCGCTCGCAAAAGTCGCTCAAAGACGGCTCAAGTCCTACAGGACGATCGGTCTGGAGATGCATGTCCGTCACATTGCCTTCGCTTGAACATGTCAGGAGTTGTGCAAAGGAGTGGCTACCATGATGCCGTGCAGCTGCATCACAAACAGAATCGAGAATACGTTGAGGGTCGAAGAGTCTAGGGCTTGAACTTGAACCAGACTTTCTGGTAAGCTCGTGCCGGCTCTTAGAGTGGGGCTGGCATTCACCCCAGCCGTCCCAGTCAAGCGTGTGGCTTAGGCACTTGCAGTTGCCGCCTCTCACATCCTTGGTTGATCGGTCCCGGGGAGCTCGGTTGACCGTCCCAGTGGACATTACCACACCATCAACTCCATCGGGGGCTTCAACAACTCTAAAACAGCTCTACACAGCGGCATCGAAAGTAGTGGCTCTTGGTGTCCTCGCGCTCACGGACTATCACCATGCATTTGAAGGCGGCCTCAACAGATTGCTGGACGCATTGGTCTCTTCATTGAATCGAAGCTGCATCGGCGAATGAAGCCTGTCCCTGTTCTACAGAACGCCTAACGGAAACGAGACTACCTTGATGGATGCACTGGCTTGTGCATTATCACTGTTGTTGCTGGCGCTTCGCGACACTGCTCGCCGTTTGACTATATCCTGACCTTGAAATCGAGGCATTCAAACCGAGACCACAGAATCTAGACTATCTTGCACAGCCGCTGACGAGCCGATGGATGCTCCGCATAACATAATATTGGGGATAATCGGCCGTGTGTGGTGGGGCCTGAGAAGCAAGGGTAAGCTTGTCGGAAGTGAAAGTAAAACATCACGAAGCTGGCGCATACAGTACCATGGGGAAGGCCGAGGTGACATGATCAGTGCTAACATCGGGAGATTTCCAAAGGCATGATCTCCACCAAAGCGCTTGCTCATTAAAGCTGATCGGACGAAACACCACTCCAAGCATGATAACACGGCCTAGAAAGCGAGATTTCTTAGTCTTCAATGCCGTATAGCAAGTTGAGCCGAACGATCTACTATCTCTCTCTACCTGTCGATCAATATTGGTACATGCTTCACTTCATGGCAAGACCCCAACTGAGCAACTATGGTACATGCTGGCCCAGAACGAGACCTTGGCCTTGGAACTGCTGTCCCAACCTCCTGGCTACCTTCGCATCGATACCTCGCAGTCTCCAAAGCCCATATACCTGACTTTTCTTTGCAATATGTTCCTACCACACATATCTCAAGCTGTTTAGCCCGGCCTCGAATCCCCCCACAAAGTCAAGTATGGCTCTGGTGGTATCCGGCCTTGGTCCCATCAAGTAGTGTGCATCTAAGAACAGTGGGTTGGCAACGTGAATTCTCAAGCTCCGCAGGTTCGGCAGCATTGCCAGAGTACGGCATGTATCTGGCCATGCTTGAAGCTGCAACAGGCTGCGCACCTCAATCGCA
>Ga0265797_10001656_pt1 | contig 39050 bp, 29 predicted proteins | sample P2T30metagenome_FD_192433 | JGI IMG/M metagenome (GOLD analysis project Ga0265797, IMG submission 192433) | Plant litter microbial communities from East Loma Ridge, Irvine, California - P2 T30 | ecosystem: Environmental > Terrestrial > Plant litter > Unclassified | place: USA: California...
TGTCGTTGCTTCTGCGAACCTTAATTCTCGCTTGACCAGCCGGGAAACGGCTGGTGGCTGCAGGGCTTGCAGGCTTGAGCTGTGAGCTCTTGAGCTCTTGAGCTCTTGAGAAGAATATCGCATTGCCAGTCTCCCAGTATAAGCTAAGGTATGTGTTCGGTAGGACAGATCGGCCTGCCTGGCTTTCCGCCTTGTACTCCATATGCGCCATTGTGGCGACGAGGGCGCATACGTGCCAGCGTGCAATTATTTCTCGCCAAGACGTCGAAGACATTTTAGATCTAGTCTCTTCATGTTGGTTTTCGATGTTCCCTGTAATGACGCTCGGGACGAGACTGAAAGCTCCGGAAAAGACAACACTTCGAGATACATTCCGCCTAAAGCAACTGCCTAGCTCGTTGACAACGATGGCGATCCCTGCTATGCCACGCGATAACGGAGATGATGTGGAACCCGCAACCCCAACCATCAGACCCTCGTCCCACTTCAGCAGATGCGGATGCAGTCTTGGTTTGTGCTTCACAGATTGATGTCTTTGATGTCGTGGGCCTACCCAGATTCTTCACGGACAGGCGAATTCTTTACTGGCCTTCTATACGAAGTCTTTTGCCACAGACCAACTGTTGAGGACCCCGCGGTCGACTACATAAGTCAGGACGACATCGGATGCTCCGCTCCATGAATCGTTTGTGGAAAACATCAAGGTTGTCTGAGGACGTGCACCTTTTGTCGAGATATTGACTTCAATCAATACAGTACCGAACCATCTTCACTCACACACAAGCAAGGGGCACCAACGCCAGCTCATGCGATCGCAAACGTGAATCGCATATACAGTCACAATCAACCCAGAGAATCGCAAGGAACCACCCTCTCGATCGTGGTCTCTCGATGGTAGCTATCGCTACTCTTGATGCGGACGCTGATGACAAGAGCTGATGTGTCTGAACGGCAACCTGAGAACTGGTCCTACGGGACTTGAGTTGCCTTTTATGCCTCAGAAACCATGGTCCTCTCACAAGATATCCCACGAGTCCACGATCAATCGTACCCAGCAATAGCACTTCCTACCTTTCAACAGCCAAATTAATCCACAGCTGAAATACCCCCATCATCATATCGCCAACGCCAAAGCCCCATCAGAAGACCACACACAGCACCACAAACACAACATCAAAAGTGTCTCATTCCAGATCCGCCGACGATCATTAGCATTATCGTAGCGTGTCACAATCGGCGCCGCGCAAGGCTTATGGTGGGGTGAGACTTCCGCCAAAGCTGTTACACAGACTCGGATGGAGTATGGAGCATCAGGCGATCGAATCTATAAGGTAGATCTGACCTATCGGTGCATTCCGCTCGGGTAGGAAGTGTCGTCTGTTAGATACAACGCACTGCTGTGTTAGATATAGATATACATGCACGCGGCGATGGTGTGCGGTTGCGGTTGCTGCTTAACTAGTCTAGAGAAAGAAAGTAACTCGTCAATCATCCCTTTGAAATAGTGAGAAGAATAGCACAACGATACCTATCAACAATCAGCGTGTTAGATAACAACAGTCGTCTCAGTGGTAAGGTTCGATGATCTTCATCTGTGCTTTCTGGTAGTAACGTTACTACAGATCTACTATCGTACCCGTACTATGCTTTTAGAATCTCAATGGTGGTTGCATGAGTTGGAACAGATAGATGGGGTCATGATAGCATGGTAGAGTTTAAGGTAGCTAGATGCGTAGATGTGTGACCTTGAGCGCCGCGGGATTGTGCGCTTTTCTTTCGTACGATACGGAGGTCCGAGGCATCCTCCTAACACGATTGTGAAGGGTGTAGGTCCCCGAGATCGAGCACGTGGTATTGATACAGACCTGGGGCCCACTGAGGAAGTTACGATGATGGTGTAACGAGAGATCAAGCCATGGACAAGGAAACCAAAAGTCATAATTCGTCTATATCGTTCATGTCAGCAGTCCCGACACGAGTAGGAGGTACTAGCAACACCTCACGCCGCGCTCCAACGCAAACCCAACTCCTACAAACCCCCCTTCTCCCCCACCCAATCATCCCACTCCTTCCACTCCCTATACTCCAACCCCACAGCCCTCCCCTCATACCTCACCAACTCCCCCTTCCCATCCTTCCACGCCTTCGCCCACCCACTGCTGCTCCCATTCCAGCCCGCTTTGCGCATCAAGCTAACGAGCGTCTCGTCTTTCGTCCACTCCTGCTCTTCGGCGACGCTGGGGAGGTACGTCGCGCTGTAGCGGCGGGACTGGGATGTGAACGAGATGCGGATGCCGTGGGTGCCGATGGTCCAGTCGTAGGGGTCGCGGGTGGGGGAGGAGAAGTTTGTGAGGAGGGTGACGTGGACGGAGAGGTGGGGGAGAAGGGATGCTGGGATGGGGGAGAAGCGGGTGTCTTCGAGGGCGCTGGGTGGTGTGTTAGCTGTGTGGTTGTTCTCGAGGTTGAGTTCGTGGCTTTTTACCTAGTGAGAGCATAGCTCTTCAACCCACTTTCCAACTCCTGCGCAGCGAATGTACCGATGCAGCCGCGGAGACTTTTCTGCCCGCTGCGAGCTGAGTGCTGGTTCCAGGTAACGAACAAGGGATATTCTTCACGCGCCCGTGTCTTCTCCGTAGAGCTAAGCGATGTCTTCGACGAAGCTGGCGTGGCGCCTCCCTTGGAGCCCAGACTTGTGCCTGATCCTGGCGTAGATGGTAGCGAGCTGTTGCTGCTCCCTGCTGACCCTGTGTTCCTGTTCAACAGCCTGGAAATAGCTGCTGGTCGCGCGGGCTCTTCGGACTCGGTGTCCACGTCGGTGATCGGTTCGTCGTCTTGCGAGGCGCCTGCTTGTGCAGAAGCGTCGTTCTTGTCTCCGCCGTGCTGATAGCTCTCCCACAGATCCTCCACTTGCGCCAGGCTCAAGGGCTGCCTCTTGTCGAACTGCGCGCTCAAGGTCTCGAAGCAGAAGGCACAGTGCGCAGGTGTGGCCATGATGGACGTGTCGGGTGCACTGTTCAGCACTCTATGTTGCAAGTGTGGTATGTGTAGAGTGCAGGGACTCGAGGGTGGTGGCCACCAGTATGGTATGGTGCTTGACTGTGAGCGAAGGTTGAGCGGGGGTAGGCGGTGCAGCGACAGGCTTCCAGGAGGCTGGAAGGTTTGTAACGAAAGTGGTGAGATACTTAGGTGTTTGAGGGAGTGTGAGCACGTTATGTGCCTGACATGGACACTGCACAGTATGACGACGCTGGCTTGGTGGGCAGCAGCTGAGAGGAGCAGATGCGGCGTGATCAGGATGATGTCGCTCGCATGGCCCTGCCGATCGGCGTCGGCTTCGCTGCGGCCAGAAGCCGATCATTCCATTCCATCTTTGTATTCACCAAAACATTTTTATACCAATCATCGTTATTATTATTTCAGACAAATATGCAGAAGATACCATTTGGTCGGTCGCACATCGAATTGTGCGTCTTTCATAACGCTCCTCGCTTCGTCTAGTACACCAAAGCCGTTTCCTGACGACAGCACCTCTCTTCTGCAACACATATTCAATGACCTCGATTGAGGACCATATACCGCCCACACGACGCAATTACTCATAGTTGGACCATCTCAATGGCCATAATAGGTACGGAAAGATGACCTGTGCGCAGAAAAGAGGACATCCCCACCTGATTGTCCTCAAGGGGACAGGAGGTCCTCAATGTCATCCATGTCCTCATCGCGGTCCTGCACATCATAAATACAGGCGTGCCCCCGTCCTTTTCTGCTTGTTTCTCCAATACCACATCCACACACACACACGCTGAAGTTCTTCTTTACGCAACCTTTCATCCCACCACTATCACAATCGTTCTAGCAGCATTCGTGCTCTACAAGACCAACGATCGAACAAGACTTGATACACCTTTCGAGGTTATCATCACTACCCTTATCCAAACCACTCCGGATCGATTGATTTCGATCAACCAACCAAACACGTCAAGCCGGAAGTCCATCGAATTACGATTCTTTGTTCCAAAAACCCCACCGCGTCCCCGGGCTTTGATACAAGTCATTGTTCCGGCTCCAAACACTCAATCGGAACGACCAAGCCATTGTGACTTGCGTTTCCCAGCAAAGTCCAGTGAATATCGTTGCACGTCCAAGTCGCGACTTTCGGGCTAGCTTGTTTGCTTCGATACCATATCACCAACACTCGACGGAACTGTGAGATTCTGGAATCTATCACTATCCGGCATTCTTATCACTACTATACCTCATCACTCAGCATTCTTATACACAGCTCGAGCACTTTACGAAGATGTCTCTTGCACCCCAGAGAAGATCTACTGCAACCGCAGCCAACCCCCCTTCGACAAGCAACGGGCTCAACATCACCTTCGGCATCGAACACGAGTTCATGGTCCTAGAGTCACAAAGACTAGGATTCAAAAACCAGGAGAAAGCAGATCACGGCCTATCTCTCGTTTCCGATGCTCTCCAGAACCCAGTACAGATCACATGTTCGACCTGCGGCCAACTCCACGATTCCGACCTGCAGCCACGCGTTCAGAGCAAAGTTAATGACAACTCCGACCACAGCTGCTGGAATCTCGTCGCCGATACCTCGATGAAGCTGAACCCACGCCAGAACGCTCCTCTTCGGGAGAAAGACTGCGAAGTCTACGGTGTCGAACTTACCTCCAGAGTCTTGTACGCTAATCGTGAGAAATCGACTACAAAGCCTGTCCCACAGACAAAACACGTCCACGACGCCACGCACCAGGAGGAAGTCTCTGCATTCATCAACACCGTCAATCAATTATTCACTCCCCACGAGTTCGCAACCGGTCACCATCAGGAACGCAAGATAGTTGTTAACGACAGCTGCTCGCTGCACGTTCACATCGGCAACGGCACCGCGGGCTTCGAACTCCAGACCGTGAAGAACCTCCTGAGCATCTGCACAGCTTTCGAGCGTATCATGGACAGCATGCACGCCAAATCGAGGATCGGATCTTCGGGTCTTGCTTTCGAACCTATCGATGAAGACATCTTCGACGCTGGTGCAGACACCATGGCTGTGGCTAAGGAAGGCTCGCGGACTCGCACTTTCTTCAACAGGTCTCTGACCGAACGACTCTTCAGCAACGCATATGTGACTCGACGAAACGACAACGCAGCTGCACGCAATCGATATCCAGCTAGCCACATGGGAGACAACGCCATCCTCGAGCAAGCTGCTTCCGGCTACCACACCATGGCTTTCGTCGACGTCATCCAACAAGCCCCAGACATCGAATCTCTCCAACATCTCCTATCCCTCTGCTGCGAGACCAGCGTGAACATCCTCCACCTCGTCGTCAACGAAGGAGAGAACGTCAGCGAAGAAAGGGGCTACCGAAGACTCAACACCATCGAATTCCGCCAACACGCTGCGATCACTGATCCCAAAGAAGCTCTGCCCTGGATCGACTTCCTCCAGACTCTGGTCAAGTACGCCCACAATCAGACCAATGAAAGCATCCGATCGATTTGCGAGCACGTCGCTTCAAACCCCCACTTCGATCTCGCAGACCTATTCTCTCTCCTCGACGTCGGCCAACAAACACAGCACTTCTACCTAACCCGCACCAAAGCCTCAATCCAAACCCCCTTCGCCCTCGCCCGCACCGAAGCAGAATCCCTCGACCCCACCGACCCTTTCCGCGCAATCTCACTCGAACTCATCAACGAACGCGCCGCGGATCACGATCCTGACAACGTCGCAAGCACCATCAGAGAGAAATTCGAAGAAGGTGGTTATGGGCAGTTCACTCGCGAGTTCATCGACGGGTACGCTCCGGAGTTGAGCGAGGAGGAGAAGGAGAGGTTGACGATTGGGTGGGTGGCGCCGGCTGCGACGGAGGTGGAGTATGAAGATGATATGGTGATTGATGACGACGATGATTTTCTTGGTTAGAGATATGGCAGCTGCGTGAAGCTGGCCGGTCATGTTTTTTTGGATTGTTTGAGGCGTTCATGGAGTTTTTGGTAATTCTTCGCTACGGTTTTCGCATTGGATAATACCTGTACTTCATTCGTCGCATCCAAAATTTTGTGCATTCATCGCAATACGTAACTTAGCCCGTAAGCCGTCAGGATAAATAAAGATAGCGAAGAGCAGCAAGAATCGCAATGCATTGAGATCACTTCAAACGTTAATATCCCTTACGCCTTCTCCTCCGCATCTCCATCCTTCCAACCGTCTTCATTCCCCCCGACTGGGAAAACAAGTACTTACTACAATTTTTGCGCGTGGATCTACGTAACTACAGCTTGATCAGTCTTTAAGTATCTCAATGGTAGACCTAGACAGTTTTGACTCGGAATACATTCACAGTGGCGAATTGGTTGCCTGGATGTGAGGGAAAGTCGGGCGTTATCTCAAGGGTAGTGACGAACAACTTCGAAATTTGTATCCGTCGATAAATGCCATAAGAGTGCTTCGTGGCCATGGAGAGATCGGTATATGTAAACACGTGCGCAGAGACTGTGGCTCAGCGTGCTGGAGTTCAAACTGCATTAGGTATACATCTATCAACATCTAGATCATAAATCTCATAAGACCGCATCATCCCCAGACTCAACAACATGAAGTGAGAGCGAAGCTGTTAGCCCTGGTTTTCCATCGCGCCAGTAACATGAACAGTCTCGCCGGTCGTATAGGTCGACGATGCAAGGAAAATAAACGCCACAGCAACTTCGACAGGCATACCAGGCCTGCCAAGAGGAGGCGGGCTAGTAGTCGATCCCAAACCCTCCAAAGCCTCAGCATCATTACCCTTGGTAGCCGGCTGCAGAGGAGTCCAGATAATGCCGGGCGCGACAGAGTTGACACGGATACCTTTGGGCGCTTGTTGTTGTGCGAGTGTGCGCGTGAAGCTGGAGATGGCGCCTTTGGTCGCGCTGTAGTCGACCATGGTTGGGTTGCCTGCGTAGCCGGCGACGGAGCCGCAGTTGATGATGACGGAGCCGCGGGGCATGTGAGGGAGGGCATATTTGCAGATGGCCATCATGGAGATAATGTTGAGCTTGAACGTCTGTTGGACGACTTCGAGGTCGATGTCTTTGTGGTCCATGCAGACTTCTTGTTGGGCGGCTGGAGTCTTGTGTTAGCTGCTGCTATCATGTGGGCATTGACATCAAGACAACTTACCGTTGGGAACAAGGATGTTCAATCTGCCGTGCACGCGCATGTGCTCATCAACAGCCTTCTTGGTGTTGTCAAGATCCCTCAAGTCGGCAGCGAAACCGTGTGCCTTGCGGCCAGCCTTCTCGATGAACTTGATCGTCCACTCAGCGTCCTCATGCTCGTGAGGGAGATAGCAGATTGTGATATCTGCACCCTCACGAGCCATGAGAATAGCAGTGGAACGGCCAATGCCACTGTCGCCACCAGTGATCAAGGCAGCCTTGCCTTCAAGAAGGCCACGGCCTTCGTATTCTTTTAGGGAGGGGTTGCCTTCATTGTCCCAGTGCTCGATCTGAGTCCAGCAGGCGGGCGGATCCATTCTGTTGTCGAGACCAGTGCTACCGGTCTGGTCTTGTGCGGGAATCCATGAAGGGTAGGCTGTGGTGACGCTCTCTTGGTTGTTCCTGTTCTCGGGCATGGCTGCGGAGGATTCGATGTCTGAGATGGTGTGTTTGGTGTAGTGTAAGTGGGAATCAGGAAGTTAGAAGAAAATGATACAAAACTCTGATGAATATATCCAGTCTTGTACTTGTCAACGCTGCACGCATTAACTCGCGCTCATATCCTCATCATACTCACAACATTGGCAGTACGTGATGTCATCACGACGAAAGACCGCAGGAGGCCCAGCCTGGACTTGCTGAAGTCCAGCGATATTATCCACACTGCTCATCGTAGCATAATGCTTTAACCAGTACGGGCTGTTCAAATCTCTTATCATTTGTTTTACAATGAGGAGAGACGATACAGGGATTGCGTGGGAAATATATCGATACCACAGGGCATTCGGAGATGTCGTCTGATATACAAATGGTCGACCGCCGGCATTTGAAAGGCGGACTGCGGCCCGTCAGCCGCTTCAATTGCCGACCGTCCTCCAAAGGTTTGCCGATCCAGAATCTCGCCTTGCATCTTCCACGTTCTCTTGCCTTGTTCCATCAGACCAACACCAAGGGACTGAATCTCTTATCAAGCAAGCATGTATCAAAAATGCATCGACGCTTGCTCGCACATCCCTTCTCTGTTGTGTTAGGAGTAATTTCTTCTAGTCCTTTCGGGCACTCATACCTCAGCAGCCCGGTTTGAGACTCAAAGGTGAAGTTCGAAAGTCACTCGTGAAAGCAATTCGTCTCGCGGGATCAAAGCATGATACTATGCATGGAGTTGTAGGTACCGGCAAAAGTCTTGTCCCCTTGAAGTGCGTCACTCAGTCGTTTTTGGGTGGAAGTTTGTGGGAACAAGATGCATCAACGTGGAAGTTCACTGCTCACACAATCATTCTCAACAGCGACAGACAATCATGTTGTTTCCCAGACTCAAAAGAAAGTCTCACGACTGGCAGTCTCAGAATTTTACCTTTATCAAAGGACATAGTGAAGGAAAGATGGGTCTGACTTGGTCCCAACAACCGCTTTCTTTCTGCGCGCCATTCACAGCTGTAAGACATGAGCAAACACATTCGACATGCGTTCGGCATGACGCTTCTAAATATAAGAGGAAGCTCTTTTCATGGCATCAGTGATAGCTTTTCTCCCACCCACTAGCATCAGCGTCTTCACAAGATGGATGCAAACGAAGCCACCACCGTCCAGCCTTCGCGGCAGATGATGTTGCGATCCCAAGGCCCAGTCGATCAACTCGATACCACTTCGCTGAGCCCTGCCGGCAGCTACGTCCGCTCTTCCAACCACAACGGGCAATTCAATGTCCACGCCAGCTACCACACGGTCAGCTTGCAGATCAAAGAAAAACGTCGTGAGCTGGTCGTGATCATCGTCGCCTGCTTGGGCAACGACCCACGCTCCTGGTTCGCACCTTCTCTGGATACCGATGGACTACCCGTGCGACCTCTGGACTGGAGCACGACCTTACTTCAACAGCTGCGCAATCTCGTGCAGTCTTTGCCATGTGATCTACACAATACCACACTCGACCAAAGACTTCGCATCGCTCATCAGAACATGCTGACCGAATCATCCGCATCCTCAAGATCTGACAACCCGGCAAGCTGTAATGACACGCACCAGAGAGATGAGAGTTCCTCCACCGGCAATGAACACGAGGAACTCGAAGAGGCACGAGCCAAGAACCTCGATTTGTTGAATCAGATCGATGCACTGGACGACGAGATCTTCGGCCACAATCTGCAGAAGGCATTCGACGACCTCCAAATCAGTGACCTGGGGGAAGAAATGAAGATCACAGTTTCAGAATTGTCGGAGTGTAGACGAGAATTGGAGAGGTCCAGGGAAATTAATGCGTGGTCTGGCCACAACATGGTACTGGCGATGAAGAACCTGCAATTTAGCAATGATCAGGTTCAAGCTGTCCTCTCTGGGCACCAGCGAGCACTGGGCTTCTCTTGAACCAAGTCAATAGCTTGAAGATTGACTGTACTTGTACATTAGTCGATCCAGTACCCCCAATTGCCTACTCGAAGCATTTGGCTGGGTCGATACGACAGCTCCCGGTCTAGCTTGGAGGTCCGGAACGCTCGCCCTGCCACTGAGAGACCAGTACGGATTTTGAACCCATAGCGCGAGACTAGGTAGACAGAAGCAACGAATGAAAAAGAAATGTAAGGTGAGCTCTCCATTCTGACCGCGATGGTCAGCTGTATACGCGCTGTGAAAATCCTACGCATGTAGAACGATGCAATCGGCGAATATCGATGGCGCGACCTTGCCATGGTCTTGTGTATGTATATGTCAGCGTACGCGTTCTGAGATGCCCTTATCGGCAACGACCGGATGTAACGGCATCTTCTCACAACGTCTCCGCCGGGCCCTCCACTGATGATCCCCACGCTGACGGGGCCCCAAACCTCTTCAAACCTTACCGCGTGTCCACTCCTCCACGCTCATACATTCCGACTATCACCCTTAAGCATGCACAAGCTATGCTAAGCCTTTAGCGCTGCGGTGATCTGCCCTCTTGCCTCTCAACATCACTTCCGCGATCCACCGAACACCTGCGCTGGGGCGCTTGGGGATGACGTGTCCGCCGTGAGAGCACTCTTACTCTACCTAGTATCTTGGTCAGCCTGTTGAAACCTAACTAAGAGCTCTCCTCGGCGCGAACATGCGGGAACTAATCGTATTGCACGTGGAGACCAGTCTCCACGAACCTACGCTCTGCCCCGTATGACAACAACGCACCGTCTTTTGGCTCGGAACATGACCGATTCTACCTCATCATAAAGTAGTGCCTGTCCCCGATATCTATGTGGACTCTCCCAGGACTTCTGTTGCTGGGCGAATTCGTCTGAATTCTCGATCTTCGCTGTCTTTTCCCCTCCAGTCAGTCTCGAGCTGTTCCACACATCATGGCTATCTCCGGCAAACGTCTACAGCTTGCACTTGCCATTACTGGAGCCGTAGCATGGATTCTGCAAGGTTACGACCAGGCGTTAATGAACGGTCTCCTCACCTTGCCTTCTTTCAACAAGACGTTCCCCTCAATCGACACATCTACAAAAGCGCTAAAGGCGGAACACTCGACTCTGGAAGGTCAGTAAAAGTCTACTTGTTCCCGCAAAACTTACTTACATCCACCAGGCACCGCGGTGGCACTCTATGAAGTCGGCGCAGCGTTCGGAGCTCTGTCTTGCTTCTTCTTGGGTGACTACTATGGACGCAAACGCCCTACGATCGGTGCGGCGATCATTGTACTGGTCGGAGTAGTCCTGCAAGCGACAAGTTTCCAACTAGCACAACTCATTGTCGCTCGCATCGTGACTGGTCTAGGTGTCGGTGCCTTCACGGCAACTCTGCCAACATGGGTGGGCGAGAGCGCTGAAGCCGATCACCGTGGATGGCTCATCATGCTGGAAGGCTCCGGTGCTATTTTTGGTGTCATGTAAATGTTCACCCTTTCTGCCAGTGAGATGAGGCTTTTTGGCTGACAATACCAGGTTCGTGGGCTGGCTTGAGTTCGGATTCTACTTCGTACCCGGCAACAATGAAGTCAGCTGGCGCTTCCCTATTGCTTTCCAAGCAATCTTCCCGATCGCAGTACTTTGCATGATGCCTTTCCTCGTCGAATCTCCGCGGTGGCTGCTCGCCAAAGACAGACTAGCCGAAGGTCGAAAGGTGCTGGCAAGACTGGAGAACCAGACAGAAGATTCTGAGCTCGTCAACACGCGCATGCAGGCTATCATGAACTCCATCTACGTTGAGAGGCAAGGCCACACGCGCAACCCCTTCGCGAAGACTCCCAATCGTTATCTCAACCGGACTTTGCTGGCAGTCGGCGTCAACGTAAGCACGTCAAGTCACTACTCATGAGACATCACTAACCAGATGACAGATGTTGGCCCAAATGAGTGGTATCAACGTGATCACATTTTACAGTAATACGATCTTGCAACAAGACCTGGGCTATTCACCGATCTTGTCTCGCATCATCAGCAGCTGCCTGCAAACCTGGCAGTTCTTCGCTGCTACCAGCGCCATCTTCCTCATCGACCGAATCGGACGCCGACGTCTGCTCATCGGCGGTGCAGCATTAATGGCGATAGCAAACGCTGGCCTAGCTGGCTTGCAATCTCATAAAGACAATCCGACTGCCGCTGGATGCTCGCTGATCTTCTACTTCCTTGCTCTGGCCGCGTTCCCCATCGGGCTGTTCTTAATTCCATTTATGTACTCCGCTGAGATTGCGCCGTTGAGAGTAAGAGCGCAGACGACCGCGATATCGAGTGGCATGAACTGGCTCTTCAATTTCCTAGTCGCCGAAGTGACTCCTGTGGCCTTCGACTCGATCGGATGGAAGTACTACCTGGTACGTTGAGTCTATCGTGCTGTCTTTGGCGGTGAGAGACTCGAAGCTGACTCTATACGCAGGTTTACGTTTGCACCAACTCGCTATCCGTAGTCGTCTTCTACCTCTTCGCTCCAGAGACGAAAGGCAGGACATTGGAAGACATCGACGCCGTCTTCTTGGCTTCGCATAATGCTCTGCAGCCACCACGAGTTGCTAAGAACATGCCGATCGGAGTTGCCGAGGCCGTGAACATCTCGGAGAAGGGCGCTGTCGAGGTGGATCAGGTCGAAGATAGAGCAGTGTGATGCACATCTAGTAGAATTTGGATGGGTATGGCAGCCCACCGAACGGGCGTAGCTCAATGATAAGCACTCTCAAAATCAAATATTAACACACAATAGTATACACAGCAATCTAATATCCGTCTCTAGTTGCTTCCTCTTGCCTTGATGATATCCGCCGCCTTCTCCGCAACAGAATACATCGTCGCCTGCAAATGCGCAGCCGGGATGACAGGCAAAATGCTAGCATCAATGATACTCAGCTTCTTCGTGCCATAAACCAGAAGCTCAGAGTCGACCACGCCGCCAAGTTCCTGTGGCATCATGGGGCAGCTGCAGCTCGGGTGGCTGAAAGTAGGCGAGAGCGCACCGCTGATGATCAGCTGCTCGATCGTCTCGTTAAGCTCAGTATATTTAGCACCGGGCTTGACTTCGACGGGGTTGAGAGAGGAGACGGACTTGCTGTTGACTAGTCTGCGGGTGAATTTTAGGGATTCGAAGATCGCGGCGCGATCGAAGGGGTGTGCGATCGTGTTGTGCAGAACGACCGGGACACCGGTAGGGTCGTTGGCGTTGAGGTGCACTGTGCCACGGGAGAAGGGCTTTTGCAAAGCGTTCGGGATCAGACCGCCACCGGAAACGGGGAGCTCCAAAATGGCGACGTCGCCAGCACGAATGGATTTGACAAGCACATCACGCTGAGCCTTGAAGCCAGCAACCAGACGTTCGTCCTGGGAGTAGATCTCTGGCAGGAAGTCACTTGTTGAAGTAGCCTCCGCATCGGCGAGAATGGCTTCGGAGTTGTTGCTGATAGACGGCAGGGATAGGAAACCGACGTAGCTAGCTTGCGCTTTCGTGAATGGTCCTGTGAGTTCTTCGGCGTAAAGCTTACGAGCCTCTTCGAAGAATGTGGCGTTCGACAGCAGCGAGCTGGGGTTGGGGAATTGGTTGGTAACGTTCCAAGACAGGTAGACCGCCGGGTGGTCTTGGAAGTTGCTGCCGACTGCAGGGAAGTCGAGCTTGGTATCCACGCCGGCGGCAGCGAGGACACTCTTGGGTCCAATACCACTGAGCTGGAGGATTTGCGGCGTGAAGATTGCACCAGCAGCAAGAATGACTTCCTTCTTAGCGCCGAAAGTGACATACTGCTCATTGTCTCTGTTGAGCGCTTTGACACCCGTGGCCGTGAGGTCCTCGTCGAAAACAACTTCAGTTACTTGGTGCTTAGCGAGCAACTTGAGGTTCGTGCGGTTCGAGACTTTGTCGTAGTAGGCGTACAGCGAGCTAGTCCTGGTTGCAGTCTCGCCGTTGATGGACGACGGTGACCAGAAGTGTCCTACGGCATTGCCAGCAGCAGGCTCCTCGACAAAAGGCATGTCTAGCTCAGTGAAAGCATCCTTGAAAGAGACTGCATTCTGTCAGCTAGTGTTCAGAAATACGGTCGAAGCCACTTACACATATCGGGGTATTGGAACTCCGGGAAGCTGATCTTTGCAGGACTCTCCGAGGTACCGTGCGCGGAAACGTTGTAGGAGTAGTTGTACAGCGCCTCGATTTCGGCATCCGGTGGGGTCAATTGGGTAGCCTGAAAGATTGTTAATCCAACGCCAGATCTGAGGTCTATCAACCTCGTACCTTTTTGTAGTATGGGCGAAGGCCCTTCCAGTCCCAACCTGGATTGCCCAACTCCGCGACTGCGCTTGAATTAGTAATGATTAATGGTATAGAAAGCACTTTCAAACTCACAAGCATCAAAGTCTGCACCAGAAGGAAGATCCCATTGCATTCCGTTCACCTGGGATCCACCTCCAGCGAGCTGAGAAGCGCGAACAGCAAATGATTTGTTGTTGAGATGGGGCTCGGGTGCTGAAGTGATGTTGCGAAGGCCTGCCGTGTTGAGGACAGTTCCATAGTAGGGGATCTGAGTGACATTGCTTCGATCGATTATGCCGTACTCGAGGACCAGGACCGAAACGTCTGGATCTTCGGTGAGACGCGCTGCAGCGACCAGACCGGTAAGACCACCACCCACAATCACATAGTCATACTCCGTGGACGAGTTCTGCGCTGATGCGAGACCTGCTGCGGTAAGGGTTACGAGCGCACCAAGCGTTGTGGAGGTCCTCATCTTGAAGGCAAAGGCTGGAAGGTTGACTGTATGGCACGAGCGATAGATGCCGCCAGGTATTTAGTAGACTGTGAAGAACATAATGGGGCAACAAACATCCGAAGTAGGTTTACAGACCGGCACTTCGCTCACTGCATGCATACCTTGCAATCTTCTTTTGCCGCACCCTGGCCGGTACCTGCTCCGCTAAGGCCTGCTAGTCGATGTCGCTATCTTGTAGTCGCCACTTCTCGTCTCACCTTTGCTAAAGCCAATATAGACAGAGTACCTGCACACAAGTTTTAACAGCTTTGTTGCTATTCTTATGTGACAGTACAATTGGCTGCAGGCACAGGAAAGAATATGTTGGCCGTTGGGATACTTGTTGCCGCGCCTACGAATCTCGGAAGTGTCTTTAGTGTGCTAGCACTCTTGACATGGAACACTCAGTGATCTTTCAGTGCTTGCCGTAGGAAAACTGTACTGTACAGAGACTTGAGCGTAACGGCCGTATACGCTGGAACTATCAGGGCTACGCCTGAAACCCTCGCGAGCGAAAAATATTTAAATTAACGGATGTTCTATACGGCTGCACTGGCGCGCAATAGATTTGAGATCGTCTTTCGGCAGATACAGTAGAAGAAGTCTCGAGCTTGAGTTAAGAAAGGAAGAGACGACCGAGCCGCACTAATATATATCAGCATCCACTCTCCTGCGTCGGTAGCGGCCCGCCAAGCCATAACCTTGCTGAGCTAAGCCGGAGCGCTGGCCCAAACACTTCTCTCCCTCCGAAGGTCTGTGGCGACCATGCTCCTCCCATCTACCTGACTTCTATAATCAACACAACTTACCCATCAAGACTGCTTCGCGTCATAATGGCTCGGGGACCGGAGATACCCCTTTGGAAGCGCCATGTCATTGGTGCATATGTCTGGCAATTGAAAATGCCACTGAACGAAGTCGCCAAAAAGATGGACGTCAGCAGACAAGCAGCTGGCAACATGCTCCGCCGGGCCAAAGAATCTTGTAACAACAGTGAGGATCTTCCCACGCTCATGGAGGCATTGAAAGTCAAAGAACGTCCAGGGAGACCGCAGAGAGCTCCGCCCGGCTCTGATCTGGCACTCCTCGCCAAGGAAGCGGTTCAGATATATCCCAATCTTCCCATCGACCGCGCTGTGAACCAATACCTCGTGGAAGTACAGGAAAGCGGTGGCATTGATCCGCATATTCGACCGCTTGCACCTCAGCAGGTGTACAATCTTATAAAGCCCAAAAGACACACCCAACCCCGTCGTCGCACGACTGGGGAAGCGGCTGGGCGTGGCACGGCCTCTGTGGGTCCAGATAACACAAGCGACAAAGACCCGCACCCGGCTACGCTCGCGAGGCTCGATGCAACCTCCCTCGCCTCCGACAATCGACAACAACCTGTCCTCGAACAGGGCGCTACTGAACAGGGATCTATACCGACTTTTGAGGGCACGAACCACACATCGAACACTCCATTGGCTTCAGATCCTCCTAGATTGTGGACATGGGACGGTCATGTACCTTCCCCTTGGCCTTCTACATTTTCTGCGTTGCAAGAAGACGAGGTCTCTCAAAGGGGCACCATGTAGCCGGAGTGCGAGCCGGTTTATATTGAGGTGGATTCTGTTATCGGGATCTCTCATGTCCTCACATTCGGCGTCCGTCCGAACTCCACACCACCACGTGGACGGCCAGAGCGCTATATTTGAGTCAGGCTCTGTCGGTCGGCATACTCCAAGTGGCAGAGTCCTCGCTTGACTATACTGGATGCGATCGCTCATACTTGTCAATGACTAGTTGGACAGGGAGGAGCATCGACTTATAGGAGCGCCATCAATACACCGAAGTCTTTATTGGCTCTCTGCCACTGGGGTTTTGCGTGGGATGAGCTCCTAACAATTTGCTCCTTGTCGTCCGCACTTTGTGTCTTGCAAGTAGGCAGAATTTCCTGCAAGAGAATAGATGAGTGCAAAGGGCATTATGCTCGATTGCATATGTAGCCTGCTTCACGGGTGGTCCCGGCGCGTCCCTCTTTGATGCCACCCTGAACATGGATGCTCTCCTCAGAATTCATTCTTACATCTCCCCCATGCGCCTCCACGGGTGCGGCACCCAGGTCCTCTGAGCTGACCGACCTCTGCGCACCTTCATGGCGTCTTTGCCTATTGACACGCGGGACCTCAGTTCCACCCTCTTAAATGCCACCATCATCCTCACTGTCATAGGAGCTGTGTTCGTCTCAGCACGGCTATGGGTCCGGTTCTTCTCCACGAAAGCACACAGCTGGGATGATTACTCATTGCGGGATCACTGGTGGGCTTTCCGAAAACCAGGCATGTGTACCAAGACCCAACTGACCATTCATAGGCTGCCAGCCTTGTCTCAATGGCATTGACCATTGTCATGGTAGACTATGGATACGGAAAGACGAAAGCTCTACTAAAGCCCTCGGACATGACGCAAGCCCTCAAACACTCTAACTTCGCTGTACTGGTCAACGGCTTCGCGATGGCATTCTTGAAGATCAGTATCGGACAGTCGCTTCTCCGTTTGCAACTGGGGAAGGGTATGGTCTGGATAGTGTGGGGCTCTATTTTTCTGTCAGTTGTGGTCAACGGTCTCGTGGTCGTGACCACTTTGTTCGGATGCAGGCCGCTGGCAGCAGCGTGGGATAGGAGTCTGATGCCTGTGGCCACATGCCTGCCTCGTACTGTCACTGTGGCGCACTCGTATACTCAGACAGGTTTGTCAAGCTTTTACTCACTCATCTCGTCGGCATTTTGGCTGACTTTCTTTCGGCAGTGGGCAACATAGTCACGGATTTGTTCTACAGTCTCAGCCCGCTGTACTATCTCTCGAAAGTCAAGGTCTCAGTCTACAACAAATGGGCCCTCCGAGGCGTGTTCACAATAGGTTTGCTTGCCACGGTCTGCGCCGTCGCAAAGTGCACAGAGCTGCCCCGATTAGGATCGACCACTAACCCGACTTGTAAGTACATACACTGTGAATATATCCCACCCACAAGTGCTCACCACACATACAGACGACGGAGCAGGAATCACAATCTGGGTCCGCGCGGAGCTCAACGCAGGCCTCGTCGCCGCCGCAATCCCACCCCTCAAATCCCTCTTCGAGAACATCCTCCGCAACGTCTTTGGCGTCCGCTCCCAACTGCGCAGCAACACCAACGCCTACGGCTACCCTACACCAAAGACTGGCAATACCCGGCGCTCTTGCGTCCGCGATTTGGAAGACGACGAAATCGCTATGCGCAGCCACGCGGCGTATCTGCACAGCGGCAACGAGTTTCAGCTACACCATCATTCTGAAAGGGATAGCGCTGATGGTGGCAGTTCGGGGTTCGAGGAGCAGCAGCGGAAGACTGACAGTGAGGATAAGGGCGAGTATGGCGGACACCATCCCGGACCGATCACGAAGACGATATCCTACACAATCCGTCATGATAAGGGCGCATCAGGAGATGCAAGTGGTACATTGTAATGTCATTGGCATAATTTCATAACAAATCATCCTCAGCCATGTCCCTTCGAGGCCCAAAAGCGACCCTGCAAGCTAACACAGATCTTGGCTTTTCAGCGGGCGATTTGTGCTTTGCGGCATCTGGCGTAAATGACTCGCTTGAGCATGTCACGTGAGATGGTTGAGCCTGCGTTGGCGTGTGTTTGGGGGTTTCTGGTACGCCGATTTGTGTTCCGTCTTCCGTGGCGAACAACTCTCCACTTCCGTCCATGCAGCCCTGTCTGGTCGTCGCAAATACTGGCTCGGTCATACTACCGTCGAGTCAGATACCTTGTGTCTTGTATATCCACGTCGAGGTAGCCTTTGTCCCCACTCCCCGGACGATTCGGACTTCGTATCTTCCCAAGCATGCTGAGCTCGATTGTGGCAGATGAGATCCCATTCGCCATTCTGACATCGTGTGCGGTCGACATCGATCGTAGTTAGAGAACTGGTTTCAGCTTGCCACAATATTCGAACAACGTTGAGGTTCCGCATGGCGAGAGCGACACCAAAGGCAGTGCCATCGGGCCTGAAAAAGTATCCCTCGTCCTCGAAAGACGCAGATCCTGCAATCTTGATACGATGATGAGGGTTCGCTCCGCAGCGCAACAGTAGTTTGCCTATGTTCCCCTGGCCTGATTCGCTTGCAAGCATCAACACGCTCAGGCCATTGAATGGATAGCCATACCTCGCAGCCGCGTTCACATCTGCACCGCTCTGCAGTAAAGTCTCGGTCGTCATCTCGTCAATCTGCTTGCCACGTACGGCACCCACAAGCGCAGTCTCGCCGTCATCAGGTCGTGCATCTACATTCGCGCCATGCTCCAGTAGGCTTCATATCAACTCTACGCTCGATGAAATTGCAGCCGAATATAAGGGGCAACCTTTCCATTCGTCGGCTGGTGCAACCCGATCCAGAAGCAATTTCGCGATCTCGCCCAGACAGCTCAACAATTCGCGTCTTTCGGCCGCATGTTCGGGAACTCTACCTTCCACGCTCGTCGTGACACTTTTCAAGACGCCGCGGTATCGTTGCATTACTTGTTCCAACAATCTTAGGCGGTATCCATCTTGATCACGTCCGCTGGTTGCAGCGCCTTGATCCAGGAGGATTCGTACAAGTTCTACATCAGACTGACTGACCGCTAAACTCAGAGCGGTATGTTGCTCGCTGTCGCAGATGGCGTCAATGTCGAAGATTGCATTGGCTCTTGTCTCATTGGTCGCAGTGTTCATAATCGCTTCGCTGCGGCAATCCAACACCGTCTTGGCAAGACCATGACAGTGAGATTTGGTTAGCAGGTATAGTAGTGTTGCTGTGCCGTTGAAGAAAACCTCCTCGTTCGAAAGCCGATACAAATCATAGCCTTCGTCTTTTCGACAATTCATCGCACACACCAGTAGCTCCAAAGGTACACGCCATATAGTTTCAGGATCGAGAAACCCCTCTTGATAGGCGAGATCCATATGCGGTAGAATACACTTTCGTGCATAAGTCAAAAGTGGGAACTCGTCCTGAGAGAACGTGGACATCTGCTCAGGGCCGGGCAAGTAGTTGAAAGCGTCGAGCTGAAGATAAGCAAGACACGATTGAGCCAATCCAGAGTGTGACGTGCCCTTCAATGCGCTTTGCTCAATGTTCATCAATCTTGCTAAACCACCGGCCCGAAGGTATCCTTGAATCGATCCGTGTATGAATCTGAAGCCTCCGAAGGCCTGTTCGATGAGTCCTCGAGACGAGTGTACAATGAAGCGTTCCATGCCCCTAGTATCAATGAAATCGTGATAATCATGCTTGCCTGTAACCAGCTCTCCAATACTTGCTTTGACCGCGAAATAGGTCCGAGCGACTGTCGTTGGCAACGGTACGTGGAAATTGCCTGTAAACTCGTCCGCAAACAACATCCACTGGAAACATGCGACGAGAGCTCCATCGGGATTTCTAAGGATACGAGCAAAAAGCTGTTCGAGCCCATCTGGCACTTGCTCTAGCGAGTGCATCAGCTCTGTGCGATTGGCACCACGGTCGTGTCGTTCTTTGAGGATCTTGATAGCTAGTGCTGCCCAGAAGAAGACACCTGAGCACCTGTGTCTAATTTCTTTCAAAACGACATGCATCGTAGAGTCGGCAAGATCCAGGCAACTCAGTTTTGTGCGGCAGTACTGTACTATACCCTCAAGATGGTCCTCCTGTGTGTCGAGCCTCAACTCCTCATGCTTGTGCATTGTGATATGCGGAAAGTGACGGCTGGACAAACAAAGGCGGAAGCGAACATTGTCTGTGGCGGCGAGGTCACCAAGTTCCTCGAAAAATGTAGCAGCGTCTCTGATCTCATCTTCAATACACTCGTCGAGTGCATCAACGTAGCATGTCAGACTGTCCTCAGGTTTGAGTAACCGAACGACGTCTCGGAGCATGCTTTTCAGGAGCTCTGTAGGCCAGTTTCTGGACGCCAGCATGCCAAGTCCCACAGCCAACTGTGGACGGGCTTGTAAAATCTGATAGAGTAGTGACCTGTACATCCCTTCCACACATTTTCCCAAAACTCGAGGCGCTTGGGCGTCAAAGAAGAAGCGTACGATGATTTCCGCGGCAGCGTTCTGCGAAGCAACTCTGAGAACGTGTTTCATCAGAGTCGACTTTCCCGAACCAGGGTGCCCTTTGATCCAGAGCAATCCATGGTTCTTGTGTCGATGGGCGTCATCTTGCCATCTCAAGTACTGTGGCGTACGAAAGATCCAACGGCAAGTCTCGGTATGCGCCGGACTGATAGTTTGCAAGCGCAATTGCATACCATCGAACTCAAGACTCTCAAGAAGTGTGGTGAGCATCTCTTCTTCAGAAGGACTCTGTGTCTTTTGCGTATGCGTCACCTCCCCGTCTTCTGTTGACGGAGCTCTCTTTCTAGTACCATAGTACACATTCTGGTAGAAATTGCCAAAATGGCTTCGCGAATTGCCATCAACGCGGACATGATCGAAAGTTTGAAGCGCACGACTCGATTGCTGATGCCATGCTCGAGGGTCTGCTAGACCTGACGCATCAAGCGGCTGCTGGGGTTCCCGGCTGGGTTCCCTCGAATCGTCTTTGATCGCGAGATCCTGCATACGGCTGGGATTGGTATGGTCGGCTACTGTGCCGTGGAGATGACCTTGCGCGCACATCTGATCGGGCGTCGACATGGCGACAAAGATCTGGCCTACTTTGGTTGAGTACACACACAGAGTGGGGCTGAGGAGCTACCTAGCTCTGAGAGTGTATGCCTGCAAGGCTGACACTCGGCTACCGCCATCGCAGTATGCAGGCCTGCCTGTATGCGGGCGCTTAGATCACGTGCGCAGACACGCGCATGACCAGGGTGGCAGGTGAGCAATTTCGAATAAAGACGCCGTTGTCAACCGACCAGATTTTGATAAGAACATAAGCGGTCAATCATCAAAATGACAGGGCTTAAATTTGCTACTCAATAAGTATTGAGCCAGCGATCCTAGAGCTGGTTCTGGTTATGGGAGAATATAAGTTTCTTTATATTCTTTACGATGCAACGAATAGTGAAGGTCTAGACTGTAAGCTTGGCTTGAATAAAGACTGTCGTTTTCCGACTGATATGCACCCTAGCTAAAAGCTTCTAGAACCCGAATTTAGACTTAATTACTGCAAGATCACAAAGTCAGTAAATCATCTCTAGGACAAACAGCGTATGTTATAACTCACCACCGGTAACAGCATTCCTCTTCTGCTGATTCACAAACTTATTCACATCTCCTAACCAGTTACTCGTCGTCTGCTCCAGACTATCGATACCATCGTTCACACTGCCCAGCTTCTGCGTGCGCTCCGCGACCTGCTTCTGCACATAGTTCCAATATCCCTCGTCCTGGCCACTGGCGGCGGCACTCGAGGAGCCTGGCTTGGCGGCGGCAGCGGCAGAGCGCGCTTGCATTTGATCGGCACGAGCCTGGGCGACCATGCGCTTGCTTGGTGGGCGATTCGGGCCGCCGATGAGGAGATCGAGGTCTGACGGTGTAATGTATTGGGTTCCGGTTACCCATTGCATGTTCGAGATTGTGGGGCGGGGTGGAATGAGAGCTTCAGGGTTGAAGAGACGCAGGCCTGGTTGGTTGGACAGAGGCTGGCCGGTTCCGAAGACTGACAGTACCGCGACCTCAGACGGGCCGGTGAAAGCTATGATGTGACCGGTGGGCGTGATGCGAGCCTCGGGGAAGCGACGAACGTCGAGCGTCGCAGCGAGAGGTATCGGAGGAGCAAGTTCCTTGAGCGCGGGTATTGAGTAGGCACGTGCATGACCATCGCCTGTGAGTGCAATGAGGGCTTGGCCTCTGTCGAGGTATCTGACGAGTCCAGCGGCGTCGCAGAAGAAGGCGTCGAAGGATTTGTGGGCGCCCTTGGAAGTAGCCGGGCGAGCAATGTGGACTGACGTGGGTGAGACTACGACAATGGCGCCATTCGTTCGGGTACCAGAACGGAGACTGGCGAGTCCTGTTTGTGTTGCTATAGCCGAACTGCCAGTATCGGCGTTGATGGGGAAGATGTGGTTGATGCGGGAGTCCAGAGCGACAGAACCTGCGAACTGTACTGTGTATCGACCGCTTGCGTCGGGGATGATCTTGAAGGTTCCCACATGGCCGTGGTGTGTGCCAACATGTAAGAGAATGCTGCTCCACTCCTCATTCTCTAGTGTCATGACACTGAACTCCATGCATGTGGCCAAGTCTGCCTGCGGTGTCTCGGCGCTAGATCCTTTCCGGAACGTACCTCGTTTCTCGCCACGCTGGAACTCAGTGACAGAGGAGACGTGAATCACGGCAGGGCCACGAAGATCGATCACGGCCACTGTGCCATCCTCAAATCCTGCGGCCACGAATCCAATCTCGCTCATCTTCACTACTGTGACTGCACCTGCTTGTTGGTCCAGCAACGTGAATGGCAAAAGTCCTTCGGTTAGGGCGGACTCCACCCTTTCAGTCACGTTTGTCAAGGAACGAGGTGCGTTCCTGGCGTGCATTGGTAAATCACGTCCGGCGTTCTTGTTGCGTGCCCAGCGGAAGACCACCAGCTCGCCACTCCGTAACCCAACTGCCAGCTCACCACTGCCACCAGCGAGAGATGTCTGAGTGATGTCAATGTTGTCAAAGCGGCCAACTGCACGTGCTACATCAACCTGCAAGACTCTCTCGTTCTCGATCTCGTCGCCATTACCAATGTCCCACAGTCTCACAGCTCCATCGGCGTGTGCTGTGTGTATGATGTTGCGCATCTCGAGGCGCTTAACGCTTCCAACACCCTCCACGCCGCCTCTGAGAATGGGCGGTCCTTGTTGTCTGCTCTCAGTCATGCCTAGCCAACGCGTCCTTTCCATACTGGCCACCCCTACTTTCTTGACATATGGATGCACAAAGGTCAAAGATGGATGTAATTGGTTGGTGGGGCTGATGAACATTCCAGAGGGAAAACTGAGGGTCAGAAGCTCTCCCGAAGCAAGCAGTGCTATGATGGCGATGGGATCGTGTGCGTTGCCGAAGTGTGGCGAAGAACGGGGTATCAGGCAGAAATCAACAACTTCGGCTCCGGGTGGTGTTGGCAGGATGCGTGAGCGCTTAGGATCTCTCAGATGACCAGCAAGAGCATCCCATGAGCTTGTGTTGTACACTGGAGTTCGTCCGAATTCGAGAAAGCAGAGACCTTTGGTCGGTGTCTGCGTCGATGCTCCTCCGGCAATCAAGAGTCCAGTGTCATCAGGATCTTGACCACTGGCGCACCAAGCGACTTTGAACAGAGGTTCTTTGACCGAAGTCGTGCCCATTAATGTCGACTCAAAGGTTGCTGCAGGTCCAGGAGACGTGATGTCGGTGTCAGTCCTTGTCCTGGCTTGGAGCATACGGCCATCTTTGTTGACATCCCAGAATACGATTGACGAGTCTTCGTAGCCAGTCATTACAAATGTACCAGTGGGATGCCAAGTGGCTTGCGTGAGTTTCGGTCTGCGGACCAGATTGCTCTTGTTCATATTTCCGTCGCCACCCGGGGCGTTTGGTGGAATTTCGTAGAAATAAAACTTGAGGGCCTTGGCCAGCTTGAAGCTGTAAATGGCAGCACCATGTGCGTAGCCTATCAAAAGCGTACCGACGTCACGCGGATGTAACTGTAGGCTCACCACTGGAGTCGCCTTCGCCCGAGGGTCCATCTGAGTCCATTGGTTGGTGATCTTGAAAGGGGCGAGATTCTGTCGGTCCAAATCATACGCCAGCACATCACCAGTCTGGATGCCAACGAAAGCATAATCAAGTGCAGGATCAGTAGCCACGGCAGTGACTGTACCATAAATCGTATGGTGGACGAGCAGTTCTTGGCTCACCATGGAGTAGAGACAAAGTTCATTCTTGCTGTCCAGACAGACCAGCTTGTCGGCACAGAATTGCAGTGTCTTGACTGCTGTCCCGTGAGCAGGCAATGATAGGATGACCTGGATTCGGCTCCGACCAAAGATGTAAATCTGGCCGGGTCCATATTGGCTGTTGCGGGTGCCTACGGCAAGCAAAGACTGGACAGGATCATATGCCAGAGCAGAGACCTGTGAGTTTACGCCATATCGGAAGAGGTCATCAAGCATGAACAGCTCGGGAGTAAGACCAGCGGACAGATCGTTGCCGATGCCAGCCTGTTTGCCTCGGAGTAGACTGGCCATCTTGAGCTGGTATACGGGCCGTCAGCCCTACGACACGCCTGTTTTCGAGATAAGGGTGAGATTGGAGGCCAAGAGCTTAATGGACTTCGTTAAGGTCTCGAAAGGGGATTTGTAATTGCTGTATCAAGGCACTGGCCAGCTGTTTTAAGATCAGGAATCCGAGCTCTGCTAATATTATTGTCAAGACATGCCAGCGCAACTCGTGACTTGGCGGGTTTCGTCGTCTGTTTCGGCCTTACTGCCTCAGGTGCTCAAAAGCACGTGCAAGTACCGATGTACTTTACGCGGGTCGCGCTTGAGCGCGCGCGTTTGACCGCTCGTTACTGCCACTTTCTCAAAACATAGCAACCGCAACCCCACCGCCTCCATCTTGACTGAGTTCCTCTCTCTACACAACACCTCCTCGCCACTCACAACTACACCCATACGCATCTTGCCATTCACCAAAGCATCCAAAGCAACACAGCAATACCATACTACTCTTCAACCCACACACCCAGCACATCACACACCATGGCTACTGGTATGTATCCCCTGCTGCTCTTGTTTGCGACGACCTATCTTGCGGACGACGCTGACTATCAACGACAGTGAGCTTGCTCAACGTCTCCGTGAGGAACAACCCTGCACCCTTCAACGCTCCCTACGAGTTCGAGATCACCTTCGAGTGCCTGGAGCCTCTGCAGAAGGATCTCGAATGGAAGCTCACCTACGTCGGCTCTGCCACATCGTGAGTTCACCCCTTTTGTCTCCCAGGGCTGAGCCTTGCATCTTATACCACTCAATCCTAACACGACACCCTCAGATCTGAGCACGACCAAGAACTCGACTCCCTCCTCGTCGGCCCCATCCCCGTCGGCGTGAACAAGTTCATCTTCGAAGCCGACCCTCCCAACACCGCCAACATCCCCGCCACCGAGATCCTCGGCGTGACCGTCATCCTGCTCACCTGCTCGTACGACGGCCGCGAGTTCGTGCGCGTCGGCTACTACGTCAACAATGAGTACACAGACGAGGCTCTCATCAACGAGCCTCCCGCCAAGCCAATTGTCGAGAAGGTCCGCCGTAACATCCTGGCCGAGAAGCCGCGTGTGACTCGCTTTGCCATCAAGTGGGACAGCGACGAGAGCGCTCCCGCTGAGTTCCCGCCCGAGCAGCCCGACGTCGATGCTGCTGAGGACGACAGCGCGACATACGGTGCCGAAGAGGAGGAGCTTGAGGGCGAAGAGGAGGAGGGCTTCCCTGAGGGTGGCGAGGCCGCTGCTCTCGGCGCTTCCGTCGTCGCTCCCAAGGTCCCTGGTGATGACCACGACATGGAGGGCGCTGATGCCAACGGCAAGGACGACGACGAGGAGAGCAACGCCGGCTCTGAGGACCTCGAGGCCGAGAGCGAGGATGACGAGGAAGAGGATCTTGAGGACGAGGAAGGCGAGGAGGAGGTTGAGGGTGAGGATGTCGAGATGGACGACGGCGCCGAGCCTACCAACGGTAGCACCGAGCAGGCTTCGAAGGAGGCACCCGCACAACAGCAGCACCAGGCGGACGTCATGGTCCACTAGATTGGCTTGACCAACCGGTCAGCAAGGCTGGCGGATTAGTGAGTTCACACTCCTAATGCCAGCCTGGATTTCGTTTTGGATTCTTCTCTTTGCTCATTGTTCTGCGGCATATGGTTGGGAGACTCGGTTATGGATGTTTGGGTTTGGATGATGATGATGAGAACGAGTGAGCTTAGCGAGGAAGCCGCATAGCATGGCAGTGATACCACATGAAAGTTTCTTAACCTTGAAAAGTTGTTCCTTACTTATTCTCGGGCGTTTCGACGGGTAAGCAATATGTCCTCGTCGCAATGGTTCTTGACATTGCCCAAATGGACTGCAGTTCATGGCATGGCACTAACAATATTTCTAACAGCCTCAATTGAAATGCGGGCGTTTGATACGGAAAATAGCTAGACATCGCTGCATTCCTAATTGCCTGAGCTTCAAACAAGGTACGGCAGTACATCGCCTGACATTGCCAAAGCTGACTCCCCAGTCCTCGACGATCGAAGTGCATGTCGCGTGTTCTTGTTTCTCCTCACCAGCACCGCCTAGCTTAGTTTACAGCCAGGGATCTGCTACACATTCTAACCATCTTTCATCTATTGGTGGCATCCCTCCAAATCTAAGCAAGCCACATTGCAATTATCCCCAGATCACCTTCAGGATCCCCGGCTCCATCCGTACTCCGTATTAAAGTGGATGCATACCACCACACTACTATACAGAATTTACTTACCCGCGCAAATGATCAGAAAGCTAAACAATACTTCCATCAATCAACCCCGCAGTGGCAATACAGATACATATAGTGCGTAACGCATTTGGTCACACTGCAGAAACGCCAAGTCCGGGTAAATACCAAAACACCTAAAACTGAAACGTGCCAACTGTTTCGAAGCTATTAGCGATGAAAAGAGTCGTTGACTTAAAAGATGCTTCGTCCGTAATTCAGTGGAATTCCTCGATCCTACGACTCATCGATCACATCAAACTAGCAACGCTGATTACATCAACACTCTAGCAAACATGCGTGTCATTCAGACCCTCCTCGCTCTCTGTTCAGCGGTCTCGGTCTTCGCTGCTCCGACGACCTTAGAAGAACGCCAGACGTCATTCCAAGGAAAGAATTTCCGAGTTCTACCTCTAGGCGACAGTATCACCGTGAGTACACCAATCGAACCCACTAAAATCACTCAAAACCAGCATCACTAACTCCACCCAAACAAAAGTATGGCATCGGCAGTTCCTCCAGCAATAGCTACCGCCAATTCCTGCTCACCTCTCTGACCTCCGCCGGCGCCAAAGTCGACTACGTCGGCACCGTGAAGAGCGGCACCATGTCCGACAAAGACAACGAAGGCCACCCTGGCTGGGTCATCGACCAGATCTCCGGCGCGGTCAACAGCGTTGCCAACGCCGGCATTGCGCCCAACGTCATCCTGCTGCACGCCGGCACCAACGACTGCAACACCTACGGCTGGGAAGACGCACACACGCGCCTCGGCAAGCTGATCGACAACGTCGTGGCCAAGTGGCCGCAGGCTGCGGTCGTGGTGGCGAAGATCATCCCGGCCACGAGCGCGAACACGAACTCGAACATCAAGTCTTTCAACTCGAAGGTGCAGGGTATTGTCGATACTCGTGCCAAAGCTGGCAAGAAAGTCAGCGTCGTTGACATGTTCTCCGCTCTCAACACGGCATCGGATCTTAACGATTCTCTGCACCCGAATGATTCGGGCTTCAAGAAGATGGCTGCTGTGTGGTTCAATGGGTTGAGCGCTGCGAATGGAAAGGGATGGCTTTGAAGCGTCTGACGGGGATTTACGTAGAGATTGCAGGTCTTGCGCAGCGAATTCGATTATAGTTCCAATTGCTCCATTGTTTCGCCGGTCGTGTTTCAACACATGTGCTAGTTTAGACACTGCCGCCTTGGTATTGCCTTGGTAGTTGTTGAGACCGGTGTACGTAGATTCGTGCGCGTCAAGTTGTAGGGGTAATGAAATAAATACGATTTTAAGTGAGCATACAGGTCCCGGGCTGTCATCTTATTTGTTGTCCAAACAAGATCTGTGCAATTTTGAATGCTTTTTGAATGCTTTCACATTCTTGCCTTATTCTATCACTTGCTTGGAGCGCCGAACCAACAGTATCGATAGACACGTAACACCGATCAGAAAGAACGCCAGATTCAGCACTATGCTGACCACAGGCGACGTAGCCGACGAATTGACACCGTACGCGACACATTGGCCCAAAGATTCAACACCTCTGACCAGCCCAGCAAGATGGAAAGCATCGCCGACGGTGTCCGTAAGAAAAGACGCCGTCCAGTACAGGTACGTCTGCGCAGCCTGCATCGCAACAAACAGAAGCACAACGCTCATTGCACGGCGAGCGAAACCGTCGTCGCTCCAGTCAAGTCTTGGTCCAGAGTAGCCGAGGACCGTCACGGCGAAGTAGATCCAGGTCGCGATGCAGAGCTCAAACACCGTCAGAGTCAACAGCACCAAGCGTGACGTGCTTCGCGATCGTTTCCGATCTGCAAGTATGGCGATGACCGAAGAACCAACGACCGAGGCGATTGCCGTCAGGAGAGACGTAAGGGCTCGGCCGCGCACTGAGAAGTTCTTGTTGACGAACGTGTGGGCGAAGCTGTAGTAAAAATATGCGAACCAGGCGAATGGGATGAGTAATAGAACGTCCGGCTGACAGAGCAGCTTCCAAAGGCGGTGATATTCTCGTCGGTACGTTCCAGAATTCTCCAGATGGATGTGATCGCCATTGCTGTGGACGACTTTGTCAGTTGGCGAAAGGAGCAGGGCGATCGGGAGAGCAAGGCACATGATCGCCAAGGTAACATAGTACACCTCGAATCCAACACTGCCAGCCTTGTTGTCATGTGCACTAAGCCCCAAATTGATCGAAGAAGAGACAATGCTGCCCATCTCTTTGAAAGCAACCCAGCAAGTGATGCTCCGCCCACGCCACTCATCGCGAGGATAGCCGATGATAATAGCTCCCTCAGTGGCCCAGAACAGTCCGCTGAACAGACCGCGGAAGACCGCAGCGAAGATCAAGAACCACTGGATGCCGTACTTCGTGTTGCAGTACACCGCCGCGCCGAAGAGAGGATCGCCGCAGGTTCCGAGTGCAAGCGTCCATTTGACGCCTAGGAGGGTGACGATAGGGCCGCCAAACATGCAGACGAGTCCCATAAGACCAAAGTTGATCGCGGTGGCGGCATTGGCAACGTAGGGTTTCTCCTGGCCAGCACCGCCGAGTCCTTGGAGGGCATTGAAACTGCCGATGGTGCAGAAGGCTGTGCAGGAGACAAGGAGGACTTGTGTTGAGACTGAGCGGAAGCCGAGAGAAGAGGAGTGTGTTGCTTTCTTGGACTCATTCGAGAGCTCCTCGTCAGTAGGCATTGTTGATATGTTGAACTGTGAGCTAGAGAGGGTGTTATTGTTATCTGATTGCCAACGATATCAGATCAGAAGGGACAGAAAAAGATAGATCTACCCATCATACTTGACCTCTTCCCGACATAGCCGGCGTGCACTCTCGTAAAATCAACACCTGCTCCACCGCATCAGACCAGTAGATGAATAAAGTTCGTGGGCACGTAGGGTCTGACAATTTTCAGATCATATAGTTGGTCGCTCGAATGCACAGACTAATGGAAGAGCATTCCGCCTGTGCCGCTGGGACCGTTGTAGCCGCTCGTACAAGCATAGAATGGCTAGGAAAGCGCCTGTAAATGTTTGTCGGTGAGAAACACGTTCATAGAGGTGGCCGAAAGCCTTGCTGATGAACACAAACGTGATAATTCAAGTGATTTTCATCGCGCTCGCATCGTGTAACAAAGTTGTAAAAGGGCCGTATCTTCCAGCGAGCACCATCGCTTCCGTGGGAGCTGGCTTGCTGCTTCCAACGTCTCTCTTTGGGATTGCAGAGGCCAGATATTCCCTGTTACACTCGAAGTAGTACTGCATTCCATACATCAGCAGAAAGGTTCACGATATCGTAGTTAGTGTGGTTAGAAGGACAGGACGTTGCAGACTGGAAAGTTTGCAACGCGCTTTTCGGGAAGGCCTGAATGTCGCTGAGAGTTCTCTTAGTTCTCTTTCGTGTAGGTGCTAGGAGGTCGCAGAAGTATTTCCGTATGACGTCCATCCATACCTTGAAAGATACGTGGTCTTGAAGTGTATGAATTCGAAGTGCACTCCCAGACGTCCCTTAGTCTTCGCGGAGTTCGCCGAGTGCGGCACACATACACAGAAGGAATCGGAAGGATTTGAGCTTGCAGGAAATGAGGGGGTTCGGGGAGAGCAAGGAACGTGCATTTGTACAGTAGTGTGGTATTTTAGTCACTTGTCGTTTGGACGTCACCTCGATGTTTGTTAGCATGAGATGGTCGTTAATACTCCACATCGATCCATATACGTGGCTTGTGGTTATACGCGAATCACGGCGTAATGCGCAAAGACTTGACTTGGAGCGAGAACGCATAGCTACGTCCAACAGAGCAGAATACGGACAAAACCATTGCACAACACACCACAAGATCACCAAAAATCACAGACAAAGGGGCAAGACACTTTCTCTAGAAAATCTTTTCGTCTTCATTGCGAAGACAGCCTTCTAAGAAGCCATCTCCAGGACGTCTTTCGGAAGGTCCTTTCTTCACGCCTTGCCTTCACAGAAGCAAGCGTGCTTGGGATATCTCTAGGTAGCTAACATGCAAAGTCGTAGTCTCTCGCCGGAGAACTTCTTCCAAAACAATGCCCATCTCTTGCTGCTGCTGCAGATCGCGCAAAAGGAAATAAGAAAGCAAAAGCTAAAATCATCAGGAAAATGCCAACAATCGGCGACCAACAGGCACGCCTTCCCAAATGATGAGCGCCGGCTTAGAGCCTCGCGCAGAAAACCTGAACGCCCTTGCTGATGAACTTCTAAAAGAAAATGTTGAACTGGTTAAGCAAACGAAAACGTGGCAAACGAGAGCAGTGCTCAAGGCTTACACTTCCTCCCTCTGGCTGACACCGCCACGGCTGCGGCTCTTGCTGAGCGTTCCGCTGGTGACGGAGCTGAGGCGGCGACGCTTCTCGGAGAACCACTCTCGGGTCATCTGCCTGTGCTTGCTGTAGATCGACATGCCCATGCAGCAAGCGCTGATGAACATGCAAGCGCCGCTCCACAGCTGCACGGTGCGGAAGTCGTTGGCGAACTCTGTGATCAGGTGGCCTGCGATGACAGGGCCTGTGAGAGCAAAGACGGCAGCGCAGGAGTACATCATGCCAGTCCACTGGCCAAGCTTAGCTTGCGCAGCAGGGTCGGGTCCGAGGATGTGTGCGACTGATGCAGGAGGGAGGCCGATGACGGCGCCAGAGAAGACACCAAAGACGACAACAAAACCGATGGCGGCCTTGACGGTGTCGGCCAGGGTCCAGAGGATCAGAACGAGGAGAGATGCGACTGTGGTGACAAAGCAGTGCACGTTCATGGCACCGAAGTGGTCGCAAAGGTAGGCTGAGCTGAGGCGGCCGATAGTCGAGGTGGCGTTCATGATACTCAGCAACCAGAAAGCACGCATGGCGTCAGGGTGAGTGTTATCCTCCACAAGAGGTCCACCTCCACGGGCATCGTCCTTGTAGCCAATACCAGTCTGGGCAGCCCATTCTTCGAGGTTGAAGAAGACAGCGTAGAAGCCGAAGAACAGGAATGCAATGGCGGCACAGAGCCAGGCGAAGGAGTGGTTGCGGAAGGCTTGGGTGTCAACCCAGACGCTGACTTTCTTCCAGGTCTCTGGCTTGCGGAACATGTGTGCTGGGTTAGGTCGCGCAAGGAAGATTGCAAGCAAGCAGGTTGCAGCAGTAAGACATGCGGTGTAACGCTGAGCGTTGTTGAAGCCAACTTCTTGGATGAGAGTCTTGATCATCAAAGGGTAGATCAGACCTGCAATGCTGGCACCCGACGCGACCATACCGATGGCAAATCCCTTCTTTTTCCTAAACCAGGTAGCGACGACTGGAAAGGTGTTAGTGCGTTATTTCTCGCAGCAAAGACACTTTCGACACATACCTTGAGAGCTGGTGACGAAGAAGCAAGCCATGCCGAGACCAGTAATCAGTCCTTGGGTCAACCAGATCAGGCCATAGTTGCCTTGACCGTAGCCCCCATCGCCAACAGAGACACTGAGCAGGAACTGTCCGAGGACTACGAGCACAGAGCCGGTGATGATAAGTGTCCTGTGGTATCCAGCGTCGAGGAAGCGACCGACGGGCGCTGATAGAAGCAGAACGATGAACGACTGCGTTGAGCCGATCAGGTTGAAAAGGAGGATGTCATCACCGGGTAGAAGGTGCTGCATGTAGTAGGAGGCATATGTGCCGTATGCGTTGACGATACCCCAGCTGTTAAACATGCTGTGATAGAAAGGTCAGCTGACGTGCATTACAGAAGGATAGGCAGCTGTATCAGTGACAGCAGATCGGAGAATACTCACAGAAGAAAACCACCAAGCAAACAGGCATATGCTCGCCATTCAGTCGGCCAATTAGGCTCAGCGTCAGGATATAAGTTGCTCTCAGAGACCACGGACAGTGAGCGCATGGCCTCGAGAGGCGGCCGTTCGGGCCCTTCATCGGGAGCGATATTGTCATCTTCACGTTTGAGGCTATCCTTACTAGGGACACGCGAGAGATCCAGTGAGGTCTTCTCAGATGTGAAGCGAGACTCGTCGCCGAAGGTCAACTTAGGCTCGACGGGTTCTTGATGCGGTGCCATGGCGGCGGTGGTAGGTGGCGGGTGGCGGACCGCGGGTCGAGATCAATGGGTAGGTAGGTCTGAGCGAGGGACCGGTGAGTGTGATGGGACGGTGACGAGACGACACGAGACGTCGTAACGGGAGTGCAGAGGTGAAGAGAGAGAGTACCGGAGACTCGAACGTCTGGACCGTGGGAGTAGGTAATAATGAGATGATGCGACGAGTGCGAATGAGAGGGCGAGGTGAGACTATATCTATGCTTTTGGCTTCGCGGGCATATACATATACATATAATGCCATCCAGCAGCAACCCGATCCCAAGGTGCCCCCCGCGATGACGGGAGCCGCCCACCCCATCTGTGCTTGTCCATCATGGGCTCCGACAAGGAGGTCGCACCTTCCTCCCGCCGCCTCTCTCTCTGTGGCATGGCATGGCATACCGGTGCGTGCACGCAGAATCGCGGGCCAAGCGTTCAACGATGGACTTCCACGAGTCAGATCGCGCGTGCTGCGCAGTCCGACCGCTCAGCGGCGGCGACGACTAACCTACGACAAGAGCAACGGCAACGGCGTCGCACAACGAAAGTCAGTTCGTAGCAGTAGCATGTGTGGCCGGTTTCACATTGGCTTGGTGGTGATGAGATGCACGCGCGCCGCCGTGGGAATTAGTGGGTCGCCGAGCACGAGTGATGTGCACGCAGTGGATAAAGAAAGGCACAAAAGCATCACCACTCGAGCCACTCGTCGAGCTAGAAGCACGCAGGCACGCAGAAGGTAGGCAGATAGACGTTTGGGCAACCACGGAACCTTGGGAGACCCACGGGCGCCCAAGAAAGGTGAGGTTGGTGGAGCGCCGCCAAGACGACCGACCTGCAACAGCCCTTGCCCTGCTTTTCCTTATCTCTACGTAAGCACACGCTGGAAAGACATCCTGCTGTCGCCCGTGACTCAGCCAAGGGCCGTGTGACGGCTGGCTGTCGCGGCTTCATCGGCGCGGTGCGCGGACATGCTGGCACGACGACAAGTGGGCTACAAGTGGACAACTTAGGGGAGGGTGTTTACTGGGCGCTGGGCACATATCAGGGCGGTGGCGTGCTTGGGAATATGGGAGGAGCGCAAAAGGAGTGAAGGATGATTATGCTTACAGCGGGTGGCTGTCTGCCGGGACAGGGAGGGTTGAGGGCGGTGCAAAAATGGTGCAATATGACGCCGTGACGAGTTAAAGGGGACTGGATTGCAATCCGAGTATTTGGCATTTGGATTTATCCAGCACGCCGGATTGTAATTAGCTGCCTGCCTTGCCGGAAATCGAGGCCACCCCTCGCTCCTCTCATCAATACCCAAGACATGCACAAGCACAGGCATCTGATGCCGACCGGGCTGTGGGTTGTGTCCGACCCGGCGGCCTTTGACGATGACATGGGTGAGACGAGAGATCAAAGAAAAGGTCTTGGTATGGCTTGCCAAGCGCGCACGCCACGGCGGACCTCAGGGAAGATCTGCAGCTTGACTTCGGCATCGGAGTGCTTGTGGGAGGACAGAAGCAGAGCAAACGAAAGCAAGATAACAGCAAGCTTCCAATCCTTGCGCCGCTTGCACGCCGTATACAAGGGTCATATGTCTCATGGGTGCATCCAAGGATGTAAAGTAGTTATGGAGGGGTGGAGGCGTGGGACTATAGTATCCTTGCAAGTAGTGGATTCATTTGCATCATTGTCGTCGCAGTCCGACGACGACGACAACAGCGAGGGCCAGATCAAACGTTTGTTGAGGTGTGCTGCCGTTGCTGCGCCTCATGCTGGTGACACGTTCTGCTTAGTTAGCCGATAAGCTATGATGGCACGGATGGTGTTAGGGGTGAAGATCTCTCTCCCCCACGCTATGTGGCTATCTCATCTCATCAAGGTAAGATCAAATCTGCGCAGAACGACTCAAACGACTCCCAGATCCAGCGCGTCGGGCAGATACGCACTGACGCTATTTGCCCATTCGACACTACCCCAAACGGCCCCAGACAAATGACCCCGGATCATGATGATCAAAGCGTTTTGTGTCGTCGGCATTTGACCGAGATGCTAGTGTATCATGCTCTCGTCTCGAGCCATCCTATGGTAGTGGCTTGTAGTCTAACTTCAAAGACCGCATTGCTTGCCTCACCGCTGAGAGACCCGTACGGACTCTGAACTTAGACCGCCGAGCATACCATCTCAATATGGCGCTGAGTTTTCCACCTCTCGACCTCCGGAACCTAATCCAGTAACACCCTAAGAGCTAGACAAGTTAAGTGCTGCTACAGTACCTTCACGGACGCAAGATCTCCCGCCTGCGCCCGCATGCCTTGGCGATATCAGCCCCGGTGCGCAGAAATTCATTAATGCAGTGATCGACAGTCAACAACGATTCATGGCGGTCTGGAAATTCATCGGAGCTGGCGGAGATGGCGCCTAGAAATCCAAACACTGCTGACTGACGCCTCGACTCGACGAATTGAGGCTGTACAGAATCTGGAGTCCTTTCTCCACACTTAAGACGTCGACTCCACTATCGACCAAACATGTACGCGGCCAATGGCTCGGCAAAGTGGTTCTGTTCTTGAGCAGTGTACGTCTTGATAGGGTCTCATGTTTGACTCACGATGGTAGGATGTAGGATGAGGATTCATGCGGGTACGCGTTACCGTGGCTGTCACATCCCGGAGGCATGAGCAGTTTTCTGTGGACTATAACGTAGGTGGTAGCTACTAATCTTGCTGCCTGTAACATCAGTTTTCTCGGCAGGCTGGGCTGTGTTCAGAAAGGCCAACACTCGAAAAACGGTGTATCTCACTGGCAAACCTGGTTACATCACCCATCAATGCATCGGATACCAGCAGACAGCCGTCCGGATGCACCACTAACACAGAGGAGAGCAAGCAAACCCTGTGAAAATCGAAGTTTCCTGGGTATCGACAGATCCGTGGCGGCACCCAAGCATTCAGCCTCGCCGTGTCCAAGCAAATGCTGAGCATTCCAGCGCCCTTTTCACTTTGCGCCAACCGGCGCCTTGCTCCCGACGCATTCCCTGGCCTACCAACCATCTCACCCGACAATCATGATTCCGCCTGGAGCTTCGTCTTGCATAGGTTGAGAGACCTCATGCGGAGGCACAATGCCAAACTCTTGCAACTCGCCGACAAAGTCCCTGAGCTCCTTGGCTTTGCCGTCGTCGAATTTGCGCAGATTGATGTTAACCTCTCCCAGCATATACGCCATCTAAGCGCCGTTCTCGTTCTCGCCCCTGGGTGTGGTGATATAAGCCTCTACCATCCTGTACCAAAGGCGCCTGCCAACAAGATCGATGCTCCACTGACCCAGCACTTTCGCCGCTTCTTCCTTCTCATCTCGCAGAAGTATCACGCATGTCGCAGCTAATCGCGCGGCGTAATACGGATCTTCTGCTTCCGGCTGTCGTTCTGCATCGCTTGAGATTCGGAGCGATGTGAGTATGTTCCACGGAGCTGGATATTCTCCTCCTTCGTCGTCCGTGTTGAAGTCGTCCTCCGGTAATGGCGCCCTCGTTGGTTGTGCACGTTGTTGACTTGGTGGCACCTCTTCATCAGTAGCTGCATCTGCATCCTGCATTGAAGCCCGCTTCGATTCTGCGCGCGGCTCAACTGATAACATGTCCTCGTCAGAAGCCGCATCTGCATCCTGCATCGAAGAAGACGTCGACTCCGTGTACCGCTGAGATACGGCTCCAGTGTTTTCGTCTTTCGCTTCCGTTCCTCCAAGCTCACATTGCTCAGCAAAGTCTCGACTCGATATCCCGGCATCTCTCAAGGCAGAGGCGTTCGACCAAGCAGCGACCGGACCGTCATGATATACAACCACTCTCGCTTTCTTCTTAGGCTTCGGCGTGTACTCGATATCCAATCTGTCGAAATGCCCAAAGCAAGATGTCGGCGCCTCAGCAGCCGCTGCTTTGTCCGGTGGGTGAGAAGTAGGAGATTTCCATCCCGAGTCGCGGCGTAGGTCGGTGCCGTCTTCGCTGCCTGTGTCGCTTCGGTCGGTATCGCTGAAGGTGGTTGGCTTGAGGGAGATCGGAGTCAGCGGCGGCTCTATTTCTTACTGGCTGGTAAGTAGGGAAGTGATGGAGAGAGGCACGTACTGCGGCCGCAGCGTATCCAGCCGGTTTCTTGCGCACGCTTGGCTGTGCCATCCTCTGCTGCTATTGCTGTTGTTTCTCATGTGATGATACTGCCTCGTAGTAATGGTCGCTGCTGCTAAGAGACTTTTTATTGTTGTATCATCGCTGTATAGTATGCCGTGCCATATAAACGCTGATATTGCATATTTTCGCGTGGTGTAAATGCTGTTCAGCTTGAGAAGTAGTACTCTTGCCTTTGTGTGGGTCTCGTAGCTTGTAGGTAAGCGCATCTCGGGTTTGCTCGTGGAAGGAGTGAGCGACGAAGCACTTCACGTGGCGGATGAAGCAAGAGGAAATGTTCACACCTCATTCGTGAGTGCAACTCGCTCTAGACAGCATGAATGAGATACCACACCGTTCACACATAAGGGCATCTACCTATCACACCACATCTCTCAGTGGCATCACAACTCAGTGAAATGCCGGTGCGCGTTGATCAAACCACTTCACTGCCCAAGCCTCCTCGGGACCGCGCTCACTAGCGACCCAAACCAAAGCAAAGGTACTTAAACCCCACCGCGCTCCCACCGTCATCAAGCAACTCAAAGTCGGTATTCTGGCTTAGCGGTTAACGCGGTTGTTTCGATTAATTCCTCACGGGTTTTAGTCCCACCAAACTGTAGTAACGATTCCGGTGAAACCTGTGAAAGAATTGTTATCCCTAACGACGGGAAGACTCACAGTTAGTAATCAATCGGACACGGAAACAGTATCGCAGGAATTCTTTTTTTTTCTTGTTGTTTTTTTGGGCCATTCCAGTCTGAGTGGTTTTTCGCATTATTTTTGTCAGCTTTGTGGAGGCTGTGTCTTGCTCTTCTAGCTAGTCATCTCACTGGCCGGTCCGCCCTCGGAGTCCACCAAAATGTCTGGCATCAGTACATAGGCTGGCGAGACGCTGTGAGGTGAGTAATACATATCTCAGTGGCAGGATAGGTAGTGAGACATTACTGGTGGTTTGATAGAAGCGCAAGCTGCGTAGTACAAGAGCTGACTACATCCTCGTTTTGTTTTTCTCACTTGCATCGCTTCTCCACAATCTGCGCACCGTGCTCCGCGTACTCCTCCTTGCTGACCCACATCTGGTGGAAGCTACCAAGACTGCCCAGCACACTGCCACCGACGAAAGCGCCATACTTGCGCTCCACGCTGTTTGCGTTGGCGAGAACACGCACCCTGGGGTTGGGGTACATGGCCTGGATGTCCGCTTGCAGGCGCTCGGGGAGCTTGTCAATGAGTGAGCCCGCGCCTGTGAGGATGATATTGTTGAGCAGGACAGGTCTGGCGTCGACGTCGACGGCCTGCAGAGCCTTGTTGACGACGGAGATGATGGTCTGCTCGCCGGTGGGCTTCTTGGTCTTGTCGTCGGAGTATGCGGCATTGTGGTCGAAAAGGCCCTCGGCGACCTTGAATCGCTCGAGGCCGAATACTGTGTTCCAGCCGTCGGGCATCTCGAAAGGCTTGGGAGGCATGTTTTTGACATAGTCGCTGTTGGCAACGCCACCTTGGCTCGCGGGTGACTCGAGACGTCCGGGCCCTTGCCACACTTGGACGACGCTTTCTTTAAAAGATGTGAGCACGCGCTCTTCCTCGAGCTTGCGGAACGAGTCGGTGGGAGGCTTGTCGAAGTTAACGTAGGTCGCTGAGCTGGGTGCGTTGGCATCGACTGGGGTCTTCGACTTGACCATGTAGTGTGGTACGAGAGGTACGGTCGGCTGGTTGTTGGCAAACATGATGCGGATCTGTTCGTTTAACCAGTTGCCAGCGAGAGGTGTATGTTGCAAGCCTGTATTTTGGTTAGCATCGTGTGAGATTCTGAAGAGAACACGAAGCTATAATGAACGAGCAACTTACTCTTTTGCAGCACCATACCGTCCCACAGAGCGGTCACCGATGTGTTCAGAGCTCCAATGTCAACCACGAGAGCA
>Ga0265797_10001657_pt1 | contig 39024 bp, 47 predicted proteins | sample P2T30metagenome_FD_192433 | JGI IMG/M metagenome (GOLD analysis project Ga0265797, IMG submission 192433) | Plant litter microbial communities from East Loma Ridge, Irvine, California - P2 T30 | ecosystem: Environmental > Terrestrial > Plant litter > Unclassified | place: USA: California...
TCATGGCGGCAAGCGCCCTGTATTCGGGACCAACCCCGTCGCCTTCGCGGCGCCCTGCGCCGGCAGGGGGCCGCTGGTATTCGACATGGCCACCAGCGCGCTGGCCCATGGGGATGTACAAATCGCCGCCCGGGAAAGGCACCTGCTACCAGAAGGCGCCGGCGTGGACGCGCAAGGGCAACCCACCACTGATCCGCAGGCGGTGCTTGGCGGCGGCGCCTTGCTGCCTTTCGGGGGGCACAAGGGTTCGGCGCTGTCGATGATGGTCGAATTGCTGGCCGCCGGGCTCACCGGTGGCAATTTCTCCTTCGAATTCGACTGGTCGCGCCATCCGGGGGCGCAAACGCCATGGACCGGGCAGTTGTTAGTGCTGATCGATCCGGCGAAGGCTTCGGGCAACAATTTTGCCGAGCGGGCGCGGGTGCTGGTAGAGCGCATGGGCGAAGCAGGGGTAACCCGGCTGGCCGGGGAGCGCCGTTACCAGAACCGGGAGCGGGCCATGCGAGAAGGTATATCCCTGGCCCCGGAACGCCTGGCGGCGCTCCGCGGGTGGGCCGCGAAAGCGTGATCAGTCACGGCGCGTGAGCAGCAGGGCTGCCAGCATGCCCACAGTGGCCGCGATCCCCAACGCCTTGTATGGGGACTGCCTGACATACTGCTCGGTGCCCTTGATGGCTGGCGCCGCCTGGTCACCCAGCTGGCGAGCGAGCACGGTCGCGCGCCGTATTGCCTGTTCCAGTTGACGCTTGGCCGCCCGTCGGCGGCCATACCCCGAACGGGCCCCCAGAAGGCCCTCGGATTCCTCGACCAGCGCTGCCAGTTCACTGAAGGCCTGGTCCATGATTTGCTCGTCTATCAATGGGTTAGAAGGTTTACGGGCCATGGCGGGCTCCTCGTTGCGGCTGTGGTCCATGGGATTGCCCGGGGCCCTGAAAGTTGCAGGGCGGTGTAAACTACCGCGCTTCGAGCAATCACTGGAGGTGGGGTGCATGAGTCTTAATCTTGCCAACAAGTCGTTCGACGAGCGCTTGGCGATCGAAACCGAAAAAGCCCGGCATTTCGAAAACTGGAAGGCCAACCTGGGCCGCGCGAAGGCCGAAGCGGCCCGGTTGATCGCTGAAAAGCCGCGGCGCAAGGGTAAATGGGCCGAATGGGTACGCGCTGAACTTGAACAGATGTCCCCTCAGGATTACGCAAACCTGGTGCGGGCGGAGGTAAACAAGCTGATGGCGGCGGCCCGCTGAGGTTCATGGCCGCGCGCCCGCAGGGGCCAGTGTCATCGGATTTACCCGGCCGCTTTCGCTGAACCGCACCGCGCGGCGCAGCCCGGGCGTGTCGAGCTTGCCCTCCAGGCGGTAGGGAACACCCTCGCTGGGGTTCAGCTGCGCCAGCCCTAGCGCCTGGCGCAGCACGGAAAACGCCGAAACGCTCACCGGCACCGTCACCACTGCCTCGCTGTACCCGCCCAGCGTGCCCCGCACCGGGCTTACACCGCTGGCCAAGGGTTGGCCATTCACTTCCAGCGTCAAGGCGATGCCGGAATAGTCCACTGGGTCCCGGTTAGGGTTTTGCAGCCTCAGGCGCACTTGCGCTCGCCATTCCAGGCCAGCGCCGGTGGCGGGCTCAAGCCCGGCAACTTGAACGATCAGCGGGTCATGGGGGCTGAACAGTGCGCACGCGCTCAGGCTCAGGCACAGTACAAACACACAAACGTGGCGTAGCAGGGCGAACATGGCAAACTCCGTTGGGCCTGGTATTGCGACAGCCTGACACCGGGGACGTTCGTAACCACGGCGCGACGGCCCGATGCAGACAGCCCTGCGCAAACGAGGAGGCAAGATGCGATTGTTGATGCTTACCCTGAGCCTGCTGGCGTTGAGCAGCGTGGCCGAAGCGGCGCCGGCAGGTGTTGCGCCGCAAGTGCGCCCGGGGGTCAACGCCAACCCGATCAACAGCCCTATCCGACGGATAAACCCTAATAGCCGCCAAGGTACCGTCCCGTCCAATCCGGCACAGCGTGGCGTGCTGGAGGGCTATCCGGGTGGCCGGCCGCCCACGCTGGAAAACGGCGGCATCGGCAATGGCCAGCGATTCCCGCGCCCAGCCCCGGCAGCCGAGCCCCGCCAGCCCGTGGAGCGACGTTAACGCCCTGCGGGCGTCGCCTGTAGCACGCGTATCGGCTTGCGCTCATGCCAGGCGAGGATGTCTTCGATCATCGACGTGAAGAAGGAGCGGTAGTTGTTTTCGGTCACGTAGCCGATGTGTGGCGTGGCCAACACATTAGGCAAGCGGCGCAGGGGATGGTCGAGGGGCAGCGGCTCCTGATCGAACACGTCCAGCGCCGCGCCGCCCAAGCGGCCGCTTTCTAGCGCGACCAGCAGCGCCTGCTCGTCCACGATTGGCCCGCGGGACGTGTTGACCAGCAAGGCGCCGCGCTTCATGGCGCCAAGCGCCTGGGCATCCACCAGGTGACGGGTGCGCTCGCTCAGCACCAGATGCACGCTGAGGATGTCCGCTTCCTCGAACAGTACCTGCTTGTCCACCCGCCGAGCCCCCACCGCCGCGGCGCGCTCATCGGTAAGGTTTTCGCTCCAGGCGATGACCTGCATGCCGAATGCCTTGGCATAGCCGGCCACGGTACCGCCGATATTGCCCAGCCCCAGCAGCCCCAGGGTCTTGCCCGCCAGGTCGCCACCCAGGCCCACCTGCCAGCCGCCGTTGCGCAAGGAATTGGCTTCGGCCAGCAGGTTGCGGCTTAGCGCCATCAGCAGGGCCCAGGTGAGTTCCGGCGCGGCCTGGCGGTAGCTGTCGCCCCCGCACACCGTCACGCCACGCGCCTCGGCCGCCGCCAGGTCGATCGCGGCATTGCGCATGCCACCGGTCACGATCAGTTGCAGCGCGGGCAGGCGCGCCAGCAGGTCGGCGTTGAATGGCGTGCGCTCTCGCATCACGCAGATCACGCTGTAAGGGGCCAGCCGCTGGGCCATGGTGTCGATGTCGGCGGGGTAGTCGTGAAGAAACTCCACCTGGCCAACGGGGGCGAGGGCGGCCCAGTCCACCACGCCCTGAGCGACCCGTTGCCAGTCATCCAGTACCGCGATTCGTAGTTCGCTCATGTTGATCACCCCTGTTTGGCGGGCTGGGCCAGCCAGGCCAGCACAGCCTTGTGAAAGCGCTCGGGTTGTTCCATCTGCGGCGCATGGCCCAGCCCCTGGAATTCCACGAGCGTGGCGCCCGGGATCATCTGGCTGACCTGCTTGCCCAGCACATCGTAGTGGCCCAGCCTGGCCTTGACCTCAGGCGGGGCGATGTCGCCGCCGATCGCCGTGGTATCGGCGGTGCCGATCAACAAGAGGGTTGGCACTGTGAGGTGCGGGAATTCATAGAACACCGGTTGGGTGAAGATCATGTCGTAGATCAGCGCGGAGTTCCACGCCACCACGTTATGCCCCGGCCCCTGGTTAAGCCCGGCCAGCATGGTCACCCAGCGCTCATAGGCCGGGTCCCAGCGGCCGCCGTAGTAGGTTTTGCGCTCATAGTCCCGGATGCCGTCGGCGGTAAGCTTCGTTTCACGGGCAAACCACTCATCAACGGTGCGATAAGGCACGCCGAGGGCTTTCCAGTCTTCCAGGCCGATCGGGTTGACCAGCATCAGCCGCTCGGTTTGCTCGGGGTAGAGCAGCGCGTAGCGGGTGGCCAGCATACCGCCCGTGGAATGGCCCATCACGATGGCTTCCTTGATACCCAATTCGTTGAGCAGGGCATGGGTGTTATTGGCCAATTGCTGGAAGCTGTATTGATAATGCTCGGGCTTGCTGGAGGTGCAGAAGCCGACCTGATCGGGCGCGATCACGCGGTAACCGGCACTGGCCAGCGCCTTGATGGTAGCGTCCCAAGTGGCGGCGCAGAAGTTCTTGCCATGCATCAGCACTACGGTGTGGCCGTTCGCCTTGCCGGCGGCCGCCACGTCCATGTAGCCCATCTCCAAGGCCTTGCCCTGGGACTCGAAGCGGTAATGCTGAAGGGTATAGGGGTAGTCGAAACCTTCAAGCTGGGGACCATACACCGGTTGCGGTTCAGCGGCGTGAACAGCGGAGGCGCAGAGCCCCGCAAGAGCATAAGCGAGAAAGCGCAGGCGCATTGCGGCATTCCTTGATCGAGGGATACAGGGCCAGACCGGGAAACGCGCGCAGGGTTCAGCGCTGACTTTCCCGGCGCGGCACTCTACCATGGGTTGCGAGCAGCCCAGGCACACGGTCATGACCAAGGACAGCATCTCTATCGAACTGGTACGCGAGGCGTTGCGGGCGATTCCAGCCGCCAGCGCCGAGCGCGCGCTCGAATGCGCCGGGGTCGCCAGCACCCTGCTCGGCGAACCCGCGGCCCGTGTGCCCGCGCTGGCCTACGGCGCGCTTTGGCGAGCGCTGGCCGAAGCGATGGACGATGAATTCTTTGCCATGGCGCCGCGCCCGTTGCCGGCGGGCAGCCTGTCATTCATGTGGCGCGCGGCCAGTGGCCAACCCACCGTCGGCGACGGCGTTCGCCTCGGGCTGGAATTCTTGCGCCTGGTGCTGGGTGGCTATCGCGGCACGCTCGACCGCCAACACAGCGTGGCGATGGTGAGCCTGGAGGCGCCCATGGAGCCCGCACGGCCGTTCAGTTGCTTCACCTTCTGGATGATCGTGCACGGCCTGACGTGCTGGCTGGCCGGGCGTCGCGTGCCAGTGCTCGCCGCGGAATTGCGCGGCGCCATGCCTGATTACTGCGACGACTATCGGCGGTTTTTCGGCAATACGCTGCGTTTCGGCCAAGCGCACACCCGCCTGATTTTCTCCGCCGACTGCCTGGAGCTGCCCGTGCGGCGCACGGAGGCGGATCTTCAGGCCTTCTGCGCCGAGTTACCCGGCAATCTGCTGGTCAAGTACCGAGACCCCGGTGGGCTGGCGCGCCGGGTGCGCGAAGGGTTGCGGGCCACCCCGCCGATGGCCTGGCCGGAGGCGGCGGCCCTGGCCTCAGCCTATGGCATGTCGGTGGCCACGCTGCGCCGTCGGCTGGCTGCGGAGGGGCAGAGCTTGCAGCAGGTCAAGGCAAGCCTTCGCAAGGAGCGCGCCATCGCCTGGCTGGCCGAGGAGGGCATCAGCATGGCGCAGATCGCCGAGCGCCTGGGCTTCGCTGATGAAAGCTCGTTCTATCGAGCGTTCCGCCAATGGTTCGGCTCCAACCCGGGGCACTACCGCAGCCTGGTGGCTGGCACTGGCGAAAACGCTCAACACGATTGAGCGGCCGGGCCATTGCCCGCCGGGCCGCGAACGCCGAGCATTCAAGGCCACGGTGTGAGCGAGGAACCGCCCATGGATACCCATGACAAGAATTTCGTAGTTAGCGGGGCGGCTTCAGGGCTTGGCGCGGCAACCGCCAAGGCACTGGTAGCCGCCGGCGCAGGTGTGCTGCTGGTAGACCTGAACGCCGAGGGAGTGGCAGCCACGGCGAACGGGCTGGGCATGCCATTCGTGGTGGCCGACATCACCGATGGCGCCCAGGCTCAGCGCGCCGTCGACACCGGCATGGAGGCGCTGGGCGCGCTGCATGGCCTGGTGAACTGCGCGGGTATCGTGCTGGGCGAGCGCATCCTGGGCCGTGAGGGCCCCCATGCCCTCGATGCCTTCGCCAGGGTGATTCAGGTGAACCTGATCGGCAGCTTCAACCTGCTGCGCCTGGTTGCCGCGGCCATGGCCAACAATACGCCCGATACCGGAGGCTGTCGTGGCGTGATCATCAATACGGCGTCTGTCGCGGCTTACGATGGCCAGATAGGCCAGGCCGCGTATGCAGCCTCCAAGGGCGCCATCGCCAGCCTGACCCTGCCCGCCGCGCGCGAGTTGGCCCGCCAGGGCATCCGCGTGATGACCATCGCGCCGGGGTTGTTCGAAACGCCCATGATGGCGGGCATGACCGACGAAGTACGGGCGTCGCTGGCTGCCGCGGTGCCATTCCCGCCCAGGCTGGGCAAGCCTGATGAATACGCCGCGCTGGTACTGCAGATCATTGCCAACGACATGTTGAACGGGGAAGTCATCCGCCTGGATGGCGCCCTGCGCATGGCCGCGCGCTGACAGGAGAACGTGATGAACGATCCAGTGGTAATCGTGAGTATCGCCCGTACGCCAATGGGCGGGCTGCAAGGGGCGCTGAGCGGCGTGAGCGCGACTCGGCTTGGCAGCGTGGCAATCGGCGCCGCTGTGGAACGTGCCAGGCTGGCCGCAGACAGCGTAGACGAGGTGTTGATGGGCTGTGTGTTGCCGGCTGGCCTCGGTCAGGCCCCGGCGCGGCAGGCGGCGCTGGGCGCCGGGCTGAGCAAGGGCACGCCATGCACCACCCTGAACAAGATGTGCGGCTCGGGCATGCAGGCGGTGATTCTGGCCCACGACCGGCTGCTGGCCGGTGGCGCAAGCGTTGTGGTCGCTGGCGGGATGGAAAGCATGTCCAACGCGCCTTACCTGCTGGACAAGGCTCGGAGCGGTTATCGCATGGGGCATGGCCGGGTGATCGACCATATGTTCCTCGATGGCCTGGAAGACGCTTACGCGCCCGGGCGCCTGATGGGTACATTCGCCGAGGAATGCGCGGCCAGCGAAGGGATCGGCCGCCAGGCGCAGGACGACTACGCCCTGGCTTCCCTGGAACGCGCGAGGCGCGCCATGGCTGATGGCAGCTTCGCCGAAGAGATCGTACCGGTGATGGCCCCCGCCGGGCGGGAGGTTCGGGAGGTCACCGAAGATGAACAGCCGCCCAAGGCGCGCCCAGAGAAAATTCCTACCCTCAAGCCAGCGTTCCGCGAAGGTGGCAGCGTAACGGCCGCCAACGCCAGCTCCATTTCCGACGGCGCCGCCGCGCTGGTGCTGATGCGCCAGAGCGAAGCCCAGGCGCGGGGCCTTCAAGCCTTGGCCGCCATCCACGGCCACGCGGCCTTCGCCGACGAGCCCGGGCTGTTTCCGTTGGCGCCGGTTGGCGCGATCCAGCGGTTGATGGCGCGCACGGGCTGGGCATTGGCGGATGTGGACCTGTTCGAAATCAACGAAGCCTTTGCCGTGGTGGCGCTCGCTTGCATGCAGCGGCTGGAATTACCCCACGATCGAGTAAACGTGAATGGCGGTGCCTGCGCGCTCGGCCATCCCATTGGCGCCTCCGGTGCGCGTATCCTCGTTACGCTGATTGCCGCCCTGCGCCAACGCGGCCTGAAGCGAGGGGTCGCCGCCATCTGTATCGGCGGCGGCGAAGCCACGGCCATCGCCATCGAGTCCCTGGCCTGATCCATTATCAAGGAGCCCGTAATGCCTGACTTCGAAACTATCTTGCTGACCCGCCACGACCGGGTGGCTTTGATCACCCTCAATCGGCCCCAGGCGCTCAACGCCCTCAATGCTCAGGTGGTGGCCGAGCTGAACCAGGCCATGGACGCGCTGGAGCGCGACGCCAACATTGGCTGCGTGGTGATCACAGGTTCCGAGAAAGCCTTTGCCGCGGGCGCGGACATCAAGGAAATGGCCGGGCTTGGCTATCCGGGCATCTACATGGATGACCTTTTCCGCGAAGCGGACCGTTTCGCCGCCCGCCGCAAGCCCATCATTGCCGCCGTGGCCGGCTATGCCCTGGGCGGTGGGTGCGAGTTGGCGATGATGTGCGATTTCATTCTGGCGGCCGATAACGCGCGGTTCGGCCAGCCCGAGATCAACCTGGGGGTGCTGCCGGGCATGGGCGGTACCCAGCGCCTTACCCGGGCCATCGGCAAGGCCAAGGCCATGGAGCTTTGCCTCACCGGAAGAATGATGGATGCCGAGGAAGCGGAACGCTCGGGGCTGGTGGCGCGTATCGTGCCGAAGGCCGAACTGGTCAGCGAGGCGTTGGCGGTGGCGGCGGTGATCGCGGAAAAATCCTTGCCCATCACCATGATGGTCAAGGAGAGCGTGGAGCGGGCCTTCGAGGTCAGCCTGGCCGAAGGCGTGCGCTTCGAACGCCGGGTGTTCCACGCCGCCTTCGCTACCCAGGATCAGAAGGAAGGCATGGCCGCGTTCGTCGACAAGCGCAAGCCGTCCTTCCGTCACGGCTGAGGTTCAGTCGGTACGCAGGCGCAGCGTTTCGCTCAGGCAATAGCCATAGCCGCGCAGGGTTTGCAGGGCATAGGGGGCGCCCAGCTCGCTGAGCTTGCGGCGCAGGTTGCAGATATGCCGCTCGATCAAGGGGCCGCGTGGTTGCGCGGCGTCTTCCCACAGGTGGGCTTCAATGGCTTGCCGGCTGATAGGCTCGGCTTGCTGGGCCAGCAGCGCCAGCAGCCTCTGCTCGGTGACCGTCACGCTCTGCTGCCGAGGGCCGCGACCTAACAGCAGGCGATTGCTGGACAGCCACAGGCCCGGGCCGGGCTCGTTGGGCGGCACCGTGTAATGCCGGCTCAGTGCCTGCATCCTCGCTTCCAGCTCCTCGGGGCTCAGCGGGCGCGGCAGGCAGAGATCGGCCCCTGCCTGCAGCACCTGAGCGCGGGTACTGGAATCGCTCTGCCCCAGCAACACCAGAAGCCGCGCCCGACCCCGCCGGCCTACCGCCTTGTCCAGCAGTTCTGGCCGCGCGCGGGGCAGGTCCAGCACGATGTAATGGTAACGGCCGTGCAGGTGACGGTCGGCGTGCTCCGGCGCTGTGCTGACAATGTCGCCAGCATGATCGGAGAGCACCTGCATCAGTGCCTGGTCGGGTTGCTCGGTTATGTATAAAAGGTTCATGTGGCGACCAGTGCGTTGGTGGGGTGGCAGTCCAGCACCAGCCGGGCGCCGCCGAGTGGGCTGTCGATGACTTCCAGGGCAAACCCATGCAGGTTCACCACGGCGCCCACGATGGACAGGCCAAGGCCGAAACCGCCCTGGGCCGATTCGTCGCTTCGGTAAAACCGCTGGAAAATCGCCTGCCGCTCTTTCTCGGGAATGCCCGGCCCGGAATCGTCCACGCTGATCCGCGTGACGCCCTGATACAGTTCTGCCTGCAGTATTACCTGGCCACCGGGCGGGGTGAACTTGATCGAATTGCTCAGCAGGTTACCGATGGCCTCGAACAGCAACGCCCGGTCACCGATAATCGCCGGCACGCTGTCAGGCGCTTGCAGCGTGAGCGTAAGTTCGCCTTCCTCGGCCAGTGGCAGGTAGAAGTCGTGCAATTCATGCAGCAATTCCAGCGGGTTGAGTTCGATGAAACCGGAACGGCGGCGGTGGTCTTCGATTTCCGAGATCCGCAGCAAGCCACGGAAGCGCGCCATCAATGTGTCGGTGTCGGCGATGGCCTGGTCCAGTTGAATGGCCTGGCTCGAGCTTTCCTCGGTCTGCTGCTTGATGCGGTAGAGCTGGGCGCGCAAACGGGTGAGGGGAGTGCGCAGGTCGTGGGCAATGTTGTCGCACACGCCTTTGACTTCCAGCATCAGTTTCTCGATGCGGTCGAGCATCGCGTTGACGATGGCGGCCAGCATGTCCAGCTCATCGCGGCGGTTGGACAACGGCAGGCGGCCGGACAGATCGCCGGCCATGATCGCTTCGGCGCTGGCCTGGATCTGGCGGATGCGCCGCAACGGCCGCCGACGTAGCAAATGCCAACCGGCCGCGCCGGGCAGAATCGTGAGGGACACGCCCCACAGCAGCGCGCGCAGAATGATATGAGTCACGGCGAACACCGAGCCGTTGTCGCGCACCAGTACCAGCCAGCGCCCGTCGCGGGTAGGCATGGCCACCGCGGCGCAGCTGTCCTGAGGAAGCTTGGGGTCGTTGGAATCGATGCAGTCGTCCAGCTCGTAGATTTCGCCATCCAGGGCCAGGCCGCGAGGGATGCGCCGTAGCTCGCCGGCCACGGGATACAGCTCGTCATCGAACAGCCCATAGGCATCGAAGGCGCGGTCGTCGAAGGCCTGGCTGGCAGCCAGGGCGTCTTCCAGGTCACGGCCGCCGAAGCGGGCGAACAGGTGCTGACGCTGCATCAGCGACTGGCGCGCCAGGCTGTTGAGGTAGTCCGATACCTCGAAATACAACACGCCGAGCAGGATGCTGCTCCAGGCTACGAAAAGGAAACTGTACAGCGCCAGCAAACGGCTGCTGGAAGAGCGCCAACCCTTAGAGGGGTTCGGCAATGACATAGCCAGACCCTCGCACGGTCTTGATCAGCGGTGGTGTGCCGGCCGGGTCGATCTTCTTGCGCAGGCGGCCGATGTGCACATCGATCAGGTTGGTGCCCGGGTCGAAGTGATAGCCCCACACTTCCTCGAAAATCATCATCCGGGTAAGGACCTGGCCTGCGTTGCGCATCAAGAATTCAAGCAGCTTGAACTCCGTGGGCAAAAGGTTCAGCTGCTGGCCGCCACGGCGCGCTTCGCGAGTGATCAGGTCCAGCTCCAGGTCGGCCACCTTCAGGGTGTTGTCCTGGGCGGCGCCGGCCTGCTTGCGCCGCAGCAACACCTCCACCCGCGCCGCCATTTCGTCGGAAGCGAAGGGCTTGGTGAGGTAGTCGTCGCCGCCGGCGCGCAAGCCGCGCACACGCTCGTCCACGTCGGACAGCGCGCTGATCATCAACACCGGAGTGGACACGCCGATGGTGCGCAGCGTGGTCACGATCGCCAGGCCGTCGAGCTCGGGCAGCATTCGATCCAGGGTGATCACGTCATACACGCCGCTCACGGCTTTCACCAGCCCTTCGCGGCCGTTGTCGACCCAATCCACCTCCAGGCCATGGTTGCTCAGCTCCGCCACGATTTCCCGGGCGGTAACGGCATCGTCTTCGATGGTCAATACACGTGTCATGGAGGTACCTGCTGGTTCTGAAGCGGACCGTGGCATTGTGCCAAGTTTCGGGCAAGGGCTATTTGAAGATTATTTCATGTTCGCCATAGCGCTGTGCAAGCGGGGTAACTGAAGCGATACAAAGCTGATACCAGACAGTGCTAAAGCCTCCGGCGGGCGCGCCGATGCAGGGTAGGCCTATAAACCGTCTACAGGATTACCGTATGACCAGCCTGTCCGCTATCGCTTCGAACATTCATATCCAGGCCACCAGCACCAAGGCCGCCAGCAGCGCCGTCGCCTCGGCTGAAACCGATGACACCGCGGCTGCAACCGCGGCCAGCAGCGCGACGGCAACCACCACCGCCAACAGTCCCCAGGCCGCGGGCGGGGCGCCTGCCGGTGGCGGTTCGAGCAGCGATAGTGGCAGCGACAGTGATTCGGATACCGTCACCGAGCTGAAAAAACAACTGGCCGCGCTGCAAAAGGAATTGGCCGAGGAGCAGCAAGCGCTGCAAAAGGCACAGAGCGGCAGCGGTACCGAGGAGCAGAAGGCTGCGGCCGTTGCTTCGGCTCAAGCACAGGTGGCAGCCACGAGCGCCGAGCTGCAGACCGTCAACGCCGAGCTGTTGCAGGCATTGGACGACGAAGGCAGCAGCACCGCCGGAACTAGCATCAGCACCACGGCCTGAGGGCTGCCACCTCTGCTTCAGGCAACCAGGCGGTGGCCGGGAATGGCCACCGCTTACCGTAGGGTTAGGGAACTCCTATAGCCCATGGACCGGGGCCGGTTGCGCTTAATCCGCCAACTGGCGGTGCTTCTCGGCCTTGTACTGCATGGCCACGGCCGGCGCCTTGGCGCTACGGCCTGTTTCCACCCAACTGCGCAAGCGGCTAGCGTCGGCGAAGTGCGTGTATTTGCCGAACGCATCCAGGATGACCATCGCCACCGGGCGGCCGCCCATGCTGGTGACCAATACCAGGCAATGCCCCGCTTTGTCGGTGAAGCCGGTTTTGGTGATCTGGATGTCCCAGTTTTTCTGGTTCAGCAGGTGGTCGGTGTTATGGAAGCCCAGCGTGTAGTTGGGCTTTTTGAAGGCGACGGTCTTTTCTTTGGTGGTGCTCAGCTCCGAGAGCATAGGGTAGCGGCGCGCGGCTACGAGCAGCTTGCTCAGGTCACGCGCGGTGGACACGTTCTGTTCAGACAACCCGGTAGGTTCGACGTACCGCGTATGGCTCATGCCCAAGGCCCTGGCCTTGGCGTTCATGGCCGCGATGAACGCGTTGTACCCGCCCGGGTAATGGTGAGCGAGGCTGGCGGCGGCGCGGTTTTCCGAGGACATCAGGGCGATCAGCAACATATCCCGGCGATTGAGCGTACTGCCCAATTTTACCCGGGAAAACACCCCTTTCATTTCCTTGGTCTGGCTGATGTCGACGGTAACGTCTTCATCCATCGCCTGTTTGGCGTCCAGCACTACCATGGCGGTCATCAACTTGGTAACCGACGCGATAGGTACCACTTGGTCGGGCTTGTTTTCGTAGATCACCTGATTGGTTTGAAGATCTACCAGCAAGGCACTGTGTGAAGCCAGGTGCAATTGGGCGGGGTCGCGCTTGAAGGCGCTATCGGCGGCCGTGGCGTTTGAAATGAAACCGGCGCCTGCGAGCACGAAACAAAGGCTCAGTATCGAAAGAGGGGTTTTCACGAAGATCGCTCGCAAGAAGAGTAGAAGTGTGGCGTCCCTGCCATCGAAACCGGGGCCATTGTAAATTTATGGCCAAGTGCCTGTCGATTGCCCGAGCAGGTAAATGTTTCTTCATTCAAGCGAGCGCAAAACAATGAAGAAACGGGCCGGGACGATCGCGGGCTCGACCGTCAGGCGGCGACACCGCACAGCTGGGTGCGGAAGCGATCCGCCAGGGTTTTGGAGAGTAGGGGTGGGCTGACGATCTCGCCGTCGACTACCACGTACCAGCAGACCAGCAGCCCAAGATCCCGCAGATGTTCGGGGACCGCGCTGCCAACGACACTCATCACGCGACAGGAATACATAGTGGGGAACCTCGCGGACTCAATACGCTCAATGTAGGCCTGAGCGAGCCGGCGACCAAAACCGCCCCCGATAGTGGCTATCTTGCATCATCCACTGATCGAGGGCGAGTGCTTTACCAGCGGGGCGGGCCGTAGTAGCCGCGCGGCTGGTAATAGTAGCCAGGCGGCGGCGGAGGCGGTGCTACGTACACCGGGGCCGGCTGGTAATACACCGGCGGCGGTGGCGCCTGCACATACACCGGTTGCGGGGCGACATACACAGGTTGCTCCACGACCACCGGAGCGGGGCGGGCAACCACCGCGCCGACAACCGCGGCACCGAGTACCGCGCCAAGCACACCCGGGCCAATACCGCCGCCGCCGTGGGCGGCCGCCGGGCCGGCAAGGCTAAGCGCACCAACCAGAAGGGCGATTTTGGGTAGATGACGAATCATGATGGTTCCTCGTAATACGACGTGGCGCCTGGAGCCCTCCTTCGGGTCCTGGGACTACCGTACACACTATGACAGCGAAACAGTTAAAAGCTGCGACCTGAAACGGTAAATTTTATGTAAGGTCATCGTATCGATTTCCTTACTCATCAAGCACCTGTCGGACATTTAATGGCTATCTTTCCGAACAAACAAACGCAGTTGTGCATGTCTCTGGCAGCGCGCCCGGGTAACTTTGGCACGCGTTTCCACAATTTCCTGTACCGGGCCCTGGAGCTCGATTACTTCTATAAAGCGTTCACCACCACCGACCTCACAGCGGCAATCGGCGGTATCCGCGCGCTCGGTATCCGGGGCTGCGCCGTGTCCATGCCGTTCAAGGAGGCGTGCATTCCACTGGTGGATGAGCTGGATGCGTCCGCGGCGGCGATTGCCTCTATCAATACTATCGTCAACGACGCGGGTTACTTGAAGGCTTACAACACGGACTACCTGGCCATACGTCAATTGATCGAGCGCCATGCGCTGTCCCCCGAGATGCGTCTGGCGGTGCGGGGTAGCGGTGGCATGGCCAAGGCGGTGGCCAGCGCGTTCAAGGATGCGGGCTTTGCTCATGGCACGGTCATCGCGCGTAACGCCGAGGCCGGCCCCGCACTGGCGGACCGCTGCGGGTACGCCTGGGTGGCGGAGGAAGCCGGGCTGGAGGCGGACCTGCTGGTGAACGTGACGCCCATCGGGATGACGGGTGGGGCCGAGGCGGGCGCGCTGGCCTTCAGCGAGCGCGCCATCGAGCAGGCTTCGGTGGTGTTCGACGTAGTGGCCTTGCCGCCGCGTACGCCATTGGTTCTTGCCGCGCAAGCCATTGGCAAGCGGGTAATCACCGGCCAAGAGGTAGTGGCCCTGCAGGCTCTGGAGCAGTTTGTGTTGTATACGGGCGTGCGCCCTACCTCGGAGCAGGTGGCCGAGGCGGTAGCCTTCGCTGCGGCCGGCTAGTCAGTCCAGCCCCAGTTTCGCCAGGCGCTCCTCCAACGCCGCGACTCGCGCCTCCAGCGCGCCGATCCGGTCCGCCGTGGCCGGGTCGTCACGCGTGGCTTCAGTGTTACTGCTCCACGCTTCGCAGGCGTCCGCCCAGCCATGGGTGTAACGCAGCTCCCGCTGGCCGGCCTGTCGTGGCAATTCCAGGGCAAAGCCCCGTGCCGCCAAGCGTTCGAGCTGATGTCGGACCTGTTCGGCGTCGTCGAACGCATGCAGGCGGCTGCTGCGGGTGAGCAGGTCGCCGATGGTTTGCGCGCCGCGCAGGAACAGCAGGCTCAGCAAGGCGACTTGCGCGGGGACCAATTCAAGTGCCTTGTCCAGCCGATGCTCGTAGCGGTCGGCGCGGTTGCCCATCACCAGGCGGGTGAAACCCATGCCCTCGAGCACCCGCAGCCGCTGCCCCACTTCCCCTGGCGCCAGCTGCATGATCGGGTCGCGGCTGGTTTTCTGGTTGCAGGCCAGCACCAGCGCGTTGAGCGTGAGGGGGTAGGTTTCCGGATTACTGGCCTGCTTCTCCACCAGGCAACCAAGGATGCGAACGTCGGTTGCGGTCAGCTCAGGCCGTTGCGGCTCGAGTTCTTCAGTCATCACGGGGCACCTGCGCAAAAAAGGGGCCCTTAGAGTACGGTGTGGCTGGCTATTGCTGGAAGAGGCCGTGAAGCGCGCCTTCCGTGACGGCCAGGATTCCTGGGTGATTGACTCGCCGCTCCACTGAGATGGCGTAAAAGGCTTCGGCCACCGCTTCGGTTTCTCCCAGCATCAGCACACCACCCTGGCGGGTCAGGTCATCGGCGATCACCCGTGGGGCCACGAACACCCCGCTGCCGGCTGTTCCAAATGCCTGCATCAAGGCGCTGTCGTCGAACTCGCCGACGATCCTTGGGTTCACCCGGCACTCCTCCAGCCAGCGCAGCAAGCGGCCGCGAACCACACTTTGCGGGCCGGGAATGAGCAACGGCTGATTTTCCAGGCATCGGGGGAAGGGGCCCACGCATGCCTGGGCCAACGCCCGCGTGGCAAAGAAGCCGATGCCACACTCTCCCAGCTTGAGCGTACGGCTTTTGATGTCCAACTGAGCCGGTACCGGGCTGTCCGAAATCACCAGGTCCAGGCGCTGGATCGCAAGGTCTGCCAGCAACCGCTCCAGTTTGTCCTCGCGGCAGGCAATGCGTAGCGGTGGGCTGTCCAGCGCCATGGCGGGGGCCAGCAGGCGATACACAATCGACTTGGGCACCACGTCCGCCGCGCCTACCCTGAACATTCGTGGCTGCTGGCCGGGCTGCGCGCGGATCATCGCCTCCAGCGCAACGCCTGCCTCGAACATCGGCTCGGCGTAAGCCAGCACGCGCCGGCCATCTTCGGTCAGCTCCAGGTGGCGGCCCACCTTGTGGAACAACCGCAGCCCCAGGTTACTTTCCAGCAACGACAATTGGCCGCTGATGGTAGGCGCAGTGAGGTTGAGTTGTTCACAGGCGCGGGTGATGCTGCCAGTACGAGCGACCATCCAGAAGTAATGAAGCTGGCGGTAATTGAGCATATGGCAACGCTTTGAAAAAACCGAAGAGTAGAGATTGGAAATACGAATTTTCCTGAAGTATATGCCTCTCTACAATGGCCGTCATTCGTTAGTACCTGGAGCTAGTCATGGAATACTTGATGGACCTTCTTGCCAGCCCGGCCGCCTGGGCTGCCCTGGCTACCCTGATCGTGATGGAAGTGGTGCTGGGTATCGATAACCTCATCTTCATTTCCATTTTGACCAACAAGCTGCCGGTTGAGCACCAGACCAAGGCGCGCCGCCTGGGTATCGGCATGGCGTTGATCCTGCGGCTGGGGCTGCTGAGTACGGTCGCGTTCATCGTGACCCTGACCACGCCGGTGTTCGAAGTCGCGGGGCACGGGTTCTCCTGGAAGGACATCATCCTGATTGCCGGTGGCCTGTTCCTGCTGTGGAAGGCCACCAGCGAAATCCACCACAGCGTGGACCCGGAAGCTCAGGCTGACGCAAAGGTCAGCGCCAAGGTTGGCATTGGCCTGGCCTCGGCGATCGGGCAGATTCTCATGCTGGACCTGGTGTTTTCCATCGACAGCATCATCACGGCGGTCGGCATGACCGAGCATTTGCCCATCATGGTGATCGCTGTCGTGTTCGCGGTATTGGTGATGCTGCTGGCTTCGGAGCCGCTCGCGCGCTTCATCAACGCCAACCCTACGGTGGTAATGCTGGCGCTGGGCTTCCTGATCATGATCGGCATGACCTTGATCGCCGAAGGCTTCGGCGCTCATGTACCCAAGGGCTATGTGTACACCGCCATGGCATTCTCGGCGGCGATCGAATGCCTTAACCTCTGGGCCCGCCGGGCAAAGCGCAAGCACACACCGGCTGCCTGATCCGCCACGCCCCGGTCACCGGGGCGTCTGGTCAGTGGGCGTTGGCGATGCGGGGGGTATGCCCTGCTCGGGGGCGGGGGCCAGGCTTGCTGGCCTCGCGCACCGGGTGATGGTGACGGCGGGTAATCCGCAGCACTCCCCATAGCATCGCAGCGGCAACCAGTAACCAGGCCATGATCATCATCAATATCGCCACTGTCAGGCTCATCAGCGTACCTCCTTCAGGCATAACAAACGCGGGCGTCTGTTACTCAGAGCAGTCTAGTGGCCACTATGTTTCCCGGCATGTGACGAGTGGTGCTTCGGGCTATCCCGCGAACGCTTGGCCCCCTATGATTGCCCGCTGGCCGGAAGGAGGTTCCGGCACGCTACAGGGGGCGCCATGCTGTCAGATATATTAAACCGTTTGTACCGACATACCGTGCTGGGCCTGGGCGTTTTAGCGCTGCTGGCAGGTTGCGCCGACCGCCCCGCGCCACGTATTGGGCAACTGCCCGACCGTGTCGAGCTCACGGCGGTACCGTTCTACCGCGGCGATGACGATCAGGGCGCGCCAACGGCTTTGGCCGCGCTGCTGCGCGAACGCGGCGTGAACGTGACCCCAGGGCTGGTATCGCCTTATCTCAAGTTGCCCGCCAATGCGCCCGCCCTTGACCGCAACCTCGAGGAAGCGGCGCGCCAATACGGGTTCGTGGTGTACCCGGTCGAGGGGCAATTCCCGGCGCTGCTCACTCAGGTAGCGGCGGGCAACCCGGTGCTGCTGCGCTACCGCACGGGCACCCTGTGGGGTAGCGATCACTACGCGCTGCTGGTGGGCTATGACCGTTTCCGTAGCCACGTGTTGCTGCGATCGGGAAACCAACGCAGGCAATTGATGCCGTTCTCGGACTTTGTGTCAGCGTGGCAGGCGGCGGGCAACTGGGCGGTGCTGGTGCAGGGAGCAGGGCAGTTGCCGGCCGAAGTGGACGTGGCGCGCTGGCGCGAGGCTGCCACCCGGCTGGGCGCGGCTGGCCAGGAAGAAGCGGCCGCCAAGGCACTGCGTGCCCTGAACGGCCGTTAGGCTCAGACGCCCAGTTTGTCGCGCAGGCTGTAGTACCAGGCGCCGAGGGCGGACAGCGGCACGCGCAGTGCCTGGCCACCCGGGAAGGGGTAGTGGGGCAGCGCGGCGAACGCGTCGAACCGTTCCGCCTGGCCACGCAGGGCCTCGGCCAGCACCTTGCCCGCCAGGTGGGTATAGGTCACCCCGTGGCCACTGCAGCCTTGGGAGTAATAGATGCTGTCACCGATACGGCCCACCTGAGGCAGGCGTGACAAGGTCAGCAAGAAGTTGCCGGTCCAGGCGAAGTCGATCTTCACATTCTTGAGCTGCGGGAACGCCTTGAGCATCTTCGGCCGGATGATCGCTTCGATGTTCGCCGGATCGCGGGCGCCATACACCACGCCACCGCCGAAGATCAGGCGTTTGTCAGCGGTGAGGCGGTAGTAGTCCAGCAGGTAGTTGCAATCCTCGACACAGTAATCCTGAGGCAGCAGGGTGCGCGCCAGCTCGTCGCTCAGGGGCTCGGTCGCCACTACCTGGGTGCCGCACGGCATCGACTTGGCGCTCAGCTCCGGCACCAGGTTGCCCAGGTAGGCGTTGCCCGCGACGATCACGAATTTGGCTTTTACCTGGCCCTTGGGGGTGTGCACCACAGGGTTGGGACCGCGGTCGATACGGGTGGCCGGGGTTTGCTCGAAGATCCGCCCGCCGAGGGATTCCACCGCCGCCGCTTCGCCAAGGGCCAGGTTCAAGGGGTGGATGTGCCCGCCGCTCATGTCCAGCATGCCGCCCACGTACTGATCGCACGCCACGACTTCCCGGATACGACGTTGGTCCATCAGCTCCAGCTGGGTATGGCCGTAACGTTCCCACAGGCGCTGCTGCGCTTCGAGGTGGCCCATCTGCTTGCTGGTGATAGCCGCGAACACGCCACCGTCTTTCAGGTCGCAGTCGATGTTGTAACGGGCCACGCGTTCACGGATGATGCGCCCGCCTTCAAATGCCATCGCCCCCAGCAGCTCTGCCTGGCGCTTGTCCACGGTACGCTCGATCACGTCGATGTCGCGGCTGTAGCTATTGACGATCTGGCCGCCGTTACGGCCTGACGCGCCGAAGCCGACCCGAGCGGCTTCCACGATCACCACACGCAAGCCTTGCTCGAGCAAGTGCAATGCGCTGGACAAGCCTGTGTAGCCGGCGCCAACCACGCACACGTCGGTTTCGATGGCCTCCTGCAAGGCAGGGCGCGCCGGAGCAGGGTTGGCCGACGCGGCGTAATAAGAGGGCGGGTAAGCGGTGTTCGCCATTTGGGCAACCTTTTGTTTAATATTCTTGACGACGGCGGCATGCTACCCCAAATTCCGGATCGCCGCTAGCCAGCCATAAATAGAACCGGACCAGCTGTTCCCAGAGGTTTTTTTCCATTTTTTCAGCGGCTTACGGCGAATTCAGGTTGACAGCGCGCCGCGCAGGCGTAGAATGCGCACCCACAGCAGGCACATAGCTCAGTTGGTTAGAGCACCACCTTGACATGGTGGGGGTCGTTGGTTCGAGTCCAATTGTGCCTACCAGCTTCGCCGAAAGGCACGAGAAGGGCGATCCGAGAGGGTCGCCCTTTTTCGTTGCTGCGCCCGATGATTTCAGTCAGCCCTCCTTGGCACTGTCTCACTTACAGCTCATTGAGCCGCCGATACTCTTCCCAGCCCATGCCAAGCGCCTCGGCCACTTCCCGGTGTACTTCCTCGCGCATGCTGGCCAGGGCTTCGGGGCTGTCGGCGATCAGTTCGAGCACGTACTCCCATGGCTCAAGGCCAAGGTCACCGGCAGCATCTTCCATGGCCCACAGTACCTGTTGCCGCTGCTCACGGTCGTCCAGCTCGCGAATCTCTTCGGCAAGCTCCGGGTGGGCGGCCAGATAGCGGTCGCAGGCCAGTTGCTGGCGGGCTTCTTTGGGGATCATTGAAGGTCTCGGCAAACATTTATTCGGGGCGACATGATGCCACATCCGCTGCAATTGCGGGCTGCGGCGGGGCCGAAGCCCGCGCGCTCGGCGGCAGCGGTGCTAGAATGCGCGCCTTGAATTTCCAGGAGGCGTTGGCGTGCGTAAATTGATGGGTGTGGCGTTGGTGTTGTCGTTGGCCGGATGCGGCAGCGCGGTAGAGGAAGCGCACAAGGCGGTCTCCGCCCAGCTGGAAAAGCCCTCTTCGGCCAAATTCACCAACGTGCGCACCACGCCCCAAGGCAACGTGTGCGGCCAGGTAAAAGGCAAGGACGCGAGCGGCAACTACGGTGGCTTCCAAAGCTACGTGGCAATCAGGACCGAGCAGGGTTACCAGGCGGTAATCGACCGCGACGGCAGCAATGTGGTGGTACGCGCCGCCTGTGGCGAGCCCATCACTCAGGCTGCGGCCCCGGCACCGACGGCGGCCGAGTCGGCCACGGGCTGGGATGTGCGCATCGCCGACAATAACCCGGGGGCCTTGAGCGACATGACCTCGCGCCTGGTGGAGCACGGTTTCATGGCCAACGTGGTGAACCAGAACGGCAAGCCGCGGATATTCCTCGGCCCCTTCACCAGCCGTGAAGAAGCCGAGGCCACCCGGGACAAGCTGATGGCCGGGCAGGGGATCGAATCCCAGGTGGAACCACACCCGGCCCCGTGATCAGCCGCAGGCCTTGAGGTCCACCGGGCCCACGAATTCATTGCCGTGGCCCATCACGCAAGCTACCCGCTGGTTGCGCTGGCGTTCCCAGCGCTGCACCGGGTAGGTCTTGTTCCAGGCTTGATAAAGCTTCATGTCCTGGCTGGATAGCTTCAGGTGATAGCGTTTGCTCATGTAGAAATACGTGCGCGCGATCATGCCGCGGATGGTAGGCCGCGGCATGACCTTGCGGGCCTTGAAGTCCACCTGGGTAAGGCAGCTGCCGTACTGGCCGCTTTTCTCCGGTAGCCAGCCGAAGCTGAAATTATTGCGGTCACCATTCACTTCGCCAATGCTCGGCACCAGGTTGTGCAAGTCCGCCTCGGCCTGCTGGTACTGCTTGTCATGCCGGGTGCAGTTCTTGCGCCCGCCGTTCTGCCAGCAACGCAGCTGGTGGCCAATCTGCCAGGCTGGCACGATGTGCTCCCATTCGATCCGCGACGCGCGGGTCAGATTTTTCCGAGGCACGTACCCGCAACCCTTGAGGTCCACTTTGTTGCCTGTGTACTTGCAGCCACAGTAAAACTCCGTGGACTGTGGGGCATACAGTCGCCAACCCATCTTCTTGGCTTCCGAAAACGTGCGCGGCGCCTCTGCCTGGGCTGGAAGCGCCAGCACCAGGCACAAACCCGCCACACCTGCCAACCATCGCCGCTCAATCATCGCTCGGCACCACCCAGAACAGCTGGATACCGCCATCGTCGCGCCAGGCAAGGGTGACGTTGTCGTTCTCGCAAATTTCGTCCAGCAGGCGCTGCCAGTCTTCCGAGCTCTCGGTCGGCTGTTTGAACAGCAGGGCGGAGCGGGACCGCTGCGCGGGCGGGGCGTTAATGATTTTTTGAACACGAAGCGCCAGTTGTTCGTAGGCCGTGGCAGGCGCCAGGGACGTAGCGGAGGAGGCCACTGGGGTATTTCCTTTTGTTGCTGTATGCGCATACAGTAGTGCGAAGCACTTCTTTTCGCAAGCCGCTGCGCTTGTTTGCCTACAGCCGCAGTCGAATTTCCCCGGGGCTTTTAGCGATTCCCCACCTGCTCTGCGAGCATTTGACAGCCAGCGGAACGCCTTCCATAGTTGTTGCGCAAACGTTTGCCTCGTGCAACGGGCCCAAATAAATCTAAAAAGGATGCCCCATGAACGCGCTGCCGCTACTCCGTGGTCTTTCTGTTTCCGTGCTCGCCGCCTGGCTCGCCGCTTCGCCTGTTCAGGCGGCGGAAAAACCCAAGGTCGCGCTGGTGATGAAGTCCCTCGCCAATGAGTTCTTTCTCACCATGGAAAACGGCGCCAAGGACTATCAGAAAGAACACGCCGCCGACTTCGACCTGATCTCCAACGGCATCAAGGATGAATCCGATACCGCCGCGCAGATTCGTATCGTCGAGCAAATGATCAACTCACACGTCGATGCCCTGGTGATCGCCCCAGCGGACTCCAAGGCACTGGTATCGGTGTTGAAAAAGGCCAGCGATGCCGGCGTGAAAGTGGTGAACATCGATAATCAACTGGACCCCGACGTGCTCAAAAGCAAGCAGTTGGAGGTGCCCTTCGTAGGGCCGGACAACCGCGCCGGCGCGCGCAAGGTCGGGGAATACCTGGCCGGCAAGCTGCAGGCGGGTGATCAGGTAGGCATCATCGAAGGCGTGCCGACCACCACTAACGCCCAGATGCGCAGCGCGGGTTTCAAGGACGCCATGGGCGCGGCGGGTATGAAAGTGGTGTCGGTGCAGTCCGGCAACTGGGAAATCGACAAGGGCAACGCCGTGGCCACCGCGATGCTCAACGAATACCCTGACCTCAAGGCGCTGCTCGCCGGCAACGACAGCATGGCATTGGGCGCGGTGTCGGCGGTGCGCGCCGCGGGCAAGGCGGGCAAGGTGTTGGTGGTGGGCTACGACAACATCAAGGCCATCGCGCCGATGCTCAAGGACGGCCGAGTGCTTGCCACGGCCGACCAGTACGCGGCGCGTCAGGCGGTGTTCGGTATCGAAGAGGCGCTGCGGCGGGTGAAAGGCGAGAAGAGCGAAGGGGGCGGCAACGTACAAACCCCGGTTGACCTGGTCACCCAGGCCGCGCCATGACCCTCGGCGCCCCTGTTTTGCAGCTGGTGGGGGTAGGCAAGACCTACACCCAACCAGTGCTCGCCGGCGTGGATCTGCAACTCAACGCTGGCGAGGTGTTGGCGCTCACCGGCGAAAACGGCGCCGGCAAAAGTACCCTGTCGCGGATCATCGCGGGGTTGGAAACGCCGACAACCGGCACCATGGCCTTTCTGGGCCAGCAGTGGCAACCGGGCTCCCGTCGCGACGCGGAGCGGCAGGGCGTGCGCATGGTGCTGCAAGAGCTCAACCTGTTGCCCACGTTAACCATCGCCGAAAACCTATTTCTTGAGCAGTTACCTCGCCGTTTCGGCTGGGTTGACCGCCCGCGCCTGCGGGCTCAGGCAGCCGAAGCCATGGCCAGGGTGGGGCTGGAGGGGCTCGATCCCGACACTCCGGTCGCGGCGCTTGGCATCGGCCACCAACAAATGGTGGAGATTGCCCGTAACCTTATCGGGGACTGTCGCCTGCTGATACTCGATGAGCCTACCGCCATGCTCACCGGGCGAGAGGTGGAACTGCTGTTCGCGCAGATCGAGCGGCTGCGCGCGGCGGGGGTGGCCTTGGTGTACATCTCCCATCGCCTTGAGGAAATTGCCCGTATCGCCCAGCGTGTGGCCGTGCTGCGTGACGGCCGGCTGGTGGCCACGGCGGCGACCGCGCAGGTGAGCGAGCCACAGCTGGTAAACCTCATGGTGGGGCGAGAGCGCGGTGAGCGTATCGACCTTGGCGCGCGGCGGATCGGCGCGCCTCTGTTGCAGGTGCGCGGGCTGGGCAGAGGGCGCAAGGTCCGTGACGTAAGCTTTGAGGTGCGCGAGGGGGAAATCTTCGGCATCTCGGGGCTGATCGGCGCGGGCCGTACCGAGCTGTTGCGGCTGATCTTTGCCGCGGACAGGGCAGACAGCGGCGAGGTGAGCCTGGGCCTGCCACCCAAACCGCTGAAGCTGAATTCGCCGGTGGACGCGGTACGTCAGGGCATCGCCTTGATCAGCGAGGATCGCAAAGGCGAGGGGCTGCTGTTGCAGCAGCCCATCAGTGCCAACCTGGCCTTGGGGAACATGGCCGAAGTGGCCTCGCTGGGCTGGATGAACAGCCGCCGTGAGCGGGCGCTCGCGCAGCGGCAGATCGACGCCATGCGTATCCGCAGCGCCGGGCCGGAACAGCCGGTCGGTGAGCTTTCCGGTGGCAATCAGCAGAAAGTGGTGATCGGCCGTTGGCTGGAGCGCGACTGCCAGGTGTTGCTGTTCGACGAACCTACCCGCGGGATCGACGTGGGCGCCAAGTTCGATATCTACCGGTTGCTGGGCGACCTCACCCGGCAAGGAAAGGCGCTTGTGGTGGTGTCCAGTGACCTGCGTGAATTGATGCTGCTGTGCGACCGCATCGGCGTGATGTGCGAAGGCACCATGAACGGCGTGTTCGATCGAGAGCAATGGTCCCAAGAGGTACTTCTCGCCGCCGCGCTCGCCACTCATCGTCCCCATCAGGCCCACTCCGGGCTCAAGGAACCCTCATGAAAAGCACCGTTGCATCCGCGCCGAGGGCGGGGGGCATTCGCCTGGCCCCCGCTGCCCTGCGTACTTACCTGGGCCTGGGCGGCGCGCTGCTGGCCTTAATCATATTGTTCTCGTTGCTGAGCAGCCATTTCCTCTCCTACAGCACCTTCAGCATGCTGGCCAACCAGATCCCGGACCTTATGGTGCTGGCCGTCGGCATGACCTACGTGTTGATCATTGGCGGCATCGACCTTTCTGTCGGTTCGGTACTGGCACTGGCGGCCTCGGCGGTGAGCGTGGCCATGCTCGGTTGGGGCTGGGGCCCGTTGCCGTCGGCGGCGCTCGGCCTGGCCTGCGCAACGCTGGCCGGTACCGTGACCGGCAGCGTGACCGTGGCCTGGCGCATTCCTTCCTTCATCGTGTCGCTCGGGGTACTGGAAATGGCCCGCGGCGCTGCCTACCAGCTCACCGATTCGCGTACCGCCTATATCGGCGATGCCTACAGCGCACTGTCCGAGCCGCTGCTGTGGGGCATTTCGCCGTCGTTTCTGATCGCTCTGGCGGTGGTCGCCGGTGCCCAGCTGGTGTTGAGCCGAAGCGTGTTCGGCCGCTACCTGATCGGCATCGGCACCAACGAGGAAGCGGTGCGCCTGGTTGGGGTAGACCCCCGGCCGTACAAAGTGCTGGTGTTTTCCTTCATGGGGTTGCTGGCGGGCCTCGCCGCGTTGTTCCAGGTTTCGCGCCTGGAAGCCGCCGACCCCAATGCGGGGGCGGGGCTGGAATTGCAGGTGATCGCGGCGGTGGTAATCGGTGGCACCAGCCTCATGGGTGGCCGCGGCTCCGTGGTTAGCACGCTGTTCGGCGTGTTGATCATCTCGGTACTGGCGGCGGGGCTGGCGCAGATCGGGGCCAGCGAGCCGACCAAGCGGCTGATCACCGGCGCGGTGATCGTGCTGGCGGTTGTTCTGGACACCTACCGAAGCCGACGCGCGCGGCGGCAAGGCTGACATGGCCACGATCAAGGACGTCGCGGCCCTGGCGGGAATTTCCTACACCACCGTATCCCACGTGGTGAACAACACGCGGCCGGTGAGCGACGCGGTGCGAGCCAAGGTGGAGGCCGCCATCGCCGAGCTCGCCTATGTACCCAGCGGGGTGGCGCGTTCCCTCAAGGCGCGCGCCACCGCCACCATTGGCCTTGTACTGCCCAATAACAGCAACCCGTACTTCGCCGAGCTGGCGCGAGGCATCGAGGATGCCTGCGAGCGCAACGGCTACTGCGTGATCCTGTGCAATTCGGATGATGACCCGCTCAAGCAGCGAAACTACCTCCGAGTGCTGCAGGAAAAACGAGTGGATGGCCTGCTGCTGGCGGCGGTCGACAGCGGCAACCCGTGGGGCGACTCAGGCAGGTCAAGCACGCCGTTGGTGGTGGTGGACCGGGAAGTGCCCGGGGTGCAAGCTGATCTGGTGTGCATCGATCACGCCGAAGGGGCTTATCTGGCCTCCCGGCACCTGTTGCAACTGGGCCACCGGCGCATCGCCTGCGTGAACGGGCCGGCGAGCGCCACCGTGGCCCGCTTGCGCCAGGCCGGCTTCGATCGGGCAATGGCCGAGGCCGGGCTGGACGTGCCAGCGCGTTGGCGCGTGGCCGGAGACTTCAGCGCCGACGGCGGCTACCGGGCGGGGGTGGCGCTGTTCGCGGAGCAACCGCCCAGTGCCGTGTTCGCCGCCAACGACATGCTCGGCATGGGCCTGTTGCGCGCAGCCGCCGAGCGCAACCTGGCGGTGCCAAGGGAACTGTCCGTGATCGGTTTTGACGATATACAAATGTGCCGGTACGTGTATCCCGCGCTCAGCACCGTGGGCCAGTCGATCATGGCGCTAGGCGAGCTGGCGGCCGAATGCCTGTTGGCACGGGTGCAGGGAAGAGCGCCCGCGGGGCCGCGCCGGCATGTGGTCGCCCCCAGCATTGTCGTTCGAGAATCCACCGCGCCGCCTCGCTCGATAGCGACGGCGCAGGTTTGTAGCCAGGAAGAAACGAATATATGAATGCCGAAGAACGGGTTCAAACACCAGGGCGGGTAGTGGTAGCGGGTAGCCTGAACATGGACCTTATCGTGCGCGCGCCGCAATTGCCGCGGCCAGGCCAGACCTTGGCCGGCAGCCGCTTCGTGACCGCGGCGGGTGGCAAAGGCGCCAACCAGGCTGTGGCGGCGGCGCGCCTCGGGGCCCAAGTGAGCATGATCGGTTGCGTGGGCGATGACGCCAACGGCCGCGCCTTGCGCCAGGCGCTTCTGGATGACGCCGTGGACTGCGAAGGCGTACGCATCGTGCCGGATGTACCTACCGGCGTTGCGCTCATCACCGTCGAGGAGGCTGGGCAGAACACCATCGTGATCGTGGCCGGGGCCAACGGTGAGCTGGCCAGTGAGCATTTGGATGCCATGGAACAGGCGTTGCTCGATGCCCAGGTAGTGGTTTGCCAGCTGGAAGTGCCTGAGGCGGTAGTGGGGCACACGCTGGCGCGGGCGCGGGCGCTGGGCAAGATCGTGGTGCTCAACCCCGCGCCGGCAACCGGGCCTCTGCCAGCCCAGTGGCTGCCATGGGTGGACTACCTGGTGCCCAACGAAAGCGAAGCGCAACTGCTCTCGGGCGTGCTCGTGGCCGGGCGGGAAGGCGCCGAGGCCGCGGCCCAGGCGCTGCTGCAGCGGGGCGCGGGCAAGGTATTGCTAACGCTGGGCGAGGCGGGGGCCTTGCTCGCCGGGCCAGAAGGCGTGCAGCATTTTCCCGCGTATCAAGTGAACGCCGTGGACGCAACAGCGGCGGGCGATACCTTCATTGGCGCGTTCGCGGCTGCCCTCGCCCAGGGTAGCGCCGAGGTCGAGGCGATTCGCTTTGCCCAGCAGGCCGCCGCGCTATCGGTTACCCGCGAGGGCGCGCAACCGTCCATTCCGGATCGCCAGCAAGTGCTGGCGTGGCCATGGAGCCCGCAATGATCGATCTGATCATCGATACCGACCCAGGCGTGGATGACGTAGTGGCGCTATTGCTGGCCATGGCCCGCCCCGACGTGCTCAACGTGCGGGCCCTCACCACAGTCGCGGGCAACGTGACCCTGGCCAAGACCACGCGTAATGCCTGCCTGGCGCGGGAGTGGGCCAGGCGTGGTGACATTCCGGTGTATGCCGGGGCGGACCGCCCCTTGCAACGCGCCCCTCTGTACGCCGAAGACGTGCATGGCAGCGAAGGTCTGCCGGCAGGCGCCATTCATGAGCCTGTCGAGGGCGCGGCCAGTGAGCATGCCGTGGATTATCTCGTTCGCACCCTCACTGCCGCGCCGCCTGCCAGCATCACCCTTGCCTTGCTTGGCCCACAGACCAACCTTGCGTTGGCCCTGCGGCAGGCGCCCGGTATCGTTCAAGGGATCAAGCAAGTGGTGGTAATGGGGGGCGCCTGGTTCAACCCCGGCAATGTCACGCCGGTCGCCGAATTCAACCTGTTCGCCGATCCTCACGCTGCCGCCGAAGTGCTCACAAGCGGAGTGTCGCTGGTTTACCTGCCGTTGGATGTTACTCACAAAGTGCTCGTCGGCCAGGGGCGGCTTGATTGGCTCAACGGGTTGGGTACCCGCGCCAGTGAGCGTGTCGCGGCGATCATGGCACCGTATATCCGCGTGGACATGGAGCGCTACGGCCTGCCCGGTGGCCCTGTGCACGACGCCAACGTCATCGCCTGGCTGCTGGAGCCATCGCTGTACGAGTCGATCACGGCCATCGCGCGGATCGACTGCGACGAAGGAGAGGATATTGGCCGAAGCCGGCTGACAGATCGCGTGGTAGAGGGAAGCGCGTCGGTAACCTGGGTGACCGAAGCGAACAGCGAAGGGTTTTTCGATCTGTTGGGCAGGGCCCTCGTACGGTTGCCCTGATCACACCGCCTGCAAAGGCTCCATCGCAGGCCAGCGCGGTTCCTGGGCGAAGCGCTCGAACACTTGCGCCACGAAAGCGCGGGCCGCCTCGGTGCCCAGCTCCCGCACGAGCAGGTCTACGCTGATGATCGCCAGTTCCTCAGGGTTGGTGGGGCTATAGGAGCACTGGCCGTCGGCCCATCTGGCCTTGATATCGGTGATGAGGGTCAGGTTCATGGCAGGTCCGCCGTGAGGGTGAAGCGCCAAGTTAATCACTTTGCGCCGCGCCACGCACGGATTCTTGGGTATAAGCCCGGCGCCATGGCACACTGATCAGGAATAAACCACCGCCTGCCCGCCATGTTCATAGACCTGACCCAACCCGGACAGCCCAGCCTGGCGTCCGTGCGACAGATGCTTGCCGAGGGCAGCGACCGCGCCCACTGCCAACTGCGGGTAAGCGACGCCGGGATTGCCTGGCTGTCCACCGAGGCCATTGGCGGGCAAGCGCTGAGCGGGGTGCGTTTTCGCCTCGAAACCTGGGCGGCGGGTTCCGGCTGTGTGGGCCCCGACGCGGCCGCCGATGAGGCTTGGGTTGCGAAGATTCAGGCCGTGTTGCTTGGCAACTGGCCACATCCCCGGTCGGATTACATCGATATTTACTGAGCGATCGGGCCCGTTATCGCAGCCGGGCAACATCCTGTCACCTTTTCGCTGCCGCCTTGGCGCGCTTCACGGGCAAACTCGTGCGCAACCTCCAGCGCCGAGCGTGGTCGCAGGTGGGCAACTCTTGAATAACGAGGAGGTTTCATGGGTTTGGGTAAAACCGGGCTGGCGATCGCAGTTCTGGCACTGGCGAGCGGTTGCTCCACGTCGACGCAGCAAGCGCCGGCAAATACCGAGGCCCCGGCGGTTGAAGCAGGGCGGTGCAATTCCGAGGCCGCGCAGTTCGCGGTAGGGCAGCAGGCTTCACAGGCACTGCTGGAGCAGGCGAAGACCCGTTCGGGCTCGCTAATGGCGCGCATCCTTGGCCCCCACGATCCGGTTACCATGGATTACCGTTCGGAGCGGCTCAATCTCAATGCGGACGACAGCGGCAAGATCGTACGTGCCAACTGCGGCTAGGGGAAGGTCAGGCCTGGCCTGATCGGGCCAGGCTTGAATAGAAAAGGCCCGCCAGGTCGACCGCGTCGTGCGGCTCCCCTGGCGGGCCTCTTCGGCATTGCAAGCGGCGGAGTCTTACTCGCCACGAACCTGCGCGGCCTGCATCCCTTTCTGGCCTTTCTCAGCCACGAAAGAAACGGTCTGGCCTTCTTTCAGGCTTTTGAAACCGTCGGATTCGATCGCTTTGAAGTGAACGAACAGATCATCACCGCCGCCTTGCGGAGTAATGAAACCGAAGCCCTTCTCATCGTTGAACCACTTGACGGTGCCGGTTTGGCGATTGGACATGGGGTGTATCTCCAGGAAACATAAGTATCTAGTACGAGTACCGTTCAACCGAACAGTACAGGGCCATCATAGACACAATCGAAGCTTTGGTAACCCCGTCCGGGCTAAAAAAGCTGAGATTTAGCGAAAACACTGCATTTCAAGGGCGCGGCGACAGTGAATTGGCGCCGAACGGTCGACCCGATCATGATTTGGCCTTGCACACCGCCACTTCTTTTTGCAGGCGGTCACGTAGCGCCACGGTGGGTGGAGGTGCCTTGCTCATCAATTGCTGGATTTCCTCGGTGGAAAATTTCTTGTCGATCACTTCCGCGCCACAAGCGCAGTGAGTGGTGGCCTTCTCGGTGCTTACGCTTTGCGTGGCGGTGGCGACACAGTCGCTCATGTATTGCTCGCGGGCACCGGCCGGCCATTGGGCCTGGGCGGTGAGGGGCGCCAGCAATGCGAAGGGCAGGGCGGCGGAAAGTAACGTGGACACACGCATATGAAGGCTCCTGAGCGTGGAGTGGGGAAACGGTAAGGCACTGCCTGTTTGAAACGAGCGGTGCGCTCAAGTTCAGCGCCACGGCATTTGAAGGTGAATAAACCAGCACGGCCCCTGGCAATCTCTGTGCTAGGATGGCGGCCCGCTCACTAAAGCGGTTTTTTCGTTGATTTCCAGTCACTCCGGTTCGGTCCCTGGTTGGCCATTGGCTCCTGCCACTGTGAGGCAGGCATACCGCCGAATCGTGTACTGGCTCATCCCAACCCACGTGACCTTTGGTAGGGGTCACCACTAGGAGAGGAGGCGCCATGCCCACCATCACTCTTCCTGACGGCAGTCAGCGCTCGTTCGATCATCCCGTTTCGGTAGCCGAGGTAGCCGCCTCGATCGGCGCGGGCCTGGCCAAGGCCACCGTGGCCGGCAAGGTCAACGGCAACCTGGTCGATGCCTGCGACCTGATCGACAACGACGCCAGCCTTCAGATCATCACCCCCAAGGACGAGGAGGGGCTGGAAATCATCCGTCACTCCTGCGCGCACCTGGTTGGTCACGCAGTGAAACAACTGTACCCGACGGCAAAAATGGTCATCGGGCCGGTCATCGAAGAAGGCTTTTACTACGACATTGCCTATGAGCGCCCCTTCACGCCCGATGACATGGCTGCCATCGAAGCGCGCATGCGCGAGCTCATCGATACCGAGTACGATGTCATCAAGAAGATGACCCCGCGCGCCGAAGTGATCGAAGTGTTCAAGGCCCGTGGCGAAGACTACAAGCTGCGCCTGGTCGAGGACATGCCCAACGAAACCGCCATGGGCCTGTACTACCACGAAGAGTACGTGGATATGTGTCGCGGCCCGCACGTGCCGAACACCCGCTTCCTCAAGTCCTTCAAGCTCACCAAGCTGTCCGGCGCCTACTGGCGCGGCGACGCCAAGAACGAGCAGTTACAGCGCGTCTATGGCACCGCCTGGGCGGACAAGAAGCAGCTGGCCGCGTACATCCAGCGCATCGAGGAAGCCGAGAAGCGCGACCATCGCCGTATCGGCAAGCAACTGGACCTCTTCCATCTCCAGGAAGAAGCCCCGGGCATGGTGTTCTGGCACCCCAACGGTTGGTCGATCTATCAGGTGCTGGAGCAGTACATGCGCCAGGTCCAGCGCCAGAGCGGCTATGTGGAAGTGAAAACGCCACAGGTCGTGGACCGCATCCTCTGGGAGCGCTCCGGCCACTGGTCCAACTACGCCGAAAACATGTTCACCACCTCGTCGGAAAACCGCGACTATGCGGTCAAGCCGATGAACTGCCCATGCCACGTGCAAATCTTCAACCAGGGTTTGAAATCCTACCGTGACCTGCCGCTGCGCATGGCCGAGTTCGGCTCCTGCCACCGCAACGAAGCCTCCGGCGCGCTGCACGGCATCATGCGGGTGCGTGGCTTTACCCAGGATGACGCGCATATTTTCTGCACCGAAGATCAAGTGAAGAAGGAATCGGCCGATTTCATCGACTTGACCCTGCAGGTATACAAGGACTTCGGCTTCACCGACGTGACCATGAAGCTCTCCACCCGCCCCGCCAAGCGCGTGGGTTCGGAAGAGTTCTGGGACCGCGCCGAGAAGGCCCTGGCCGATGCGCTGGACGATTCGGGCCTGGAATGGTCCTACCTGCCGGGCGAAGGCGCGTTCTACGGGCCGAAGATCGAGTTCACTCTCAAGGATTGCCTGGGCCGTAGCTGGCAGTGTGGCACCTTGCAGTACGACCCGAACCTTCCGGAACGCCTGGACGCCAGCTATATCGCCGAAGACAACGGCCGCAAGCGCCCGGTGATGTTGCACCGCGCGATCCTCGGTTCGTTCGAGCGCTTCATCGGCATGCTGATCGAACACTATGCTGGCGCCTTCCCGGCGTGGCTCGCGCCTACCCAGGCGGTGATCATGAATATCACCGACAATCAGGCCGATTTCGCCCGCGAAGTAGAGGGAATTCTCAATGGCAGCGGCTTCCGTGCCAAGTCTGACTTGAGAAACGAGAAAATTGGCTTTAAAATCCGCGAGCATACTCTGCTCAAGGTCCCGTTCATGCTCGTCATCGGCGACCGTGAGGTAGAGACGCAAACTGTCGCCGTGCGCACCCGTGAAGGCGCTGACCTTGGCTCGATGCCGGTCGCGGACTTCCAGAAGCACCTTGCGCAGGCGGTTTCCCGGCGTGGTCGCCAAGATTTGGAGTAATCATTATTAAGCGTGAAATGAGACAGGATAAACGAACTGCGCCGAAGGCCCCGATCAACGAGAATATCTCGGCCCGCGAGGTTCGGTTAATCGGTGCTGACGGTGAGCAGGTTGGCATCGTCTCTATTGATGAAGCGCTTCGTATCGCTGAAGAAGCGAAGCTGGACCTGGTGGAAATCTCCGCCGACGCACTGCCGCCTGTTTGCCGAGTGATGGACTACGGCAAGCACATCTTCGAAAAGAAGAAGCAGCAGAATGCCGCGAAGAAAAACCAGAAGCAGATCCAGATCAAAGAAATCAAGTTTCGTCCAGGGACGGAAGAAGGGGATTACCAGGTAAAACTGCGCAACCTGGTACGTTTCCTGAGTGATGGGGACAAGGCCAAGATCTCTCTGAGATTCCGTGGTCGTGAGATGGCCCACCAGGAGCTGGGCATGGAGCTGTTGAAGCGGGTCGAAGCTGACCTCGCCGAATACGGCGCCGTTGAACAGCAGCCTAAGATGGAAGGACGCCAGCTGTTGATGGTCATCGCCCCCAAACGCAAGAAGTAACCTCCAGGGCACGGCAGGCCTTGTGGTTATGTTTATTCACTGAATGCGGAGTATCCGAACATGCCAAAAATGAAAACCAAAAGTGGCGCCGCGAAGCGTTTTCTGAAAACCGCTTCCGGCTTCAAGCACAAGCACGCTTTCAAGAGCCACATCCTGACCAAGATGTCCACCAAGCGTAAGCGTCAACTGCGTGGTAGCAGCCTGCTGCACCCGTCTGACGTTGCAAAAGTGGAGCGCATGCTGCGCGTTCGTTGATTCCGTTTCGGTCAAAGATAGAGGATATAGCTCATGGCTCGTGTTAAGCGTGGCGTCATTGCCCGTAAGCGTCACAAGAAAATTCTGAAACTTGCAAAAGGCTACTACGGTGCGCGTTCGCGCGTATTCCGCGTTGCCAAGCAAGCCGTCATCAAGGCTGGCCAGTACGCCTACCGAGATCGTCGTCAGAAGAAACGCCAGTTCCGCGCTCTGTGGATCGCCCGTATCAACGCTGGTGCTCGTACCAACGGCCTGTCTTACAGCCGTTTGATCGCTGGCCTGAAAAAGGCTGCCATCGAGATCGACCGTAAGGTACTGGCTGATCTGGCAGTGAACGAGAAAGCGGCGTTTGCTGCGATTGTCGAGAAAGCTAAAGCCTCGCTGGCTTAAGTACCCCCGACAATCACCGTTGCCTGCCACGGTAGGCAGCGGTGTTGAACGTCTTTGAATAGGGGAAGGGCCTGCGCTCTTCCCCTATTTCGTATCTGGAGCCTGTACATGGAAAACCTGGATGCGCTGGTCACCCAAGCTTTGGAGGCCGTGCACAACGCTGAAGACATCAATGCCCTTGAGCAGATCCGGGTTCACTACCTGGGCAAGAAGGGCGAACTCACCCAGGTGATGAAAACCCTGGGCAACCTCCCCGCCGAGGAGCGGCCCAAGGTTGGCGCGCTGATCAACGAGGCCAAGGAGCGTGTCACCGACGTGCTCAACGCCCGCATGGCGGCCTTCGAGGAAGCGGCGTTGAACGCCCAGCTGGCGGCGGAACAGATTGACGTCACCCTCCCGGGGCGTGGCCAGGCCAGTGGCGGCCTGCACCCGATTACTCGCACCCTGGAGCGCATCGAGCAGTTTTTCACCCATATCGGCTATGGCATCGCCGAAGGGCCCGAGGTTGAGGACGACTACCACAACTTCGAAGCGCTCAACATTCCGGGTCACCACCCGGCGCGTGCAATGCACGACACCTTCTATTTCAATGCGAACATGCTGCTGCGCACCCACACCTCGCCGGTACAGGTGCGGACCATGGAGTCCAGCCAGCCGCCGATTCGCATTGTATGCCCGGGCCGCGTTTATCGCTGCGACTCGGACCTTACCCATTCCCCCATGTTCCACCAGGTGGAAGGGCTGCTGATCGACCGCGACATCAACTTCGCGGACCTCAAAGGCACCATCGAGGAATTCCTGCGCGTGTTCTTCGAGAAGGAGCTGGCGGTACGTTTCCGGCCGTCCTTCTTCCCGTTTACCGAGCCCTCGGCCGAAGTGGACATCCAGTGCGTGATCTGCAGCGGCGGCGGTTGCCGCGTGTGCAAGCAGACCGGTTGGCTGGAAGTGATGGGTTGCGGCATGGTTCATCCGAACGTACTCCGGATGTCCGGCATCGACCCCGAAGAATTTTCCGGCTTCGCGTTCGGCATGGGCGCCGAGCGGCTGGCCATGCTGCGGTACGGTGTAAATGACCTGCGCCTGTTCTTCGACAATGACTTGCGATTCCTTGCGCAATTTCGCTAGCCATAACGACATTTTCAGGAGAGCAGCATGAAATTCAGTGAACAATGGCTGCGTGGCTGGGTGAGCCCGCAGGTATCCCGCGATGACCTGGTTGCCCGCCTGTCCATGGCCGGCCTGGAAGTCGACAGCGTGACCCCGGTCGCTGGCGCCTTTGATGGCGTGGTGGTGGGCGAGGTACTGAGTACCGAACAGCACCCGGACGCAGACAAGCTTCGCGTGTGCCAGGTCAGCAACGGCAGCGAAACCTTCCAGGTGGTGTGCGGCGCGCCGAACGTGCGCCCCGGCCTGAAGATCCCGTTCGCCATGATCGGCGCTCAGCTGCCTGGCGACTTCAAGATCAAGAAGGCCAAGCTGCGTGGCGTTGAATCCAACGGCATGCTGTGTTCCCAGGCCGAGCTGCAGGTAGGCGAGGGCAATGACGGCCTGTTCGAGTTGCCCGCCGATGCGCCTGTGGGCCAGGACATCCGCGAATACCTGGCGCTCGAAGATGTGATTATCGAGCTGGGCCTTACGCCGAACCGCGGCGACTGCCTGTCGCTGGCCGGCCTTGCCCGTGAAGTGGGCGCGCTTTATGCCGCCCCGGTAAGCCGCCCGAAATTCAATGCCGTGCCGCCCGCGGTCGACGACGTGCGCCCGGTGGAAGTACTGGCGCCCGCCGCGTGCCCTCGCTACCTGGGCCGGGTAATCCGCAACGTCGACCTCAGCCGCCCCACCCCATTGTGGATGGTCGAACGCCTGCGCCGCGCCGAGGTGCGCAGCATCGATGCGGTCGTGGACATCACCAACTACGTGATGATCGAGCTGGGCCAGCCCATGCACGCCTTCGACCTCGGAGAAATCAACGGCGGCATCCGCGTGCGCATGGCCGAGGAGGGCGAGAAGCTCGTGCTGCTCGACGGCCAGGAGGTCGCCCTGCGTGGCGATACTTTGGTGATCGCCGACCACCAGCGTGCACTGGCAATCGCTGGCGTGATGGGCGGCGAGCACAGCGGTGTGAATACCACCTCCACCCGCGACCTGTTCCTGGAAAGCGCTTTCTTCGAGCCGATCTCTGTCGCTGGCAAGGCCCGTTCCTATGGCCTGCACACCGACGCCTCGCACCGCTACGAGCGCGGCGTGGACTTCAACCTCGCCCGCGAGGCCATGGAGCGCGCCACCGCGCTGGTGCTGGAAATCACCGGCGGCGAAGCGGGCCCTGTGGTTGACGTGAGCAATGAAGCGCACCTGCCAAAAGTTGCCCCGATCACCCTTCGCGCCGAGCGCGTGGAGCAGATGCTGGGCCTGGACATGGGCGCTGACACCATCGAAGGCTTGCTCAAGGGCCTGGACCTGGGCGTGACCGCCGATGGGGCAGGGCAGTGGACGGTTACCGTGCCCAGCCACCGTTTCGACCTGAGCCTGGAAGTGGACCTGATCGAAGAGCTGGGCCGCCTGTACGGCTACAACCGCCTGCCGGTGCGCTACCCGCAAGCCCGCCTGGCGCCGCAGCTGCGTACCGAAGCCAAAGCCGAGCTGCCCGCCCTGCGCCGTTTGCTGGTCGCTCGCGGCTACCAGGAAGCGATCACCTACAGCTTCATCGATCCGAAGCAATTCGAGCTGTTCAGCCCCGGCGTGAAACCGCTGACGCTGGCCAACCCGATATCCTCGGACATGGCCGCCATGCGGGTTTCCCTGTGGCCTGGCCTGATTCAAGCGCTGCAGCACAACCTCAACCGCCAGCAGGCCCGCGTTCGCCTATTCGAAAGCGGCCTGCGCTTCGTTGGGCAGATGGGTGAGCTCAAGCAAGAGCCCATGCTGGCCGGCGTTGCCTGCGGCACCCGCTTGCCTGAAGGCTGGGCACAGGGCGACGCCAAGGTCGACTTCTTCGACGTGAAGGCAGACGTCGAGGCGGTACTGGGCCATGCCGGCGCGCTGGGTGCGTTCACCTTCGTGCCTGGCAGCCACCCGGCGCTGCATCCTGGTCAAACCGCGCGTATCGAGCGCGACGGCCGTGAAGTAGGCTACCTGGGCGCGCTGCACCCGCAATTGCAAAAGAAACTGGGGCTGGATCGCACGGTCTACGTGTTCGAGCTGGTGCTGGAGGAAGTGGTCGAAGGCCGCCTGCCGAAATTCAAGGAGCTGTCACGCTTCCCGGAAGTGCGTCGTGATATTGCCCTCGTGGTCGATCAAGGCGTGGCCAGCGAGGCGATCATGACGGTAATTCGTGAGCAGGCAGGGGAATGGCTGACTGACCTGAGGCTGTTTGACGTCTACCAGGGTAAAGGCATTGATCCGCATAGAAAAAGCCTTGCCGTTGGCTTGACCTGGCAGCATCCATCGCGCACTCTTACCGACGATGAGGTGAACTCGACCACTTCGCAAATCCTCACCTCGCTCGAACAAAGGTTGAACGCCACGTTAAGGAAGTGACGTATGGGGGCTCTGACGAAAGCTGAGATGGCAGAACGTCTTTATGAGGAGCTGGGCCTGAACAAGCGCGAAGCCAAGGAATTGGTTGAGCTCTTTTTCGAGGAGATCCGGCATGCGCTCGAAGACAACGAACAGGTCAAGTTATCGGGTTTCGGTAATTTTGACCTCCGAGACAAGCGCCAGCGGCCGGGCCGCAACCCGAAAACGGGTGAGGAAATCCCGATCACCGCGCGCCGCGTCGTCACCTTTCGTCCAGGGCAGAAACTGAAGGCCCGAGTGGAAGCCTATGCTGGAACCAAGTCATAACGACGAGCTCCCGCCTATTCCCGGCAAACGCTACTTCACCATTGGTGAAGTCAGCGACTTGTGCGCGGTAAAGCCCCACGTTCTTCGGTACTGGGAACAGGAATTCCCGCAGCTCAACCCCGTGAAGCGCCGCGGCAACCGCCGGTATTATCAGCGACAGGACGTGCTGATGATCCGCCAGATCCGCGCGCTGCTGTACGACCAGGGCTTTACCATCGGCGGGGCACGTTTGCGCCTCTCCGGGGACGAAGCCAAGGATGACACCACTCAGTACAAGCAGCTCATCCGCCAGATGATCAGCGAACTGGAAGATGTGCTTCACGTGCTCAAGAAGTGAGCGAAAATAATTGGAGAAAAAGCTTCCATAATTCAAAAGGTTAAGGTATCTTTCTCTCCGTTCTCGCTGCTAACGAGAGCAGGTTTAAAACGCCTAGTCGGGGCGTAGCGCAGCCCGGTAGCGCACTTGCATGGGGTGCAAGGGGTCGAGTGTTCGAATCACTCCGTCCCGACCATTATTCCTGAGTAAAATCAGACACTAAGCCGATCATCTAGATCGGCTTTTTTGTGCCTGCGCAAAACCCGCGCAAAACTGGCGCAAAACTACTTCGCGATCTCGCTGATATCGAGGTCCGCTTCGACCTCCGACCATACGACGTCAGCATGATCCTTCTGGTAGTTGCGCGTCATGTTTTCAGTAGCGTGTCCTGCGATCTTCTGGCCGTCTTTTCCCGCTCGTTTGTAGAGATGGAGGGAGAGGGCGCGGATCTCATGAAACCCTGGCATCTCCTCTTCCTTCCAGTCGGCATAACAGCCGCTTGCATCCCTGGCGTCCTTGAAGGCCCGCGTCAGGAACCGCTCATCGACCTTCGTCCAATGATCTTTCCCCTCACGTTTTTTCTTTCGCTCCGGCCGCCTGTGCACCAGGTATGGTGAAAGCACCTCGTCACGGCAACGTGCCAGGATCGCGGTCAGCTGAGGTGTAACTTTGACCTTGAGCCAGCCGGCATCGCTGGCTTTCTCTGTCTTGCTCTGCACGACGTAAAGGTATCCGTCCCGGATATCCTCGAACTTCATGTTCAGGATGTCACCGCGCCGCTGTGCAGTAACCAGCGCAAGATCGATTGCGTTCTGAAGCCACAACGGCGACTTCTCTCGGATGGCTTTCAGCCCTTCTACGGTATGCCGCTTGCGCTGCTTTTTCTCAATCTTGGCGATTGTGTTCGCAGCAGGATTGTCTGGGCATAGCCCCTCGGCCGCAGCGTGCGTGAAGACGTCAGAAAGAATGGCCCGGGCCTGATTGGAGGACCGTGGGGTGAGAGGCTTAAGGAACTCTGCCACCATCCGGATCGTGATCTGATCGATAGGTATCGACCCCATCGCCTCTCGGATCTGTTTAAACCGTACCGAATAGAGGTCCAGCGTTGCCTTAGCCAGCTCGCGGGGTGGCAAGACCTCACGTTCATACGTCACCAGGTACTCACCCAAGGTCACCGACTTTTCATCGAGCACTGTAGCAACGAGATCGGCGCCCCGAAGAAATGCGATGTTGAGTTGGGACGCTGCATCAATAGCGCGTCCGCGCTCCTCGCCGAACTGGAACCACTTACCATCGGTGGGCCTGCGGTACCGGTAGGTACCGCGGCGGGCATCGAAATACAGATTTGGGGGCAACCCCTTGTTCGCCTTGTTCCGTGGTCGGGGGACCATCAAGCGGCTCCTTTCATCACCATATCTACCAAGCTGCTTCCAGTTATCCGCTGGTAGGCGAGCCAATCCACATACCAGATGTTGCCTATTCGCTCCCCAGGCAACTTTCGGTCGCGAAGGTAATTGCGGATAGCTTGCGAGCATAGCGGGGTTCCGTT
>Ga0265797_10001660_pt1 | contig 38979 bp, 25 predicted proteins | sample P2T30metagenome_FD_192433 | JGI IMG/M metagenome (GOLD analysis project Ga0265797, IMG submission 192433) | Plant litter microbial communities from East Loma Ridge, Irvine, California - P2 T30 | ecosystem: Environmental > Terrestrial > Plant litter > Unclassified | place: USA: California...
CACAACAGTCAACGACTTTGTCGTCCTCCCTTTGCGTTTCCCAGCACTTCCATCATACCCCAAAGAAACGACACACCATCTATACATCCGCGCCAACGCACCCAAAGTCCCTACACCCGATACACCGCGAGAGCTGTTTCTCGTCAACGTGCCCTCAGACGCAACAGAAATTCACATCCGCTCGCTATTCGCAGACCAACTAGGCGGTGCGCGAATCGAGAATGTAGCCTTCGAAGGCGCACGAGTCGGCAAGGGAATCACAGCACCAGTCGCCCCGGCGCAAAAGAAAAAGAGGAAACGCGGCGACGACCAGGAGAACGGCGAGGAAGACACATCCGCAGCACAAGTAGGCCACCTGCCCGAAACCTACGACCGCTCCGTCCACCGCAGCGGCAGCACAGCAGTAGCCACATTCGTCGACAGAGCGAGCGCAGAACTCGCGCTGAAAGAAACGAAGAAAGCGATCAAGACCGGCAAGAACATCGTTTGGGCGGCCGGAATCGAAAGCAAATGTCCTCTTCTGGGCAGCGCCCGCTACCTCTCCCACCACAACCTCCGCTACCCCTCGCGCCACGCTCTGCAGGCCTCCATCGACGCTTTCATGACCGCACTCTCGGCGCAGGAAGTCGCGAAAGCGCGCGCTCAGAGCAGATTACGCTCGCAGCCGGACGCGGATGGGTTTATCACTGTTGGGCGGGGCGGTAAGGGCGATGCGGCGCGCGAGGAGGCGGCACGGGTCAAGGGCGAGGAGCTGGCGAAGAGGCAGAAGAAGATGATTGGGGAGGACTTTTACCGCTTCCAGGTGCGCGACAAGAAGAAGTCGGAGGCGAAAGATTTGGTGCAGCAGTTCGAGGAGGACAGGAGGCGGGTCGAGGAGATGCGCAAGAGGAGGGGCAAGGCCAGGCCCGAGTGATTGAGCTAAGAGATGCTCACAAGAGTAAGCTTGGTTACGTGTGGTCCTTACTTGCTTGCTGGCTGTTGAGGTTGTTCTCTTCTCTGCGATACGGGGCAGAGACCGGCTGTTAGAGCGAGGCGATGTGGTTTCGTCACACTTGGCTGCTTGAGACACAACATTGGCAGGACTGCCTTTGCCTTGTGTGAGTTTCATGCCGTTGTGGCGGAAAGCCACGAGCCGGCTGCGCATAAAATGACAAGCCCTGTGGCACCGCTCCGATCGCACCCCCAGTCGGCACTCCGACGCAGCCGCGATCCGTGTCGTTTGGATGACCATGCGATGAAGCTGTTGAAAGGAACTCGATGCAGGACCTATTACGTCTGCCTCCGACACTTTCGAGGTCGCCGCGTATAGAGACATGGACACGAAGACCACATGTAAATCAACGAACATCACAAGCAATTAAGAAGGGATTGCACAAGCAGCAAAACAGTAGAACCACATCATATCGTTTCAGTCGTGTCTTTTTCATTTATTTATTCATCCGCGTATTCGTCAAGGTCGTACGTACAAATCGTTTCTACGTTAGGAGAAGAAAAGAAGGTCATGAATCTCATCAGCAACATAGCATGCGTCTGTCAGCCGTCAAGGTCATACGAAAGGAAAATGATAGTAAAACCCACAAGCCTCTCACCCGCCAAACCTCCTCTTAACCCCCCTCGCGACCCTTCCAAAAAGCCCACCACTCTTCTTCTCCTTTTGGACCGTCGTAGTAGTAACAGTCGCCGTCGCAGTGGTCACCGAAATCAGAGTCGCAGCGACCGGAGGCGGAATGGCTTGACGGGGTACCCTGCGTTCGCGCACCGACGTAGGGGACTGATAAAATGAAGATGAAGAGGGTTGAAATCGCTCGGAGGGATGTACATGCTGGGGGTATCGAGACCTCAAGCTGGATGGGCTGGGGTTATTGAGACAGGGTTTCCGCTGTGGCGTGGTTGGTGCGAACATTATGGGTATGTCTGCCATCTCCTCCAGGGGGGTTTCGGCGGTAGGGTTTGCACCATCTCGGGCGAGTCTTTTGCGGGGTGGTGAGGTTTGGTTACATGTGTTGTTGTTGTGGGTTTGGGTCTTGGTTTTGGTTTTGAGGAGAGGCGCGAAGGCTTCTTCCCAGGTTCCGGAGGTTAGCTCGACGTTGGTGAGCTCGAGGGTTTGCAGGGTTGGGGAGTGTTGGATTGCGAGGGCGCGGAGAGAAGAGGCCTTGGTGCGGGCGTTTGTTATTGAGAAGGTGGTTATGAGGGGAAAGTGGAGGGTGCGGTGATCGGTTCGAGGGTATCGGTGGTTGGGTTTGTGGTGTTGGTGCTGGTGCTGGCTGTGGGCTGGACTGTGATGTTGAGGTGTTGTGGGCGAGGTTGGTTTATGGAATGGGAGAGAACCTTTCGCGCCGAGCCAGGTGAAGTCTAGAGTGTGTAGGGTTGGTTGGAAGATGGAGAGGTAGGACGTGAGGTGCTTGCTTGCATCTTTTTGCTGGTCGGCATGTGGTGATCGCGAAAGTGGTGCGGTCGGGGTGGAAATTGATAGATGTCTGATGGACGCCCATCTTTTTGCTGACGCTGGGGTGGCGCCGCAGCTGGACAGAGGTGAGAGGGAAAATAGACCCGCAGGATGGATTGGTGAAAGAGTCAGAGTGTCTAGCGTGTTCATGTAGCTTCGCTCGATGGCTATGCGGAGGGAGATCAAGGCAAAGTCGACGGTGCTGCGTCGGGACTGATGAACGAAAGAGGTTTCAGATCCAGGACAGCAGATCTCGAGATGTTTGAGATGAACGAAACAAGAAAGGGCTCGAATGAAAGCTGGGACATTTGTAGCGGCATGGAAAAGAGGTGGGTATTGGTGGGCCAGGAGTTCTGTGATGTCCTCATCGCCGTACTTTGCTTGTCGTTTATTGGAAATGTCCGTTTGTGGCGTATATGTAAAGTTGACTTCCTCTCCAGTCTCTGGATGGATCAAAGGTGGTAGAGAACTTTCAGCGGTATGTGGGATGCTGAATGTCAAATGCTTCACGTGGGGTCCGAGTCGATCAAGAGCGGCTAGCCTGGCCGGTCTGGTCAAGACACCGGGTCTAAAGGTGATGTGCAAGTCTCCGAACAGGGTTGGAGCGGTACGCGCACTGAAGTCGTGGCAGACAAGTCGGAGATTGGCCAAGTCCTGCTTGGGCAATGCTGAGATGAGATGTTCGCGGCATCGATCGGTCAGCCAGAATTTGAGGAAGGTGCTACTATCTGACAACACCAGGCTGCAGACAGAAGCGACGGTTTCGGAAGCTGGAATAGGGTGTTAGATTGTTGTGTGAATCGCATGGGGATGTCGTGTAAGTACATCTATCGCTCGAGAGATCGATCTCCCCGAAAAGAAGTCTGCTACCTCCACTTCTGGCGCTCCCAACTGAGGTGGCGGATGCGGCCGATGAGAAGGTCGAGAAGGAAGTGGAGGGATTGTGATGGAGGTTTGAAGCAGACGGCCTGCGCTGCTTGATGCTCATGATGTCGTTTTTGGCGTATGTCGATGATTACATGTAGATGTACAGGAAATGGATGCGTATTATTAGTGGCGAGAGAAGTATGAAATACATGGAAATCCTCCGAAACGGCGATGTCGCGCTTTTTACACACCTACCTGCTGTCTCTTACCGGTGGTGATGATGAGATCCAATGGCTGGAGTGTCGCTGCATGATGTGTGACTCACACCCGAATCTAGTGCCATCTTAGTTAGCAGTGTGAAGAGCAACTGCGAAGCGCAACGACTGCGGGTTTTGAGTAGCGTGAGTCGAGCAAGACACGAAGATAGCACGAAAGTCGAACGTTGTAGACGTGATGTTTGGTCGGCGGTCGGAGGAGAGGTCAGGGTAGATGCAGATCGGGCAGTTTCAGATGGTGTGACACCAACATCAGCCAATCAAGGATGTTTGCGATGTGGCGATATGCATTAGTGTCACGCACTGCGCGTGTGGATTGAGAGATGCGCGTATATTCATGTAGATGCGCGTGTAGCCAGTATAAATATACGTGTAACCGTTGTAAACAATCAAGAGCCGTGAAGGTTGGAAGTCGAAACCCTTCTCTTGTGTTGATGTTGATTGGTAATCGAACACCACATCGCATGAGTCGATCGATCGCATGATGGACACCAGGTATGGTAATGTTAATTACGCGACGAGCGCCTCTTAAGAACCATAGACAGGGCAGAAAAGTACAACAGAACACCTAGACGTGACGGGGCAGAATCCTAACGCAACGCATCAGCTTCATAGGGTTGTTTTCTGCTTGCTTGCTGTCTCAATAAAATGCAAGATAGGCTGACATGTCTCATTCTTGGTGCGGGCGAAAAGTCTCTTATCAGAGGATTGAGCACCAGCACCAGAAGGTTGACATCCAGACCGTGGGACCGCTGTGCCGCCCGGGCTGTCTGTCAGCAACGGCTCCAACTCTAATGAGCTACAGGCACAGCCATGTGGAGAGCTGGGCAAAGAAAACGGCTTTCGAGAAGAGGAGACAGTACAAAAGAGAGTCGTATCAAGCTGATATGTTCTTGATGTCAATAGTAGTCTGAGTGGTAGATAGATATGCACTCCTATTCCACGTATGTGCGACATGCCCATACTTGTGTACTCCTGCGTCCTGCTCCTGCGCTGCGCACGTCTGCAATGGTGCTGTCGCCAGCCCGATGTAGGAGGAAGATGAGTGGATTGTAGGTGGAGCCAGTCACAGCCGGCCCGCTTCGGCATGCGGGGAGGAAAGTTAGATCTAGCTGAATACGGGGCGTCTGGGCGCGGATCAAGCGTTCCAGAACTTTGTCTCTGGGCTTCCTGCCTCCGCCTGCCTTTACCTTTCCCTTGCCTTCCCTGCTGCCGCTCTCGTGAAATACAGTACATACCCGGCCTTTAGCAAGACGTCGCCTCCGTGCACGCGGCAGCACTGCCTGTCGAGCATCTCCTCCGTCTTTGCGGAGATTGTAGTTTGTTCTCACTCTCACTCACCCCAAACCATACCATCCACTCGAACCTGCAGCCCGACTTTCAACAGTCTATCCATTCCTTGCTTATCAGCTGAGCCTTCGCGACACACTTTCCACCTCGCTTCCGCCCACTGTACATCTTCGCCCAACACGGCTACCTACCTACCCAATTCCTGCCCTGCTCCTTCGCCCGATGCTCGCCCCGCGCTGATATGGCATTCGACCCTCTTCCGGCCACCACCAACATAAAGGCTACGGCCTCATCGTGTCAGCTTCAATTGACCCATACCTGTTCGACGCGACTACCTAGTCAGCTCAAGCTCAAAAGCCTGCGGAACGGGACTTCAACGCGCTTACAACCACGCCTATGCGCCTTCCGAGGCTCGTCCAGCCGATACGCCGCTTCAAGATGCGCATACCGATCAGAGAACAACTCGCTCTCCTCATCCTCGGCTCCGCCCTCTTCGGCATAGCCGTCATCTCAGTAGCAACATGGGTCACAAATCATGCCTTTGTACTAAACGTTCGCTCTGCGCGCCTTTCTCTGACGGCCTCGCTCAAGGCCGCTCAACTGGCCTCCAACTTGGACATCATGCGGACTTCCGCCGGCTTCATCTCCACTCGTGTCCTCGTTCAAGGCGCGCTGGCCCGGTACAACCAGCAGTCTAACAACACTGAGGAAAACTGGACTAGAGCTAGAGCGGACATGGCTTTTGCAGTTTCTGGCGGCGGATCAATTGGGCAAGCGTTGATTCTCCAGTCAATGGTGTTTCCCAAGAGCGGCTCAATGAGTGTTCTCAATTCCACGAGTAGCATGTGGAACCACACCCTAGAACTACCTCTTCGCAACGCGGATGGATCACCCGTTTATCTCGGCGATGATGGCTTGGGATATCCCCCAGCTCTGTATCCAAATCTGACCTCCTTTACGGAAGAGTACAACGAGACCTACAGAGACGCCGGCGTTCGGGCCAACGGTATCGAGCTCACATACGACTCGCCGCCTCTTTTGCTTGGCCCATGGCAGGTCAACGACTCGTTCTCGTTGGTTTCACTCACTATGCCAATAGTTAACAATACTTCCGCCGTGGATGTCCTTGGATGGCTGACGGTTGTCATGAACGCACGGCTTATATCACAGGTCGTGCAGAGTACTGAAGGCTTGGGCGATACCGGACAGACTATAATTATCGGTCCGGCAGATGGAGCAAATCTCTTCACACCTGGCGCACTCAGCGCAAACTCTGCCTCTGCTGAAAACGTCAAATACATATTGCCTCCCGTTGTCAACACCACCGACAGACGCAAGAAAGCGCACTACGAAGACTTGCACAAGCCCTTCAACGCTTCCGAATATCCAGCGATACAACATGCCCTCAGGATTGATACGGGAGAAGGTGATATGTCTGGCTCGCTGATCTCGACCCGCAACGAGTATGGCGATCCGGTCTCCGTTGGCTATGCCATCCCTCGGGTCGACCTCGTGAATTGGGTGGTATTGGTGGAACAAGCCAAGAGTGAAGTCTGGCAGCCTATCGACCACCTACGCGACGTTCTGATCGCTTGCATCTTCGCAACTGCCGGCTTTCTCGCTATCCTCGCCTGGCCTTTGGCTCACTTAGCGGTGTTGCCCATTAGAAGGCTGCAAGCAGCGACCCTTAAATCCGTCGAGCCACCCAATTCCCACCCTAGCAGATCGAGTTTTGACTCGTTCGGGTCCATGCCGCAACACGACGGACCTGATGGCGACGATGACGATGGTGGGGGAGACAGAGGCGAAGTCACGGTCCATGAAGAGGTGGCTCGCAAAGAAGGCTGGAACATCATTTCTCGATGGAAGACTAGGCACGGTGATCGGGAAGCCCGTAACAGGGAGCGCAAGAAAAGGCAGTTCCGCATACCTGGCAAGGTCAAGCAGCGCAAGCACTTCATCCGAGACGAGCTATCGGATCTCACAGAAACATTCAACGAGATGTCCGACGAACTGATGATGCAGTACGAGAAACTGGAGGAGCGAGTACAGCAAAGGACTGCGGAGCTAGAGTTGAGCAAGAAAGCGGCCGAAGCGGCAAACGAGAGCAAGACGCTGTTCATCGCCAACATATCGCACGAACTCAAGACGCCTCTGAACGGAATCATGGGCATGTGTGCAGTATGCATGCAAGAAGATGATCCACAGCGACTGAAACGTTCACTCGGAATCATCTACAAAAGCGGCGACCTTCTACTCAACTTACTCACTGACCTGCTTACATTCAGCAAAAACCAAGTTGGGCACCATATCTCGTTGGATGAGAAAGAGTTCCGACTACGCGACATCTCCTCGCAAATCGTGGCCATTTTTGACAAACAGGGGAAAGAAGGCCAGATCGATCTTAGAGTCGAGTTCGAAGGTGTCCCTGAAATGACCTGGAAGTCCGAGGAAGGTTCAGTCGCTGAGCGTAGTGACTTCGGGCCTCAAGGCACCGGAAGGATCAAAGACATGGTCCTCTGGGGTGACACTCATAGAATCCTGCAAGTCGTCATCAACTTGGTCTCGAACTCGCTCAAGTTCACCCCTGTTGGTGGGACCGTCGTCTTGAAGATCAGGTGTCTGCCTGAGCTTCCCGACGTAATTTCGCGCAGAAGTAGTATGCAGTCGCGCAATTCGAGGCCATCTAGGAAACGGACTTCGAGGCATAAGGGTAGCGAGGTCACGATTTCTGATTCTGGTCACGCACCACTCAAAGACAGACCGTTCGCGCACTTGAATGAACGACCGCCCTCTCCGCCACCTGGGCGCTATCTGTACTTTGAGTTCGAAGTGCAGGATTCCGGCCCTGGTATTGAACAGAACATGCTCGGGAAGATCTTCGAGCCGTTTGTACAAGCTGATCTCGGTCTGAGCAAGAAGTATGGCGGGACGGGCCTAGGGCTATCCATCTGCTCGCAGTTGGCTGGTCTCATGCGTGGCTCGATGAGTGTGCGATCTACCGTCGGCGAAGGGAGCACTTTCACGTTGAAGATACCGCTACGCCATATTCAAACTCGTGCGGACTCCAACGCGAGCTCCAGTATTGACCTCCACGATAACATCCGGCGAGCACTCATTGTCGAAGATGGCGACGACAGAACTCCGGCTCGCCACAGCCGCTCGCTCGCTGAAGAAAATCACGTCGACAACAAGCATCAAGAGGATAATAATGGAGCAGCGACGCCTACCCGCTCAACTGACCCTCAACCGCGTCTCGTCGGCCTGTCGCAACCTTTCTTCGCCACCTCGGAGCCACTCGAGTCTCCCGGCTCTCAACAAGCTGCAATGCAGCAAATTACTGCCCAGGCCACCGACCCAAGCAGCATCTCGTCCGGACGAATTCGTGTCCTCGTCGCCGAAGACAATAAAACTAATCAAGAAGTCGTCCTGCGCATGCTCAAGCTGGAAGAAATTTACGACGTTACCGTCGCCCGCGACGGCCAGGAAGCGCTCGATCTCGTCAAGGAATCCATGCTCGGCAACGCGGCGCCTTACAACCTCGTGCTCATGGACGTTCAGATGCCCACCATGGACGGCCTACAGTCGACTCGGTTGATCCGCGAGATCGGCTGTCGGGCCCCAATCGTCGCTCTCACTGCTTTCAGCGAAGAGAGCAATATCCGCGACTGCATGGACAGCGGCATGAACTTCTTCCTGAGCAAGCCCATCCGGCGGCCGCAGTTGAAGAAAGTGCTCAAAGAGTACTGCGCGCCGATTGCAGAAGAGGAAGAGGCCGAAGGGCTTGAGGATAGGCGTAAATCGGCTGCGAGCGCGGCTATGGCGGGCACGGGAAAGCCGACGTCTTACATGATGGACGGCGCCGGGTCTGCGCCTGTCGGTAGTGCTAGCAGCAAGGCTTCCGGTGAGGCGAATGGCAAGCCCGTCCCTGCTACTGCTGGCAAGTTCGGACTCGAGGTTGTGGAGGAGAGACCTGTCAGTCCGCTATCTTCTTCTTGAGGAAGATCTGCTCGAAGGGACGACGACATGGTTTTTGCCTTTCGAAGTTGTTGATTTGTTTTGGTTTTTTTCTGTTTCGGATTGCAAAAAGAGCGAAGGTGTTCACGGGAGTTCTGGGCTCATGGAAGGCTTTAAGCGTTGCCTCATCTTGTTCCCCTCTACTGCGATTGAAACGGGTGGGCCATCCCTCTACCGTCTTCAGGCGTTTTTCTGTCGTCCTTCTCACTTTCGGTAGCTGCTCGTTGGCAGGCGTACCATACATGTATGATGACAAGGGAAGAAGACTCGAGGGAGCAGAAGTGGAAAATGAGGAGAGAAAGGCCAATAGACAAGGCCTTCGGTTCATACAGTACGACCATCTCTATAATTTAACCCTCTTCTCCCACGCACGTTTCTACCCAAACGAAATCGCTCACACTCTCTCTGTCCTATACAACAAAGAATGGTACCTTTACACTTTCCCTTCCACATGCTCCGCAACGCCCGCCTTCTCAGAGTACGCATACCTAGCCGACAGCACCGAGTTCCCTCTCCTAGCACCCTGCCCATTAGCAGCAGCCGCGGCAGCAGCTTCCAGTGCATCCCTCTTCGGCCCCGGTTTCGCAAACAAAACATCGATCTCCTCGAGTGTGCGGCCCGTCGTCTCAGGGCAGTAGAACCAAACATAAGCCGCCGCCAGGAAACAGCACACGAGCGGCCAAACGAAAATCTTGGGCCCCACGGCCGAAATCCCCGTCCCGCCGCCAAACACCATGACCCAGGTCGAGAACCATTCGCCCGCGGCCCCGAGGCTGCCGGCGACGTGGCGGTAGCGCAAGGGCGCAATCTCAGGGCCGTAGATCCAGCAAGTCCCCAGCCAGCCGAAGGCAAAGACGACGTTGTAGAGGATGATGAAGACTACCGCGCACCAGTTTGTGGCGGTCGTGGGGTTCGCGACGGTGGTGAGGCTGACGTAGATGATCATGCAGACGCCGCAGCCCAGCGCGCACCAGAACATCATGGCGCGGCGGCCGAGCTTCTCGATGAACCAGATTGGCGGGTAGGAGGCGAGGGCGAAGATGGTGTTCATGACGCCGGCTAGGATGCCCGAGAGCATGGGCGAGTAGCCTAGGTTGGAGAAGATCTGGGTGCTGAAGTAGACGAGCATGTTGATGCCTGGAACGATGAGACACGGGAGAGGGTTAGCTGAATGCTCCTCTTCGATCAACTGTTGGATTGCAAGGAGGGAGGGTTTCTTCTTACTTACCTAGGAACTGCTGGGCCCACAGGATGAGGAACGAGGTGCGAAGGCGCCGCCCGAATTGGAGTTCGCTGTTGTCCCAGAACAGCAGCCAGAAGTTGAAGGACGACGAATCGCTCTCCTCCTCCTTGAGCGAGCCGAGCACTTCTTCCCGCACCTGCTGCACCTGCTCGTGCTCGACCGGCAGCGCGTACAGCCTGGCAAGACACCTATCGGCCTCGTCGTGTCGGCCTCGAGCATAGTACCACCTCGGGGTATCCGGCAGGAAAGCGAGCAGACAAGTCGAGAAGATGGCAAAGCAACTCTGCATCGCCAGCGGAACGCGCCAGAGCCACGGGTGCGCCTCGAGTCCCTGTACAAAGCCCAGATCGATCCAGTACGCGAGCGCGACGCCCGAGATCAACAGCGCCAGTTGGTACGAGACTTCGGGCCCGCGCTCGCTCGCTTCCAGCGACATCTCGGCCATGTACGTCGGGACCGAGCTGGCGATGCAGCCGATTCCTGAACCCGTCACGATGCGGCCGACCAGGATCTGGGCGACGGAGTAGGATGAGGCTTGCAGCACGGCTCCGATGCAGATGAGCAGGTTGCCGAGCAGGATCGTGCGCTTCCGGCCGAGCTGCATGGCGAAGAAGGAGGTGCAGAGGGACATTACGCCGGCTGCGAGGTTGTACGACGAGGCGATGAGCGGGATGGTGTAGGAGCCTTGCGGGTTGCCGATGGCGTCTCGGAATTGGGGTGTTTCTTGGAAGCCGCCCAGGACTCCGGCGTCGTAGCCGTAGAGCATGAAGGCGGCGCCGCAGGCTGCGCTCATGGTTTTGTAGAGGGCTTTGCCCTGTAGCTGTTTGAGGCCCACCATATTGTGGGTCGAAGTCGAGGGCTGATCTGAAGATGGGTGAGATAAGTGGTACTGGTGTGCCTCGCGCAGAAGAGAAGGAGGGTAAAGACGCTCTTGTGGAATAATGCAATCGATCAACGACCCGTGGTCGATGTGGCTCGAAGGGAAACACGGCCAGAGTCGCCCATGGTTGTTATATATGCGCCGATCCTCGTTAACAACGATCAGACATCATGTCCCGGCGATAGAATTCCCCATGGCGAGCACGTGGAATTGGCAACGGCATGGCCAGGTCGTCACAAAGATCATCACGTCGTCGTAAAAGAGCAGTCCGAAGGGCGTACGAGGGCGCTACACATGTCCGCATTGGTGGCAGTAGCATGTGTAACCAAGGAGTGGGCATGTAAGTGGCAGTTCGAGGCTACTGTGCGGGTTGGGACAATCGTCAAACATGCTGAAGTGCTGCAAAAGGGCAAAGATGGGTTGCCCATGGGCTCGAGAAGCTTATTCCCGGGAGGTCGACATTCTGGTGGCTAGGCGATTTGAAGGAAGATGCCGTTCGAGAAGTGAGCCGCGACGATCTAGCAAGCGGAGTAGGTTCAGACCATGCCGATCGTTGGCTTCAATGGCCAAGGGGCGCAAGTAGCCACGTGTGGAACTGACAGACAGCTACAGTGTCCGGAGATGATGAAACGCTGTTGATGTACTGTAGTCATCTCTGCGGTCAGGCTGGAATGTAGCTCTGGGCCTCGGAGGATCAATTGACCGGGGTGATTGAGCTGAACAATGATGATGCCTGCCAACTTCTTAGATAGACTCACACCTCATTCACGCAAGTATAATTGTGCTGAAACGGGAGTTCGCATGAACCGTATCTGGTCGTTTAGAGAAAGGATACGATACCATCCAGGTTCCCAGAGATCTCTGTGAATTCCAGAATCGGGATCCCAAAGGTTGGCAAGTCGATGGCAGCCACGCCGTAGCCTTGAGGTCTAGAAGGGTCCTCTTTTTGCCATATCAGAGCAACGTGCAGCGAGCACGAGGACCTTGGGAGGGTTAGAACGGCGGAGCGGGGTGTTCTCCTGGTCTTGGCCGTGGATGTTCTGGTCTTGAGTGGTGAAGTCTGACAGCTTCCAGACCGAGCACAGAGTCGCATTCTGATATGTCTTCACAGACTCTTCAATGATGAGAGATCAGTTTGGCGATAGCACCTTCCTTGGTGCTGAGACGATAGCAAAAGCGGAGAAGTCTCACAGGTATGTACAGTATCTGTATGGTTGAAAGCTAGCGAGCAAAGACTCGTCGAACTTTAATCTCATGTGGAAGTGATGGATGTCTAGGGTTAGTGTTGGGGTACGTGTGTCGACGGTAGAACTATCTTTCTATTAATCACGATACTTATTATCAGTTTCGATCACTAGTCGGTTGGACCTCGTCGGATGGCTACTTCATGGGTAGAACCAGCTGCAAAACATGGTGGTTCTTTCTTATTTAGGAAGTAGGACTCCTCGCTGGACAGCTTCAGTATTAGCCCTCAGCCTCCTCGTTGCCTCTTCTCCCAACCATCGCGGTTGTGCCTCATAGAGACCATCCTCGAACTCGAAAGCATCCCCGCCCTCGACATAAAACGCCTTCCCATTCAGCTCACTCGACGTTATGATACCTGCAATAACTACAGCAACAGCTTCTGCCGGCTGCCAGAACAGCCCCGCGTCCTTGAAAGGCTGCATGATATGAGCCGACATTGGGGTGTCTGTCACGCCTGGACACACGGCGTTGACCCTGATTCCGTCTCTCTCGTAGAGCATCTTGCGAGAAGATCGCATGAGTCCTTGGATTGCATGTTTCGAAGTCTGGTACAAGTACAAGCCGGGACTGTCGCGGAAGGCGTTGACGCTAGAGAGCAATGTCAATGATTTGTTGTCTCGCTCTGTATTCGTCTCGCGTAGGAAGATGGCCGCGATGCGAGAGAAGTAGAGCGTTCCCGTGAGATTCACATCCAGCGTTTTGGTGTTTCCCGGATCGTCCTTGATGCTTTCGATCGTTTGATTGGGATCGAACCAATTGCCATGCTCGAATATCCCGGCGCAGGAGATCGCGTGGTCAATGTGGCCGTGTTTATGATGTGCTCGCTTGAAGAGCTGGTAGACATCGTCGTATTTTGTCACGTCGCACTTCACAAACGTGACAGACGGACTGGGCTGGCGAGCGGTATCGACCTCAGTATTGATATCGCCCAAGACGACGAGAGCGCCATGCTGCACCAGGAGTTGGACAGTTGCTGCTCCTATGCCTGTCGATGCTCCTGCCAATATATCAGCCTCTGTCTTACAGCACTGGAAACTTGCCGTCAAAGGCATACCGGTGATCACAACTACCGAGCCCTGCAAAGCAGCAAAATCCTCATTGTCTGGTTTGAAGGGCGCCATCACTCCTAGATGAGGTACGTTGATATTAGGAAAGTGAGATGTTCAGTGCGTTAGCGGTAACGACATCGCTGCTTGCTTGGTTTCATATAGTAATCGAGGTGCCCCGCAGTCGCGGTGTCAGAAAGGAGAAGTCGGTCATTTTTTTGAACATTCCGGCCATTCGTATTAGGACACTCTATGAAATGATTCTTTGATCAACTAAAACTCGTCTAGTTGAGCGATTTACAGCTGGTTCCTCAGGAGGTTACCGCTCTTGATGAACAAGGTCCAAATGATTCCCACTCCTGTGAGGAACACCACCGACCGGCCGTTGGCTATCGAAATATTAGCATCGTCCACTGACTGCGTCGAAAAGAGCACTCACCCGCAGCGTCAGTTGTGCCCGTGACGTATAGTACGTTGTAGGCAACTCTGCTGGCCAGGTAGCCCACGCTCAAGGCGTTGAGAGTCCAGTTGTCCAACTTGGCGACGTTGCCAATGACGACGGCAGCGGCGAAGAGACCGATGTTCTCGAAGCCATTCTGCTGCGCGCCTTCAGCGCGAACAATTGTTGCTTTCGTGGCTGGGGAGGTAATTAGTAAAAGTAAAAGAGCGAGAGTGTCAAGCGAAGGAAGGTACCCTTGTCAACAGCCTGATCGCCATCAACCTCACGCGTGTATGTGCGCGGGTTCTTGTTGTCGAACTTGCCCAGACTGGCGGCGTAGAAATGGGGCGCAATGCTCAAAACCCAAGCAGCAGGAATGGTGTACAGAGACTATGTAGGTGGTTGCATTAACATTGCAATTGTCCAGTGCTTATTGGCAGGTGGCAATACGTACAAAGTTGCGAGTCGCGTCGAGGATTGAGGCTGCCATGGTTGATTAAAGTGGTTGTTTACGAGGATTGTCCAAAAAGAATAAATCGGTAACAAAACAATTGGGTTGGAAGCGCATAAACGTTTGGACTTAAGAAGCAGCTACGGTAGCTGTGACGAAGTCAACAATGAAATGACGTACTTTACTGATTCGGATTTGGAATGGAGAGAATTGAGAAGCTAACACTAGACAATAGATAAGATGTAACATAACTAAAGAGCGGATCGCCACTCAGCCGAGCTCCCGAGGGGCATCAATATTTATCGAAACCGTCATAACTTTCTCAACCAAGTTACGGATGAACGCAAAAGGGAACAAAGGCTTTCCTTTATGTAGGAACACACAGTATGAACCGCTGCCTGCCCCAAACCATCTAGCAGCATTGCTAAATAAAATGACTCGCATCTCATCAACATTCATTGAAAGTCGGCTTGAATTTTGCCGTACTTCACCCCGTCCACTATCAACTCGAAAACCAAGTTTGCACTTTGAATCTTCATGTGCAGCTCAAAGTCAAGATTCGAGAACTCCTGGCCTTTGCTTGTCGTCAAAGTAGTGAACAAGCTCTGCGGCACCGCAGATAGATCCGTTTTGAGCTTACAGACATTCACCAGATCCTTATTGTAGGCATCCGGTGCATTGTCGCCTTCGCAAGCGATGAGGTCGTCTTCGACCACAAGCGACTGACCCGGTCGGAAATTGCGGGTATAATGGAAGGATATGGGTTGTTCGGAAGAGATTGGCGTGCCCTGGATTGCGTTCTTGTCAGCTCATGTTGAGGCGGTGTACCGCATGGGATCGGTTTCGACGTACCTTTGTGACATGCCATTGCATACGGTCGCTAACCATCCATTTCTCCCATAGCGGACTCCAGTACCTGTCCGATGCTGGATGCTTCTTTGCGTCGAAGACGGTCGCATAGCTAGTGCCGTAGGACAGTCTGCTTATCCGTTTCTCGACCACGCTGCCTTCCACGCCGCGCAATGCCGCGCCTCTGACAACGGCAGTCCATGCATGTAGCGGCTGCAGGATCTCTATGCCGGGCTGTTCCATCCTGCCTGCCTCATGCGTTGGGCGCTGGGTGTATGGTGGAGGGGGAGCGGAGTTGAAGTGCTCTTTGAGTTTGGTGTAAAGGTGATTTGACTGCCCGAAGCCGCCGACCAAGATGATGCCTGCCACAGTCCCATGCTTACTCGTCACGGCATCGACTTGCCCTTGCACCAGGTCGATCACCTGCTTGATTACGGGATCGAATGTTGCCTTCACTTGATCTGTTGTCATGACCAAGAAGCCACTGTCGATTCCAGCCGCCTCATCATCTGGCAAGCCCGGCATAGGAATGTTGATGTCGCCGCTATCGTCTTCGTTGAAGGTCCGCTTCACGAATTCTTCAAAGTAGCGTAGGCCCATGGTCCAGGTCTTTGGCTTCTTCAGCTTCATTTCGTTGAACCTTTTGAATCCCAGGCGTTCCTTGATGTGTTCTTCGAATCGGAAGTCGATGAATGCAGAGCCACAAAGCCCCCCAGTTCCGACGGCGCTCTCTTCCACGAGGAGTGGGTATAAGCTGGTCACCTTGTAAGCAATGAGATCTACAGTGCCGCCTCCTGCATCGCAGACTACGAAGTGGCTGCCCACTTTCATCCCTTTAGGTGGTGTCGTTTTCAGCGCATATACAGCCGCTGCTTCAGGCTCGCTGATCATCATCAACTCGTGCTTCTTGCCCATTCCAGCTCTCTCTGCGGCTTGCAGGGTTGCATTCTTCGCAGTGTCACTCCTAAGAAAAAAGCCGGTCAGTATGTTTGGCTGACCTGAAATGCGCGTAAACACTCACCATACTGCAGGGACTGTGATCACAAAGGAGCATTTTGTAGTCGACATGAAAGCTTCGCCGTATCGCCTTGTGAGAGTTTCCATTGTGTCTTCGGCATGCAGAGTCAGCATTTGATCTTTCATTGCAACACCTCAAAGGGTACACACGTTTGTAAAGCTCAGACAAAAAGTCTGACACCGCGTCTTTGACCGTCCGGTCACATCGCCTGAGATGGGTAGCTGTCTCCAGCGGACTGACCTGAAAAATCGTCAGAACGTGTGCGAGAAGCTATATCTCCAAAAATAGTCGGGATGATTTACAAAATGCGGAAGCTTCTGGTTGCGGTCGAGGAAGAGCTTCATACACTTGATTCTCGACTCGTTGGGCTTATGCATGAATCCCCAGCGCACAGTAGTCGGCGCGCCAGACATTGGATTCTGCTCTGGAGTGACATTTGCCATGAGCTTGGTGTCGAGGTCCAGCTTGTAAGATATCTCGGTGGGGACTTTATCGCTGGTGATCCCATTACCACCTAGGATCGAGTGTCAGCCATTGATCCGCAGCCTTGGGAACAAGTACATCATACCTGGCCATGTCCGTACGATATCGACCTCATCAGGCGTCGCGCTATATACTGTTGCCACACCAGAGAATGTCGTGCCAAAATCCACGGCAATCACAATCCTGTCTTCTGGGGAGTTTTGACTGAGCATGGTGGTAGAGCGTGAACGGGTCGTCCTGGTCATTTTCGGGATTTTGCTTCCGGATGCACTGTGATGATGGTTTATGGTCATGCTTCAATGCTACCTGGATTTGGAGGAGATGCAGAGTCGCAGCTCAGGTGAGGTGAAGCGTCTGGCAGCCCAGCACAGTACACTGCGGCCGACTGTACGAACCACCAAGCGACAAACACAACCCGTTGTTGACGCGGCGGTCCAGCAATGGGCAGGTTTCGCACACAATGCCGGTGTGTCAGGGGAGAGTCTCAGATCCGCAAAGGCCAGTGTTCTTCTATCCCGTGAACGATTGGAGCCTTTTAGATCATGCTAGGTACTTGCTCCTGCGATCGGTCTTCTCAACAACAACGCAGCTGCGTTTCGGCATTCGGACACCGAGTTTCGAAACATTGCAGCCTGTTGTCGTATAGCAGCCCAATTCGCACCGTACCTGACCTGGCCTGACCTGATCTGCACAAGTGGGGCTGTTATTTGCAGGGATCCGAGCGCGCGTTGTCCTTCTCGACGATAAACGATTGATTGTGCTCATGGCAACACCATCGCACGTCGCGTCCATATCAAATCAGTCGCGGCCGTTGGGCCACGGCGAATAGCAACCAACATGCAAATTTGTTTCTTGCTATCACAAAGGCTAAAACGAAAGTTGTTACTATTCTTATTTGAAACAAAAGTAGTCGAGCAGTAGGTTTGGTGGAGTTGGGATCGAGAGCCGAGGGCAAAGCCAAGATTCCGACACACCATCGTCGCGGCTTGAGACGAACAACAAACACTCTGGTATGATCGTAGAGGCACCTGTGACCACTCAAAGTATCAATATGATCGGCGCCTGAGCGCCATCAGGGGCCAAGTGGGTTAGTATCTTCAAACACTCAATGGTGGTGACAGAGTTCTATTCCAGAAGCTCATTGAAAACCATATGAGATTGAACATGGCCGTTCGTTATCTCAGGAGAGGCATGATATACCCCGAACGGCGCTGCAAGTAGACGCCACTCTGTTTCGGCATCAATCTTCCCGGACTCTCTCTCTTACTGTTCTCCGAGGCATGTTCCTGTTCAGATCCCGACTCACCGCTCATAACTTGCAGCATAAGCAGGAAACATCACCGGACCTGGCCGCAGCAATTGCACCTCCAGACATGCCGGACCCACCGCGTGTTCGCGTCTCGGAGAGCTCGAGCAGTCTGCCACGGGGACTAGATATGGCGAAGTCAGCGCGCAAAGTGTCAGGAATCCGCGCCGCGCTGGAACGATCCAACAAGCGACCCACAACCAATCTGGCAAAGAACGCAGCTCAGCCCCCCGCGAGCCCAACAAAACAACAATCTTCAATACCAAGGACCAGGACAACCAGCCAAGAAGCAGAGATAGCCCGATTGAAAGAGGAGGTCGAGAAAGAGAGAGCCATCCGCAAGGCCGCAGAAGCACGTTCGACACACCTAAAGGAAGAAGCGGCGGCCCTGCGAGCCGAGCTCAAGGAAAAGGATGCCTATTGGCAGAAAGAGCTCCGCCGGAAACTCCACGAAGCCAGCCAAGGAAGCGGTACTGACTCCGTCAAAGAGATGCACAGCTCTCGCAGCAGGTCTCGACTCGCCCCGGAGGCTGGACTGCAACGTCAGCTGACGGACCTCAAACGGAGTATTTCCAGGTCGACGCGGATAGAGACGGCTGTGACGTCCGACTCGACTTTTGTGCAGGAGATGGCGTCGCTGGCGCATGAAATCCAGAACTGGACGGTGAACAACTATAGAAGGGCGAGGATCAGCGCTTCGGCGGAAGAGCTGACAGCAAGGCTCGATCCCATGTTAAATCCTCGGCAGCTGGATCGTTTGAAACCTCTCTGGACCACCTGGAGACCCGCGAACAAGATTTTCGTGCTTCAGTCGACTGTGGTTGGCATACTTATGGACGTCTTCGAGGATCAACTATTGTTCGGGATGCCGCCGCACCAGCCATGGGCGAGCTCTCTACGCAAAACTGCGCAGGACCTGTCAGCAATACTCGAACCTCAGCAGTACGACAAGTGGCGTGCTTCCACGCTTGGTGTCGTTCGTCAAACTGGCGCGATGCTTGCAGCCACGGACTCGGCGGCAAGCACCATGGCGGAATACGTCACGACGACACTCGATGTGTTAGCGGGAATGCCGAGCAATGGAGCGAAACTGGCTACTCTAAAGCCCATCGTAAGGCGAGCTATAGTACTGGCGCATCTATTCCGAGTTCAAAGAGCGCGATTCAGCTTCAACCTGCCATCCCCAAAGACGGCATTCGATCCCAAAGACATGGAGAATATAGCATTCGATCGCGAGGCTGAAGAAGGACATCCCATCGACTGCGCCACCTTCCCGCTTGTACTGAAACTAGGTGATGAGCATGGTTCCAACCTCCAGTGTCAGAATGTTCTGCTTAAGGCCAATGTCGTCTGCGGTGAGGGTTTATGATACGTCCCGGCGAGGTTGGCCATGATTTAGACAGCGAACCGCTGATTTTTTGTTGGTGCATTCCGACTTCAAACAGCAGCAAGGGCCACCATCACCTCAAAGGGTGTGTTGTCGCTGAAGCACCCTCATATCCATGCTACCAGCGCGCCCCACTACCTTGTCAGGAGTGGGTGGCGCCGACAGCCATGCTTCGAGCCCACCGCCGCGCTCATCCACTGTCAGTGCCCGATGACGATCATGAGGGCGTCGACTCTGCACAACCTGGCCGCCAATCAGGCGATGCTCCCACGTCGGCTCGCGGGCGGTCAACGCCTCGCGTCGCTCAAGCAGTGTTGCGGGACTTGGCAGCAGGCAAGGTGTGCGCAAAGCGAAGTCCTTGACTTTCACATCGCCGCCTGTGTCGAAGTCGCTGCCGGTCGATAGGTTGACGCGGTGCAGCCGCAATCCTTGGACAGATTCTTGGAGATCAGAGAACGAGCCTGTAAAGACGCGAGGAATTTCTGGGCGTTCTCTGCCAGTACCAGCTGCGATGTTGTAGGTTGGGCTGGCGGACTCGTCAAAGAAATTATCCAGGCTTATGAGCATGTCGGTGGTCGTTTTGCTCTGAGCTATCGATTTCTGCTCGTCCTTGGTCTCGTTGATCTGCGACAGCTGCGTGTCTGCTTCCTTCATACTCCAGGAGCCAAATGCGAACTCGGCATCGAGTTCAGTCACCAGCTTGTTCGCCTCCTCGACGTTTGCACACAGAAAGACGAAGCACTCCCGGATGTGATTAAATCGATGGCGCTGATGCCAGCTGTTGTGTTGAGTGTTCATGCGGTGCAGTTGGAGAAACGGTGTGTGCACCTCGGAATCGAAGTATGCGAGAAAGTGGCGATACATGATGAGATCGTTGTTGCTGGGCTCGTGGAGCCTCCTAACGGCGGGTCAGTCGTCGCTCACATGTCTTATACTCACTACTCACTGAAGCCTCTGGTGCCACGCTCTCAAGTTCCGCTGACGCTTCTCTTCTGCTCGTACAGCCAAATTGGGCAGCTCATCCATGGCCCGTTTCGCGCGCCAGAGTTTGCCATCGATATGCTCGCCGAAAGCATAGAGTGTGTCCACAATCGAATCTGCGAGGGTCTCAATCCGGCGACTTGACACCGCGTCAAGGCTGTCGGAGTGAGGAAACAAGAGCAGTGAGATCTCGCCGATAGCTTGTATCACCCTGTACAACCTGTCGTAGCTGTGCGGTTGGAGAGCGCCGTGCTCGAGATGCGCGTCGAGGAAGCGGACGACAATAGGAAGCTCGCTGGGCGGAGGCCTGGCGCCTGTCGGTGGAGGAGTCAGAAGAGACATTGTGGAGTATGTTTAAGGATGGTTTGAATAATAAGTTGAAGGCGATCGTGCAAGCGTGTCGTGGAAGTGAAAGTGGAGTGAAAACAGCAAATTGAAAGAGGTCATGTCATATGCAAGAAACGCTCGTTGACGCCACTGGTGAGTCGGGAAGGAAGAAAGGAAGGAGCGATCGCGGTCACACTTCATTTTGTCAATCTCACTTCACTCCTTTCATGCCACTCTCAATGGTAATGGTAATCTACTAACTTTCCAGTGCCAGCATCTTTGTTAGCAACACTAGTGCGATGGTGGTTCTCTGGGACATTGGCAATTGACGGCTAGCTCGTAGTGGCATGGATAGTGTGAGGTGAGGTGCAAAAGCAAGAAGCTAACGAATGATACCTGCTGCACACATCTCGTGGAAAGTAGGTAGGTAGAGCACCACCAATGGACTGAAACGGAGTGCAATGGTATCTGTTTACGTTATGGTACATGCAGTAGTGTCTAAACGTGACGTCGCCTCGGCGAAAGTAAGCCAAGTAACCCTACCCTCTCATGTCGCCAGGATGCTCATCATCTAAAGGTTCGTCAAGTAGTCCTCAATCTCCTGAGGGCTCAGCTTGCGGAAGCGTGGGCCCTGGGCACCCTCTACACCTTCGTAGCCAAGCAAGTCGTCCGCGGGGGGGCCGACAATGCCTGTGGATCAAATTAGCCTCGTTCATGCACCTTGCAGTTCCTCGATTCTGTGTACGTACCGATCTCAACCGTGTCACCGTTCATCTCGCCCTCGATCGTCTCCTTCAACGTCAGGAGCGCAATGTGAACCGCGTCCTCCAGCTCAAGGCCCTCGGTGTACCTCTTCTCCAGGAAAGTCTTAGCGCTTGCCGCACTCTTGCCAATCGCCGTTGCCTTCCATGGGAAGTAGCTGCCGCTGGGGTCGACCTGGTAGAGACTGGGACCGCCCTTCATGATACCGCCCGTCTTCCTTGTCTTCTTGAGCTTCTCGCCCCCCACGCCCATCTCAGCCTCTGCCTCAGCCTCCTCTTGTTCAGGCAGAACACCATCGTCCCAGCCCGCAACGAGCAAGCTGACGCCGTAGGGTCGCACACCACCACTCTGGGTCGCCTCCTGCATCACGCGCGCAACATCCTGCACCAATATCCGTGTGGGAGGGTATTCGTTGTAGACGCGCTTGTAGCCAGTGTGCGAGACCTTGCGCGCCTTGTCGACAAGCACGCGGTAATCGGGGCCCATTCCAGAGTAGACCATGCCGATGTTGGGCGTGATGAGGGAGACTTTTGAGGATGAAGACGCATCGATCAGCGGTGTGGAGGACTTCTTTTCGGTGGCGAGGACGATGCCGTTGGCGGCCTTGATGCCGAGGGATGTCACACCCTGGTTGACCGCATTGAGGGCATATTCTATGTGGCACGTTAGGATGTTGTCGAAGGGGTTCAAAATCGAGGATCCATACCGATTTGCACCAGTTTACCACTGTAGATGAATTAGCATGGTTCGCCCGGTAATAGTAGTGATAGTCCATGCATACCTGGGCGAGAAGGTAGTGAGCGAGAACGAGTATCTGTCGGCCATGTTGGGCCTGTTGCTGCCGCGCGGCTTTGGCGATTGGCAAAGAGGGTTTGTTGTGTTTTGTTCGAGTTAAACGGGTACAGGCGCTGGTCGTATGGGTAGATGTGATGCTGTAGACGTTTCGTGGTGATGATGTGGTCGTTTGTAGCTCCGGCGAAGCTCACCAGAGTCCCCGACAGGCAGGCAGCGTGAACGCGCGAGCTCGACCGCTTGGCACCGATGACGCCTCAGTTCAATCCTCACGCCTGACACTCCTTTCGTCTTCTTTACACGTGCAACATCCAATGTCACCCCTCTGCTCCGTGGTTAGGTCATGATTGCACAAGGGAGCTGACAGCTAATAACATGTCACGCGAAACAACTCCGAAGAACGGGTGTGCCGAAGACACGGGCACCGGCCTTGAGCAATCCAGCACCCGCCAAACGACACAGAGTACAGATGTACAGGAACAATGAAGCTTTCTGAGATGACGGCCAAGGTTACCAACTGGTTCTACAAGTGTTGCAAGGTGAGCTTGATGTTACCGATGCCTCGCGCGACCACCGACAGGAGTGCTCGAGTTGTCCAGCGCAACAACAAGGCCGGAACCGCCATCGTCGCCGAACACATCACGTTCGCCACACCAGCTGGGGCCCGACTCAAGAATGCTGTGGTTCGCTAGAACGCCGACCTGTTCTGCGAATGCCGTTCATACCGGAGATGCGTCGTCAAAGATCACATGCTAGACCTATAATCCCGCGAGACCATGTCCTCTCATCAAGATGTCACATAGGCTAAGGGCATCCGACAGGAGCAGCCGAAACACTTGTACGTATACTCCAAAAAATAATGGTGTCTACACCAAGGAGGCAAGTGCTTCTCCATGAATATCTGGTCTCCTCCACTGAGATCTTCATCATACTACATGAGCGAGTTCTCACTGGTCCATGGGTCAACCAGTCACCTGCAAATATTGACGATCCGTCTCGGAAATCAAAGGTAGGACCTCGTGCTGAAAGAGAGGCCAACCCGCCTACCACCACCGATGGAGCCACCTTTCACTGTAACCAAGTTCTCGCTACGGCTACCCTGGCAATGTTGTCTCCCACGCTCACAAAAGTCTAGCGATGAAGCATGAAGGCAATGCTCACGAATTGCTTTCCATCGATTTTATCCGAGCACCGAGCGCCTCCAGTGCGAACATCTCGCCCGGGCTGGAAGTCGAGACGATGAATCTGGCGTCCTCATCGCTTAGGCGGGGGAATACCACGTCTAAGAACTCCATTCTTTGCGGACGAAACATTGTTTCCAACGAGATCTCCTCCAGCCCGTGCAATGCGTTGAAATGATGGATGCGATCGCTCAGATGAGTCGCTCACAGCGGCGATACTGAAGCGAACCGGTTCCGACATCTCAGGTTAGATATTCATCAAATGCTTAAGGTAACACCTGTGTAAGAGATGTAGCTTACAAAATGTCTCAGTGGATGTAAGAACATATTGACTCCTAATCATTAGGTGGTACGTCAAAGGTCTATTCTGATCACACAGACGTACTTGCTGAGATATGTCACTCTCGAAGACAAAATGGGAGTAGTTGACCCTTGTTCGCAAGGTAGCACGTCAAACCTAGTCCGATAGAGATGTAGTTGCTAAATTGCTTCATCCTCACTGGTAAGAAGGGCGTAGTTAACCGGACATCACATAGTACGTTAAAGAATTGCTCATGAGAGCAATCACTGGGTTTTTCTCCCTCGCAGCGGCAACACGACCCGAGATTCTGAGGTCGCACGATCTCAGCGAGAGATGTGTTCAAAAGAGGAACGGAAATCACTTGTTCTCTGGTTCTTTCCTGATGTCGCTCACGCCGCGGTACTCGGCCGCGTCTTGGAAACCTGGTACAATGACATCTTATATGCAACACGTTCTTCACCGACGAATTTGCGACATGAAAGGAGGCTTTCAACGTCGCAACGGTCAGTTCTGAATCGAGATGTGATGCGGTACACTGCGTCATGCAAGTCTGGCCGTTGCAGCAGCACGACGCGTCTCTTCGTCAAGCACGCGAGTCGCGATGGAGAAGTTCGATCCTTGATTTCTACACTTTGAAACATAAGCCATACCAAGCAAGCACGCCAACCCATGGATCTAAGTGAAAGCCAAACGCGACCGCAAGTCTGGGCTGCGATTCAAGCTTGAAAAGACTTTTGCTTGTCGAGTTTGTGCCCTGCGTACTTCTTGTCCGGCAGCCGCATGGTATGCCTTTGACGGCAGCTCTCGAGACATCAGCGTTGTCAGCAGAGTGCTTCCACTTTTGACGTTGGACTAGGGACTGGGGAGAAAAAATTAATGCAACGGTGACGATGTGGGTGGGCCGTAAACACGCCTTTCAGGAATCGAGAATGCCAGCGATTCCACGGACCGCATCCCGCGCAATCCCCAGGCCACTGTGGCGCTACGCCATGGGCTCCTGGGGTGGATCAAACACTACTAACTTACCGTCATACCAGACAGTCTCAGATCGATGGACTTTCGAGCGTTCGATGAACAATGCGAAATCGCGATGCTGACGCTGTTGTATACCCGCGTTTCTGCGGATTGCCGTCGCAAGGTGCGTCTTGACAATCGCTAGAGACATGTTGGTATGTGTTGGTGGTCAGCCTAACACCCCCTTTAGGCCAGCCAGTCCGGAAAGCCGCCCACCACCAACGAGGGCAGCAAATCTCCTTTGCCGGGCGCGGCCGGGAATGTATACCGTCCAGTGTTAAGAGGGTTATTGATCGTGTGACAGTGACGAACGCCACAGCACAGCTGATGTACATGTGTTCAGCACAACGCTCTCCTGACCGGGCAAAGTCTATGTATACTCACATCGCATGTAGCGGGTGTGCGTAAATCCAGAGAGAGCTCCAGCTGTGCAGCTTAGCTTTTCCCCAATGCAAGTAATCCTCCTTGCTCCGCAGGATGACTGGAGGCCAGAACAACACCGCCATTTCAGGCATGTCATGTTCTCCGGACTCGAGTCAAGCCTCGCCAGGCCGATCATATTATTTGGCACTGCCGATCCTTTGACCGACCGTTCCACAGGATCGCCTTGCTCCCGATTTCCAACAAATCTCTCCCTCTCACAAGTCTCAAGACTTCCTCAGCCCCAGACAATCCTGCCGCACTGCACCGCACATAAAGGCCCACGCGCCTCATCCTCCTCTCGTCCGCGGCCGTTGTGACTTTTCGACATCCATTACTCCAGGTCGAAGCAAGCCCATTACTAAGGGAACAAAACGAAACCAATCTGAAGACTCGACGAAACACCTCGAGCCAACGCACACTCTGTCGCTTTGCCACACCCCGGTCGCTGCTCCAAGGCTCCTTCCACCCCCAGACTTCCCCTAATTATCCGTGCCAATCATGGCCGCTGCCGCCATGGAGCCTGTATGTTGCCCTGCACTTACCTCGGCCTGTGCCCAATTAATATATGCAAAAGGTCACCCGCTAAGTTTATTTAATATCACAGGTCCGTCCCGTCATTCGCACAATCAACATCAAAGCCAACAGCGGTCAGACGCGTTCCCTTGATCCTGTTGTTTTAAGCCAGAAACTGGAAGCTGCGAGACGAGAGCAAGACGCTTCCAACACCAGACGCGAACGTCGATTAGCAACACGCAACGGCACTTTTGTAGCAAGAAGCAATACCCATTCCTCGGACTCGCCTGCAACGCCTCCTACAATGAGGACACACAACAACGGCGCGCCAAATCCTCTGGCGATGAACCCAACACGAAAGAGCCTGATCTCCCCTTCAGTCGTGGATCATGCCCAAAGCATCATGGACGGACGCCCAGTGATGACCCACAAATCAATGTTCGCCGCCCTCAACCTGGGCCTCGCAGACCTCGAAGCAATGACAGAAAGACTGGAGCAAGAAACCACAAAGCAACGTGAATTCCTCTGCTCCCGCTGCAAAACACCAGATCCTCAATCCCCCGGCAACCACGACCATCCCATCGACAACTTCTCAAGACGCAAATCACTACCTGCATCATCCACCCGCCATGACTCCGCCCAACACGGCTGCTCAGGACCATCAGCAGCCTACGAATGCTTCGAGCTTCCCGGGGACGAACCCCCTCCACCTCAATACCACGCCATCTCCTACCGCGCGAGCGAAGACGTCCCTCGCAGTTTCTCTCAACGCTCACCACCCGCATTCCGACCACAAGCACAACAGCAACCGCTCGATCAACGAGACTGGACGCCACAATCGCCAACAACAAACAACGCCAACGAAGACTCGCGGGACAGCATGTTCAACGTGCCTTCTGGGTACATTTTCCGTCGACGCAACAAGTCCACAGCTGCTCCGGATACGAACGCACCATCGAAGACTCTTGCTGCTGCGAACCTTCCTCCTCCACCGCCGCCGCAGCAAGAAATGCACCTTATTAGCGATGCGGTCAAGTTGATCAAAAACCAGGAGAGGCAGCGGAGACGGAAGAGCGTGATTGATTTCCTGAAGAAACTTTGATACCCCCCGGCGTAGAAGAAGAAAGCACGCATGCGAGTTTCCATTCGTACATTCTCATTTCAGATTATACCTTTATACTTGGTTTCTTGCAACGACTCTAATGCGTAATGTGTAAATACGCCAGCACTCTCCTAATCAAAAAGTACATGTCTTTGGTCCAAAACGGCCAATCATCATAAATCATAAATCATAAATCGTTCACCTAACCAACATCCGAGCCAAGAAATCATCTCTCTCAACCCTTCAATTCCCTCTTCAAAGCCAACCCCCGATCTCTCACCTCCTCATCCACACACCTCCCCCAACAACCCGCCAACATCTCCTTCACCTCCTTCAGCCCAGCATACTTCTCTTTCTCCTCGTCCCTCATACCCTTCAGCAACTCATCCGCAAACTCCACAAGCAACAACTCCTCCATCCCAAGCTCCCTCCCTTCCTGCTCTCTCTCCAGCATCCCAAGCCTCGAAGCCAAAGCAACCCACTCCTGCTCATAGCACAGCTTGGCCGCTTCAACCACCAGCTTGAACCGCGCATGATAAGGCCTGCCGCTCGCAACCAACTCTCCGACAACGCCGCGCAACTCGGTTGCGAATTCCTCGCGGCGGGCTTCATCTTGCGGCTCGCTCTGATGCGGTCTGGCTGGGGGGTAGGTCAAAAGCCAGAGGCGGAGTTGGAAGGTGTCGGGCAGCCTTGCGGGGCGGCGGAGCGGGTTGCGCTGCCAGGCTGGTGTCCGCGTGGTTTCGACGCGCGAGACCATGTAGTGGAGCAGAGGCTTGCAGTGAGTTTGCCAGCGGAGAAGCATGTCTTCTTTGAAGCGGAGGGGTGGAGTGTAGCGCTGCGTGAGGATTGTCCAGGCTTTGGTGTGGCCCTCGTATTTCGAGAGGAGGTTGTCGATCATCAGGCGCTCGTAGGCTTGCAGTTGGGCTGGGGTGAGGAGGTTGTTGGTTTCGGCGTCTTCTGGTGTTGCGAAGTCTGCGGTTTTGAGGAGGTTGGGGATGTCCAGGGCGGTGAGGAGGGAGGTGTCCTTTGAGATCCAGCTGAAGTGGCCGAGGAGTTTGGACCCTTTGACTGTCGAGGTGTCGTTTTTGAGATCTCGCAGCTCTTTGGGTGTGTCGTGGAAGTACAGCACCAAGTCTTGCATGTCGCGGAAGTAGTCGGCAGGCATGTGCGATGGGAACCAATCCAGTAAAGTTTTGAGAACCTCGTGGGCGCCGAACGCCCTTGGGATGTCACTAGCCAGGTGCGCGAGGTTGTTCGCACGCAGTAGTGCTTTGACCCAACGGTGTCCGATCGCTACCATCTGCTCTGCCAATGGCAACAGAAGACGGCTGACCAACTCGCGAGTCTTCGACTTATCCGTCCGTTTCTGCTTCACATACAAGACCAGATCCTCGTAGACAGGTGAACTGAGATCGCCTTCCGGAACCCTACCTTCATCCTCGCACTTGGTCCAGTCGTCCTCGGTCATTACATCTCCTTCAGACAGCTGTGCGGCTATCGGAACGACCTCAGACTCGAGAATCGCGATTACTGTTTCTTCAATGCTGGGGTCGGTGGTGGTCGAGACGATGCCGATCAAGCTGGTGACTATAGACGCGCGAATGTCGATGTGAGTAGATGCCCGAAGGAGCTTGACTAAAACTTCGACGCAGAACAATTCGTCGACATATTTCGCGCGGCTCATCAGCTGTGCTAACAGTTTCACTGTAGTCACCTTGACAAAGTCCTTGGATTGAGGCTTCGTCTGGACTTCTGATCCTTCTCGAGTGGTTTCCCTGGACGCAATGGCTTGCTCTCGCTTGCTGTTCTTCTCGTTGACAGCATCGGCTAGTCCAACGAGCAGCTCCTTGGACTGCTCCTTGGAAAGTCGTTTTAGGATGCCAGGATGAAGAAGTACACGGTGCCATGAGCTATGCTCGGGCAGATTGACAACGACGTGAACGATGTGTCTGATCGCAAGCTCAGGTTTGTCAGACCACGCGAGCAGCTTCAGCGTTTTGAAGGCCCATCTTATCGTGGCGGGTGGTGGAGTCTTTGGTCCAGAGAGTTTCGGAATCAGGGCTGCCGTCAACTGCTCTAGCAAAGTTGGTGGAGTGCTTGCGAGAAGTCTACGCGGGACGTTGTCGAATGATCGCTGCTGGTCCACGAATTCCGAATCCAGGTACGCAGCCGGTAGACGAGCGTCGTTTCCTGGGAACGATGCGGAGAGTATCTTCGAATCGGCTTGTGACAGAGAATCCACGAGAAGCAAAGCAGAAGCTATGAAAGCTTCTTCAGCTTCAGGCGGAATGACTGAACCAAACCTTCCCAAGTCCCAGAAGTCGGGGAAATCCAGGGGCTTGATGGTCGGCTTGGGTTTGACAAAGGCATCGGAGATGCTCTTGCCACTTGCAGGAGTTGTCATGCAGTCCAGGCACAACACATCAAGAGCTTGTTCCTGAATATTTGAAGGGTGAGGCCCAGCATCGGGGTTCCATTCAGTCCTATCTTCTTCATGAGAGCCCAGCAGTGGAAGTTTCGGAGATGGTCTCCCAGGATAATCAAGCATCGAAGCTGATAGTGAGATGTCGGCTTCGGCGAAGACATCCTCCCAGTACCTTCTAGCTTCCAACGGCGACAGTCGATCTTTCGAAAGTGATGTTGTGGCATACTGCCATGCTTCTTGGATCCGTCTTTGCTTCTCCTGTGGCTCGCACCATGAGACGTGTATCTTGAGTGCCGCGCTGTACTCATCCACAAAACAGCCAATAGCAGCCCGAGTGTCACGATCTTCAGGTATGGGAGTTAGTACACTCTCTGGGGACGCAAAGACGATGTCTCGAGCACGACCTCTGATGAAAGCAAGCTGCTCGTGGGGCAATTCAGCGTCGATATCGACCTGGAGCAGAGCTTGAACCGGCAAGCCTCTTGGCCATGGTGTTTTTAAGGCTGCGACACCAGGATGCACACTGGGTCTATGCTCCTGCCACAAGTGGTCTCGCTGTTTTGCAAGCTCGTCGATGAATCGAAGTGTTGATAGTGATGGGTCCTTCACTTCAATTTCGTTCGCCCACAACTCCCACACAGCAAGTGGTCCACGCGTGTCGCAGAATTGTAAAGCTTCGTTTTGCTCGTCGATGCCGAGTCGTTCGGCGGCAAGTAGGGACTCCAGTGTGTGTTTCCATACGAGCTCGTAAACCTCGTCATCACTCGCACCGAGGCGCGATTGCAGAGCCTTCACGCGATCCAGCCTGCACTCGACGATGTCAACGAACAGATGCTGCACCAAAACCCAGTGACTGACGTAGAACGATGGCTCAGTCTGACACATGGTTGCAGTCTCGAGAAGCAACAAGGCGATATCGTTTCCCTTGCGTATATTGGCCGCAACGGAATCCGGGCGTGTGTATGCTGTTGATTCCTCTGGGATCCCCGAAAGCAAGCTGATAGTTTCTGAATCATTCAACATAGATGAACTGCGGTAGAAGTTCCACACGTTGGGGTCGCGGTTGTAGCGACGGGCCCAGACCAGAGTGTCGTGGAGAAGTTCTAGAGACCCAGATATCACCGACATGTATGCGGACGCAATGGCCCACTCAATGCGTACAACAGGCTCTCGCTCCTTCTCAGACATCCGTCTGTACGTCTGCGCTTTGTTTGTTGCCGCGCTCGAGAGATCCTCATGGTCTTCGAGCAGAAGGCAACGCACGACATCCAAACGCGTGTCAATCGAGCTTGTTACAGGCATGCTGTGGAAGTGGGCACCAGTCAGCCAATTCTTGCTGTTGCCAAGCGTCGCAAGACGTTCGAGCAAGTCCCGTGCCTTGTCTTTTGGCAGCGATGTGAAGAGTTTGAGAGGGATACGCGAGTGCTCGAATGAGGCTTCACTGACATTGTCCATGTCGATATCGTAATGATGAAGCATGAGCCACTTCAACAAGCGGCAACGCTTGTCCACGGAAACCACCGATATGGTGTCGAAGATGTTGGACATATTGATGATCGTGGATTTCCTCAGCAAGTTGGAGAGTGGAGACTCCATTGCATCCGGATCGCGTTGCCATAGTCGCGCAATGTCTTTCGTGTATATACAGTACTCGTCAAGAGTGTTGCCGACCGTACGCAGATTGTACACTACAACTTTCTTGGCACGACTTGCAATAAGCCTGACAATTCGGATCGCCGTGGGGTTCGAGATGTTCCGGCGTGCAAGGCGTCGAAGGATGGTTCTGAATGCACCACCAAGCTCAATCGGGTTCTGCAAACTCTCATCGAGCGGACCAAGAGTTTCCAGTAGTTCTGCAGCGAATAGTGTGCTCCTTGGAAGCTTAGGTTCATCGCTACAGCAACCAGGAGGAAGCGAAACAAGAAGCTCAGTGTACTTCCGTATGTCACCAATGTGAGCACCAACTTTCTCCAAGCATTGACGTTGATAGTGCTCTGTATCAGTCTGCATGACCTTTGAGAAATTTGGCTCTGGAAGACCTTTCATACCGATCCATGCATCGCGAGCTTCCGACGTACAGGCGTGAACTAGCCTCGCATACGAGTCCAGCAATGGCCGACGGTCCGGGTTGGACGCCTTCGCTGACTCAGGGAAGATGCGTGAGGCCAGAGAGTACATGAGCTCGGTGGCAAGGCCCTGCCTCTCATCTCTGAGTGCTTGACTGTTGTTACAACGGCCAATTTGTTTGCAGAAGTCGGTTACATGAACGACGGAGAAAGTGGCAAGCATGTCGACAATGCCTTCAATCCCGCCCATGTCGCGCCAGATATCGACGCATCTGGCTGTTCGAAACCATCGGTGAAAAGCCCTGATGGATGCTGTGCGAAGCAAGTGCGAGTGAGTCTGTCGGAAGCCGAGAATGATTGCGGTGGTGTCTGGGCATGCACCAAGCCAGAGCTTGTAAACTCGAGGCGGCAATGACTCAATGGCAGTGGCGTCGAGTAGGTTCTGTGATACGTCGATGGTGCTCAACTCTTTCTTCTGAGCAATGTTTTGGAAATAAGGACCAGCCTGTCGTGGGTGTGCATTTCGCAGGAAGTGATAGTCCAGGGAGGACGCCATCTTGTGGGTGGCTTGCTGTGTGGTGATCAACGGCCGAGAAGAAAATTGGCCGAAGTGTTGTCGTGCGTATTGCAATGTCGGATGAATAGAGGTGGAATGTAGAGGTGGAAGATACTTAGTTATACCAAAAGGTGCCTGAACGGTGTCTGTAAAGGAACGCGGTGTGACACCGACAGGATCAAACTTACCTAGGCAGCTTGTACCTTAGTCACCGGGCTCTTGTAGCTCCATAGGCAACAATTTATTGGACTTTGAAGGATTTCGACCGAAGATCTCGATCTTGCTAGTGTTCTTCGTTGCGTTCTGGTTATTTTGGGAGCAAGTGTTCAGTTTAAGGATTCGTACAGCTGTCCAGTCACAAGAAAGTGGTGCAATCCTGGGTGGCTGGAGCTGCGCTGAGTCGTGTTCGCGCCACCTTCCGATCGGCACCATAACAGAATGTTACCATTTATGACGTATAATGGCAGGATGCACCAACCGGTGAACTACTTGCATGCGAGAATCTAGAGCCTGAACAGGACGAAAGAGGGATTATCTCCCAATAGCAGCACAAAGCGACATGAGCTCAGAAAAGCGCAAGTACACAACTGCCGAGTCACTACAATGTCAAACACAATAGACGCTCTGAGTCTCTAACAAGACGCCTTGACGATAGACCTTTGCAGATGCCAGAACTCTCAATACGACCAAGGCCTAATGTTCAGCGCCTCCTTCCTCTCCGGCTCATTCTCCAACGGAGGATCCTGGAATTCCGGCATGAGGTAAAAGCTGAGGTCCTCAGTCCTCACAGGAGATCTCATCTGTGTCTTCCCCCAACCATTACCCAGCCACGCCATCTGGTTAATCTCCGCTCCATTCTCCTCAGGAAGATACTCGTACTCGTAGTCCTCCCATCTAGGACTGCGCATCGCCTCTATGCAGTGTAGAGTCGAGCCCGGCCAGAGGCCCGTCACAGTCGGTCCAGACTGGCCCTGACCGTTCTTCTTGTACCAGCTCTGGCAATTGTCCATGAACACGGTGCCAAGGAAGTAGCTGTCGACGTAGCGGAGGAAGTCGCGTACGCGGGCACGCTTGACCACCATTGACTTGAGGTTGTCTTTCTGGAGCTTTCGGATGGCTTTGCAGATGTAATCGCCGGTACTCTCGATCATCATCGTGAGCGATCCTTCGCCGATGGCCGCGTTTGGTCCGAGCATCATGAAGTGATTGGGAAATCCGTCCGTGGCTAAGGAGAGATAGTTTGTTGCGCGCTCACGCCAGTGATCCTGCAGCTTCTGTCCGTCCAGACCAGCAACGGGGAAGGGAGGGGCGGAAGATGCGTAAAAGCCTGTTGCGCAGACGAGTACGTCGAGCTCGTGTAATTTGCCATCCTTGGTGACGACACCTTTCGGATCGATACGCTCAATGTGATCCTTGACATAGTCGACATTGTCTTCGACCAGTGCTTCGAGGAAGCCGGGTCCGGGTGTTAGCCGTCTGCAACCCGGAGCAAAAGTGGGCTTCAGCGACTCCATGTAGTGAGGCTTTCTCGCCAACCTGTCCTTCATACCTTGCTCGAACATCGCTTGTGCGCCTTTTTGCATATCAGTCCCCTTTAGCGTAATGGAGTGGACATTGTTGGCGTCGGCTTCGATCTTCATGCGGAATTTGAGCCAGGCGTCCGGATCTGACTTGAAACTCTCAATCTGGTCCTTGTTGAAGTAGATGCTCTCGAGACCAAGCTCGTCTTGCGTTTGTTGCCCCAGAGGAGGTGAGATCCATGTTCGGCCGCGAATGAAGCAAGACAAGTGAATGTCGGCTACTTGCTGTAATTTGGGTATGATCTGGATGGCGCTGCTGCCCAACCCAATGATTCCGACTTTCTTGTTTTTGAAGTCGTAGTCCTCGTTCCAGCCTGCCGAATGCATAATCTCACCCTTGAAGTTCCAAAGACCATCGATATTCGGCCACTGCTTGTTGTTGAGCAGGCCACGGGCACTGATTAGCATGTCGCTGGTATCTTCGATCACGGTTCCATCTGGCTGTTTGACTTGCACATGCCACTTTCCCTCATGCTCATCCCATCTGCAATTGGTAACTTCGTGCTCAAGCTTGGTAAATCGCTCAACGCCGTATTTGCGTGCGGTCGACTCCAGGTACTCGCGAATCTCTTTTGCAGGAGCATATAGTGCGGACCAGTCATGCTTGGGGTTGAAAGAGAATTGGTAAGAGTGCGAAGGCACGTCGCACGCGGCTCCTGGGTACCGGTTCTCGTGCCTAATAGGATGGTCAGAAACATCGATTTCCTGTCAATGTAAACGTTCGACCAACCATGCTCCACCGACGCCCTTGTTTTTTTCGTATATGACCAGCTCACAGTTCCGCAATCTCTCGGGTAATCTGATCCCAAGGTAGATGCCTGAGTATCCACATCCAATGACTATGACCTTGATGGGTCTTTGATTCTCTATGGGCGAGTCGTGGACCGACCACTGTGGTACAGCATCATTGTCGACACCGTTTGCGGTCTTGGAGTCCACTCGCTCAAGCCGGTCTGCTGTTGCTTTCTTGTTCTTCAAGAGATGTGCTAGAGCAGCGTCAGGTGGTGATTCCCGCTGAGCATGCAAAGATTCCGGAACATTAGGAATGGCAGACATCTCGATCTATAACGAAAGACGACAACTGAAAGCAAGTGGACGGAGAGTGAGGAGAGCGGCCAGTGACTGGGTTAGCAGGCGGGAGGAACCCATTCTTAAGATGGAGAACATTGTGGCGCGAAGGCGGCTCCAAACGAGTCTTCCGGTCTATGGGTGGCTTCGGCAGTTCCATGTGCAACGATACATCCAGCTGAGAACAGGTTCATCACAGACATGTTCTCCACGAGACGGGCCCGCATCTTGGACCCCACACGCCACAACATGCGGAGTAACCAGGGCCTTACCACTCATGATGCAAACACCTCAACTTCCTTGCCGAAGATAACCAAGACCTGTAGTTGTGCGCATTGCCGAAGAGGGTGCGTGGGTACTTTCATACTAGGTAGCACGGCAACGGGCAGCAGCCATCTGCCGATCTGTTGAAGTGTGCCGTGAGGCCGTTGATGCCAGACGGTCAAGACGCCGAAACGGTTGCGACATCCAGATTTCCCCTGGCGACAACGTGACTTTGCGGTCTGTGGAGCTCCCTGGTGGATCAAGTAAAGTCTTCTTTGACGATAGAACGAGCCCTGTCTTGTAGTCTGTGTGCCTGTCAATCTCGAATTTGACAGACGAGCAGACAGGACTACATGTACTGTATGCATGTGAAGTCGTGAAGATGCTGACGATGACAAGACTGATCGAGTGGAGACCGCGGGGACTGTGGATCAGGCATAGGAGCCGCGCAGCCGTGCAGGCGAATTCCCAGTACGCGGTACCTTACGATATACTGCCTCCGTGTGTGCACCACCATGCATACATGCCAGTATTCGTGATCTTGAGATACGATGAATGATTGTGCAATGGCATTGAAATGTAGGTTCACGTCTCGACTGCTGGATCTTGACGATATCTCACTCCAAACATGTCCAGCAGTATTTGTTGTGGCGCTTCCGTGAACCTGACGAGTCAGTCTGCAAATCGGTCCAGCTGTGACGGTGAAAGTCGTGAAATGTGCCATTGTAATGTTGAATATCTGAACGAAATTATAGCGAACATATGGTGAGCTCTTGTCCAACATGTACAAGACGTGGCGGTGAAAGAAAGAGAGAAAGGGATTGTTTGTTGTGGTTGTACTACATCCAAAATACTCGAGAGGTGAGGGTTGTCAGGGTTAGGGGCAGTGCGTGAGTCTAAAGCTCAGAGGCGGCCGAACAGCGGGAGAGAGAGAGGTGACTTCGACGGACGGACATGTCACATGCATTTGACACCACCACTCTCAAGCCTGTCACGATCTCGACACGTGCGCTCTTTGTCGCGTACAATCCCTGCCGCCAATCTCGAAATCGCATGACCCTCAATTGTTAGAATCATTTGGACCGCGCGATTCCGACAAACCGACACCGCCGAGACGATCCAGCCATGGCGCATTCAGGCGCGCTTTCTTCCGACCACATCAACTACCTGATCCTCCGGTACCTGCAGGAATCTGGCCATGAGAACACCGCGAGAGCTTTCTATCGCGACTGGCATCGACCGCGCGAATATCGCGACCCGGAAGACCTACCGTTTACGCCTACTGTGCACCGCTACGAGCTAGTCTCAGTGATTCAAGATGGTCTCATACACGATGAGTTACAGGCGCGTGTGGGACGGAATGAGCGTCGCTTCAGATGGACAATGAATATGAGCGCCGAGAACATGGACGAGGAGGGCGAGAATGGGAGCAGGCCGTCTAGTAGCGGCAAAAGGAAGGGAAGAGTGCCTCCGACGGGTGGGATGAGAGCGCCCGATGAGTTCCCCACACCGGCCGCAAAACGACAGAGGCTGAGCCACGGACCTGAGGGAGTGCACATCAATGGGGATCGAGATGCAATGGACGTGGATGCTGCTTCAGCGTCACCAGGCGACCCTGAGGACGACGCCGAGGCTGCATCCCCAGAGGCGCCTTCAGAAGATGCCACAGAAGCACCCGCGGAGCGATACGACAGCTTGGATGTTGCGACGCAAACCGAGGTCCGGCAGGGACCGAAAACAAGCACAGTATCTTTCAGCGTATCGAAAGCCGAGGCGAAAGTGTTTCACTCGAGTTGGAGCCCACTCAAGGACACAACTGAAACGCCAACTCTACTGGCCGTCGGTGAAAGTCTGTGTCGCTATTACCGCGTGCCAGACTTGGAAGATGGCGACATGAAAACAATCGAACACGTGGACGAGCCTTCAATACCGCCAAACTCGGTCATCACCGCAATCGCCTGGCATCCGAGTGGCCGCTTTGCTACGTGCGCTGTTGATGTATTGCGTGAGACGGCAGGCGAACCTCAAACATCGACTCACATGCTCATGGACATTGGGCGAGACATTGGCACCGTGCAGTATCCATCAAGCTTCCCATCTCTGGATCCTCCTGGCATAGTCCTTTGCATGCGCTACAGTCCGTCTGGTGAGCACCTCTTGGTTGTACGATCAAATGTCACACGCGGCTTCGTTCAGGTGTATGAGACACCAACAAGCGAGGACAAGCCCACATGGCGGAGAGACCCTGTATCGTGGCGAATGTTCGAGCGTCAGATTCTGGATGTGGCCTGGACCGGTGATGCGACGTTTGTTGTGTGCGGAGACCAGGGTGTTGCAAGCTCGTATGCTCTGCAGAAGCCAGAAGGGCCACTGACAAACGGATCAACGCCCTCATCCATTGCTGTACACCATCTGGCCGAACAGCCTCTGGAGATCGTGCCCGGCAGCATACGATGGGACAAGGTCAGATATGATACGAAACGTGGCCTTCTTATCTTCGCTTCTACGACGGAGAGGAAGCTGGCTGCACTCCAGAATCCAAATTCGGGCTCGGAGGAGACATTGCTCACCGTTCTCGAAATCCCCGAACAGCTATCAGCTCTTGCATTACAGCCGCAAGGAGAGTCCACAGTGGACAAAGGTCTCGTTGCCGCTTCATTCGAAGACGGTACCGCACTGCTGTTCAGTTACTCGCATAGCGGAGCCCTCGAGTTTGAGCGACTGGCAACGCTGGATCTGGGACACAGCCCCGCCCTTGCTCTTTCCTGGTCACCAAGCGGCAAGCATCTTGCACTTGGAGGTACGGACTCGGTCCGCATGTGGCGTGTTGACAACGAAGACCTGAGCACATTGGACACCAGACCTTTGGTAGCATGGCGACAACCCGACGAGGGCGAGGAATACGATGAGAATGAGGTGCTCAGCGAACCCAGCCTGAGCTGGAGTCCTGACGGCGAGAAGTTGAGCTTTGCGGTTGAAAGACAGGTATGTCGACGATTCCATGTTTTCCATTGATGAATGCTCATACTGACATAACTCTGCAGATTGCTGTCATATCGTTCCGACCGCCCTTGTCTCGTAGCAGCGACGAGAACCATGCCAACGGTGCTATGAGCCCATAGGCATTATGTAGCTCACTTGTATATGACCTGACTGATACCCCAACCTTGAAAATGTCCTGATCTCGCTGCATTTCGAATGTATATCGACAAGGAAGATAACAGTCGCTATGCTGTTGGACCTTTAGTCAAACGCCAAGACAATTAGTTTCTATGACACCACAACTCAGTAGAATGATTAGTGACCAAAGCAAGGCTAACACTCATCGCTACAGCTTTGATGTTCGGGTTCATGTATGTAGCATTTGCTGTAGATCTGCCTCATGCAAGGCCACGCTAGCGCAAGGGATCTCCGCGGACGCGCCGACGTAGCACATGGCATCCCGGTTGTGCCTGGCGCGACAGACATCACTTTACTTTCCCTTTCACTTACATGTAAAAACACTCAATAACATCGCAAAGATGCCACCGCGAATCAACCTCCCCCCTCTCACCCGAGCACTTCTTCTCACCCTCCTCTCCTTGTCCCTACTAAACGGCTTCCTCCGCTTCCACTCCTGGTCATCAAGCACGCCAACAAACGAGCAATCATCAACAGCACCTTCGATCTACCTGACTTCTCCACTATGGGCCATCCCGTACTTGGTCTTGATCCCAACACAGTCCATCAAATTCCCATGGACTTTTCTAACCAGCGCGCTGATCGAGAACAACATCGTCTCTCTGGCGATATCTTCCGCAGTCGTCTGGTTTGGAGGCAAATACCTCGAGAGAGCTTGGGGCGGGCAAGAGTTTGCAAAATTCGTCTTGTTTGTTACGATGATTCCGAACATCTTCACGTTCTTCATCTACGCTGTGTGGCACGGGTTAGCCTCGAAGGCGCCGGAACAGTGAGTTCATTCGTATTTCCACAGCTTGAATGGCGATATGCTGACCATGTAAACAGCCCTACTCCGATCAACGGTATGCTCGCCCTTAGTGCAGCATTTCTGGTCTCACTCAAACAACTCGTACCGGAACACACCGTCAGCTTATTCAACTCCCTCCTACGCATTCGCATCAAGCACTTCCCTGCCCTTTTCGTGCTAGCGAACATGTTGTCTGGCCCGCTGCTAGGTACCGACACTGCGACATGGCTGGCTATGTTTGGTTTCTTGACCGGCTGGCTCTACCTAAGGTTCTACCGAATTTCAGACATCGGCGCCACTGGATCTGCCACGGGCGGCGAAGGTGGCAGAATGCAGGGTGACCCCAGCGAGACGTTCAGTTTCGTCTCGTTCTTTCCGGACATCTTCCATCCGGTCCTGGCTCCAGTCTGCGATT
>Ga0265797_10001661_pt1 | contig 38966 bp, 43 predicted proteins | sample P2T30metagenome_FD_192433 | JGI IMG/M metagenome (GOLD analysis project Ga0265797, IMG submission 192433) | Plant litter microbial communities from East Loma Ridge, Irvine, California - P2 T30 | ecosystem: Environmental > Terrestrial > Plant litter > Unclassified | place: USA: California...
GAGAGAGGCGGCGAGCTACGAAGATACGAAAAAAGCCGTTGAGTTACTGAAGGAAGGTGCGACGTTCAAAGAGGAGGCATTGTGTTTAGAACATGTTCTTGGGCACCTGAGTACAGGGGTAATGGGCCTGCTGAAGCAGATTAGTAGATGGCAGGAAGCGAACATACAGATGAACTCTGGTGTTGTTCTTGAAAATCTTGGAGAGACAGATGACATAAGTACACTCGACATGAGGATGGTGTTTGAGGTAAGCCCTTCTTCCCTGTTTGAAAATCATTGAAAATTCGCGGATGCTGACCTACCATTTTAAGCCCTCAACGTCCTCAGACAGCATGAGCACATATGTTGCACTCTCATCCCTGTCATCACCTACCACACTGCATGTCCACCGCTTATCCGATACGCAAAGTATATCCAATGTACGTAAGGACATATCAGCCTACGCCATCTCCACTCTTGACTTCTCCTCTGCTTCTATGTCTACCAAAGACGCCAAGGTCCTAGACGCCAAATTCGCAGACGACTCTTCCCTTCTTATCCTCCTGCAAGTTCCGTTGGAAGATAAAACGATGTCGAACGTTATCGTTTCTCTACCTTATACACTTGGCGTCAATAGCATGTCTCACGAACATCCTATCGTCACTTACACACCACTTCCACACGCATCGGTACAACAGCATCTCCTTCCGCAGGGCACACCACCGCCTTCACTGTCGCGCAACAACATAGCGATAACGCGCGAGACAATCGAGAGACATACGAGACATGTCTTTGAAGGCCGGTTCACACCGTTGAGGTTAGAAGTCAATGGCAGGAAAGGCAGGAGGGTGATTGTAGTGTTGGGTAGCGACAGGAAGCATTACAGAGTGCTGGACATGGACTTTAGGATGAAAAAGGACAAGGATAGCAGGGATGATGTTAGTTGGAATGGGAGTGACAGTGAAGCGGAAGATGGAGATGGTGATGTCAGTATGGGTGGGGCATAGATGGTGTCGACATGTAATAGCAAAAAACCATGACAGCACAGAAACAATCAGAGGCAAACGTCGGAAGTTCAGATCAGATACATTTTTCGGAATCACATTCCCTAAAGGACCTATCATGCATGCAAGCCATAGTAGAAGAAAGCCTAGCTTGCCGAGAAGTTTCCATTTCGTTATAACGCCCGGCCACCCGCATGTAGAGGTATGGAGAGAATAACCGACCGCATCTTTGTCGTTCCTATCGTAGACCAACGCCACCAGATCACAAAGCACCACTCTAGTCCTTTGTCTTCTGGGTACCACGGAGCAGACCTGTCCTCCGCGCGGCAATGAGACCGGCCTTTTGACCCTGGGTGGCGTACCGGGAGATGGTCGAGGCTTTACCGATATGCTGGTGGTTACCACCACCGTGAGGATGGTCGACGGGGTTCATGGCAACACCACGAGTCCTGGGCCAGCTGTTGCGCTTGGCAGCGAACTGTCGTGTGTTAGCGATGCTCTTCTGAGCAGACCGTGATTGTGCATACCTTGTGCTTAGCACGCGACGCCTTCATGAGAGGCTTGTCTGTGCGGCCACCACCAGCGACGATACCGACCATACCACGGCACGAGCTGGGGAGGACCTTCTTGGCACCAGATGGGAGCTTGACACGGGTCTTGCCCTCATCGGGGTTGTGGCCGATGACGGTAACGTAGTTACCGGAGGTACGGCCGAGCGCACCACGGTCACCGTTCTTGTCCTCGACGTTGGTGAGAACGGTACCTTCAGGGACGGAAGCGAGGGGGAGGACGTTGCCGATGGTGAGCGCAGCGTTCTTTCCGGCGTAGATGAACTTTGCCATGTTAGATGTTATCCCATTTCCAGCAGCCCAGAATGCGCCAACTAACCTGGCCAGTGTACATGCCCTCGTTGGCGATGAAGGTCTCGGTGTTGTGCTTGAACTTGTAGGGGTTGCGGAAGGTGACCCTGGCGAGAGGAGCGCCTGTGGACGAAATGGTTAGAAAATGGCCCCAAAGTCCAATTCTCGCACTGGGTACTCACCACGACCAGAGTCGTGGACAATCTCCTTTACGACACCCCGGATGTATCCATTGCGCTCAGCCTGCACCCATTAGCCCTCTGTTCCCAGTATGTTTCCAAATTTCGCGAATTGTGCGGGCGGCGAACGTACGAAGTCGAGCGTGCGGAACTGGGCGGGGTTCTTGTTCAGGCGGGTGTTGGCCGTGAAGATAGAGCCGCGACCCTTACGTTGGTTGCGAATGACCCTACCCATGACGACGGTGTTGATGTGAGTTGGTTGTCGGTCGTTGGAGTTCACAGAGAGGAATATGGTCAGTCGCTTAGCGAGACACAATTTCGAACGTGTGTGGGGCTAGCCGTTTGCGCACTAGCGCCAGAGCCTCCAACTTGGGAGCGACAGAGCAACAAGGCCGTTGTCAGCATCATCGCAAAAGTCTTCTTTTTCCCACACGTGCGCAAACGTCTCAAGGCAAGATTCTATGCATGTTTCGTTTCCATATTCTCTAGATTGTTTCTCAGCACGCTGCGCCAGCTTTCGTTCCTCCGTTGTCTCCTTGGACTGCCCGGTTAGCACGTTGCGCATGCAGAAGAATCATTTACATCTGCCACCGTGTCCGTGATCGTCTGTTGTAATGGAACCCCATGCATCATCTCAGTTCTGTATATCATCCTGCCCGCACCCGTATGAACTGTTCAGATTGTAGCCACTCCACCCTTACACTCGCTTTCAGTTCTACTCTTCTCTGCAACAAACAATTTCTTGATAGACTCAACCACCATCAAACTTCTCGTTCGAAAGCCAGTTTCCTCTATTCTGTCCCTGTTTAGCTCAAGTCTCTTCGTCTCCCAGGAATTTAAAAGTCACTTCGTCTCGCTCCTCGAAACAAACATCAAGTCACATGTAGCAATGGAAAGTTGTTTTGCTGTCTGTCCTCAGGACAACAGAACCAGGATAGTTGTTTATATGTAAAAGTGCAATATGTACATGCAAGGGGTATGTCAAGACCCCAAAGAGAATCGAAATCGAAAGGAACGAACAGAACCAAGAATCTACAACAAGAAAGCCATCAACAGCCAAACATCTTCCTCCTCAACTCAACCACTGCGTTGCGCCAGTAGCCAGTCTCCTTGTTATCGGCACTCAGTGCCTTGTCTCATAGTCGAGAATCTATGAGCCAGTGATGGTGTACTGGGACTTTCCAGCGGCGTTACCCCAGCCCTCAGTAGCAAGAGTCTGGTAGTTGTGCTGACCCAAGTTCATGCCGAGCTTGGCCCAAGCGTCGAAGTGGCACTTGGTGGTAACAGTGCCGCTGCCGGGCCTCTTGTTAACACGGTTGCTGATGTACTGGGTGAAGGTGGTAGTTCCCTGGATGGAAGGCTGGTTGACCTGGGTGTGCTTCCAGATGTCGTAGACGGAGCCGTCGCAAGTCACCTGGCCCATCTTGGTGCCCTGGGCGGAACCGGCGCCGTTGGAGGTGTACTCCTGGATGTAGTACTCGATCAAGGGACCGGTAGTCCATCCGTAGACGGAGACAAGGACGGTTCCTGCCGAGGGGGAGGTGGAACCCTGGAAGTTGATCTTGCGGGTTGTGCCCTTGGTCCAGCCCTTTCCTACGACGAAGTCGCCGGCGTTGGAGAAGTTGACTGAGTAACCGTTGTTGGTGGGGGAGAACTGAACGTTGCCGGAGGTCTTGTAGTTCTGGTTGTAGTCCTGGCGGGTGGCAAGAGCCTTGCTTCCAAGCTCGAAGTCAGGGACATCGGCAGTGGGTGCGGCGTAGGCAGAGCCGGCGATGGCGCTGAGGCCGAGGACGAGAGAGCTGAAGGCAACCATTTTGAGGAAAGTTGGGTTGTTGGAAAGAACGTTAATTGGTAAGAGAAGAGAATGGAAGTGAAGGATGCTTGTGTAGATGAGATGAGAAGCTTGGTGGTGAGCTTATTCGTCCTTCCAAGCCCTTGGTCTATATACAACAGAACGGTTAAAAGGCTGTAAACACATGGCACCAAACATATTGCGATTGTTTCAAGGTCTATCACCGAAGCCTCGCCACTGTTCCCCTGTGCCTATCCAGATGTGAACGATGTTCCCGCGCCCCGGGGATGAGCAGTCCCTCATTCGGACGGACCCTGGACATCTTAGATCCTCAGACGAATTCCACCAGTAGCGCAAATGAGCAGTACCCCCGATTAATTAAGCTCCGTCAAGCTACGGTAGATACATAAAGTGTTCTGTAGGGAAGCCTACCATTCATGCACCACGATGCATGGATCGTCGTGCTTATTCCCCTCGGCAAAAGCTTGGAGAGGCTTGGATACCCTAGACCTTCCTGCTATGCGAGCCAACATACCGCCGGCTATTATGGGAAGCATTGACGCGTTCTGTTACCACAGCATTGCTGTAGTTTTTTTTTCTACTGTACATGCGGTGTAGAGGAGGGGGAGATGGGTCATGTGTACCTGTGCTGACCCCTTCGAGGCAAATCTTGACGTGGCGTCTTCCGATAGCCCTTTGGGCAAGGCGCGTCAGGGCGGCCACTAGAGAAGCCGAAGAAGGTGCCGGCGGGAGGATGCGAAAGGTTGATGGGAAGAAAGTTTGAATGACATGAACGGTGTTCGGTCAGTACCCAGGTAGGTACGCAATGAGGTACTTTCTTTGCACGTCTGTTGATACCTATCTGACTCCTTCGTTGTACCTTCAAGGTCCAAACGCCTTCCATTACGACCTTGACACCAAAATAGAAAGTAATTATGCGACCCACTATGAAACAAGCCTCAAGGCATGAATCGCCTATCCCGTCTTGTTTCTTAGGCACAGTCTGCGCATGAGACAGCACCACAAATCATGACGTTATACACCAGTGTCACATCTGCTCTTCTGCCGGTAATAACATCACGGTAGAACGCGTGAAACAACAGCATATATCATCTCGTTAACAGCCGAAGAACCCAGATAATAGTCCGCGGGGTGTAACCAGGACAGCCGGTCAGAGAGAGCGAGAAGGATACAGTGGTGCGGGTGAACGCATCGGTACAACTGAAACATGGCGTGTCCGTCTCAGAAACATCCTTTCATCTCCGATGATGTTCTGGACTTAACATCCACAAAATGGTCTAGAATGACGAAACCTCCCATAGACTACGCTACTGTCAGTGAAATGAGGAGCACATGACGACAAGGCACGAGTTTAAGCGGTATGATCATAGCAATTCCGCGTGAGCCAAAATCCGGATTCAATAGCCTAACTCTTGAGGCCGGTCCGTAATGGCGCCGTGACGCCGATGTGCAAGCCCGATGCACCCACCGCCAGATATAATGCAGGTATAAGGTATGTACAGCGAACAGAAAGCGCAAGTATGTCGCTTGTCCTCAAAAACGCTCATGACAGCATAGCAAAACGACCGGACCCATGCGTCTATCATCTATCTTCGCGTAGCCTCGATAGCTTTCTCCAAGCCAACGATCCTCAAACTCTTGCCTCGGCCAAGTTTACCACTCATCAAGCCAGCTGCAGGAATGAGCTTGTCATCCCAGTGACGGAAAAGGACCTTCATGTCGCGAGGTACACCTTCTAGTACAACCGTAGTAACGGGCATGAATGGACGGTCTTCCTCTGATACAGCGAGCATACCATAGGCTTGCGCGAACATTAGGGCAGTGGAGAATGCAGGCGCTTGTGTGCGAGACAAAGGACCAACAATTCTGCGAACCATTAGTGAACTGTATCTTAGAATGCAGTAACGAGATAACTCACATGTACATCTCGAAGAACGCGTCAAGTACATATACGTTCTCCGGCTCCAGATCCCTCTGAGAGAAAGGCATAATTTCTTTGACTTCGGTCTTGACAACACCTTGCGGCGTCTTGGGCGTAAGCGGCGTCTGTGGCCTCTGTTCAGCAGCGTTCCAAGATGGTCTTCGCAGCAGCGGTGCGAAAAAGGAGCTGCTCACCTGGAGTGCTTGGCCCCATCCTGCCGGCTGGCCAGTCGTTTGTTCGATCTTGTAGAGACGTACGCGGTACTTGTCGGATGTGGCCTTGTAGCGCCAATGGTCTGCTGAGCGGGGAATGGCGGGGCCCTTTGCTGGGACTTGAGGGGGAGGGAATGTGTTGTTGAGGAAGCTTGGAGGTTCGGCGCCTTCATCAATCTCGTTGTAGTCGCCAGTAGGCGCGAGGTCCATGCCCATAAGACGTGCACCAGATAGCTCCTCAGCAGAACAGCCGCGGCCCTTCCAAAGAAACACCTTGCCAGCCGAAGTGGAGACAAGGTAGGGGAAGGCGGAGCATAGGCTCTTGAGTGAGAAATCGACTTCGTCAAAAGCAAGGTGTCCAAGATGGCGGCGACCACAGAGCATGAATTCCTTCGCCGCTGGCTTTGCACCACGTCTTGTGATGACAATACCGCCCAGGGCTTCGAAGAAGTTGGGTGTCTCTTGACCTTGACGTATGACTAGAAGCGTGCCTTGATTTTGACGTGCATGGTTCTTTGCGAAGAGTTGTACATCTTCAAGCGTAGGCTCTGCTACACCATTGCCAGCCCACAAGTAGACATTAGTATGCCTAACACCCCTTGCGTCATCGTAGACGTGCGTGCACAGATACATTGAATCCTGGAACAGGATATGCTCTTCTTGAACAGGCACAGCTGTGAGTCTACCATCGCCAGTTACTTCTTGGATCTGCTTGCGCAACGTACGTATCTTTCCAGATGGACCTAGGTCAAGCGGTGGAGATTTTAGTGTGTACATAGTATCGATGTTGTCGGGCAGCTGGCCTTCAGTCACAGGGGCTTCATCGAAGAAGTCTGCGAACATCCCATCGTGTTTTGGGAGAGTCGGTGACACAATGGAAGGCTCAGAGAATGGTCTATTTGCGCTTCCCGGTGGTGACATAGGTGCGTTTTTGGGTGGTTGAGGACTGGATTCTCGTGATCGAGACGCGACGAACCCACCCAAGCTTCCTAAGCTGAAGCCTAGCCCGACAGGTTTTGGCTTCGGTGGCAGAGGCTTGGATTCAGTCGGTGATTGTGAGTTTGATTGCGGCGGATCGGGCAGAGCCTTGGTGCCTGACCCCGATGAGCGAATCAAGCCGGCGTCCTTCATTGCAGCTTGTTCGTCTGCTTGTGTAGGGAGTTTGATCGGAGACCTGACTCGTGGTGGAGCGGGCGACGAAGAAGCTGAGGACCTGCCCCATAGTGTGGTAGCGCTCTTGACCGATGAGAACGTAGTCTTCTCAGGCGAAGGCTCATCCTTCGCCGGCGAGATCTCCACATTGGGTGTTGAAATCTCCCGAAGTGGTGTCGACCTGGGACTCTCTGCTACTGGCTTGCTAGGCAACGTTGGTAAAGGACGCGAGAATCGAGAATGAGGTGTGGCTGGGGAAGACGTGGGTGAGGCCGGCTTTGGTGATTCAGTTTGCTTGGGCAAAGGTGACTTCTGCGGCGTGTTGTATGACCCCGAGACTCGTCTTTCGAACTCCAGAGACGTTGGCTTCTTGGGTATTCCTGGCGAGGAAGGCTTCGGTGAGCTGATAGACTCCGGTCGTGGCGAAGGCTTGGGCAAGACCTGCGGATCAGAAACCGTTCGATCTAGTTCCGAGGACTCTGACTTCTTGAGAGGCTCTGGGGGTGAGGCTTTGGCGAAGGCTCCGGAAGAGATGCGCGCTGATTTGGCTGGGGTAGCAGGCTTATCAGTCGAAGACTGTCTGGCTGGCGTCCTGGCTACTGGTCGCTCCTCTGGTTTTCCGTTAGTCTTGGAAGGCTCAGAGCTAGGAAGGACATGCTCTGGTTTGGCCGAGGGAGCAACGGTAGCAGTAGGTACCTTCTCTTGAGCCTTTTCTTGAGTCTTCTCCGGTTCGGCAGTGGTGGGTTTCGAGGCGGGTGCCCTTCGCTTCGGTCCGCGGGCACGACCTTTAGTCATGTGTTGCAGCTCTGGAGCAGGTCCAGTCTTCTCTTCCTGCGCAGACCTGGTAGGAGACACGTCTACCTCAGCACTTGATGTAGACTTGTTCATCGCAAGAGGAGGTGGGCCTCGAGCGAGCATACCAGCTAGAGCAGGGTTGAATCGACCCGCGAGCTTGCCAGACATTGCTGGCTCTTTTGTCGTGGAGGCGGGTGCGGGTTGTGCTGGCTTGTCGTTAATGACAGGCCTGTTCGCCGCTAAACTCTTCCTCCTCATCAGAGCTTCCGGAATGGGCTCTGGTTCTTTCGGTGCAGCAGCTTTCGGGTCACTATCTGCTCGGTTTAAGACCTTCTTCTTTGCAATAGCCTCTGGCGTCGGAGGGGATGGTTTGGATGCACTGTCCGATCTCTTCAGCGCTGAGCCCTCTTCTTGAGCCTTGTCAAAGATGGTAGATTTCCTCTTGATGAGGCTCTCCCTGAACTCATCTTTTCGAACTGTAGGCTTTGGGCCACCGGTTATGTTAAGAGCGCCTTTGCCTCGTGTAATGTTCTCCTTGAGCACATCTGGCGCAACATAGTTCTTGGTCTCAGCCTTCCTTAATCTGCCAAACACGTTCTGTAATTCATTGACCTCTCCCTCCTTCTTTGAATTATCAGGAGGTGGCCGGCGCGGCTTCAATCCAGCGCGGAAATCTTTCTTAGGTGGTGTTTTCGGCTTCGAAGCTGGGAGACCACGTCCAGTGTCCTGGTTGAATCGTGACGCTACTGGTTTGGATTCTACTGGTGTCGGTGGTTGTTCAGCTGGTGGTGGTGGTGATGCTGACTTGGTAGAGACAGGAGCAGTTGCTTCGGTAGCAGCCTGCTCGAGGGCGTCTTTTGCAACTTCAGGCTCAGTCGCCCTCGGTGATGTCTCGGCTGCGGGCTTGTGTTCTTCTTTTTTGGTGAACAAGGGCTTTGGTGCCAACGCAGGTGTAGGACTCGGCGACGCTTCTTTGACAGTCTCCATCTTCTTGGGCTCTGCAGACTCTTCTTTCTTGGGAGACTCGGGCCTGCGGAGGCCTACAGGTTTCAATTGTATGTCTTTTATAGGCGACGTGCGACCCGACCCAGTCGGCTCTCCGAACGAGCTACCCTTGCCTAGGTCCACACTGCTACGCTGTTGCTTGATGCGATTGATTTCTGCCATCCACGCGGGTTGCGCTGGTGCCGATTGCTTCGGCTTGGGCGACTCTGGCCTGCTCAGCGCGCTCTCGAGCCAGGTCGACTTTGTAGGGCTCCACCGCTTCGAGGGGCTCGGGGGTGAGAAATCGTCTTGCAGTGCGTCTTTGTCGCTAAAGGTCGACGCAACAGACTTGGCTCTGCTGTGACGGTGGGGCAGGGCAGGCTTGACGAACTCGTCTTTGGTTGCGCTGTCCTTGTCGGCCCCGGTTATGGTCGCATTGCTGTAGCTGGAGGCAGGACGCGAGGAGGAAGGCTCGATGGAGTTGTCTCTAGTCAAGTTAGGTCGCTCAAGGCCGGAGATTGAGCCATAAACGCTCCCGCGGTTGCTCAGGGTTGAGTTTTGCCTGCTCAGAACTGGCGGTGTCTGCGTGCTCCACCTCTTGCTTACGCTATCGCTTCGCTTGAGCATGGCACTTTGCACGAAGCCGCCCATGCCCTTGGTAGGCGACGCTGATCGCTCCCGTTCGGGCGAGATTCTCCCTTGGGTTGGTGACATGGCGAGGGCGCGTGCGGCACGTTCGCTGTCTCCACCATCGATCGACGAGTCTTGTTCGGAAGGCGGGGCGAACTTTTGGGAGTCGAGTGTTGGAAGGTGCGACCGTCCTTTGGCGAGAGACTCTGCATCGCCACCAGAGACGGATGTGTTGGAGGAGAAACGGTTGCTCATCGTGGCGCTGCCTCGCACGGAGCCAGCCCGAGAGCCGGGCGAGCTGGAGCGTATGCCTTCTGTAGGCGGACTACTCATCTCGGGCTCTACAGTAGACTCGCGTGACATGCCTGGCAGTTGCCGCCTGCCCGACACTGAGCCTGTCTCTGAAGCGGCATCATCCTGGGTTTTCCTGAAAGCCGCCGACCCCCTTCCGCCCTCTGCTGATTGCCGGAAGAAGTTTGGATCCTTGGCGCCTAACGATGCGGCAATGGAGCTTCTGGACGGGTTGGCCTCGGGCGAGGACGGTGGTTCGGGTGTGTTGCTGGCAGAAGCTCGTTCGGGCGAGCGTGAGGCGACTGACAGAGGTCGGCGTATGCTGCCCGACTTGGGCCTCTGGTTCCACGATAATGTGCCTGAGCGTCCCAATGCTGCCGCGCTGGTAGCCGGTTTCTTGGGTTCTGTGTCCTCGAGGGTCGCCGTCGTGGGAGAGCTCGTGAGGCGCTGCAGCGATTCGTCGCGTCCCGTGTCTTGAGCGGGAGGGCTCATGGTAGGTGTGGGCGTGCTAGCAGCCTTTTCCTGTACCATTCGGGGAGTGGCAGTGGCAGAGCGCGGCGATTGGGGAGTATATGGCTTGTCGGGGGAGATTGAACGGGCTCGCTCTGTTTGGGAAAACATCAGTCGTGAACGAGTCTAACGGATCCAAAAACAAACCTGCTCTCCGCGCTAGTCGCTCGCTGCGTCCTTGTATCAGCTCCTCCTCGAGCTTCTTGACGCGCTCGGCATCCTCGCGGTCTCGTTGGTCGCCTAACCGTTGAATCCGCTGCACGAACTCGGAAGGATCGATTTCCTTACTGTCCTCCGACGACATGGTGGTGTGGGCGATGAGAAAGCTAGGCAATCACAGGCCAATGTGCGCTACGGGAGTTATGCGCAAGGGTTGAAGATGCTCGGCAGTGAAATGAATCCCAGACGGATCTTGAGCTAGACGGTCGTTAATTTGCTTCGACTCGGTTATGTCATTCTTGGCTGCAAGTGCTCGCATGTGTTTCAGACGGGATGTAGACGCAAGGCTGGCGGGCAGACGGCATCAAACGAGCGAATGGCGAAGAGAGTGGCAGAGAGAAAGTAGGATGCAGGTCGTGAAGATGGCCTCGATGGCTGTTTGTTTATGCTATCAGCGTTCCAGCTGCGGCCAGTTGACGCCAGCTCCACAATTGGGCGGTTGGAACTTGTCATTCGACTACCGTTGCACTACCCGCATCGAGCCTTTGGGCTGCCTTGCCCCTTGCAACCCCGATGCATGCCGACACGCTTCAATACAGGAAGAGTCGAGCCTTTGCATCCTGTACCACCCACTCAAGACCTTCCTGCAGGTTCATTCCCGTCATAGCACTGCAGGTCATAACGTGCCATTTGTGTGTCTTGATGGCGTCGAGTCGCAGTCCCTGTACGCCACCGTTAGCATTGGCCCGCCAACCAAGCTCAACATGTTCGTAAGCCGTCTTCAACCCACCTCACAAATCTCGTCTTCCGTCATGGATCCGGGAACGTCGCTCTTGTTTTTGAAAACTAGCAGGCTTGCTCCGGAAAGGCGCTGCTCTTGTTAGTCGGTCATCAGGAGGGATCATGCTTGTGCGAACCTCTTCCAGCAGCAACCCCGCCAACTCGTTCCGACAATCGTCTATTCGCTCGCGGTCGGTTGCATCAACAACCCAGATGAGCGTGTCTGTCTTCTCGAAATAGTTCTTCCAGTACGTGCGCAACGTCTTCTGGCCGCCGACATCCCCTGCTTTGTCAGTACAGCATTCTCCGGAGACATGCAGTTGCATTACATATATTCAGTTTGTATCTTTCCCGTTAGTTTCGTTCCGCAGGCTGGGCCATTGTACATACCCATCGTACTCAATCGTCTTGATGATAAAACCGAGTGTAGGACTGACGCTGTTTACATCTTCGTTCATGATCTTCTTCACTATAGTCGTCTTTCCTGCATTGTCAAGACCACTGACGCGGTGAGCTTTTGGTTTGAAAAACAATCTTGAGATACGCACAGCATAAGAATGCGCATCTCCTTGTCCTTGAGACGCGCTTTTCGCAATATCGACAGCATTTTGTGCTTTTCACTTTCCAAGTTTGGTCTTGTTCGTTAGGCAGTCATTGGGATGAGTGGAGCTCACCAGTCAAGCGGCTAAACTGTTTACGGATGCTTGCACACGACGGCATGTCATGCTACAGCACCAACGTCGTAACCACGTCGCTCTTTAGAAAGCATGGCCACAAATTTATCGAATTCGGTAAGTTACATGGTATGGAGTGGAAGGGGGCGTGAACAGAGCATTCCATCAAAGAATCGATTCCCTTTTCTTCATCATCGGCGGCGCGTGTTTGCTGTCTCAAGGATACTGAGTTTGTCTCGATTTTCCAACAGTAATCGTACCTATACTGCTTGCAAAAACTGCCTTCCTTCCTTGTTGTGCACTATTACCAGCCACGTGGGATGTGTCACAGCAAGACATAACTCCAGAATGGGAAGGAGGTGAGAGGGAATCGGCTTGCTCTCACCCAACACACTAGGCAGCTTCGGCGATGAAGCTATAGAACACTGAACCAAGGGCTTCAGACATCAAGGTTCCTTGACTCCTCTTTTCTCTAGTACTTTCTTCTGTTCCTTTGAGTATCCTCTCGAGCCCTTGCTTGTCTCTTCTCTGTTGGACGTGTCGAACCCGTACTATGAGCCGAACGGCACGCAACTGGTGTCCGCGCAGCACCCTGCCGCCGCTACCGCTATTGATCGAAGTGGACGACTCCTCGGCCAATGAGTCCCACATCAACACGGAGCTGAAGAACGAACCCATGACCTGGCAGCAAGAGAAGGACTTCAAGGGTTCTCCTGTAAGTGAAGGCGCAACTAGCTTCCCATTTCGACTTCAGACCGCTCCGAAAATCCTGCATATGAAAATCGTCTTTCTCTCAACCTCAACCTTCTCACCTCACTTGCAGCTAACACCGGACAGGGCCTCAATAAACCTCAGTCTGGACGTCCTCACTGGCAGTCGTTGCCTTTCGAAGAACTTCCCACAGTACATATCGGTGCCGACAATAGCTGGGTAGCTCAACAAGCAGAACTCTCCCTTCCGACTCACCTACCTGAGTTGCACATTAACAACGCGATCAAGAAACAGAAGCCACCATACAAGCGGCGCTCCCGCAACAAGAAGAAGAAAACTGGAGACGGCGAAATGATGGGACCACCTGACAGTACGGCAAGGGTCTACGTCCCCCCTCATCTGCGCAATCGTAGCTTTGTCGACGCTGGAAAGGCAGACTCTGCTCACAGTAGCGGTGTTGCTGTCAGCGCATCACCTACTGCATCCAACCAGTCCAAGGACACCATCATCAGCAAGACTGATTCTGTCCCGTAAGTCTACTCAAGAGCGCCTTGCCGTCGTGTCCTGTATTTATTAACACATCTGTAGTAACGGTGTAGCTGATCAGCACCAGTCCCCATCCTTATCAGCAAAGACCTCGCACGATCCCAGACAAGACGAGAAGCGCGAATCCGCGATGCCTGAGCCTGTCGTTTACATTGGTTGGGACGAGCCTAAGGAAAACCTTCCAATTGCGAAGAAGAACCCCGGAAACCCACGATGGGCTCGAGGCCCACAGCCATACAAGAAGACAGCTTGGCCCAAAGCGAAAGATATGAAGTACACACCTTCTAGCAGCAACAGTGACGACGGCGTTGACTTCAAGTCTAATAGCGACGGAGACCCACACTACGACATCAAGAAGCTGGTAGACTGGAACGGCGATTGGCTGCCTCCTGAGATGTGGTCTGCCCGCAAGGGCTACACGGATCGCCATTTTAGTGCGCACATAGAGCAATGGTGTAACACACATCCTCTAGATTGGAACAACGGAGTCACTCCCTACTTGCCACCCGATACATTTATCCAGGGTAAGGAGTTGGCACCTCGTTACTGGCTCGAGGTGAAGGTGGGCGGTGAAAGCCTCAGAGAGTTCTGGAAAGGTCTCGTAAATCCAGAGAAAGAGCCGAAACCTCTAGATGCGAACGACCTCACTGACTATATGCCCTGGTGGGAGCTCTATGAGGACGCGGTTTACACAGAGACCATGGATGATGACGAGAGCCACAACCAGAAAATGGTCACCCATCCTACTAGCTACCTCCGCGCCCTAGACGTTCCGGATGCCAGAGTTAACTTCAATGATCCTGAATACCCGTCGGCATCTTGGATGCTGGCTTCTGCACAAGAAAAGGTTGAAGAGAAGAACAAGCGCGCAGCGGAAAAATATCGCAATTTGATGGCGAAGCGGAGTCGTCCCGTTCCAGAGTCGAAGTACCCTACTCCGCAAATAGCAGACCGCCGGCTGCATCCCGAAGCAAACATGTACATCCGACCTGTGAAGCCGGCCGATGTTGAGGGCATTTCGGTAAGTTGAATCACGCCCCCAAAACACGTTCGTGAACCTTCAAGGTTAGAGTGACAACGAGTTTGAACTAACACTGCCTAAGGAGATCTACAATTACTACATCAACAACACTGTTTTCGCGACTGAGTTTGACGAACGTACCATAGTTCAGATGGCTCAACGAATCTCTGATATTGTGAACGCTGGTCTTCCATACTTGGTAGCAGTGTCCAAGAGCAACCGATCCAGGGCTAATCCAGGATGTGTTAGCGAGAAGATAGCCGGATTTGTCAATCTGGACGACTATTACGGTCAGTCGAGCTCATACCGTTATACGTTTGAGATGGAGTTGTTCGTCCACCCAGGGTTCGTTTCTAAGGGGATCGGCAAATGCCTCGTGGATAGACTCCTCGAGATGGTTGATACCAGCTACCGCGCCCGTGGTGGATATGAGTACGTCAACGATGATACATACCTTAAGACTGGACCTTCGAGGGTCGTTAAGACTATACTACTCAACGTCCAACACGAGAATGGCGAGGACTTGGAAGCTGATTGGCGAGGCAAATTCTTGAACGCCTGCAAGTTCTTCCGCGTCGGTCGATTCCCGAAAGTAGGCTACAAGAACGACAAGGTCCTGGACACTTCGATCTTTGCGCACCAGACTAAGGAGGATATTGATCCAAGCGCTCGTCCCACTGTCGCCGGCTGAACATGATTGTACATACAGTCGACGCCAAGTAAGTCACGTATAACAATCCAGAAATATCCACTAACGTGACAGGTGCCAGTCGCCAGCTTGATGATCTGCCATAGCATCAACCGCCAAACCCCCCAAACCACCACATCGATGCAGCACGGTCGAGTGCGTCTACTCTCTAACAAACCAAAAGTGTTTCCCGAACTGTCTTTCTTGCTTTGCGGTACTACGAACTTACGGTGGGAAACGTCTCTTCATAATGAACCAGGATCTTCATATTTCTTCAAGTTCTTCTACTGGGTATAGTGTAATGGTAACGGTGGCATCTGGCGGAGTCCTCTTCAATACGAATACTTGCTTCCACAAATGCTCCAATCCTTCGCGTAGTGCGACGTCAATGGTGATGTCGTCAACCCCCTTGTCGCATACCCCACCAAAAGGAAGGGGAGCGCGCCAAATCATGCCCACCCATGACGTGTGACGTCACAACCCTCCCCAAAGCTTGGAAACGCGCCGCGTAACCTCACGCAACTAACATAAAGGCCGTTCTCTCCAGACCCCTAAACGACTAACTCTAGAAATTCGTTAGCTCCTACCACGTTCCAATCACCAAAGTAGATAAACAACAAACATACATCTCCAAGTATTGTACGCGCGGACCAAAAGTTATCCAACATGTCAGACAAGAAGCAAGAAGAGCAGCCTCAGCAACAGCACATCCAGACTGAACCCCAGGATGACGAACAAGAAGAGAAGAAGGGCTCTGGAGGTCTCTTGAGTACAATTGGAGATCCCATCGGTATGTAGTCTCGTCATCGTTATCAGCCTCCTGCCTAGCTCTCTCTACAAACAGCTCTCTTCTCTCATGCCTGTCCTAATATGCGTCAAGGAAACGTCTTAGGCACAGCCCTCCGTCCCATTGGCGCACCGCTAGAAAAAGGCGTAACAGGCCCACTCGGCAACGCCCTCGGCGGCACCACACGACCCGCTCTCGGTCCCTTGCTAGGCCACGAAGAAGAAAGATCTGAATTGCTAGGCGGCAAGAACAAGGATAGCTATGAGAGTACACCGGAAAAGATTGCAGGAAAGGAGCAGACAGGGCAGAACCCTCTGGGCTTGGATCAAACAGGACGGTGGGGATTTGAGGACGAGAAGAAATAGACGGAGAGAAGAGCAAGTGTAGGATATGTTTTGTCAAAGTTCTCAGTTTTGTGTTATTAAGGAAAGAAACGGCGGTACGGGTATATCCTTTGAAGAACTCCCAAACTCCAATGATCTAGTGACCCGAGATGGTCAAAACATCTCACTCATACCACTCTCGCCCAACACTCCTTCTTCGTAAAGACTTTGGTCCCTGCCTTCCGTTTCCTCACCATCATTCGTATACTCCTGCCTCCTCTTCCCTCTAAACGTATCATCCAACCCCTGCACTGTCCCCACACTATCTCCATACCCCAGTCCATCCTCTTCTACTTGTTCCCCCTCCATGTCCTCGTCCGCCTCAGCCTCGATTCTACTCACACTCAGCTCAGGTATCGGTGTCCGCCCTGTAAGAATATCGAATAGACTATCATCTGAATCCCCTTGCTCATCCTCATCATCACGCTCAAAGCGCAGAATCTTGTCTTTGCCCTCCGGCCACACCAGTACGTGTGCTTGTTGATGGGCAAAGATGAACGCTGGTTTCTTGTCTGGTGGGGTGAAAAGCCAGGATATTGTCCAGCGGGGTGGTAATGAACCAGCTGGTTTGTTGATTTGTGGGGATAGGGTTATTATGGCGGGTAGGTGTGGGAAATGCGAAGATGCGAGAGCCGTTGAAGAAGACGAGGTGGAAGAAGGGGGTATGTGGGATGATGCGGCTGTATACAGGTATACGGTAGGTTCGTCTTGAGTAGTTTGTATGATTAGACGATGCGGATCGGTAGGGTGCCAGAGCAGGTTCTTAATAGGACTGTATTGGATTAATATACAGCGCGGTCGGAGACTTGTTAGATCCCATATCCACGCGGTACACGGCGTGCTGTCGTCGCGTGTTGCACACAACGTGCCGTCTGCGTTGAAAGTCAACATGCCGATGCCTTGCTTCATGAGCCCTGTTTCATTCTTATCCAAGGCAGCTTTCGGAGGGGTCACAGGCTGCTGAGTGGTCGTATAGCTGCGGTTGCCTTGGCCGTCGACATGTTCGCTGTATACCGGCGCACTAGGTACATCGATGACGGGTGTGTGGTCGAGGAAGACGATGGGTGCGAAGGTACGTGTAGAGAGGATGCGAACGCGACGGTCCCACCCACCAACTGCCAGACGTTGGTTCCCGGGTAGCCATTCGAGTGTCTTGATACCCAAGCCCTCAACATGCCACTCGCTAACGTCGTCCGAGGGTTCGCGGGTTATGGTGCGATACAAATGTCCGTCGGCAGTGTAGATGTGCAGTTTATAACCAGCAGAGGCCGTGTCCCAGACGGCCAACCAGCGGCCGTCACGACTCCATCTGAGGCCTGCTGCGTCTGAAGTTGTCAACTCTACACGATTGAGGAGCTTGTATGTACCCGGCGCCAAAAGAAGTAGAATATCAGCGCCTGCTACGCGACATAGTAGAGCCAAAACACCACCTCTTCTCCTTCCCGCGCCTGCCTCTGTATCCTCAGAAGGGCGATATCCCCACCCCTTGCCGTCTTTGCCCAGAAACTTGGGGTCACGTATCTCCACGGCTCTCCCAGTTTTCAGACACCATATCTTGACGGATGCGGTGAAGTCACTCCAGACAAGTACTTCATCCTCATTGGCGCCAAACTCGGCGTGTACGTTCTTGCCCATGCCGCCTGAGCCATTGCTAATGATGGCGTTCCACCTCTCGTCTCGAAGATCGTATACGCGTGTTGTGTCATGATCGGATAGCAGGACACGGTTCGAGCAGGGGCGTGGTGTACGCGACGATCGGCGGGGAGGTGTTGAATTGGGTGAACGGCTCGAGATCGAGGTCGCTAATGGCGGTGTAGTAGGAGGCGACCAGGCGATCTTTGAGCTTCTCAGATCCTGACTAGAAGGTATCGCTATGCTCTGGACAATTTCCAGCGTGGTGAGACATCGTATCTGCAAGCGAGCGCCGTTGAGGCAAGCAACGTGTGTTGCCGTCGGCGACGGGACAGAGGCATTGGTTGCTGGCACTGGTCAGTAGCGATCGCATACTATGGCTTCGTATCATGGCTTGCATTTGAATTTTGTCGTCACGAATATGTCTTCCATCTTGTCGGTAGGCTTGTTGGATGCGACGAGAATGTTTAGATTCGGTAAACAAAGGGCAGGCGCGGAGGCTGGCCAATAGGAGTTCAAAGTGGCCGCAATTAGCGTGCTTGTCGTGTGTGAAGCGCGAGCATGCCCACCAAGGAGCGATGTAAACTCTCATGTCTACCCAGGTAAATTTACCAGAGCTATGTGAATTTTGTTCCAAAATACATAGAAAATATATCCCTATACAAATCCCAACCGTAACAACAGCGAGGGTATCGGCGTGCACTTCCAAATCTACCAACGAAACGCTCAAAAATACGCCATCATTCGTCCATGGGTATATCTTAGATACGGATCCAATCTGAGAGCCCAATGCTGCTATAGAGAAGTGAAGAAGGAAATCATCCAAACGCTTGCTTGCTAGATCGCTCAATTCAAATCATCCACCTCGTCGTCGTCACCACTCAAGTGCTGTACACTGGAGCCTTGATCAAGATGCTCTTTCCACGAATCTGTACCGCGACACCGACGGCCATGCGCACGCGTGGTGGTGGAGACTCATCTTTTGGTCCCCCAGAGCTGCCCGGTGGATGTTGCGTAAGACTTTGCTGGCTGCCACCTTGACCGAGAGACGATTCTCGCTTGCCCAGGGTAGCAGGAGAAGCCGTCGCCTTCTTTGATGCACCAAATCCGAACATACCGCGCTTCTTATCTTCTTTTTGCGGCTGGCCTCCTTGTAGCTGTGCTTGCTCTTGTTCGGCAATGGACATGTTGTCGTCAGGTCTAGATGCCATGCTTCTGACCGAAGCTCTATCCGCGTCATCCAACTCCATAATGGGTGCTGTTAATGCGGGGATGCCGGATTCCAGCTTCATAAAGTCGGCGACGATGCCGTGACCCGGAGGGAAGTACTCAATATGTACTTCGCGGCTCTCAAGCGGTAGATGCTGAGCAATGCTGATGGCCAGTTCGATGATCATAGGCACGCCTCCGTTGAGGTCTGCCGGCGCAGGGTCGTTCAAGTGCATCTGGAGAGACGCGATGAGTTTCTCATTGAGTGTTTCAGTCAGCGTCTCGCGATTGGAAGTAGCTTGTGGTGCTCTCAACACATCTGCCAGACCTTCCAGTGTCGCCAGCCGCCAGTTGATGATTTTCGCGGCAAGTGTGTCTTCGTCTTCGGTGCTGTGGCAAGGCGGCGAGAACTTGCGGATATTCGAAACGATCGATTGCAGTTGTGTCGAAAAGCCCGGCTCTAGGTCCGGATGGAAGTACTTGTCAAATATGTTTTCTACCAACCAGTGCGAGATGAAGGCACGGCCAACAGCCGTCATCTCCTGCTTGCCTGTCTCGACGGCAGTTTTGTTGACCACGACATGCAACCACTGCGGTATGGTTTTCCAATCCTTGCGGATGGAGAAGGATAGCTGTGCGATCAATCCATCCAATCGATTGAAGCGCGTTGCGTATTCGCTGTCGTCCCAAGATGTGCGGGAGAGCGACAAGCGCTGATTTGCGAGGGTGTTTTGCAGCTGATGAACCTGTGACTGTTGCTCGAAGAAGTATCGCTTGACCTTTTGGTACTTTTCGCCTGTACAAAGTTAGGTGAGTCGGTTCATTGGATGGGAATCCACTTACGCAGAACATCGTGCTCCTTTTGCAGCTTCTCGACATCGTCCTCTGTCATATCGGCGACGGAGGTTCTTGGCGGGGGCGTTGCCCGTCCCATTTCTGAAACCTGTTGGCTCTGCTTCTCGCCGCGATATGGCTGCCCCTGTGAAGCTGTTGGTACGACGTTAGCGTCGAATGTTGCGAGGCCCGGCGAGACAGGCGGCTGACCGAGTGGCTGACCTTGAGCGGGAGGCTGTGAAAGTAGGGATGACTCTCGGGACGGTTGCCCTGGCTGCGGTTGGCTGCCGTCGACCACTTTTCTTAGCGTGTTCCTCGCATTGCTCTGAGCACTGGGTGCCATGTTGTCCTGCGACTGGTGTGGGGGTGTTATGTTTGTCGGTGGGAGATCGGACGGTTGCGTGTGCTGGGCGTCGTATGTCTGGTAGGACGGCGGCTGGAGGGGAGACGGCGGGGCCAGCTGGTGGGACGGAGGGGGCTGGCGTTGTTGCGACTCGATCTTCTGGGCCTCTTGCGCAATCTGGGGATGCTGCGAGGCTGGTCGCACAGATTGAGGCTGTTGCTGTGGGTCTTGGTGCGGCTGAAGCTGCTGCGCAAACTGCTGTTGCTGTGGGTAAAGTGTGTTTTGGTGGGCACTTTCTAGCGACTGCTGGTACAGGTGGTAAGTTTGCGGGATGTCCTGTGGTACCTGCCCACCTTGGCCATGCGGCTGAGCGTTCTGGAGGAGGGGGCTTGGCACGTTTTGCGGGTTGAAGGCCTGGTAGTCGGTCGCGGGCTGTGGGGGTGGGGGTGGAGCGGCAGGCTGGTAGGTTTGGTATTGGTGTTGCTGGTGGTGGTGGTGTTGTGGGTGTTGTGGGTGCTGTTGATGTTGTTGTTGCTGTTGTTGCTGCTCAGAGCTGTATTGATCTACCCCGCCTTGGGTCGAATAGCTGCCCTCGGTGCTTACCCTGCCAAGTGGGGGCCGATTGTACTGTTCCTGGTGCGGCGGCGGCACAAATTGTTGTTGAGGCTGCTGCAGCTTCTGCTGGTATTGGATGTCCTTGGGCGGCACCTGGGGCGTCTCGTTGTCGTCTTTCTGGAGGAAAGGGTCGAGGTTGTCCTCGTCCTGCTCGTTGGAGGCGGGCAGGTGGGACGTCGAGCCTTGGTGGTGCTGATGCCACTGCTGCACACGACTGTCTTCCTGCGCTTGGTACTCCTGCACACGGGGGTCGCTCTTCCGGACGGATTGGCGTCTACCCAGGCCGTTCTTCTGTGCTTTGGCCTCCTGGTCCTTGTGGCCCTTGACTCCGGCTGCAATGCGACTGCGCAGCGACTGCTTCTTGGGCTCGGGCACGTATGCCGCGGGCGAGGGCTGGGCTTGATAGGCGCCGCGGTGAGGCGACTCGAGAGCAGATGCGGGCGGAGGCCCAGCTTGTTGCTGGTAGTTCTGCACCGGCGGCGGCGGCGATGACGGCGACGACGACTGGCCCAGGGAGAGATGGGCGCTCAGCCTGTGGCTCGTGGTGCGCTGGGGAAACTGCTGCTCCCTATATTGAGGCTGCGGTGGTTGCACAGGCGGCTGCTGAATCTGCACAGGTGCTGGCTGGCTGCCGTCTGGATTTTGGTATCGCTGCTGGCCTGCGACCTGTTCGTTCACTGACAGCGCTTGACCGTCAGCCGGGGCGACGATTGGCCGGCCAAAAGGCTCCTTACCAGATGGCACAGGCGAATGCTGCCCTGACGAGGAATTGTCGACAGATTGGTGCGACCGGTTCGACTTGGTCCATGGAAAGTTAGGCATCGCAGTGTTGGCAGCTTCAAAGCTCCGCCAGCAAGCAGGTTGTCGATGGCGGGGCGGAGACAGACGCGCTCAGCTAATAATAAAACAAGACTGAGCAGCCGTCAACTACGCCGGGTAAGACTGCATTGCGCGCGGTTGGACAGCCTCAACTCAAGTACAATGCATCGAGCTCCATAGATGCACGCCGTAGGCTGATCAGCCCAAGCCCTGCCGCACGTGCAGGCCGGCGGAGCAAATGGACTGACATGGACAAGGCAACACCAGTCCCGCTCCAGCTAACACCGGAACAACTTGCTGATGTCGCGACATCTGGTGCCGTGGCAGTGCTGCCTCGACCACTGCTACTGCCCGTCAGACCACCCAAAGGCCGTCAATGTGCTTCTAGCTATTCGACGTTTCATCCGTCCCGTCTTGTGGCTGCCACTCCCGCGCCTCAGTAACATGTCCAGACAACAAACACGTCTGAATCTAGATACGTATGCTGTGCCCAAATCCTGGCGGATGGTAACCTGCAATAACAGCACCAAGTGGGGACTACAGGTCTTAGTGTAGGCGGCGTTGCGAGCCTTCTTTCATTAACCTGTCTGGAGCTGCAGGCGCCCCTGCGTACCAGCTAGGGTGTGCATACATCGCCTTCCCAAGATCATACCAAAATACTGATATGCTTCTCAACACCTCTCCTCGTACATTTCTCGCGATGCAAAGTTTGACCCTCTGATGGTCACATTGCCACATGTCTGAGGAAACGAATGCCTCAGGTAACAAATTATATCAAAACCCTCAGTGACTACCAGAGCGAGCAAACTTGAATACGGGCCATAACTGCATGCTGCTTCCTCAGCTCTGGCAAACAACATGCGGCTATTTTTGGCGTCTTACATGCCCTAACCTCGTTGGACTAGCTCGATATCGCTTCGGTTGTGATGCCTGTGTGAGGTTCCCTAAACGTCCGCTATTACACCACTTCTGTACAAACGTCGAAAAGCTGACTGTCAGCCACTTCTGCAAGCAATTTACTAAAACTCAAATTTTGGCATTTACGGAATTCACCGGCACTGTTCGGTCATATTTGGACTGTGACCGGACAGCAGGTCGGTCGAAGCGGGTATGCGCGCCTCCTCGGAGGTGCATAGATAGCTCCTATCTGCACGAGTACGGCACTGCAAGGAACGACTTTAGTTTGGGAAATTGTCCCGCGCCTCCTTTCCTTCAATGGCGCATGCACAGAGGTGGCATTAATCGACGACCCACCACAGGGTATCTACTACTGGCCTGCTCAGTCTGTAGGCACGAACAAGTTGACAGCACGGGTCTGACGAGTCACCTCGACCAACCAGTACTCTACCAACTACAAGCAACAGCAATGCTGCCCAGCTATAAACTTCGAACTTTGGATGCCAGACGAACATTGCAGGTGCTTTACTATGGTAAGTGCACTGACAGAGTTCCGAACTACGGCAGGATGTAGACAAACTATGCTCCAGAGGTACCGCTCCTGCACAAGCCACTCTACTACATTGCAGAACCCGTTCAGGCATCGACTCCCTCTATGAGCGTCTCCCAGGGAATACAGTGCACCGCAAAGTCCAAATCCTATTTGTATCTTTTGGCGCGAAAGCCATCTCATCCAGCTTGCTAACACCATCGATCGTTTCCTTGAAGAGGGACCACAATTTGAGAGAAGTTCTCCGGAATCAGTCTGATCTGTATACTCCATTAAAGTCGTCCACAGACCTTCTCTAGCCTATCGATACTCGCTACCCGCCAGAGAATCAACTCAGAAGCCGGCACTATTTTAAACCCAAAGTAAACAGTCACTAGCGAAGGTCTTGCGCAGGTCACTACCAACAGCATATTGCTGGTCGTTTCAAGATGGATGATATGGTCACTCACTTCTCACACGCCAGTACTGCCTTATGGAGGGATGAGAGGCTACTTCTGGACTGTCGCACGCTCAGAGTTGGTTTGATACCATCTTTAGAGACTGAAACTATATTCCGACCATTTCATATAGCGGTACATAACTCCTTCCCTCGGTCGAGCTACAGCAGATATGCAGTGCTGCGAAGCTAGGGTGGAGTCTCTACAGAGTGATTCGTACACAAGGTTCTCGTCAGGTTTGGTGTCACGCGTACGCGTGACTGGCCCTGAACATTACATGCTTCCACACATTGACCGGCATCTACATCTCCGTATGGGTGAGTTAACTCCTCGAGGGTAAAAGTTCGTGATAACTTTTGGCCCTTGGAGGAAGCGAGTGTTGCGAAGTGGAATCATTGCACGCCCACCTTGATCATTGAAAGTAGGGAAGTCATTGAAAATCAAGAGTGAGACGATGAATGGGCGGAAGGCGAGAGATGTTGATAATGGCTTGAATGGCAGCATAGAAAAGGGAAGAATCACATCTCGCAATACTCAAACTAAATCTCAGTTCCCCTTTCACTTCACTTTCGAGCCTAAACGCTCATTAGTCAGTACGCGTTTGTCAGTCTGGCACTTTTCCATCGTTCATTTGTTTACCCAATCTATACCGCTTTGTGACTCAACACTACGAGTACATGTCGAATTCGGTTTGCAAGGCCATTTCTTGGACAGAAGGCTCTGAGAATCCACAAGTCATGGCATCAACTGCCCACGCAATACCCGCATCAGAGCCGCCAAAAGGGTTGCTACCAACAACCGTACGCCAGCCACTATCCTCACTACTATACCCAAAGATTGCAACAACATCATCATCACATGAGGTCTCGCTTCAGTCGCCAACAGTCCCCCACCCAGGCAAGCGGCTACCATCCCCACCTAAATCCCCATCAATCACGCATCCAGAATGGCCGCTATCAACTACTGCACCAAGATGTACACCAGTCTTTGTCTTGTTCCCCACACCATTATCAACGACATCACCGTTTCCAACAAATCTGCCACTTCGTCCCCAACCTGCGCAAACCGGAAGTTTCATATCTCGCCTCTTCATGCGCGCACCTGCTCACCCATACGATGTGGAACTTGGTACGCTTCCGCAGCGCCGTATACGGGAGGCTCGCGTCATGACTATGGGAGACGAGCAGAGGAGGAGGGATGCAAGGGTGATTAGGACCAAGATTGCAGGAGCGATGTTGGTAATTATCGGGTTTTGGGTATTGGTGGGCTTGGAGGTCTGGAGGAGACAAAGAGGCGAAGGTTACGATGGGATTGAAGGTAGGGAGAGACGGTAGTAGACATGTCGAGATAACGAACCGAGGGCACGAAATTGTATTTTCTCTTGTACGTTACAAAAAAAGTCGAGGAACACAGCCTCTCTCCATGTATAATCAACCACCAGAGCTGATGTTCTATATACATGGAACGTATGAGCTTTTTGTATAACTCAGATTGGCGCTCAAGCCCGCTTTCACTTTCATTCTCACTTTCACTTTCGACATAATTATTCGCGTAAGTTTTGACCTACCAAATTCAACATAATTATCTTCTCTGCTCTCCACAGCGCCGTTACAAATTTTGAGGCTTTATCATCCGGCAGTGTCTCTTCGCCGGCCCCAGAGACGATATCGACTGAACCATATGATATAGACCATATCACTCTTCAGATGGCAGATACAAAGCGAGAAGATGTTGTGTCCGACAAGAACCAATCCATTGCGGATTTTTCTGAGATACCTGACCACAATCCAACACCATACCAACACCTCGATCTCTCAACCACCCGCTACGTTCCCAACAACAATACTGTTATCACCGCAACGAAATTAGACACCCCAACATTGGACGCACCCAAAGACAAGATAAGCATCCGGTATCAAGTCCCATCAGAGCGACACATTAATCACGCCAACATCACCAACGTCAACACCAACACCAGCGACGTTGAGCTGGGCCCACTGCCAAACTCAACCGTTACAACACGGTGTTACTACTCGCCGTCCTCCTCTTCAACAGCAAATACTCTTCAACGCCAACGCACTCGGAGGATCCTCCATCATGTCATGGTGGCTTTGGCCGGAATGGTGGTGATTGTTGTTGTGGCTTGCGCCATAATTTATGTGGTCGCTTCACTGAAGTTTTCGAGGGCATCGTGAGGTGACAGTGAGCGGGGGTGGATGACATGAGAGAGGATGAGATGGAAGACTGAGCAATTAGCGATCAGGAAAGAGAACTAGACAAGGTCTAGTTTCGACGGCTTGAGCAAATACAAAGACTTGAATAATTATCGCCAAAGAATTGACATTCGGGTTGCTAGATGGTATCATTTGCTGCGCATGCATGAGTTGAGTGCGTCGACTATTGTTGTACCTCTTCCACATATCCCAAGGCCTCTCCGACCTTGACCTTCATCCCCTGTTCAATATTCCACTTGAACCCGCCTTTCCTCTCCGTGCCAGTGAAGCCCTCGTCAAGACTGGGTCTTAAGCCCTTTGGCGCCTCGAAGACCAGTACGATGGTGCTTCCCAGCTGGAAACCACCCATCTCTTCACCGCGCTTGAGAGAGTGACCACCCAATACGCGACTAGCTGAGGTGTAAGAGGCCTCGGCGAATCCCGAGTAAGGTTCACCTCGCGCAGCAGCTTCTTCGGCGGCACGGTCGGCGGCAGTATCGGTGGTGAGGCTGTTGGTGCGGAGTTCGCGATCGAAGTTGATCTTGATGGAGCCGACGTTGGTTGCGCCGACAGGTGTATAGGAGAAGAAACCCCATCGCCAACGACCGAGTAGCACGACGCGCTCGTTCAATGTGAACAGGCCGGGCATGGTGCGTTGCAGGTATGGCGATACGCTGTACAGTTCACCAGCGAAGTGGCGACGCGATTCGACGACCCACGATACGGGAGAATGGAAACGGTGGTAGTCTCCTGGTGCGAGGTATACGACGCAGTAGTAGAGTGCTGTGGGTGTCTTCTGAGACGCGGGAGCCCACCAGGGGCGCTCAGCTTCACTCAGGGCCATCTCTGCGCGAACCTCAGCTTCTGAAGAGGCGGCTGGTGCGGTAGATTGATCGGTTGGCATTTCGGCTGGTTTTCCGCCTTTTGGCCATGGCCCCGAGAACAGGTTGGGGAGAGTGTAGGAGATGCCGTTCACGTTGGCAAATTCCTCGTCGGCACGGACCGTGTCTTCTTCGTCCTTGGCTGTCTTTTCGTGCTCGCTGGCAATGACCTGCGAGCCTGCGACGTTCTGGGCGGGCGTACTTGGCTTGGTGGAGCCTAGGAGGGCGTCCAGACTGTATGTCACGCCCTTGACTTGCTCGACTTCGCCGTGCTCGATGGTGCCGAATTGGATGACCTTGCCGTCTGCGGGGGACAGGACGGCGTTGGGGTTGGGATCTAGAGGGCGGACGCCGGGTTTGAGGGTGCGGTAGAAGAAGGCGGCGAGATTGGGGTAGACATGGAGATCAGGCTCTGAGACCTCGGAGAGACTGGCTGGTCAGCACGCAACTTCTCCCAATGGCAACATTTCGAACGTTATCTTGGAAAACATCGAGTACTCACTTGACGCCGAAGATCCACGAGTAGAGCTTGAAGCCGGGGACGCGGAGGTAGTAGGGAATGTCGATCTCGTTGAAGCGCCCCCAGACGCGCGAGAGAGCCTTGAGCGGCAGCGTGGACATGACCTGGACTGTCCATGGCCCGCTCGGCCGTATCCTCTCGCGCTTCTTGGGCCGGCCCTGGCTGTCTGGCGCGCCCTCGTCGCCATTCTGCCTCTCGACCTCTGTGTGCTTTTCCCTGCGCTGTATGCGGTACAGCTGGAATGCGCCGAGGAAGCCAATGCCCAGGGCTATCGGGATGGGCTCCCACTTGATCTTGGTCTTGTTGAGCGCCGCGTTGAGCCGGGACCGGAACGACTCTTTGCGGTGGAAGTTCTGCTTGTCACATGTTGCGCGGGTCGACGAGAAGGTGCGTGAGGGGACCGAGAGGCGCGCATTGGGGCATGTGTGGGTAGCGAAGCGCGGGCGCAGAGGAGCCCGCATGAGCTGGCGTGAACAGGGAGACGCCATGGCTGTGGCTTAATGCATCGCCAACGAGCAATTCCCCAGCAAAGATGGCAGGCGAAGGCGTCGCGTGGTGGAGGGAAAATCGACCTGCTCGGTTGACCAATGACGTATCCACCTGCGACGCCTCTCTAGCGCGCAACGGCCATGGCTCCGCACGTCGCCATCGTCCACCGTCGACTGCTGCATCGCGTGCGCCCAAAGTTGCAACATCTGGCACATCGGGACGGCGGCCCAAGTTGACGTTTGAACTGCTCTGGCAACAAAGAAGACCACCGTAGATGGCAGGCGTGACCGTGGCTCCCAAGGTTGTTGACACCGAGCTCTAGAACGGACACGTCGTCACTTCTCTACTCCCATCTATCTGCACACTTCGCCTCTCCCCATAGTCTGCCGCTACCCACACAGCGACCATGGCGGAAGAAGCGCAGACCATCAACCTCAAGATCCTCTCCCCCTCGACTGAGGTGGAGGGCGGCGTGAATCTCGCAGACGTACCCGCTTCAACCACCGTCAAGGAGCTTCGCAGCCGCATACAGGATGCGGCGCCCTCCAAGCCTGCACCTGAACGCATGCGCCTGATCTACCGGGGGAGGGTCGTGGCCAACGATGCCGACACACTAAGCAATGTGTTCGGTGTTGACAACGTAGGATCGCCAATCGCAAGCAGCAGACATGGGCTAACAGTGAATGTAGATTCGTGAGAGCAAAGACCAGAGCCTCCATCTGGTACTACGAGAGCTCCCTACTGCTGGGAACCCTTCAGCATCACCTGCTCCGCCGTCTTCAACCGTTCCGCCCAATCTTGTTCGTCCCCAAGCTCCAGCTCTGCCTGCAAATCCGCTTCAGACGAACCCGTTCAGGACGCTGCCGCAGACTCGACCAAATTCAATACCACCATTACCGCAACCCCACCAGCACCATCTCCCGGGAGCCCAAGCACACGTGATCCCCATTCCTCTGCCTCAACAGGTACAGCACCAACTTGCTCACGCCATGGCACAACAAGGACAACAGGATAGCGAGCGAGTTCCAAACGCGACATCTGAGCAGCCTGGACAAGAGACACAGCGACCTGCTGATGCCGCTCAATCGCCGCTTCCCGGTGCAACGCCCCTGCCAGCAATGGGGCTACCCAATCTTCCCGGCCATGGCGACCAACCACTGCGGCGCGAAGGTGTTGGACCCAATGGGGCGCGGTGGACAGTCACATACAACCACGTCAACTTACCTGCGCGAGTTCAGCCGCCTGTTCCTGCATTTGCTCTTCCACATCCACTGGGTTTCGCTCGTCCACCAATTCCACCAGGCGTTCTTCCCTCAATGGGCCATGACAGTGCACAGCGCTTATTGCCACGGATTCAGACCATCTTCCAGGAAACACAACGGGAGATGGAAAATGTGCGTACGCTACTACAGCCCACGCGCGAGCCAAGCACACAAACCGATCGACCTTCGATATCAAACCACCTCCCCTTACAGCTACCTATGTGGCGAATTGACTACATACGCCAACACCTGAACACGATCAACCAGAACCTGAACGTTGTCGAGCGGGCCCTTTCCCTCCTGCCTACCGAACCGGAAGTGGTAGCGCTACGACGTTCGGTTACCGAAATTAGGGTAGATGCGTTAGAATTGAACATCATACTTGATCGGCAACAGGGCAGTCCTATTTCCAGTCAATCAAGCACCCGAGCTACATCCACAGATCCGCCGACCGCTGGTGTATTCACCGGCACAATACCAGGTGCTCCAGTCATGACGCCAGCCGTGCCAACTACATCACAACCACGAGCACAGAATGCTACGCAGACTCCCTCTGCAGATGCACCAGCCGAGTTGTTCCTCTTATCCAGCCCACAGGGACCTGTTGGTCTTCTCTTTGACCAGCAAGGCACATACACTACGGCTCCTATGGTTTCCACAATGCTATTCCAGAGCTTCACAACCCAGTTTTCCCAGAATAGACAGCTTATTGCTGGGCTAGGGCAGCACATGGCACAAGGATCGACTCAGCTGCACAATCAACTGGCAAACCTCCAACCAACACCAACACAACAACCAGAGGCTGGTGGTCAGGCTTACAATCAGGACCAAGCACACAATCAAATGCAGAACCAAAACGAGGATCCGATTGCAAATGCAAACGCGAATGCGAACCAACCAGAAGAAAATGATCGTATGATCAACGTTTTTGGGCACTTGTGGCTCATTTTCAAACTGGCTGCATTTGTCTACTTCTTTGCAGGAGGTGGTGGTCTCTATAGGCCCATCATGCTCGGTATTGTTGCTGGTGTGGTTTATCTGGCACAAGTAGGTGTGTTCCAAGAGCAGTTCAATCTTGTACGTCGTCACTTCGAGGCCCTGCTTCCCGTAGGGGCCCTGGCCGACCGTGTGGCTCAGCCCAACAACCAACGCCAAACCCAGCAGCGAGGCAACCTATCGCCTGAGGAAGCGGCTAGGAGATTATTGCAGCAGAGGAGAGACCAAAGATTTGGGTGGATTAGAGACAGCATGCGCACCGTCGAACGCGCTTTTGCTCTATTCGTTGCCAGTCTGTTTCCTGGTGTTGGAGAGCGAATGGTACACGCGCAGGAGGAAAGGGAAAGACTTGAACGGGTGGCAGCCCAAGAAGAAAGGGAACGTCAGGAGGAAGATGCGAGGAGAAGGGAAGAAGAGGCTCAAGCACAGCGCGAGCAGAGAGATGAAAACAAGGCTGGAAACGATCTCGCGACGCATGAGAGATTGGATTCAAGTGCGAGCGCCAAAGGCAAAGAGAGGGCGGTAACAGTGGAAGACGAACCCTCAGGCTCTGCTTCTTGATATTGGCGTGCAGTTTCATTACACTCAAGTAGCAGTTTCCAAACAGATACCCATGCTTAGACGTCAATACATACATCATACCCTCGGTCCACGGGGAGTATATCTCATCCGGCGCTACATTGCCTTTGACATACGATACGTCTCTGACCGCCGACCAGTGGCGAAAGCGCACGCGATGTTCACGGCGAGTCCAGCCTGGTTGCATCTTGTCGCAATGCGTGGCCGGGCCTGGGCAAGCTTCAAGTCAGCGGAAGTTATTCCGAGGTTTGAAGCTGGGGCGCCTGCCATGTACAAGACCAGGGTCCATGCTAGCGCACAATCAGCTAGCACACCTCCACACGCACGCGGATGCACCGAGGAGCTTTTCGGCGCGTTTCGTCTTCCTTTGTTCCGCCTTGCGTCGCATACCATGATCTTTGGGTCTGTTGTAGACATTGTTTCTGAGGCTCAGTGAAGAGAAAAAAGCCCAACTCAAATCCCCAGCTATAGAGACTTCGTGCGGCCATCCAAGCTATGCCGGAGACGCCCAGTTCAGACTACAGAACGGTCATATAGCGTTGCCGAACATAATAGGGCAAGGTCAAAGGAATGAACGTCAAACAAGCGGCATGTCTCAACTGCCGCAAAAGCAAAATTAAATGTCGGCGCACAGAAGGCGCGCCGATATGCGAGCGATGCCAGAACGTCGGCATTGAGTGCATCATTCCGTAAGTGTGCCTGTACGAACTGCATGTGAGATACACACTGACTTCGCATACCTTCATCTAGCGAGTTTCATATTGGTAGACAAAAGGGTGTAAAAAAGTAAGCGATCAGTTCTGATCATGCCAACTAGGCTGACAATCTGGAAGCAAACGATCAGGCTTAGAGAAAGCGATATACCAGGTCGAGGAAGCCATTAAGAAGAGGAAGTCGGATGCAGCTACGAGTCAGAGTACGCTGCAGCAGCTGCAACAACTCCTAAACGAGGCACAAAGGGACGAGGACTCGAACCAGAACCAGAACCCGGACACGTCTCCGGCCTCAGAGGTGTACCCACAAGCATCAGTAAACAATCTCGTTGGCACTTCAAGCGATGACCAGCTCGCTGTTGAAGATGTCGAGAACCCGCTCCAGCTCCTCGCTCGGGCATCGGATCTACGGATTGCAACACCACAATCGTACAATCCGAGTACCGCCAGTCCAGAAGGCAGGTTCAATGGCAGCGAACAGAGCGCTTTTCTGGACGTTCATCATTTTTTCCTGCCCATGAAGGCAAATCTTGATCAGGGCTCAGGATTGGATCCGATCGATGTTGGTCTTGTGACCAAGGATGAAGCTGAGATGCTTCTACAGTAGTAAGTTCGGCATCGACATCTTCATTGCAGATACACCGAAGTGACTTGCAGAATCTAGTTTTCACAAGAAACTAGCGCATACGCGCTGGGGACTCGACCCGTTGGTACACACGTTGCCTTTTGTCCGGAACCGCTCAGCCTTCTTGTTCACTACGTTACTAGCTATGACTGCCATCTTTCTGCCAGAAACCTCTGCTCTGGCTAAGCGGCTACTACTGCATCGCAGGTTTCTGGCAGAACAGGTCATCACTCGAAAGTACAGATCTGTCGAAATCGTGCTAGCTTTCATGGTCAGTATACCTTGGATGCCTCCAGGGTCGCATGCGAGCGATGATGATACCAGTCTCTACTTGGCTACAGCTCTATCCATCGCACTGGACTTAATGCTGGATAAAGTAATCACACCGTCTATATCTTTCGACCAGGAAGTCGTTAGGCAGATACCGAAGGCTGAGTGTCTCCACGCAAGAAAAGCACTGGCTATGGACGGCTTCGAAGATGTCGACCCAAACTCGGAATGGGGCCAGCGACTTCTGCGGCGCAGAGAAAGGGTCTGGATCTCCCTGTTTGTATTGGAACGCGGAGTCTGCCTAGCCCGCGGCCGCAGCTACTGTGTTCCCAAAACGTCTTTGATTCAGTACTGCGACAAGTGGCACTTCAATCAGTACGCTGATGCCCAGGACGGACCGCTCATATCGATGGCAGTACTCCGCCGCGATCTTGATGACCTCTTTGCTGAGGTGCGAACGCGCTGTGACAACTATCGTCTTGTCGAGGTGGGCTCAAAGGTCGCCCAAGAAATTGACGGGTCTGTCGAAAGCTTCTTCGATAGCTGGTCTCGAGCCTGGCCTTCTGTGATCGCTGATCCAGAGAGTAAGAGTCTACCTCCGTATGTCGAAATTCTGGTCACACATACACGACTTTCGACCTATTCAATGCTTCTTAATCACCCAAGCGCACCTCCAGAAGTCAAGCGATCATTCCGCAAGTCGGCACTATCTTCTGCACTCAACGTTATGCGCGCGGCAATCCAAGGCGAGTCTCGTCTCAAGTCGATGCCGAATAACACAGTCACGATGATTTGTTTTGCTGCAAGCATAGCACTCGCTTTGAGTGCACCCGTACCGGAGGGTAGTGGAAACAAGAAGAGCCTTGCCCCAAGTGTTCGACATCTCATCGAAGACACAGCAACGGTTCTTGAGCGTATAGGCAGCACACCAATTCATCGCAACGGTGCCTCCGTTGTTTACGGTCGCTTCTTGCGCGTTCTCGTCAAGCAGGCGCCGGACATTGAAAGGATGATCCGATTGCCATCGCACGATCCTGCACCATCATCCATGGCCATACCAGACCTTCTGTCACCGTCATACAAGGTCAATGAAGCATTGCCCGAGAACCACACGATGGGCCCGGATCCGATTTCTAGCTACTGGCCGGACACGCTTGACTTTTCGGCCATGTCGTACAATGAAGTTAACGAGACTGTGACCAACTCAGACCTGTTTTCAACGGCGCTGTTGGATCTGCCTTGGAATGACAGCAATCCATTATGGACGGACTGGATGAATCTACCGGACTTCAACTTCCCGTAATGCTTGAGAAGAAGCTGCTTGACAGTCTTTCTAACCGGTTCAAAGCATTTTAGGAACCTTGAACAGGTCTCTGATTTATAGGGATGTTTTCACGCTGCCCGTTACCAGCCTGTGCTAGTCGCGGAGCAGAGTGGATAGCGTTTGACGGGTCGCCAAGTAGGAGAGAACTTGGAGGATGGCACAACCTCGGAATTCGCTAGAGGCTAAACCTCATATGATTTCGCGGCAAATGAAGCCCCGCTCCAAGCTCCAAAGTCGCTCCATGTTCGGTAGTTGAAATGACGCCGACGGATGCCAGATGCATGACGTTACGCTACTGCGCGGTTGACGCACGCGTCTGATGACTTTCGTTCGGACATCAATCGCAAAACTTTAGCCCGTATCTCGACAAGTCGGAGCTTCTTGAGCCTCCTTAACCTACGATTTAATTTGACTGCCTCTCCTGCTGCTGTTTTTTACGCGCCTCACAATGGACTCGCTACCTGCGTCATATAGGCTGCTTGCAGCTCTGCCATCACGGTTATGTTCCAAGCGTCCTCTCCCCGCACAATTACGAGCCGCGCGACTCCCACCGCGATGGCGGTTTGCAGGTCAGCTGCGCAGCATCAGTCAAAGCGCTCCGACAATTGACCGTTCGAAATCGAAACTTTTCAAAGATGCGGACGAAGCAGTCGCGGACGTGCAACCGGGATCGACCGTCCTGAGTGCAGGCTTTGGGCTGTGTGGTGTAGCAGATACGCTCATTGGAGCGATGAAGAAACGCGGTCAACAATCATTACATTCTCTGACAGCCGTCTCCAACAATGCTGGCATTGAGGATGTAGGAGGCTTAGCGCATCTTACAAAGAATGGACAAGTCAAGAAGCTCATCATTAGCTTTCTGGGAAACAACAAGGCGTTGGAGAAGCAATATTTGAGCGGTGGTATAGAGATCGAGCTATGTCCGCAAGGTACGCTTGCGGAGAGGATAAGAGCTGGTGGCGCAGGCATTCCAGCATTCTACACACCCACAGCCGTCAACACTTTATTGCAGGATGGAGAGATTCCCGCCAAGTTTGACAAAGAGGGAAAAGCTGTCGGGTTCGGTCAGAAGAGGGAGGTCAGAGAGTTCAATGGCAAGAAGTTCCTCATGGAGACTGCTTTGACCGGCGATGTCGCGATTATTCGAGCACACAAAGCAGATGAGGCCGGTAACTGTGTTTTCAGGTAACAACCGCGCTATCCAATGCTGTGAACACTATGGCTAACACGTCCGAAAGATACACCACCAAAGCGTTTGGTCCGATCATGGCCAAAGCTGCCCGCCTAACCATCGTTGAAGCCGAAGAAATCGTCCCAGTTGGCACCTTTGATGCAAACGACATCGACCTCCCTGGTATCTTCGTCGACCGCATCGTTCCCTCTACCGCACCCAAAAACGTCGAGATCAAGAAGCTTCGAAAGCCCGCTGCTTCTACAGACACATCCTCCAAGAACGAGGCCGCAGAGCGTCGCGACCGAATCGCTCGACGGGCGGCGAAGGAGCTGAAGCAAGGATACTATGTCAACTTGGGTGTCGGCATTCCGACGGCAGCGGCATCTTTCGTGCCCGATGGTGTGAAGGTGTGGCTGCAATCCGAGAACGGTATTCTAGGCATGGGCCCTTACCCTACCGAGGACGAGCTCGACCCAGACATCATCAACGCGGGCAAGGAAACCGTTACGCTTCTACCTGGCGCCTCAACATTTGACTCTGCAGAGTCATTCGGCATGATTCGTGGTGGCCACGTTGATGTCTCTATCCTAGGTGCCCTTCAAGTCAGCGCATCTGGCGACCTAGCAAATTACATGGTCCCTGGAAAGGTTTTCAAGGGCATGGGCGGCGCTATGGATCTCGTCAGCAACCCAGAGGCTACCAAGGTGGTAGTGGCTACCGAGCATGTTGCCAAGGATGGATCGAGCAAGATCGTCCAGGAATGCAAGTTGCCTCTGACCGGAGCCAAGTGCGTCAGCACCATTATTACGGATATGTGTGTGTTTGAGGTGAACAGGAAGCGAGGTACTTTGACCCTTACAGAGACTGCGCCTGGTGTTAGTGTGGAGGATGTCAAGGCGAAGACAGATGCGAAGTTTGAGGTTGCGCCGGACGTCAAGACCATGGAATAGGCCTCTCTCCGTGGCTTGCTGGCGTATGTAGTATGCTTTAGCGATCGATACCATTAGCATCAGTTTGCAAAGCGATTGCGTGAGATCAGGGTACGCTCCATGATCGCGGTGCAGTGAGCACGTCACCGTCCAGTGTTCTGAATGATGATCCTGTGCGTTGTTTTGACTATGACGATCAGCTCAATCATGTGACGGAGAGCTGCGCAGCTTTACTGGAAAAACAAAGCATCGCGATTGCGACAACGCGATCGTCGGTTATCCAAAGAACAACTTTGGTGCTTTTGTGTATTGCGATACCACCTTCGGTATTATAGCCTGGAGAAAGCTTCGAAGTTAACTACAATGGTATTCTGCGACACCGTTGACGATCTCCCAACGCAGCGGGTTTTTCGTCGCGGTAGCCATCCGACATTCGGGGCAGCCAAGTCGTCCAAGCGGGGCTTAAAGGCTTCGCACTGCTTGATGGGCCCCTCCGCCCTCTGCGACGAAAGCTTGGTTCTGCTGATCAAACCATAAACTCTACCAACACCCACAACCCCACCAAAAAGATGCAGCGTCATGGCGACCATCCGATGCATCTTCCGCCGTTATTCGTATCTCTACATGATGACAAACACTCGGAAACAGAACAACTCCCGCTCGCACGCGTCGAGTCAGTCACGCTGTCGTCAAGCCTGCCGATCGCCTGTCTGCCTAAGAGCGCTATGCTTGTTTCCAGCACAAGCTCGAGTGCGTTGGGGTAGGTTCACTCGACGGCCGAGCAACTCCGCCAATGACATGCCAGATAAAGCCGATTGTGCCGCAACCCATGCGCCCGCCCCCATGGGGTCAGATAGGGTAGCCCTGGTCGCTTTTTGCTAGGTCGGTGTGCGCTACGAGTTACCGTTGGGGGGATAAGAAAGCTGGTCTCTTCTTCTTCCTTTGAGCTGAGAGCTCACGCTGGACCTCCAACGCCCGGTTCACTTTTACTCTCGGTACTTTGACCGGTTGCGAAGATGAGCCTTGATAAGATGCACGACGAGAAACTCGAGAATCGGAGCGGAAGTGAGCAGTTGGAGGCGGGGTTCGGTGACGACGACCGGGTTGCTAAGAAGTTGCTGTTCAAGATGGATGTTCGGTATGTTAATGTTCTCTTCTGCCCTGGAGACCAGGGTGCTAATAACAACAGCATCCTACCTGTCCTCGCTCTCCTCTTCTTGTGCTCATTCATCGACCGCACCAACGTCGGCAACGCAAAGATCTTGGGCCTGGAAAGAGACATCAAGATCAACGACCACCAGTACTCCATCGGATTGTGCGTTTTCTACGCTACATATATCGCCAGTGAGCTGCCTTCGAATCTGGTGCTCAAGAAAATGTCACCCAAGATATGGCTTCCACTTCTGACATCGGTGTGGGGCATCTTGACCATGTGCCTTGGTTTCGTCACCAATTTCGCTTCGTTTGTTACTGTCCGCGCGTTGCTTGGTTGCGCGGAGGGAGGTCTGCTGCCCGGTATGGTACTCTACCTTGCTGGCTTCTACCGTAGGCAAGAGCTGGCTCTACGCATCGGTATCTTCTACACCGCCGCATCATTGTCTGGAGCTTTTGGTGGCCTGCTAGCCCGAGGACTCAACGCGATTGGTCCTGCTGGAGGACTCGAAGGGTAAGTGATACGCTCGCAGCCTTTTTCTCTAGAATCTAACTTAATTCGGCAATAGCTGGCGCTGGATTTTCATAGTGGAAGGACTTTTGACCGTCCTTGTCGGTGTATGCTCCGCGCTCTTCTTACCCAACTCCATCGAATCCGCCAAGTTCTTTACGCCAAGTGAGAAAGAGCATGCGCGATTCCGGCTCGGTGAGCAGAGTTCGTCTCACGAACGCTTCGACTGGGCAGAGGTCAAGCGCGGAGTTTTCAACGTCCAAGTTTGGCTTACTGCAACGGCGTACTTTGCAATCCTCAGTGGGCTCTACAGCTTTGGTCTCTTCCTCCCAACCATCATCAATAATGGGTTCGCCAAGGATCCCAATCAAACACAGCTCTGGACTGTCATCCCCTACGCTGTAGCATCAGTCTTTACAGTGGCAGTTGCTTTGCTATCGGATCGTCTCAACCTACGCGGTCCGGTCATGTTATGTACATTGCCCGTTGCAATCATTGGCTACGGCGTTATAAGCCAGACTACCAACCCCAAGGTTCAGTACGGAATGACCTTCCTTATGGCAACTGGCATGTATGCCACTGTGCCTTGCATTCTATCCTGGAACAGCAACAACTCTGCTGGACACTATAAACGCGCCACTACTTCTGCACTCCAACTCGCGATTGCCAATGCGGGAGGTTTCGTCGCAAGTTTCGTGTACCCAAAGAGTGAAGGGCCATACTTTCACAAGAGTCATAGTATCATGCTGGGCTTGCTTTGCGCAGCTTGGGTACTGTAAGTTGACCCGGTTCGAGATATCGCCATTGTGTGAAGATGTACTGACCATTACCTTACAGGGTCGCTGCAAATGTTGCGTGGGTATGGAAAATCAACAAGGATAAGGCGAGCGGAAAATATGCCGAATTTGAGGGTAGAGGCGATGACCGTGATCCGGACTTTGTTATGGTCATGTAGATGAAGAATGATATGACTCTCTTCGATCGAAGAAAAAACACCCAAGGGCTACTCTCGATATATTGAAATGAACCGTAGCTTCCCAATGTCGTTATGAATAGCGTGGAATAGCATTACTCTTGTTACTTGAGAAGACAGGCAGGTATGATTCTGCTTATCGAGAATTCTAGTACAGTACGAATCAGAACAATCATTACAGTGGCATATGTGACCTTTCCTCACTACAATCTTTACATCACACAAACAAGTTCCTTTTCATGTATTCTCGAACTGCTCTTTTGACCAGGATTGTTTTTGAAGCTTCATTATGGTACAGGCTCCACTAGATCATCTGTATAACTGTGCGCAATGAATAACCACTGTATACCAATCGTATGCTTCTTTCCCATGTCTAGAACCACTGAGTGGTATGTTATTGAGTGACTGTCGTCGTCGACATGAACTGAACGCCTCTGGAGATACGAGACTACATATATCGCGTACTCTTGGCCTCTGTTCCCCCTTCAGCTAAAACAAGATAAATGCCTCTCCTGGTTCTTATGCGAATATGCAAACATATCGGATTTGAATTCCGTTCGTGGTGGCTTTCTTGGCAGATTATAGACAGGGGCGACGCCGACTTATGCATCCAGGCATTCGTTCCTGTCACCAACATAAAAACTCGTTCGTGCCAGGAGCATCATCCTTTCACAACATTTATACCTCTAGAGTAGGTTGTAGTCTTGGATTGAAGTGTTAGGGTAACCAAACTTCTTTGTATGTCACCGAGGGAACCGTTAGTTCTTACCTAGTTCAACCTTTACCAGCCTCACCAGCCTCCACCAGCCGCTCTTTCCCGGGTATCTGCATGCAAATCTCTCAACAGGACATTATTCGAATGATCAACCTTGCATGCATCTGTTGAAGCCACATGTCCGCGCTATGCACGACCGGCGCCTGCCGCACATGACGGCACTTC
>Ga0265797_10001662_pt1 | contig 38921 bp, 36 predicted proteins | sample P2T30metagenome_FD_192433 | JGI IMG/M metagenome (GOLD analysis project Ga0265797, IMG submission 192433) | Plant litter microbial communities from East Loma Ridge, Irvine, California - P2 T30 | ecosystem: Environmental > Terrestrial > Plant litter > Unclassified | place: USA: California...
TGCGCGCGGCCTGATAATACACGTCGGGGATCGCCCGCAGGCCGGAGTAACACAGTAATGCCACCAGCGAGGTCCAGTGCCACACGTCCATCACCAGCACCGTGCCCCAGGCGTCGCGCGTGTGGGCGGCGTAGTTGTAGTCCACGCCCATCGCGTTCAACGCCCAGCCCATCAGGCCGATATCGCCGCGGCCGAAGATCTGCCAGATGGTGCCCACCACGTTCCACGGAATCAGCAACGGAATCGCCATCACGATCAGCACCAACGAAGCACGGCGCCCCTTGGCCGGCATGGTGAGGGCAATGCCAATGCCCAGCGGGATCTCGATCGCCAGCACGCAGGCCGAATACACGAACTGGCGCAAAAGCGAATCGTGCAAGCGTGGGTCCTGGAGCACTTGGCGATACCAGTCGGCGCCCACGAAGAAGCGGCTGGAGGTATCGAAGATGTCCTGCACCGAGTAGTTCACCACGGTCATCATCGGCACGATGGCGCTGAAGGCCACCAGGATGAACACGGGCAGTACCAGCCACCACGCCTTGTTGTTGGGCACCTTGTTCATTGATCGGCCTCCACCAGCACGTCGTTGGCATAGAGCATCAACCAGGGCGCCGGGAAGCTCACCGGTATGTCCCCCTCCGGCAGCTGACGATCTTCGGGCAGGCGCGCCATCACCCGCTGCCCGCCCAGTTCCAGCGTGACGATGCGATAGGTGCCCAGGTCCTCGACATGGCGCAAGCGCGCCGCCAGCGTGTGCTCGGACGGTGCGTCCCAGATCCGCACGAACTCCGGGCGGATCCCTAGTTGCAGACGCTGCCCCGCCAACGCCGGCAATTGCCCTGAGAGCCCGGCGGGCACGGGCAGGGTCACATCGCCGAAGGTCAAGGCACCGCCCTGCTCGGTCACTTCGATCAGGTTCATGCCGGGGCTGCCAATGAAGTACCCCACGAAACTGTGCCGGGGCCGCTCGAACAGCTCCCGCGGCGTGCCGAACTGCACGATCTGGCCGCCATACATCACTGCGATCTTGTCGGCGAAGGTGGAAGCCTCCAGCTGATCATGGGTGACGTAGACCATGGTGATGTTGAACTGCTCGTGGATCTGCTTGAGCTTGCGCCGCAGCTTCCACTTAAGGTGAGGGTCGATGACGGTGAGGGGCTCGTCGAAGAGGATCGCCGACACGTCGTCACGCACCAGCCCCCGCCCCATGGAGACCTTCTGCTTTTCATCGGCGCTGAGGTTGCGGGCCTTTTTGCTCAACACGGGCGTGAGCTCCAGCACCTCCGCGATTTCCTCAACCTTCTGGCGCACCCGGTCTGCCGCCATGCCCTGGTTGCGCAGCGGGAACGCCAGGTTGTCGAACACCGTCATGGTGTCGTACACCACGGGGAACTGAAACACCTGGGCAATGTTGCGTTGCTCGGGGGTAAGTTCGTTCACCCGCTTGCCGTCGAACAGCACCTGCCCCTCGGACGGTGTGAGCAGGCCGGAAATGATATTGAGCAGGGTCGACTTGCCGCAGCCGGACGGCCCCAGCAAGGCGTAGGCGCCGCCCTGCGCCCAGATGTGATCGAGCTGGCGCAAGGCGTAATCTTCGGGCGCGCCGGGCTGGCGCGCGTAACTGTGGGCCAGCTGCTGCAAGCGGATCTCGGCCATCAGGCAACCCTCGCCGCGCGTCGGCCCGGGGCCTGTACCAGGCGGCCCTGGGGCTCGAACACGAACAGTTTATGTGTGGGGATGTACACCTTGATCGGGGCGTCCACGGCGAATTCATGCACGCCCGGCAGATGCGCCACCAGGCGCCATTGATCATTGCGAACGTGCAGGAAGGTTTCCGAACCGCTGATCTCGGCGAGCTCCACCGTCACGGCCAGTTCCAGATCGTCATCGTTGGACGGCACCAGGCTGATATGGCTGGGGCGCACGCCAAAGCGGAAGTCGCCTTCGCCGATACCTTGCAAGTCGGCATTGAGCGGAAAATGAGCGAAATCGGCGAAGCTGGTTTCCCCGCCGCTGATGCGCCCGGGCAGCAGGTTCAGCGGGGGCTCGGAGAACAGCTCAGCCGCCAGCACCTCGCTGGGGCGCTGATACACCTGGGCGGTGTCGCCGCTCTGGATGATCCGCCCCTCGTGCACGATGGTGGTAGTGCCGCCAAGGGCCAGGGCTTCGTTTGGCTCGGTGGTAGCGTACACGGCGATGGTATGACGGGCGGCGAACAGTTCGCGCATCTCCAGGCGCAGCTCTTCCCGCAGCTTGTAGTCGAGGTTCACCAGCGGTTCGTCGAACAGGATGAGCTCGGCGTCCTTCACCAGCGCCCGCGCCATGGCGGTACGTTGCTGCTGCCCGCCGGAAAGCTCCAACGGGTAGCGCGAAAGGAAGGGCTCGATGCGCAGCATCTTCGCGGTGGTGCGTACCCGCTGATCGATCTCGTCCGCGGCCAGCCGCGCCTGACGCAGCGGTGAAGCGATGTTTTCGTACACGGTGAGGTTGGGGTAATTGATGAACTGCTGGTAAACCATCGACACCTTGCGGGCGCGCACCGGAACCCCGGTAACGTCCTTGCCGTGCATCAGCACCTGGCCACTGTCGGGCCGGTCGAGGCCGGCCATCAGGCGCATCAGGCTGGTTTTCCCGGACAGGGTACGCCCGAGCAGTACGTTGAAGGAGCCGGCTTCGAAGCGCAGGTCGGCGTTGTCGATCCAGCGCTGCCCGTCCACGATGCGACACACGTTGCGCAGTTCCAGTGCCATGGCGGCAACCTTGTTGTTGTAGTACCAAGGGGTTAGCCACAACCGTGCCAGCTTTATGGAAGGCCCGAGCCAGGGCCCGCCGCTGCGCCTGCAGGTTCGCAACTGAACAAAAATGAACAGCAGTGACTGAACAATTGAACACTTGTGGTGTTGACAAGGTTCAGGTTTGAACAACACTGGGTGAACAAAAATAACCATAAAGGGCAGCCCCATGTCCGCAAGCAGCCACGGCATCGTTCACGAACAAGCCATCCGCGAAGCCTGGGCGCGCTCCACTGCCGCCGGGCTACAGGCGCACGCCTCGCCCGATCACGGCACGCCCACCGCCGCGACGGTGGAGCACTGGCGAACGCGCCGCGCCGAGCTGTTGCGTATCGCCGACACTCAACTGTTACCGGTTTATGGCCAGCTGCTTGGGCCGATCCAGGCATTGCTGGTGCTGGCCGATGAATACGGCCGCCTTTTGCGCAGCTGGGGCACACCGCGGTTCGAGCCGGCTCAGGCCCGTGCTTTCATGGAGGGCGCCGACTGGAGCGAGGCCCGGGTGGGCTGCAATGCGCTGGGCACCGCATTGGTGTGCGGGCAGGCCGTGCATGTGGAGCACGATGAGCACTTCCTGGCGGCAAACCGGTTCATGAGCGGTTCCGCGGCCCCCGTGTACGATGCCGACCGGCGCCTGGTGGGCGTGCTGGGGCTCTCCAGCGACAGTTTCCTGCCGCCATCGCATACGTTGGGCACGGTAAAAATGATGGGGCAGGCCCTGGAAAACGCGCTGCTGGAGGCGCGGTTCGCCGATGGCAGCCATCGCCTGGTGTTCAATACCGCGCGCAACAATCTGGACAGCCCCTGGGCTGGCGTGGTGGTCGTGGATAGCCGCGGGCAGGTCATCGCCGCCAACCGCCGGGCGGATACTTTGCTGGGCAAGGATCCACGACACCTGCCGATCGAGGCCCTGTTTCGCGCCAGCCTGGCCGAGCTGGCGGCCCGCCCCGCTCAACTCCCCTTCCCATTGCTGGCCGCCGGCCGCAGCCGCCTCCAATGTTTGTTGCATCCACCCCGGCAGCCCCAGGCGCCCGCGCCTGTGGCCCTCAACGAGCACCAGGCACTGGTGGACAAAGGCTTGCGCATGCTGGAAAGGGATATCCCGCTGCTGATCAGTGGGGAAACCGGCGCGGGCAAGGAAGTGTTGGTCAAGGCGCTGCATGCGGCCAGTTCCCGCGCCGGCCAACCCTTGGTGGCCGTCAACTGCGCGGCCATCCCCATGGAGCTGGTGGAGTCCGAATTGTTCGGCTACGAAAAAGGCGCGTTCACCGGCGCGAACCAGAAAGGCAATGCCGGGCTGATTCGCAAGGCCGATAAAGGCATGCTGTTTTTCGACGAGATCGGCGATATGCCGCTACAGACTCAAGCCAGGCTATTGCGGGTACTTCAAGAGCGTTGCATTCAACCGCTGGGTAGTGGGGATCCTGTGGCGGTGGATGTACGAGTGGTCTGCGCGACCCATCGGGACCTGGCGCAAGCGGTGGCGGAGGGTACCTTCCGCGAGGATTTGTACTACCGGATTGCCGGCTGCACGCTAAGGTTGCCGCCGCTGCGCGAGCGCGGCGACCGACGACAACTGATCCAGGCCATCTGGGAACAGCATCGTCAGCCCGAGCAACGCGCCGGTTTCAGCGAAGCGGCGCTGCAGGCACTCATGGACCACCCTTGGCCAGGCAACCTGCGCCAGTTAAGCAGCGTGGTTCAAGTGGCCCTGGCGCTGGCGGACAATGGCAGGATCGAACTCAAGCACCTGAGCGACACCCTGCTTACCCCGCTTGCCGCCCCGCAGCCTCCCCGGGTGGTGGAAGTGCCCGCGCAAGACATCAACGCCCTGCTGCGCGCCACCGATGGCAATATTTCACAAGTGGCCCGCCGGCTGGGTGTGAGTCGCAACACGGTGTACAAGCGCCTGCGCGAGATGAACGCCGGCGCCTGGCCAGTGGATGGCGCGAGGCTGTAGGCCCCTGCCTGCGAACAGGCTTGCATCCCCAGCCACGGCCATTCCCTGGCTCCGCCAGGTCCCACAGCCTGAGCCGAGCCCCAAGAGCTGGACAGCGATTAAGCTGCCTCACCCTGTGGGACCAGGGGAACCCCGGGAATGGAGTGCACCGCTCAGGCGTTAGTCCGCCAACCGCCAGGTGGTACCGCCTTTACCATCTTCGAGCACCACGCCCATGGCGGTGAGCTGGTCGCGGATCCGGTCGGATTCGGCCCAGTTCTTGTCTGCGCGGGCTTGCAGGCGCGCCTGGATCAGCGCTTCCACTTCGGCGGCGTCCACGCGGCCTTCGGCGTCCGCGCGAAGGAAGGCTTCGGCGTCCAGTTGCAGCACTCCCAACAGCCCACCCAGCTCGCGCAGACGGCCAGCCAGGCCCGCCGCCGCCTCGGTATCGGTGTCGCGCAGGCGATTGATTTCCCGGACCAGATCGAACATCACCGCGCAGGCTTCGGCGGTGTTGAAGTCGTCGTTCATGGCGGCGGCGAACCGCTCCACGTACGCTTCGCCACCCACTGGCGCGCTGGCGGGCAGGCCCTTGAGGGCGTGGTAGAAGCGGTCCAGCGCGCCCTTGGCATCGCGCAGGCTGTCTTCGGAGTAGTTGATCGCGCTGCGGTAGTGGCTAGCCACTAGCAGGTAACGCACCACCTCCGGGTGATACTTCTCCAGCACATCGCGGATGGTGAAGAAGTTGTTCAAGGACTTGGACATCTTCTCGCCATTGATGCGGATCATGCCGCAGTGCATCCAGGCGTTGGCGTACGGTTTGCCGGTGGCGGCCTCGCTCTGGGCGATCTCGTTCTCGTGGTGCGGGAATTCCAGGTCGCTGCCACCGCCGTGGATGTCGAAGGTTTCCCCCAGGCAGCAGGTGGACATCACCGAGCACTCGATATGCCAGCCCGGCCGGCCCGGGCCCCATGGGGAATCCCAGCTCGGCTCGCCCGGCTTGGCGGCTTTCCACAGCACGAAGTCGAGCGGATCCTGCTTGGCTTCCTCTACCTCGATGCGCGCGCCGATGCGCAGGTCTTCGATGCGCTTGCGCGACAGCTTGCCGTAGCCCTGGAACTTGCCCACGCGGTAATACACGTCGCCGTTGCCGGGTGCATAGGCATAACCCTTGTCGATCAGGGTCTGGATCATGGCCTGCATGCCGGGGATGTGATCGGTGGCGCGTGGCTCCTGATCCGGGGGCAGAATGTTCAGCCGGCGCTCGTCCTCGTGCATCGCCTCGATCATGCGCGCGGTCAGCGCATCATAGGGCTCGCCGTTCTGGTTGGCCCGGTTGATGATCTTGTCTTCGATGTCGGTGATGTTGCGCACATAGGTGAGCTCGTACCCGCTGTAGCGCAGCCACCGGGTGATCAGGTCGAACGCCACCATGCTGCGGCCATGGCCAAGGTGGCAATAGTCGTACACGGTCATGCCGCACACGTACATCCGCACCTTGTTGCCATCCAGTGGTTTGAACGGCTCCTTGGCCTTGGTCAGCGTGTTATAGATGTTCAGCACGGCGGCATCAGCTCCAGGAGTCACGCAGGGTTACGGTGCGGTTGAACACAGGCTTGCCCGGTTGCGTATCCTTCAGGTCGGCGCAGAAATACCCCTCGCGCTCGAACTGGAAGCGGTCCTCGGGTTGCGCCTGGGCCAGCGACGGCTCGGCGCGGCAGCCGGTGAGGATCTGCAGCGAATCGGGGTTGATGTTGTCCAGGAAGCTGCCGCCCTCCTCGGATTTTTCCGGGTTGGCGGAACGGAACAGCCGGTCGTACAGGCGCACTTCGCATTCCACGCTGGCTTCGGCCGGCACCCAGTGGATCACGCCCTTGACCTTGCGGCCTTCGGGGTTCTTGCCCAGGGTGTCCGGGTCGTAGGAGCAGCGCAGCTCCACGATATTGCCGTCGGCATCCTTGACCGCTTCGTCGGCGCGGATCACGTAGGCGCCACGCAGGCGCACCTCGCCACCCGGCTCCAGGCGCTTGTAGCCCTTGGGCGGGGTTTCCATGAAGTCGTCGCGGTCGATGTACAGCTCCCGCGCGAACGGCAGCTGGCGCACGCCCATGTCTTCCTTGGGATGACGCGCCAGCTCGAGCATCTGCTGCTGGCCTTCGGGGTAGTTGGTGATCGTCACTTTCAGCGGCCGCAGCACGCACATGGCGCGCGGCGCGGTGCGGTCCAGGTCCTCGCGGATGCTGAACTCCAGCATGGCCATGTCCACCACGCCATCGGAACGGTTGGTGCCGATCATTTCGCAGAAGTTGCGAATGGCCTGTGGGGTGTAGCCACGGCGGCGGTAGCCTTGCAGCGTGGACATGCGAGGGTCGTCCCAGCCGCGCACGTGCTGCTCGTCCACCAACTGCTTGAGCTTGCGCTTGCTGGTGATGGTGTAGTTGAGGTTCAGCCGGGAGAACTCGTACTGACGCGGCTTGCTCGGCACCGGCAGGTTATCCAGGAACCACTCGTACAGCGGCCGATGGCCTTCGAATTCCAGGGTGCAGATCGAATGGGTGATCCCTTCGATCGCGTCAGACTGCCCATGGGTGAAATCGTAGTTGGGGTAGATGCACCAGGCGTCACCGGTCTGGTGATGGTGCGCATGGCGAATGCGATACAGGATAGGGTCGCGCAGGTTCATGTTGGGCGAGGCCATGTCGATCTTCGCCCGCAGCACACGCTCACCGTCCTTGAACTCCCCCGCTTTCATGCGGGCGAACAGGTCCAGGTTTTCCTCGACAGAACGCTCGCGGAAGGGGCTGTTCTTGCCCGGCTCGGTGAGGCTGCCACGGTATTCACGCGCCTGCTCGGGAGTGAGATCGTCCACATAGGCCTTGCCGGCCTTGATCAGCTCCACTGCCCAGCCGTGCAGCTGATCGAAGTAGCTGGAGGCGTAGCGCACCTCGCCCGCCCACTGGAAACCGAGCCATTTCACGTCCGCCATGATGGCGTCAATGTATTCCTGATCTTCCTTGGCCGGGTTGGTGTCGTCGAAACGCAGGTGGCAGCTGCCCCCGAATTCCTCGGCCAGGCCGAAGTTCACGCAAATGGATTTGGCATGGCCGATGTGCAGGTAACCGTTGGGCTCTGGCGGGAAGCGCGTGACGATGGCAGTGTGCTTGCCGGCATCGAGATCGGCCTGCATGATCGGGCGCAGGAAGTTGGCCGGGACCACGGGTTCAGCCTTGGCGGCGGCGTTCGAAGCGTTGTCGGCGGTAGGCTTGGTCATGGAATCCTTCAAATACGGTGTAGGCCAGCTAAAACTAGGCCAGGTAAAACAAAGGCCGTATCATAGCTCAAGCTTTCAAGGCACTAACAGGCCGCTACCCTAAAACCGTGGCGCCACTTGAATATCTGACAAGAGTGAATCTGTATGTCCAAGGTCAAACTGTCCACCAACCACGGCGACATCGTTCTGCAGCTCAACGCAGACAAGGCCCCAGGTACCGTTGCCAACTTCATCGAATACGTGAAGGCCGGCCACTACGAGAACACTGTATTCCACCGTGTGATCGGCAACTTCATGATCCAGGGCGGCGGTTTCGAGCCCGGCATGAAGGAAAAGACCGACAAGCGCGCGCCCATCAAGAACGAAGCCAACAACGGCCTGCCGAACAAGAAGTACAGCGTTGCCATGGCCCGCACCATGGACCCGCACTCGGCCTCCGCCCAGTTCTTCATCAACGTGGCCGATAACAGCTTCCTCAACCATACCGCGCCCACCACTCAAGGCTGGGGCTACGCGGTGTTCGGTGAAGTGATCGAAGGCCAGGACGTGGTCGATGCCATCAAGGGCGTGGCCACCGGTTCCAAGGCGGGTCACCAGGACGTGCCCAAGGAAGACGTGATCATCGAGAAAGCAGAGATCATCGAGTGATACTGCTGATCTCTGATCTGCACCTGCAAGAAGAACGCCCGGACATCACCCGGGCGTTTTTACACTTCCTCGAAGGCCGCGCCCGCGCTGCCCGCGCCCTGTACATCCTGGGCGACTTCTTTGAAGCCTGGATCGGCGACGACGCGATGTCGCCCTACCAGGCCAGTATCTGCAAGGCCCTGCGTGAGCTGACCGACAACGGTACCCAGGTGTACCTCATGCACGGCAATCGGGATTTTCTGATTGGCGAGGCGTTTTGCCGGGCCGCTGGCTGTACCTTGCTGGGCGACCCCTGCGTGATCGACCTGGACGGCGAAGAGGTGCTGCTGATGCACGGGGACCTGTTGTGCACCCGCGACGAAGGCTACCTCAAGCTGCGCCGGGTACTGCGCCACCCGCTTACCCTGTGGACGCTACGGCATCTGCCGATAACCTGGCGGCAACGGCTCGCGCGCCGCTTGCGCAGTGAAAGCAAGGCGCAAACGCGCATGAAGGCCCGCGACATCGTGGATGTCACGCCCGACGAGGTGCCACGGGTGATGGGCCAGGCCGGCGTGACCACGCTGATCCACGGCCACACCCATCGGCCGGCGGTCCACAAGCTCCAGGTCGGCGAGGCGCCGGCGCGGCGGATCGTACTCGGAGACTGGGATCGCCAGGGATGGGTGCTGGAATGGGACCGCGAAGGCGCGCGCCTCGAAGCATTCGAACTGAGCTGATGCCGCGCTACGGTGCCGTGTGTCGTATCACCGCGGTGCCGTCTATCCGGGGCAGCACGTCGACGTTGTAGGGGGCGAACAAGCGCTTCATCTCGCCATTCACATGCAACTGCTCCAGATAGCCCGCCAGCTCCTCGCCGCTAATCGGCGCATTCGTACGCAGCAAGGCGTAGTGATGGTAGATCTGGTCCGTTCGCTGAGACACCAGCAGCTCACCCTGGAGCTCTGGGTGCTTCTCGAAGAAACCCGTGAGGTACGAGCGCGTTACAAGCGCGATGTCGGCGCGATTGCGGGCCACCATCAACAGGTTGCTGTCATGGGAGTAGGTCAGGGTCGCCCGGTAATGGCTGGCCAGGTATTGGGGTTCGGCATTGAAATCGGCGAAGGCGTAGTGATAGCCGCTGTAAAGGGCCAGGCGCTTGCCGGCCAGGTTGAGGAAATAGCGGTCATCGCGGCCATCCATGCGCCGGCCCACGAACACCTCGGCATCTTCAAGGCCCATATCCACGGCAACATGCGGCGTGGTTTGCCAGCCCCAACGGGGGTTTTCGAAAATGGCCATGTCTACACGGCCCTGGCGAAGGTCCTGGAACCTGCGAGGCAACGAAGTCGGCACCAGCGTGAACGCGTAGCGGTTCTGCACACGGTTGAGCGCCGCCACCAGGTCGGGGAGCAAGCCTGTGTCCGCCCCGCTCTCGGGGTGCACCGTGTAGGGCGGAAAGTGCGCCGCGGCCACCCTCACCACTTCCTGGGCAAGGGCAGCCGGGCAAGCGCACAGGCCACTGAGAAATGTCGCGAACGCGATTGCGGCCCGCGAGGGCTTGGAAAACAAAGCGAACGCTCCATCTCGGATAATCGGCATAAGCTAGGCGTTTTCCCCGTTACAAACAACTTTGCCGCGCATTGATCCGTTGAATGCCCCCCAACCTGGGCCTTACCTTCACGCATCGGTATCGGAACCTTCCTGGCTTGGCTAGGCTCTAGCCCTTGGACGTCATTCAAGGGGCCACGTATGCCGCACTGGCTGGTCATTGACCTGGAAGCTACCACCGACGAGGGTGGTTGGCCGGTTGAAGAAATGGAAATCATCGAGATCGGCGCCTGCCTGGTCGACCGCGACGGCCGGGAACTGGACCACTTCCAGCGCTTCGTTCGGCCGCAACGCAGGCCGCTGCTTACGCCCTTCTGCCGGGAGCTTACCCATATCACCCAGGCCGACATCGACAGCGCTCAGCCATTGCCTCAAGTATGGGCGCAGTTCGAGCGCTGGCTGGGTAACATGCGCGTGCCGCTGGCCGGCTGGGCCAGCTGGGGTGACTATGATCGTCAGCAGTTCGTACTGGCCTGGCGCGAATACGGCCTTGCCAGCCTGCTCGCCAGCGTTCCCCATGCCAATCTCAAGCAGCGCTTTGCCAAGGCCAGGCAATTACCTCGCCCTACTGGCCTCAATGGAGCATTGCAGTTGGCTGGCCTGCAGTTTCAAGGCAGCCAGCATAGAGCCCTCGAAGACGCGCGCAATACCGCGCGGCTGCTGCCCCTGGCGTTACCCGAACAGTACAAAAGCGGGTGACGCCCCCGGCACGCTTGGGCATACTGGCACACCGTTTTTAGCCCCAAGCGAGAGGAATCGCCCCCATGTTCAAGGTCAACGAGTACTTCGACGGCACCGTGAAATCCATTGCCTTCGAAACCGCTGAAGGTCCGGCTACTATCGGCGTGATGGCGGTGGGCGAATATGAATTCGGCACGGCGCAGCGGGAAATCATGCATGTGGTGTCCGGCGCGCTTACCGTAAAGCTGCCGGACAGCGACGAGTGGGAAACCTTCGAGGCGGGCAGCCAGTTCAACGTGCCCGCCAACAGCAAGTTCCAGCTCAAGGTCGCCAGCGAAACCGCCTACCTGTGCGAATACCGCTAATTCGCGCAGCTTCCCCTTCGGGAACTTCACGCGCGGAGTAAAAGTCTGCTGCCTGGGCTGGCGTGTAACCGGATGTTCACGCAGCCAGCCCAGGCTATCCCGGCCGCCCACGCGCCTATGAGGACACCCGCATGAGCCAGCACCACGCTTGCGAACAATCCCCTGCCCCACTACCGCTGCCCGAACATCACGGGGTGGGCGGGGCCATCATCGATGAGGATGGCCGGGAGATTCTGATCACCGAAGGCATGGTTCGCGAAGCCTGCCAGGCGCTGGAAAAAGACCGCGGCCGCGAAACTCAGGCTGCGAGCTGAGGCTCCCGCCCGCGCTGGGGATCATTCCAGGGCTGCGCCCGCTTCGACCTGCCCCACAGGGCCCGCCAGCGTGGCGCCCAGTGCTTCCACATATTGGCGCAACAGCGGTGCCTCGCCCTCGACACACACCCGCAGGCCGTTGATCTCCCGCCGGGGCGGATAGGCCTTGCGCAGGGCGTCGAACCCGGCGCGCTGGCGCGCCGAATCTTCGCTGAGGCTGCGACGGAAGGCCGCGTCGTCCACGCGAGGGTCGTAGACGCCCCGGCACAGCATGGCCAGCGCCCAGGCCGGGTCCGCGCCGCTGTTCAGGGTCACGCTCGACAGCCACGGCGCTGGCAATAGTGCATCGAGCGTTATCGCTGGCACTATTGCCAGCCATGCGCACAGCGCGTGATAGATGGCGGCGGTGCCACGCTGGCGGCCTTCCAGGCTGTAGCCGGCAATATGAGGCGTGGCCAGCACGCACAGGTCGGCCAGGGCCAGGTCCACGGCGGGCTCCTGCTCCCATACATCCAGCACCGCTTGCAGGTCTTCCCTGGCCAGCAGTACTTCCTTCAGCGCCTGGTTACTCACCACCGGCCCGCGCGCCGCGTTGATCAGCCAGCTCCCCGGGCGCAGGCGCTCGAGGCGCTCCCGATCGAACAGGTGCCAGGTAGGGCACGGGCCGGTCCGGGTGAGAGGCGTGTGCAGGCTGATCACATCACAGTGCTCGATGATCGCTTCCAGGCTGCAATAATCGCCGCCTTCGGCAGCCTGCCTGGGTGGATCGCACACCCGCACATCCCAGCCCAGCCCGCGCAACACCGCCGCCAGCCGGCCCCCCACCTGCCCAGCCCCGACGATGCCGTACCGCCGTTGCGCCAGTGCTACGCCATCGAGCTCCGCCAGGGTCAACAGGCTGCCCAACACGTAGTCCACCACGCCACGGGCATTGCAGCCCGGCGCGCTGGCCCAGTGGATGCCCGAGGCTTGGAGCCAGGCAAGGTCCAGGTGATCGGTGCCGATGGTGCACGTGCCCACGAAACGAACCTTGCTGCCTTCGAGCAAAGCTTGATTGACCGGGGTCACCGAACGCACCAGCAGCACGTCGGCGTCGCGAACGGCCTCGGCGCTCAGCGTGCGCCCGGGCAACCGGCGGATTTCGCCGAAGCCTTGGAAGAAGGCATCAGCCAAGGGAATGTTTTCATCAGCCACGATCAGCATGGGGGGCCTATGGGCGCTCACTGCGCCTTCTTGCGAATCCAGTAGAGGTAGGTGCCGGCCGCTTCTTCCTGGCCGATCAATTCGTGTTCGAGAAAAGCACAAAACTTGGGAATGTCACGGCGCGTGGAAGGGTCCGTCGCGATGACTTTCAGCAGCCCGCCGGCGGGCAGGTCGCGCACGTGCTGATGCAGCATCATGACCGGCTCAGGGCAATTGAGGCCAGTGGCGTCGAGCACGGCGTCCACGTTCAGGTGTTCAAGGGCTTCGGACATGCTTACCTCTTCAGACGAGCCAATGGATCTACGGCGCGACGCATCAACGGTCGAGCCGGCGCAAGTGGCAGGTAACTTCTTCACGGTCATGGTACAGCTGCTTGCAACCGATGCTCACCTGTATGCGCCGCGCCTTGAAGCCGTCGCGGATCCGGTCGAGCAAGCGGCGAACTTCGGCGTAACGCTGTTTCATCGGGAGCTTGAGGTTGACCACCGCTTCGCGGCAATGCCCCTCCCCCAGCCAGGTTTCGAGCAATGCGGCATTGCGCGCGGGCTTTTCCACGATGTCACACACCATCCAATCCACGGGTGGGCGTGGCGCGTAGGTAAAACCGTCGGCCATCAGGTGGCGCACCAGGCCAGTGTCCATCAAGCTCTGGGCCATCGGGCCGTTGTCCACGGCAGTCACCAGCATGCCGCGGTTTACCAGCTGCCAGGTCCAGCCGCCGGGCGCCGCGCCCAGGTCCACGGCCGTCATGTCGCTGTGCAACCGCGCGTCCCATTGGTCGCGCGGGATGAAATGATGCCAGGCTTCCTCCAGCTTGAGGGTGGAGCGGCTGGGCGCTTCGCGCGGGAACTTCAACCGCGGGATGCCCATGGGCCACATGGCGCTGTTGCGTTCATCGGCCAGGCCCACGAATACCTCGCGGCCGCTGATGAAGGTGAGCAGTAGCCTGGCGCCAGGCGAGCCCGAACGCAGCTTGCCCGCCTTCTCCAGCGCCTTGCGCAACGGCACCTCGAACTTGCGGCAGAAGGTGGATAATTCCTTGCCGTCGTTGGTGTCGAGCACTTCGAGCCACACGCTGGCGCAGGTGGGGTAATCCTTCAACGCTTCCAGCAATACGCTGATACGGTCGGTTTCGGGCAAGGTCACGTACTGGCCGCGCGCCCATTGCCGAGGGAATATCAGGTCGCTGAAGCGCAGCTGCGTCATGAAGCGCGCCGGGCCATCGGCGTCCATGCAAATGAATTCAGCGCAGGCGCTGGCCGGCTTCGCCCGGGCGTAGCCGGGCACGTTCAGGTTGGCCGCGTGCTCGCTGACTTCGGCGCACACTTCGCCCTCGAAACCGGGCCGGCAGTGGAACAGCAAGGTATTCATCTACACTCCGCGGGTCGCGCCTTTACAGGTAGGCCCATACTGATGAAGGGCGGCGCGACAAACCGCGAATGATAGCGCAGCCGGGGCCGCCGTGGGCCGTCGGCTTGCTACCGTTGGGGCGCCGCGTAATTCCCATGGCAAACGCATGGGAACCGCCGAGCCGCTGGGAAAGTCCAGTGCAAAGAAGCTCAGCCAATGGCCCGTGCCGTGCGGGCCGTCAGGAGACCCTTTACATGCCCTCCCTCGATAGCCTGAAAACCCTCCAAACCCTCAAGGTCGGCGACCGCGAGTACCACTATTACAGCCTGCCGGCGGCCGCCGCGCAGTTGGGCGACCTGCAGAAGCTGCCCATGTCGCTCAAGGTATTGCTGGAAAACCTGCTGCGCTGGGAGGACGGCGCGACGGTGAACGTGGCCGACCTGCACGCGCTGGCCGCCTGGTTGCAGGAACGCCGCTCGGACCGGGAAATCCAGTACCGCCCCGCGCGGGTGCTGATGCAAGACTTCACAGGCGTGCCCGCGGTGGTGGACCTTGCCGCCATGCGCGCCGCGGTGGCCAAGGCCGGCGGCGACCCCCAGCGGATCAATCCTCTGTCCCCGGTGGACCTGGTGATTGACCACTCGGTGATGGTGGATCGCTACGCCAGCGCCCAGGCGTTCGGCGAGAACGTGGACATCGAGATGGAGCGCAACGGGGAGCGCTATGCCTTCCTGCGCTGGGGCCAGAGCGCGTTCGACAACTTCAGCGTGGTGCCGCCCGGTACCGGGATCTGCCACCAGGTGAACCTGGAATACCTGGGCCGTACCGTTTGGACCCGCGAAGAAGACGGCCGCACTTATGCCTTCCCGGACACACTGGTGGGCACCGATTCCCACACCACCATGATCAATGGCCTGGGCGTGCTGGGCTGGGGCGTGGGCGGTATCGAGGCCGAGGCCGCCATGCTGGGCCAGCCGGTGTCCATGCTGATTCCGGAAGTGGTGGGCTTCAAGCTCACCGGCAAGCTGCGCGAAGGCATCACCGCCACGGACCTGGTGCTAACCGTGACCCAGATGCTGCGCAAGAAGGGCGTGGTGGGCAAGTTCGTGGAATTCTACGGAGACGGGCTGGCCGAGTTGCCGCTGGCGGACCGGGCAACCATCGCCAACATGGCGCCTGAATACGGCGCTACGTGCGGTTTCTTCCCGGTGGACGACATCACCCTGGGCTACCTGCGCTTGTCGGGCCGCCCCGAGGAAACCGTGCAACTGGTGGAGGCCTACTGCAAGGCGCAGGGGCTATGGCGACTGCCGGGCCAGGAGCCGGTGTTCAGTGCCAAGCTCGAGCTTGACATGGGTGAGGTGGAATCCAGCCTCGCCGGGCCCAAGCGGCCGCAGGACCGCGTGCCACTGGGCAAGGTGAGCCAGGCCTTCAACGACTTCATCGGCTTGCAGCTCAAGCCCGCGGACAAGGAAGAAGGCCGCCTCGAAAGCGAAGGGGGCGGTGGCGTGGCGGTGGGCAACGCCGACCAGGCGGGCGAGGCCGAATACAGCGACGGCACGCACACTCACGCGCTCAAGCACGGCGCCGTGGTGATCGCGGCGATCACCTCATGCACCAACACGTCCAACCCCAGCGTGATGATGGCCGCCGGCTTGCTGGCCAAAAAAGCCGTCGAGAAAGGCCTGAACCGCAAGCCTTGGGTAAAAACCTCGCTGGCGCCGGGCTCCAAGGTGGTGACCGACTACTACAAGGCCGCTGGCCTGCTGACGTACCTGGAGCAGTTGGGCTTCGATCTGGTGGGCTACGGCTGCACGACGTGTATCGGCAACTCCGGCCCGCTGGACGCCCCTATCGAGAAGGCGATTCAACAAGCGGACCTCACCGTAGCCTCGGTATTGTCGGGTAACCGCAACTTCGAAGGTCGGGTACATCCCTTGGTCAAAACCAATTGGCTGGCTTCCCCGCCCCTGGTGGTGGCCTATGCCTTGGCGGGCAACGTACGGATCGACATCGCCAGCGAGCCCTTGGGCACCACCCCCGATGGCAAGCCGGTCTACCTGCGTGACATCTGGCCCAGCCAGAAGGAAATCGCCGAGGCCGTGGCCAAGGTAGATACCGCGATGTTCCACAAGGAGTACGCAGCGGTCTTCGCCGGCGACGCCCAGTGGCAAGCGATCGAAGTGCCTCAGGCGGCGACCTATGTGTGGCAGGACGACTCCACCTACATCCAGCACCCGCCCTTCTTCGACGAAGTGGCCGGCCCGCTGCCGGTCGTCGCGGACGTGAACGGTGCCTACGCGCTGGCAGTGCTGGGCGACTCGGTGACCACGGACCACATTTCCCCCGCCGGCAACATCAAGGCTGACAGCCCCGCCGGGCGCTACCTGCGGGAGAAAGGCGTGGAACCCAAGGACTTCAACTCCTATGGTTCGCGCCGCGGCAACCACGAAGTGATGATGCGCGGTACCTTCGCCAATATCCGGATTCGCAATGAAATGCTCGGCGGCGAGGAAGGCGGCAATACCGTGCACATTCCCACTGGCGAGAAAATGGCCATCTACGACGCGGCGATGCGCTACAAGGACGCGAACAATCCGCTGGTGATCCTCGCCGGCCAGGAATACGGCACCGGCTCCAGCCGGGACTGGGCCGCCAAGGGCACCAATCTGCTAGGGGTAAAAGCGGTCATTGCCGAGAGCTTCGAGCGCATCCACCGTTCCAACCTGGTCGGCATGGGCGTGCTGCCGCTGCAGTTCCTGTCCGAGCAAAGCCGCAAGACCCTTGGCCTTACCGGCCGGGAACGCTTCGACATCCTCGGCCTCACCGGCGCCACCCTCGCCCCGCGCATGCACCTGACCCTGCGCATCACCCGCACCACCGGCGAACAGGCCGATGTGGAAGTGCTGTGCCGGATCGATACCCTCAACGAAGTGGAATACTTCAAGGCCGGAGGAATTTTGCACTATGTGCTGCGGCAGTTGATTGCCTGACCATTCCAGGGTGCCGCCGGATGGCCGGCGGAAGCCCGGGAATGGACTCCCTCGAGGGCGCCTTTGCGCCCTACTTACGCATAACCAAATAACCCTAAACTATCTGCGGGTTCCGCCGACACCCTGCAAAAGCACTCAGCGGAACCTGCCACCCATGCGTAACAACCAACCCGTCACCCAGCGTGAACGTACGTTCCCGGCCCATCAGCGGTTGATCTCCACCACTGATACCAAGGGGATGATCAACTACTGCAACGATGCGTTCGTGGAGATCAGCGGGTATGGGCGCGATGAGTTGATCCGCGCGCCCCATAACCTGGTGCGCCACCCGGACGTGCCGTCGGCAGTGTTCGCGCATATGTGGCAGACCCTGAAAAACGGTCGGCCGTGGATGGGGGTGGTGAAAAACCGCTGCAAGAACGGCGACTTCTATTGGGTCAACGCCTACGTCACCCCGGTGCTGGAAAATGGCCAGGTAGTGGGCTACGAGTCGGTGCGGGTCAAGCCCACCGCCGAACAGATCCGCCGGGCTCAGGCGCTGTATGCGCGCTTGAACGCAGGCAAACCGGCGGTGGCTGCCATGGACCGCTGGGCGCCTGTGGTGCGCGATTGGCTGCCCTTCATTCTGGTGAGCCAGATCGGCTTTTTGATTGGCTTGTGGCTGAACACCGGCTGGGGCTTCGCGGCCGCCGCCGCGCTGTCGGTACCCCTCGGGTTGCTGGGCCTGAGCTGGCAGCAGCGCGGCCTCAAACGCCTGCTGCAGTTGGCCGAGCAAACCACTTCCGACCCGCTGATCGCACAGATGTACACCGACAGCCGTGGCGTTCAGGGCCAGCTGGAAATGTCCATGCTGAGCCAGGAAGCCCGCCTGAAAACCTGCCTTACCCGCTTGCAGGACACCGCCGAGCACCTCAAGGGCCAGGCGCGGGAAGCCGATAGCCTGGCGCACGAAAGCTCCGAGGGCCTGGACCGTCAGAAGGCCGAAACCGAGCAGGTGGCCGCCGCGGTCAACCAGATGGCCGCCACCACCCAGGAAGTGGCCAACCACGTACAACGGACCGCAGACGCCACGCAGCAGGCCAACCAGCTGACCAGCCGCGGCCGGGACATCGCCGGGGAAACCCGCGAAGCCATCGAGCGCTTGTCGGCGTCGGTGGGCGAAACCGGTCAGACCGTAACCCGCCTGGCCAAGGACAGTGATGAGATCGGCGGCGTGGTGGATGTGATCAAGGGCATCGCCGACCAGACCAACCTGCTGGCGCTCAACGCCGCCATCGAAGCCGCCCGTGCCGGCGAGATGGGCCGCGGTTTCGCCGTAGTGGCCGATGAAGTGCGTCAGCTTGCCCAGCGCACCACCGAATCCACCGGGCAGATCCACAGCCTGATCGCCAAGCTGCAGCACACCGCCACCGCCGCCGTGCAAACCATGGAGGCTGGCCATCGCCAGGCCCAGGAAGGCGTGGCGCGCGTGATGGAAGCCGACCAGGCACTGGTGGGCATCAGCGAGGCGGTGGCCAACATTACCGACATGGCCACGCAGATCGCCGCCGCCACCGAGGAGCAGAGCTCGGTCGCCGAAGAAGTGAGCCGCAATATCACCACCATCGCCGAGCTGGCTGATCAAACCTCGGGCAAGGCGCAGAGCACCGCGCTGCTGAGCGAGGCCCTGACCCAGACCGCCGCGAGCCAGTATTCGTTGGTGGAACGGTTCAACCGGTAAGTAACCTGTAGAAGGCCCCTTACCCTGTGGTAAGCAACTGTCTTGAGCTGTTTTTTCAAGACTTATTCGCGAGCGCGCTAAATGTGTGGGAAGCGGGCGGAGCCGAAGGTGCAGCTCGCGAATGCGGCTTAAAACCCGTCACAAAAACGCGCAAATCCGATCCGCGGCGGCTTCAAGGTGTTGCTCCTGGGTAAACCCGGAGCTTTTCAGCGGCTTGAGGTCATGGTCCGCGGCGGGTAGCCAGTACAGTTCTATCGCGGGCGAAAGCGTATAGCCCTCCACCGTGGCCCGGTTACCCAAGGCGTCGCGTTCGCCCTGAAGGATGAGGGTTGGCACCTGGAGGTCAGCGAGGTGCTCGGTGCGGGGCTTTTCCGGCTTGCCCGCGGCGTAGAACGGGTAACCCAGGCACACCAAGGCATCGGCGCCCAGTTCGTTGGCCAGCAGGCTGGCCATGCGCCCGCCCATGGATTTACCGCCGATGGCCAGCCGGCCGGAGACCTGCGTGCGGGCCAGCGCGTATACTTCCCGCCACTTCTCCAGCAAGCGCGCCTGCGGGTTTGGCGGCCGCTTGCCGCCGTCCGCGCGGCGCTGGGCCATGTACGGGAACTCGAAGCGCAACACATCGATGCCGCCCTTGGCCAGCAACCCGGCGATGGTGTTCATGAACGGGCTGTCCATGGGCGCCCCCGCGCCGTGGGCAAGGATCAGGCACGTGCGCTCATCCTCGCTGGCCGCCCCCGTGGCGCTGTCCCACAACCAGCCGTTATCGCGGACCCGTTCCGCCCATTCATCGCTCACGCTCGGTTCCTCCAAGGCAAAGCCCGACTGTGCCCGAAGCGGGCAGAAAGTGCTATGTGACCGTTCCCCGGATGCGCCGGGTCCCACGGGTGGAAACTCATGATGTGACTTGACCGAGACCGCCGGTCGCATTGCGCAGCGAAGCGGCTTCCCCCACACTGCGGCCCGCTGCCCGAGACCGACAGTGGACCTGACATGAGCACAGCACCGCCCAGCGCGGCCTATAACTACCGGGTTGTACGCCAGTTCACCGTGGCGACCGTGGCCTGGGGCATCCTCGGCATGGCGGTAGGCGTGTTGATCGCGGCGCAGCTGGTATGGCCCGCGCTGAACCTCGAACTTCCCTGGACCACCTTCGGCCGATTGCGGCCGCTGCACACCAACCTGGTCATCTTCGCCTTCGGCGGCTGTGCGCTGTTCGGCACGTCACTGTACGTGGTGCAACGCACCTGCCAGGCACGGCTGATATCCGATGGGGTGGCCCAGTTCGTGTTTTGGGGCTGGCAGGCCGTGCTGATCGCCGCGGCGGTGTCGCTGCCGCTGGGGTACACCACCAGCAAGGAATACGCCGAGCTGGAATGGCCCATCGCGCTGTTGCTGGCGGTGGTGTGGGCCGCTTACGCCTGGCTGTTCTTTGGCACTATCCGGGCGCGCAAGGTACAGCATATCTACGTGGCCAACTGGTTCTATGGCGCGTTCATCGTGGTGATGCTCATCCTTCATGTGGTCAATCACGTGGCGTTGCCGGTAAGCCTGTTCAAGTCCTACCCGGTGTATGCCGGCGCCACCGATGCCATGGTGCAATGGTGGTACGGCCACAACGCCGTGGGCTTTTTCCTGACCACGGGCTTTCTCGGCATGATGTATTACTTCGTGCCCAAGCAGGCCAACCGCCCGGTGTATTCCTATCGGCTGTCTATCGTGCACTTCTGGGCGCTCATCACCCTCTATATCTGGGCTGGGCCGCACCACCTGCATTACACCGCCCTGCCCGATTGGGCGCAAAGCCTGGGCATGGTGATGTCGGTCATTTTGCTGGTACCCAGCTGGGGCGGCATGATCAACGGCATGATGACCCTGGCCGGCGCCTGGGACAGGCTGCGCACCGACCCGATCCTGCGATTTTTAGTGGTGGCGCTGGCCTTCTATGGGATGTCCACGTTTGAAGGCCCCATGATGGCCATCAAGACCGTGAACGCCCTTACCCACTACACCGACTGGACCATCGGCCATGTGCACGCCGGCGCCCTGGGGTGGGTGGCGATGATCACCATTGGCGCCACCTACCATATGGCGCCCCGTGTGTTCGGCCGCCCGGCCATGCACAGCCTCACAGCGATCCACGCGCACTTCTGGCTGGCCACCGTGGGGACGGTGCTCTATGTGACGGCCATGTGGGTCAACGGCCTGGCCCAGGGGCTGATGTGGCGAGGCGTGCTCGACGATGGCAGCCTGGCCTACAGTTTTGTGGAAACGGTAGTGGCCAGCCGGGGTGGGTACATGGTTCGCCTGCTGGGAGGGGCGTGCTTTGCCAGCGGCATGCTGGTGATGGCCTGGAACCTGTGGCGCACGGTTCGCGCTGCAGCCCCGGCCCAGGCCGAACGCGCGGCCGCCATGCCAGAACGGGCCACGCAATGAACCACGCGCGGCTGGAAAAGCACATCGGCCTGATGGCGCTGGTGATGGTGCTGGCGGTCAGCGTGGGTGGCCTCACGCAGATCGTGCCGCTGTTCTTTCAGGACGTGATCACAAAGCCCTTGGCCAATATGCGCCCCCGCACCGCGCTGGAAGTCGAAGGCCGCGATGTGTTCATCGCCAATGGCTGCGTAGGCTGCCATTCCCAGATGATCCGCCCCTTGCGCGCGGAAACCGAACGCTACGGCCATTACTCCCTGGCCGGGGAAAGCGCCTGGGACCATCCCTTCCTGTGGGGCTCCAAGCGCACCGGGCCAGACCTTGCCCGCGTGGGCAAACGCTACTCTGACGCCTGGCACGTGGCCCACCTGATGGACCCACGCAGCCTGGTGCCCGAGTCGGTGATGCCGGCCTACCCCTTCCTCGCGCAAACCTTGCTGGACAGCAGCCATACCGCGCGCAAGCTGCAAACCTTGCGCGCGCTGGGCGTGCCCTACTCGGATGCCGACATTGCCGGCGCTGCCGCGGCGGTGCGTGGCAAAACCGAAATGGACGCATTGGTCGCCTACTTGCAAGGGCTGGGCACCGCAGTCACGGCGGGGGATTGAGGCGATGGAAATCGGCACTTTGCGCGGATTGGGGACCGTGGTCGTGCTGCTCAGCTTCGTGGCGCTGGTGGCGTGGGCCTGGAGCGGCCGCCGCCGAGCGGATTTCGACAAGGCCGCCGGGCTGCCCTTCGCGGACGAACCCGGCCCGAGCGGCGGGCGCCACGATGAGTAGCTTCTGGAGCCTGTACATCAGCGTTTTCACCTTGGGCACCTTGGCGGCGCTGGGTTGGCTGCTGTGGGCGACCCGCAAGGGCTCCCGCACCGAGGCGCACGAAGCCTTTGACGGTATCGAGGAGCAGGACAACCCGCTGCCCCGCTGGTGGCGCTGGCTGTTCATCGCCACCCTCGCGTTTGCCTTGGTGTACCTTGCTTTGTACCCCGGGCTGGGCAACTGGCAAGGATTGTTGGAGTGGTCCAGCGCGGGGCAGTGGCGCGCGGAACAGGCCCGGGCCCGCAACCTATATGGCCCCCTTTATGAGCGGTTCAGCGCCATGCCGCTGGAGGCGGTGGCCGCTGACCCTCAGGCGCTGGCCATCGGCGCACGATTGTTTGCCAGTAATTGCGCCCTCTGTCACGGCACCGATGCCAAGGGCGCGCCGGGTTACCCGGACCTTACCGACCGGTTGTGGCGCTGGGGCGCCGAGCCCGCGGCCATCCTGGCCAGCATCGGCCAGGGAAGGACAGGCGTGATGCCCCCTTGGGGCGCCGTGCTAGGCGAACAAGGCACGCGGGACGCCGCCGCCTACGTGCTACGGCTCAATGGCCGGCCAGTGCCCGAAGGGGTAGTGGCCGATGCCAGCAATGGGCAGAGGCTTTTTACCCAGGCTTGCGCGGCCTGCCATGGGCCTGCGGGCCATGGCAACCCGCTGCTGGGCGCGCCAGACCTGACCCAGGCCCAAGGCTTCATCCATGGCTCCAGCTTCGAGGCCGTGCGGCGCAGCATCGAAGAAGGCCGCCAGGGGCAGATGCCTGCGCAGGCTCGCTTGCTGGGTGACGATAAGGCGCGAGTGCTGGCTGCGTACATCTACAGCCTGGCGACGCAAGCAGCGCCCTTGGCCGATGGCGAGCCCGAGCCATGAACCGCTTGCCCGTGCGGGACATCACCGGGCCCGTAATGGCCCCCAGGCCACGCAACCGCCGGCCTCGGCGGGTCAATGGGCGATTCACCCTCCTGCGCATGGCGCTGGGTGCCGGCCTGCTCACGTTGTTCTTTACCCTGCCCTGGTGGCAATGGCGAGGTGAACCGGCGGTATGGCTCAACCTGGCGAACGGTCGTCTGAACCTGTTCGGGGCCAGCTTCTGGCCAGAGGACCTGAGCCTGCTGGCCAGCGCGCTGATCGTGGCGGCCTTCGCATTGTTCTTCGTTACGGTGCTCGCCGGGCGGGTGTGGTGTGGCTATGCCTGCCCACAAACCCTATGGGCGGCGATGTTCGTGTGGTGCGAGCGATTGACCGGCAGTGGCCGTAAGCCGCATCGGTTTGCACAGGCGCGGCGGATGGTCAAGCACCTGCTCTGGCTTGGCATCAGTGCCTGCACCGCCTTTACGCTGGTGGCGCTGTTCGTGCCCGGCCCTCGTTTGGTCGCCCGCCTGCTGGCCGGGGATCTGGAGGCCACTACCCTGTGCTGGCTGGCGGCGATCACCCTGGCCACTTATGCCAATGCGGGGTGGCTTCGCGAACAGTTGTGCATTTACTTGTGCCCCTATGCACGCTTTCAGGCTGTGATGTTCGATAGGCGTACGCCCGTGGTGAGTTACCAGCGTGAACGCGGCGATTGCGTGCAGTGCACGCTGTGCGTACAGGTGTGCCCCACGGGTATCGACATCCGCGATGGCCTGCAGATCGGGTGCATTGCCTGTGGCGCCTGCGCGGATGCCTGTGACGGGGTGATGGTCAGGATGAATCTTGCGAAAGGCTTGGTGGCTTACCGCGGCGCCGAGGCCCCGGCTGATGGCAAAGGCTTTACACTGCGCCCACGGCTGCTGGGCTACGGCGCGATGCTGCTGGCCAGCGCCGCGGTGCTCGGCCATGGGCTGGCCAGCCGGCCGTTGGTGTCACTGGCCGTGAGCAAGGGCTATCCGTTGTACCGGGACCGCGGAGACGGGCATATCGAAAACCTCTACAACCTCACCCTGATGAACAAGACCCAGCAGCCCCAGGTGTATCACCTCACGGCAACAGGCCCGGCAGCGCTGGGCTGGCGGGGCAAAGCCCGATGGCGCCTGGCGCCAGGTGAGCGGCGCACGGAAGTGATCAGCCTGGCGTTGCCCTACGCTCTGGCCGCCAACCAGCCTGTGGCGTTCGAGGCGCGAGCCATCGCAGCGCCCGCCTCTACCGGGCTCCGAGTAGATAGCCGCTTCACAGGCCCGGCCCGATGAAAAACCTGTCTGCACCGTGGTACCGCTACCGCTGGCCCTGGTTCATCGCGGCGCTGCTCGGCGGCTCGGTGGTGATGGGGGCCGGCATGCTGGTGCTGGCGGTTCGAACACAGGACGCGGTGGTGTACGACCGGTTTCGGGACGCAGGCAAGGGTATCGACCGGGACCTCACCGCAGATTTGCTTGCCCGTCAGCTCGGCCAGCGGGCGGAGTTGGCGCTGGACAGCCTTACGGGTGAAGTGCGTTTGCGACTGCGCGGCACCAGCAAACCCGAGCAGCTACAGCTCAACCTGATCGCCCCCACCCAACCGGAGCAGGACCAGCACCTGCGGCTGCTGCGCGGCCCATCGGCTACCCGGGGCATCACTGAATACCGTGGACAGCTCCAGGGTGTGGCACAAGGCCGCCGCCTGGTGGAACTGTTGGGCCAGAGCGACCGCGGCAGTTGGCGCATCTACGAGCAGGAATGGCTACTGCCCGACCACCCGCTGATTCTGGGTGACGACGCGCCGAACGGGGCGTTAGCCCCATGAGCACAAGCGCCTGCCTCAACGACAGTGAATCAGCGTTGTGTTACCACTGCCAAGCGCAATTACCGCGCGGGCTGGAAAGCCGCCATGCCGCTGAACTGCTGGGGCGGCGGCGGCTTTTTTGCTGCCGCGGGTGCCGCTGCGTAGCGGAGAATATCGCCCAGGCCGGGCTTGCGCGCTTCTATCAGCACCGTGAAGGCCCGTTCGCCCAACCAGTGGCAAGCCACGCGAGCGAAGGCGACGACGCCGGCATGCTCGACGCCGAAGGCGCACTGACGGGTTTTGTCAGCGAGGCCGATGGCGCCGCCTGTATCACGCTGGCGATCGAGGGCATGCATTGCGCCGCATGTGGATGGCTGATCGAGCAGCACTTGCGCCGCCTGCACGGCGTCACGGCCGCCGACGTCAACCTTGGCACCCGACGGCTGCGGCTGGTGTGGGAGTGCCAAAAAGTACCGCTGAGCCGCTTGATCGATGAAATGCGGCGCATCGGTTATCGCGCTACGCCATGGCGCGCGGACGCGGCAGCGGTGGCCAGCGCCGGGGAAGCGCGCTCGGCGCTAAAGCGCCTGGGTATAGCCGGCATCCTGTGGTTCCAAGTGATGATGGCTACCATGGCGACCTGGCCCGAATTCAGCCTGGACCTGAGCCCCCAGTTGCACCTGATCCTGAGCTGGGCAGGGTTTTTCCTCGCTACGCCCATCGTGTTCTACAGTTGCGCCCCTTTTTTTCAGGGGGCGAGCCGCGCGTTACGCGCCGGGCAATTGAGCATGGATTTCTCGGTGGCCCTGGCCATTGGCGGGGCTTATGTAGCGGGGATCTACACCGCCGCCAGCGGTCACGGGGACCTGTATTTCGACGCGGTGGGCATGTTCGCCTTCTTTCTGCTGACCGGCCGCTACCTTGAAAGCCGGACAAGGGCCCGTGCCGCGCGGGCCAGTGCCCGGTGGGAACAACAGTTGCCCGCAAGCTGCCTTCGCCTTTCACGCGAGGGTGCCAGCGAGCGAATATTGACCAGTGCCATACGAGTGGATGATGAAATCCTGGTACCCCCTGGCGCGGCAGTCGCGGCGGATGGGGTGATTGTCAGCGGCTATTCACGCCTGGATGAAGCACTGCTCACGGGCGAGTTCAAACCCCGCCAGCGAGGCCCTGGAGACAGGGTAAGCGCCGGCACGCTAAACCTCGATCAACGCCTGCAGGTACGGGTAACCGCGCTAGGCGAACACAGCCGGCTGGCCGCCATCGGTCGCCTGCTGGAGCGCGCCCAGGCTCAGAAGCCTGCCCTGGCCCGCCTGGCGGACCGGGCGGCGCGCTGGTTTCTGCTCGGCTCGCTCATCGCGGCGCTGCTGTTCGGCGCCCTCTGGTGGTGGCTGGACCCAGCCCAGGCACCTTGGGTAGTGCTGGCGATGCTGGTTGCCACGTGCCCGTGCGCGCTGTCCCTCGCCACTCCTACCGCGCTTACCGCCGCGCTGGGCACCTTGCAACAGCAAGGCGTATTGATTACCCGCGGGCATGTGCTCGAAACCTTGAACCACGTCGACACCTTGCTGCTGGACAAAACCGGCACCTTGACCGAAGGCCAGCCGCAACTGGTGAGCATCCTACCGCTGGGCCGCGGCGCGGAACGCGAGTGCCTGGCGCTGGCCAGCGCCCTTCAACAGGATTCCGGCCACGTGTTGGCCCATGCGTTTGCACCTGCGGCGGTGCTGGCCGATGCGGTGCAAGCGCTGCCCGGGCTGGGCCTGGAGGGCGAGGTAGGCGGCGAGCGGCTGCGCCTCGGCGCGGCGGCTTGGGCAAGCGCCCTGGCTGGCGACCTAGCACCGCCGCTACCCGACAGCGAGCGGCAATGGCTGCTGCTGGCAAGTATCGAGGGCCCATTGGCCTGGTTCGGGCTGGATGACCAGGTGCGCGAAGACGCCGCCTCATTGCTGAACTTCGCGCGGCGGCAGGGTTGGAAGGTAGTGCTGGCTTCCGGGGACAGCTCGGGCGCCGTGAACACCTTGGCCAGGGCGCTGGGGATTGAAGCCCACGGCAGCCTGTCGCCGGCACAAAAGCTACAGCTGCTGGCGGCCCTGCAGAGCCAAGGCCACACAGTACTGGCCATCGGCGACGGCAGCAATGACGCACCGCTGCTGGCCCAGGCCGACGTGGGTATCGCCATGGGCAAGGGCACTGACCTGGCCCGCACGCGGGCGGACGCGGTGCTGTTGTCCGACCGGCTCGCCTCGGTGATGCACACCCTGCGCATGGCTCAGCGGTGCCGGCGGGTAATCCTGCAAAACCTGGCCTGGGCCGCCCTGTATAACGGGCTGGTGCTGCCCTTTGCCGCCATGGCGCTGGTAACTCCGGCATGGGCCGCACTGGGCATGTCGTTCAGCTCGCTGCTGGTCACCCTCAATGCCCTGCGCCTGAGCCGGCCAGAGCGGGAATGAAATGAGCGCCTTGTATTACTTGATCCCGGCAGCGCTAGTGATCGTCAGCGCAATCGTATGGCTGTTCGCATGGGCAGTGAACAGTGGGCAATACGATGACCTCGACTCACCCGCCCGGCGCTTGCTGATGGATGAGGACCTGCCCTGTTCCGGTAAAGGCGAGGCCGCCGATGATTGAGCTGCTGTCCATCCTCGCCCCCGCGTTCGTGCTGGGATTGCTGGGCAGCGGCCACTGCCTGGGCATGTGCGGCGGGCTGATGGGCGCGCTGGCCATGGCAACCACGCCCGGGCAGATGCCCCGGCTGCCCTTGCTGCTGGGCTATAACCTGGGCCGGGTGATGAGTTATGGGCTGGCGGGGTTGCTGTTCGGCGGCCTCGGCCTGGCGGTAGCCCACAGCCCGGCGCTGACTCTACTGCGCGGATGCGCAGCCATGCTGCTGATCGCCTTGGGCGCCTACCTGGCGGGCTGGTGGCACGGGGTTACCCGGATCGAGACGCTGGGCCGCGGCGTATGGCGGCATCTTCAGCCACTCGGCAGGCGGCTGCTGCCGCCGCGCACCCTGCCCCAAGCGCTGGCACTGGGCGCAGTGTGGGGCTGGCTACCATGCGGGCTGGTCTATAGCGCCCTGCTGTGGAGCGCCGCCCAAGGCGATTTGCTTCACAGCATGGCCGCGATGCTTGCCTTCGGTTTAGGCACCTGCCCGATGCTGTTCGCCACCGGGCTCGCCAGCCGCACGCTGCTGGGCTGGCTGCGGCGCCGTGGCGTGCGCCTAGCAGGGGGTGTATTGGTGATGGCGTTCGGGGTGTGGAGCGTGCCGGGCCCGCACCAACATTGGCTGATGAGCCGGATGAACATTGGCCCGGTGCTCGCGCCTTGAACCGTTAGGTGGAATCACCTAACAGCAGAGGGCCACCCCCCGCCACGCCCCGCTTGCGAGAAAATCGGTTACCCTTGCGTTTTACAAGTGATTCAAGGAATTTCGAGATGTCCGAGCCACTTAAACAAGGGGCAGGCCATCAGGCGCATTGCAAGGATTGCAGCCTGGCCCCCTTGTGCCTGCCATTGTCGCTGAACCTGCAAGACATGGACGCCCTCGATGCGATCGTGAAGCGTGGCCGCCCCTTGAAGAAAGGCGAATTCCTTTTCCGCCAGGGCGATGCGTTCGGCGCCCTTTACGCGGTGCGTTCCGGCGCCTTGCGTACCTTCAACCTCAGCGACGGTGGCCAGGAGCAGATCACCGGCTTTCACCTGCCCAGCGAACTGGTGGGCCTGTGCGCCGTGGACACCGATCATTACCCGGTGTCGGCGATTGCGCTGGAGACGACGTCTGTGTGCGAGATCCCCTTCGAGCGGCTGGAAGACCTGGCGGCGCAACTGCCGCAGTTGAGGCGCCAATTGCTGCGGTTGATGAGCCGGGAGATCCGCGACGACCAGCAGATGATGCTGCTGCTGTCGAAGAAAAACGCCGATGAGCGCATCGCAACCTTTCTGATCAACCTCTCTGCCCGCTTCCGCGCCCGGGGGTACTCGCCGAATCAGTTCCGGCTGAGCATGTCGCGCAACGACATCGGCAATTTCCTCGGCCTGGCCGTGGAAACCGTGTCCCGGGTATTCACCCGCTTCCAGCAGAGCGGGCTGATCGCCGCCGAGGGCAAGGAAGTGCGCATACTCCAGCCGGTGGAACTCTGCGCGTTGGGCGGCGGGGCGATGCAGGGCTGACCACAGGCGGCAATGGGCAGGTATAATCGCTGTTTTTGTGCCTGCCGAGACGTACCATGTCCTTCGACGATTCGACCATCAAGTCCCTGATCCGCCCCGTTGTGGACTTCCCCAAGCCCGGCGTGGTGTTTCGCGACATTACCCCGTTGTTCCAGTCGCCACGGGCGATGCGCACGGTGATCGATCATTTCGTGGAGCGGTACGTCGAGCAGAACGTTACCCACATCGGGGCCATGGATGCCCGGGGCTTCCTGATCGGCGCCGTGGTGGCCCATGAGCTGAACAAGCCGCTGATCCTGTTCCGCAAGCAGGGCAAGCTACCCGCCGATGTGATTTGCGAGGCCTATCAGACCGAATATGGCGAAGCCTTCCTGGAAGTGCACACCGACAGCCTGTGCGAGGGCGACTCGCTGGTGCTGTTCGATGACCTGATCGCCACCGGCGGCACCCTGCTGGCGGCGGTAAACCTCACCCGCCGCATGGGCGCCCATGTGCATGAAGCCGCCGCGATCATCGACCTGCCCGAGCTCGGCGGCGGCCAACGCCTGACCGAAGCCGGCGTGCCGGTGTTCAGCCTCACCGCGTTTGCACTGGATGAGATGTAGGCCTGTTTTAAAGCGATTGTCAGGGCCGGTGCTGTCTGGCCCTGTGGGAGCCGGGCGAGGCCGCAAGGCGTAGCTCGCCAGCGGGCTCTGGCATGAACTTCTGGCCTGCTACAGCGCCATCGGCTTGCGCCCGGCGAAGGAGTGCGCCAGGGTGCCGCCGTCGACCATTTCCAGTTCGCCCCCCAAGGGCACGCCATGGGCGATGCGCGATACCACCAGGCCTTTTTCGCTGAGCATCTGGGCAATGTAGTGGGCCGTGGCTTCGCCTTCCACCGTGGGGTTGGTGGCCAGGATCACTTCCGCCAAGCCCGCTTCGGCTGCTACCCGCTGCATCAGTTCCGGGATGCCAATGGCTTCGGGGCCAAGCCCGTCCAGCGGTGACAAGTGCCCCTTGAGCACGAAGTAGCGCCCCCGGTAGCCAGTCTGCTCTACCGCGTACACGTCCATCGGCCCTTCCACCACGCACAGCAAAGTGTCGTCCCGGCGCGGGTCGGCGCATTGGGGGCATAGCTGCTCTTCGGTGAGCGTGCGGCAGCGTTGGCAGTGCCCCACCCCATCCATCGCGCGCGCAAGCGCCTGCGACAGCCGGGCGCCACCGCTACGGTCGCGCTCCAGCAATTGCAGCGCCATGCGCTGGGCGGTTTTCTGGCCAACGCCGGGCAATATGCGCAAGGCATCGATCAGTTGGCGGATCAGTGGGCTGAAGCTCATGCGGACACAACCTGACAAAAAACGGCGAAGACGCGGGTTATACCCGCGCCCCCGTAACGGGTCAACGCCCCCCGATCAATCGCTGACCTTGACTACCAGCTTGCCGAAGTTCTTACCCTCCAACAGGCCAAAGAACGCCTCCGGCGCATTGTCCAGGCCCTCGACCACGTCCTCGCGGAATTTGATCTTGCCGTCGTGGACCCAAGGCACCATGGCTGAGAAGAACTCGGCCTGCCGGTCCTTGAAATCATCCATCACGATAAAGCCCTGCATGCGTACGCGCTTGGTGAGCAGCACGCGCGGCAGCAGGCTGAAGCGGTCCTTGCCTTCGGGCAGCTCATCGGCGTTGTAATGGGCGATAAGGCCGCACAGCGGGATGCGCGCATGGGCATTGAGCAAGGGCAGCACGGCCTCGAACACCTTGCCGCCCACGTTTTCGAAGTACACGTCGATGCCCTTGTCGCACGCCGCGGCGAGGTCCTGGGCGAAGGTGTCGCTGCGATGATCGATGCAGGCGTCGAAGCCCAGCTCATCCACCACGTAGCGGCATTTTTCCGTGCCACCCGCCACGCCGATCACCTTCAAGCCTTTGAGCTTGGCCACTTGGCCGACTACCGAGCCCACCGCGCCAGAAGCCGCGGCCACCACGAGGGTTTCACCTTCCTTGGGCTGCCCGATATGGGTCAGGCCCATGAACGCGGTCATGCCGGGCATGCCCAGCACACCCAGCGCCATGGAAGGCTGCGCGATACCCGCCGGCAACGGGATCAACCCCGTGCCATCAGAAATGGCATGGGTTTGCCAGCCAGTGATACCCACCACCAGGTCGCCTTCCTGGAATTTCGGGTGACGCGACACTTCGACCCGGCTCACGGTGCCGCCCGTCATCACCTCGCCGATTTTAACCGGCGGCGCGTAGGACGGTGCATCGCTCATGCGCCCACGCATGTACGGGTCCAAGGAGAGCCATAGCGTACGCAACAACACCTGGCCGTCCTGCAGGGCAGGCAGCGTTTGGGTTTCGCTTCGGAAGTTTTCGGCGACGGGTTTGCCCTTCGGCCGGGAGGCAAGGACAAAACGGCGATTCTGGATGGCGTCGGCGGCCATAAGCGCGGCTCCTTCAATGGGGGGTTGAAGGAAGACCGCGCTGGCGGGAAGGTGTTTCTTTTTCTGCGGTCAGAAGGGCATTTTGAAACCGGGCGGAAGCTGCATCCCCGCCGTCATGCCGGACATTTTATCCTGACTGTTCTGCTCGATCTTGCGCACGGCGTCGTTCACCGCGGCGGCGATGAGGTCTTCGAGCACTTCCTTGTCTTCCTGCATCAGGCTGTCATCCAGGTTGATGCGCTTGACGTCGTGACGGCCGGTCATCACCACGCTCACCAGGCCCGCGCCCGATTGACCGGTGACCTCGGCATTAGCCAGCTCTTCCTGCATCTTGGCCATTTTTTCCTGCATCTGCTGGGCCTGCTTCATCAGGCCTGCCATGCCACCTTTCATCATGGGTCGGTTCTCCACTCTCGTTCGGTTTCATTCGCCCTGGTTGGCCAGGGCGTCCAGGGGTTCAATGGTATCGTTGCGCACCGTGGCGCCAAACCGTTCCATCAGCTGGCGGATGAACGGGTCGGCGGCGATCGCTTCCTCGGCCTCGTGCTGGCGCTCGGCCCGGCGCCGGGCGGCCGCCTGGGCGGGGGTTTCCTGTTCCGGCCGCACCAGCTCGATCTTGACTGTGAGCGTGCGCCCCAGATGCTGGTTCAAGGCATCGTTCAATCGCCGTTGCTGGGTGGCGTTGAACAGCGCGCCCTGGGCAGGGTCCAGGTGTAGCAACCAGGTATCGCCGTCAACGGCGACCAGGCTGCAGTTGGCGGCGATGCTGCCTGTGAGGCCAGACACCGGGAGCTTCGGGAACAGCTCCAGCCATTGCAGGGCCAAGCCTGTGGCCGGTTCGGCCGCCGGGGTGGGCTCCGGCGCGGCGACCGGCTCGGCGGCGTGGCTGGCCAGGTCGTCCAGGTAACCATAGCTTGTAGGGTCGGCATCGCCGGGGTAGTAGTCATCGTCGGCCGGCGGCTCGTCATCGCGCATCATGCCCGCTGGCTGGTATTCGATAGGCGCGCCGGCGTTGTCATCCAGCTGCGCGTCGTTTTCCGGCGCAGGCGGCACAACGCTCGCGGGTGTGGGCACGGGCATGGGCGGCAGCTGCGGTGGTTCGGCCCGGGTATCCAGGATGGCCTCGGGCGCGGGCGCTGGCGCCTGCATAGGCACCTCGGCGTCGCTGGCGGCGGGCTCGTTCCAAGGCAGGTCCGGGTCGTCGGCCGCTATGGCCGGCGCCGCGGGCTCGGGCTCGGGTTCAGGCTCGGGTGCCGGAACAGCGGCCTTTGGCGGCTGTGGGGCCAGCACCGGAGCCGCGGCCACCGCCTCGGAGGAATCAGCCGTGGCCTGGCTGATCCCCGCCGGCTTTAGGTGCGCCGGTGGCGCCTGTTCACCCGCGGGCCGGAACGCCAGCATGCGCAGCAGCACCATCTCGAAGCCGCCACGTGGCTCGGGCGCCAGTGGCAGGTCCCTGCGGCCGATCAGGCCCATTTGGTAATAGAACTGCACGTCTTCGGCGGGCAACGCCTTGGCCAGGGCCAGCACTTGCTCGCGGTCACCGTGGCCATTGTCGACCGCCTCAGGCAACGCCTGGGCGATGGCAATGCGGTGCAACACGTTGAGCACTTCTGCCAGCACGCCGGCCCAGTCGGGCCCCTGCTCGGCCAGATGGCTGATGGCCTGTAACAGTGCCTTCGCGTCACCGTCCAGCAGCGCCTGCAATACGCCGAATACCTGGCCACGGTCGAGGGTGCCGAGCATCGCCCGTACATCCGCGGCCTGGACCCGGCCTTCGCCAAAGGCTATGGCCTGGTCGGTGAGGCTCATGGCATCGCGCATCGAGCCATCGGCGGCGCGCCCCAGCAACCACAGGGCATCGTCTTCGAACGGGATGTTCTCGGCGCCCAGCACGTGGGCCAGGTGCTCGACCACCCGCTCGGGGGTCATGTTTTTCAGCGAGAACTGCAGGCAGCGGGACAGAATCGTCGCTGGCAGTTTCTGCGGATCCGTGGTCGCCAGGATGAACTTGACGTAGGGCGGCGGCTCTTCGAGGGTTTTGAGCAGGGCGTTGAACGAGTGCGATGACAGCATGTGCACTTCGTCGATCAGGTACACCTTGAAGCGGCCGCGGCTGGGTGCGTACTGCACGTTGTCCAGCAGCTCGCGGGTGTCTTCGACCTTGGTGCGGCTGGCGGCGTCGATCTCGATCAGGTCGACGAAACGGCCCTCGTCCACTTCCCGGCATACCGAGCAGGTACCGCAAGGGGTTGAAGTGATGCCGGTTTCGCAGTTCACGCACTTGGCGATGATGCGGGCGATAGTCGTTTTGCCTACGCCCCGAGTGCCGGTAAACAGGTAGGCATGGTGCAGCCGCTGGTTGTCCAGGGCGTTGATCAGGGCCTTGAGCACATGGCCCTGCCCGACCATTTCGCGGAACGAACGCGGCCGCCATTTACGTGCAAGAACCTGATAACCCATGGAAAACCGTCATACCTGAAGCGTTGGACCGCCAATCGTAGCCGAGCAGGGCCGAAAAAGCATCCGCCGCCGCGCCTCGGCCGTTGGCCGGCAGCCTTTCCGGGTTGGTTCACAACACCGCCCACGCTTTGCTGTGCGCCCTCTCCCCACTGCAAAGGACGCAGGCGATGACTATCATTTCCCTCAAGCAACGCTCACGCACGGACTGGCTCGTGGTGCATTGCTCGGCAACCCGCGCCAGCGCACCGGTGAGCGCGTCGGACATCAGGCGCTGGCACCTGAATCAGGGCTGGGCCGACATCGGCTACCACTACGTGATCGGCCGGGCGGGCGAGCTGGAAACCGGCCGGTCGGAGGGCACGGTCGGCTCCCACGTGAAGGGCTTCAATCAGGCCTCGGTGGGCATTTGCCTGGTGGGCGGGCTGGATGCGGCGGGCAAACCGGAAAACAATTTCACCCGCGAGCAGTTCGCGTCGCTGCACACGCTGCTCACCGAACTCAAACAACGCTACCCGAACGCGACCATCCGTGGGCACCGGGACTTCTCCCCAGACCTCAACAACGACGGGCGCATCACTTCCAATGAATTCATGAAGGCCTGCCCTTGCTTCGACGTGGCGCAATGGCTGGCAGCGAACCCGCTGCCCCGCTGACCGCTATTCCACCCGCAAGCGCACGGTGTAATGCGCTTCGATGCCTTTCATTCGCGGCTGAAAATGCGTGTTGGTAATCGGATAGCTGGCCACTTCACCGCCGGGCTGGTGATGCTCCAACGTGTCGCCAGCGCCAGCATTGAGGGTTTCTTCCCAGATCAGCGCCTTGTTGGGCTCCAGCCGCGTTTCGAAGGGGCCGAAGCGAGTGCCGTCGATACGCACGATATACACCGTATCCAATGGCTGGCCGAGGGACTGTTCCACGCGCGGTACTCCGTAACGAATTCGTGATTCACAAACCGTGGAATATGAATCAGCGACGCGGGGTTGTAAATGCGCCAAGGCTCAGTCCTTGAGCAGCAGAGACCTGACCGGGAAGTTCGGAAGCCCCTCCGGCGGCCAGGTGCTCCCCCGGTCCCAGCTTACGTAGGCACGCAGGCGGATATCGCTGTTGCGCGCGAACAGTTCAAGGTCTGCCTTGGCTACTGGCTGCGTCAGGCCGCTGGTAAGCTCCGCCTCTGTCACTCCACGGTGATCCACCAATACCCTTTCATATGCCCCCCCCGCCTGCAGCGTTCCGGAGACGGTAAGCTTTACGTGCTGGTCCGTGCTCATCAGCACCCAGCGTTCCAACCTGAACGTGGCACTGCCGCCTTGTATCCGCGCCAGGCTAAGGTAGGCCATTCCCTCCGCCTCGACGCAGCTGACCATCGGAAAGTGACTGCCTGGCAGGTTACCGACCGACAGCTCGGTGGCTGCGGATCCGGCCTCTTCGCTGCTGGCAAACACGGTGTATTTTATGTCCAACCTGCCGGAAAGGTGAGCGCCCACGGCGGTTGCGGGGACTGTGAACGTCCATGGGCGGATGGTCGCGGCGAGGCGGTCGGACGCCCACCCCCCGGCGGCGCCTGGGACGTGCCAGGACAGGGCGATGTGCTCGTCATCGTAGATCACCGCGCTCTCAGGCACCTCGACTGTCACCCCGTCCAAGGCATGGGCCGGATCGAGGCTTTGCCGTGGCGGCGTGCCGGTTGCACTGTGGACCCTCGGCGGGGGCAAATCCCGTGGAATCGGGGCGGCGGCAACGGAAACAGCCGCAGGCCAGGAGGGCCCTCCAGCATTACCCGCGCGGTCCTTTATCCGATAATAGGCGTAACGAATTCCATCGCCTCGCTCGCGTAATACCTGCCCCTCGAAAGCGTATGACAGTAAAGGCTTCGCCACGTCTGCCGCTGTCAGCGTCCAGTCATCGACGCAATAATCCTCGTCCTCCCCACCACCGCTCAGGTTCGGGTTCCAGTAGAAACGCAATGTATCTCCAGCGATCAGCTCCGCGGGAGGCTCGAACGTGACCTCCAACGTGTCTCCGTGGGTTTCCAGGTAGTGGGCCGTGACCGTTTCCGCCGGGTTTAGGTCTTGGGGGAGCTTAAGCGCGTCGCCCGCGCCAGGGGCAACCCGATCGATCCAGACAGTCAAGGCCTTGGACCGGCTGGTGCTGCCGTTGAAAAGCTGAACCCTGTAATACACGGCGTGCTTGCCATCGGACCATTGACCCATCTCGACCTCTATGAACAGCTCGTCGAGCGAAATGGGCGCTGTCCATTGCTTTTCACCGATCGGCTCGACGTCGCCTTCGCGGTAGAGCCAGAGAATTTCAGGAAGCTGCGGCCGGGGCGAAGAGTTCTGCCAAAGATCAAACTCGACCCGTATCGGCGCGGCCAGCTCAGTGACAGGCAGGAGGTATTCCCGGTCGTCACCCTCCACTGGCCCATGGGCCACAGGCACCCGGGGCGCATTGTCTAGCTCTCCATCTCCAAACAGTTCGCGCCCCATATCTCATCCCTCACCAGTTGTAACGCAGCCCAAGATTCACGCCCCAAGGCTGCTCGATGGCATCGCCGTGGCTGTAGTCGAAATCGGCATGCACCTGTAAACGGTCGGCGATGGCTACCGCGATGCCCGCGCCGAGCTCACCGCGGGTACCCGCCAAGTCGTTGTCGAATCGATTGTCGTTGACCGACACGGCGTTGTTTCGGGCGAATTCCCGGGCGATCGCCGCGCGCACATAGGGCTGTACCTTCTGGCCATTACCCAGGTCGAAGGTGCGCCCGGTGGTGGCACCCACCTTACCCAGCAGCGAGCGCGCCCTTTCACCGTCGGCGGCCATGCCGTTGTTCAGGTCGTAGTCCTTGCCCTGTACGACCAGGCCAGACCATTGGGTGTAGGGCTCCACGAAATAACCGCCCTTGAGCTCGATATGGCGCCCGAACTCGGCGCTCGCACCGATGCCCGCCGTGTCGTAATCGCCCTTGGCGCGGGTGTCGTCGCTCAAGGTAACGTCGGCCTTGTTGCGGAACCGGTTGGCCTTTATCACGCCGTCGAAGTAGTAGCCGCTGGCCTTGTCACGCCACGTGGTATACACCCCGGCGTAATAGCTGTTCACCTCCCCGGTGGTGCCACGGGTGAGGTCCAGGTTGGATTCGCTGTAGCCACCCATCACACCGATCAGCCATTGGCCGTCGCCCCATGGGGCCGGCGCGTCGGCGCCCAAGGAAATCCCGTGCTGGTACTGGCTGTACCCCACGCCGTTGCCAGTGGCCACGTTGAACTTGTTGCCATAGCTGCGCAGCCAGCCGCCTGAGGCGCCATCGTTGAGGCGTAGCTCGCCCATGCGGCTGCGCAAGGTGCTCATTTCGCCGTACCACACCGTTGGCGTGGCGTTGAACAAGGCCAGCACCGAGGCGGTGCCCGGGGTGATGACGTCCGTTGGGGCCAGGTACCAATCCTTGCCGTTCTGCACCAGGTCATATTGATAGGCGCCTACGTCCACGCGCCCGTTGAGCAGGGAAAAGCGCGCAACGCCATCGCTGGTCTCAACAACCCGGATATCGTTACCCGTGGCGGCATCCTGGCCGCTGGCGGCCACCTGAAGGGTGTGGTCGCCTTCGGAACTCCCGGTGACTTGCACCAGGTCCGAGGTATCGGTGGAGAAATCGGTATGCAGCGAAAAGTTGCCGGCACCGGACAGCTCACCCACTTGGAGGGTGTAGAAGTCGCTTCCCGAGCCCAGCTTTACAGTGCCGCCGCTCATACTCAGCGCAGCCAGGCTGGCGCTCTCGACCATGTTCCACTGCGCCTGACTATTCACCGCCAGGGTGTCGAGGTTTACCAGGCGGCCTGTCCAGCTTGCGCCGTTGCGCAGTTCCAACTCGCCAACGCCGCCAGTGTCCACCACGTAATCGCCCACGATGTCGCTATTGTCTGCGATCACGCTAGCGATCCCGGCCCCCTTCACGCGTACGGCCACGCCATCACTGCCCGTGAGCGTGGTGCCCTCCTGCAACAGCACCTGCGCATTGCCGGCGTAGTCGGCATCGATACCAACCTCGATGGCCGCCCCGGCCGTGCCGGTGACGCTGCTGCTGATCAAGCTGAGTACCGAGGGATCAGTAACACCTTGCAGGCCTTCGGCCATGCGGATACCCAAGGCCCCGGTGATGGTGCTTCGCATAACCGTGGCAGTGCTCGACAGTACATCCAGGCCCACCGAGGTGCGGCCGTCCACGGCACTGTCGCTCATGACAAGGGTGGACCTGGGAGTGACCTGCAAGCCACCTTCCCGGCCAATAATGGTCGTATTTGTCACCGTAAGCATTTCGCCTACCGTGATACGCACGCCCCAGCTATCCCCCACCTCTTCCGAGAGGTTGGTAACCCGGCTATTACTCAGCGTGCCGCTGCCAAAAAACGCGGCCGAGGTACCGGAATTGTCCCCTTCGACGGGCGTCGTTATCGTCACGTTATCGAACAACAGTTGACTGCCAGCCGCGCTCCACGCGGAAGTCATGGAAGCATCGTTAGCGGTAAGCGTCGCGCCACTCCCTACCCGATAAAACTCCCCGGTATCTCCGGTTATTGTCGTGTCCTCACTGATAATCACCCCATGCGCCGACAGCGGAATAAAAATTACAGGAACTACTGAAAGGTAAATATTTCTTTTCAATGCTCGACGGATTGAAAACAAAAGAGAGCTATTCAATTGATTCATTGTTTCCTCGCCATGAACTGGACAGACAGAGGTCGCGGCCCGATGGGTGCCGGGCCGCGAGTCTAGCGATGAAGGGTGAATTTCGAATTGAGAATAGTCCTAATATGCCCCAGCGGTTATTTTTGTGCCGTCACATTGATGTTGCAAGGGCCGTCCGCCATTGCCATGGCGACCAACTGTTCCTCCTGTTCAGTTGGGTTAGAGGGGTCATCCTTCTTACGCTTGAGCGTCCAGCTCATACCGAGAGCGTCAAATGTTCCCTCGATGAAACCGAGCCCAGCATGAGCGTCTTCCGGAAGCGCCGCGGCATAGATACCGGAGATATAAGGATAGTACGGAACCTCCCAGATAAATCCTGTGGGGGGATT
>Ga0265797_10001663_pt1 | contig 38920 bp, 20 predicted proteins | sample P2T30metagenome_FD_192433 | JGI IMG/M metagenome (GOLD analysis project Ga0265797, IMG submission 192433) | Plant litter microbial communities from East Loma Ridge, Irvine, California - P2 T30 | ecosystem: Environmental > Terrestrial > Plant litter > Unclassified | place: USA: California...
TTGCCTTGCCTTGCCTTGCCATCCTTCCTTCGAATCAGATGAATCGATCCGACTAACACCTCTCAGCCTACTTGATCCCGCCTACGAAGAAATCGGACCAGCATCCTGCGTCGGCATGACCGGCGGCTGGGCCGGCTACACCTGGCCCGCCGCCATCGCTCTGGCCTCTGGCATGGGAGTCTTTCTGATGGACTTTGCCGCCGAGCGATACGTCGAGAATAAGTACGGCTGGGCGCACGGCGGCGGCCATGACGAGGAGAAGCACACGACGACGACGGCCTTTGACGCCGCCAACGCCCGCTACTCCGTCTCGGCAAGACCGGGCTGCTCGAACCACCAAGCCTTGCACTCTGGCGAGCAAGACGGCACGTTGGCTAACAACGCCTCCGCCAACGCTGTCACCGCCAACAACAACAACAACAACGCCGCCGCCGCCGCCACCACCTCCTCCTCCTCCATCACCGAAGCCAAAACCACCCACGCCGCCGACGAGCTCTCAATCACCACAGAAGAATCCCTCACCATCGAGCGCTCCTTCCAACAACAAATCGCCGCCTTCCTGATCCTCGAGTTCGGCGTAATCTTCCACTCAGTCATCATCGGCCTGACCCTCGGCTCCGCCGGCGCCGAGTTCCCCGTCCTCTACCCCGTCATCGTCTTCCACCAATCCTTCGAAGGCCTCGGCATCGGCGCCCGCCTGTCCGCGATCCCCTTCCCCAGACGCTTGGCCTGGCTGCCGTGGGCGCTGTGCGCCGCGTACGGGCTGACGACGCCGATCGCGCTGGCGGTCGGGCTGGGGGTGCGGACTACGTATAATGAAGCGAGCTTGACGGCGAATGTTGTTAGTGGGGTGTTGGATAGCATTTCGGCGGGGATTTTGATTTATACTGGGTTTGTGGAGTTGTTGGCTAGGGACTTTTTGTTTAATCCTGAGCGGACGAGGGATGGCAGGCAGTTGGCTTTTATGGTTGGGTCGGTGTTGTTGGGGGCAGGGATTATGGCGCTGCTTGGGAAGTGGGCTTAGGTTTGCTTGGGGAGTGTTGTATTGTCGGTTTTTTTCTTTGTCGTTGTTGTTGTTGTTGTTGTAAGATGCGAAAGGGATTTAAAGGGATATTTAATGGACGGTCATTGTTGCTAGTGATGGACTTGGGAGGGTAAACTTTGGGATTGTGGGAGGTTTCGGAAAAAGATATTAGCTCAGGTCAGGGCGATTAATGGGTTGGAGCGATGTTTCCGATGTTGGACGCGAGGGACTTGACTAGTCGTTAGCAGAAATCGATCACTCTTTCCTCTTCTCGTGGTATCTACCTATTCTCTCTACTCCTCATGAACCCTTGGTAGTGATTCACAGGAACAAGTAATAGTGATTCGTGCTTTTACCTTTGAAGATCGTTGGTTGCAAATGTATGCCTGCGCCTTCGATCCGGGTTAATCTGTTGCAGAGGCATTAGCAGAAAATGTTGAACATTATTTCCTTCCATTGCAATCCAAGGTGGGTATCTATTATGAACCAAGAAAAAGAACACCAAAACGCCATGCTAAATCCATATCCAATCCGATCAAGACTCCTAAAGCAAGCCATCCAAAACTCCACTCACAGTATCGACAGCCTGATCCAGAATCCCATCAATCAACTGACCAATCCCAAGCAAATCCCCAGCAGCCTTCGTATCGCCACTCGTCATATTCAACGCCCGCAAACTATCCCAATGCCCAGCCCCGACGGACTCCAGCGTCTGCATCTGCGAAGGCCAGGGCGTAGCCGGCTCCGTCATGGTAGCATTCGACGAACCGGCAGGAGGAGGTGCCTCCTGTCCCTCCGCAGACGTCGGCTCCCCCGTGCCAAACATGCCGATAATGTCTCCCAGCGCTTTCACCCACATCCAGGGGTACTGCATGCCGTCTCCCGTGCCGGCGGCCCAATACTCCCAGCCCACCGCACAGCCGAAAGAAGCGTACTTCGCCCCGAGACTGCGCACAACAGACTTGAGCGTCTCCAGTCCCACGAACCCGCTCCCGCCATCCCCAGGGTTCGTCAGCACACCCATAACAACCCGCGCGGCCTCCCACCCGCCCTCGGAGATGATGCGATCGTACATGGCCGTGCTGCTCGCGTCGCCCCAGCCGTTGTAGAACTGCGCGTTGTACCAGCTGACGAGCTTGCCGTTCGGGCGGGCGGGGTCGGTGGCTTGGTCGTCCATTTCCTTTTGGTTGAAGCCTTGCAGGCCGTTGCCGCCGCTACCCAAGAGGGCGGATGCCACGGGGGCCATTGTGAGGAGGAATTCCGGGCCGAGGTCGGCGTTTAGTTGGCGCAGCAGGCGGAGGGGCATGGAGATGGGGACGGCTTCTTCGATGTCGATGTCGAGGCCTTGGATGTTGTATTTGCGCAGGATGGCGAGGAGGGGGTCGTAGTAGGTGTGGAACTGGGGAGATGTGAGGTTAGTTTTTCGTTGTTGTTGGTTTGGTTTGGTATGGAATGATGTGAGATGGGGGACTTACGGATTCGTCGTCGCCGCTGAGTCGTTGGAAGGTTCCTCGCGCGGCGCCTCCGAGCATCATCATTACTTTGATGCCGCCTTCTTGGAGTTGTTTTGCTTCTGACCAGAGGGTGTCGTACATTGGGTCGCTGGGAGGGTGGTCGTTCAGGTTGATGTCGCCGGGTTGCTCGTTGAGGTGGACGGCAGAGAGTAGGACGTGGGTGACGCCGGTGTTTTCTTGTAGTAGTGGTAACAGTGATAATGGGCCTCCGTCGACGGATCTGAACGTTTGGATGTAGGCTACCAGTCGGGGAGGGACCGCTGCTGTGGTGGCAGCATCGTCGATCTGTCGTGATTGTAATAGAGAGTGCGGGAGAGCATTGGTTGTGGATATGAAGGCGAGGATGGCGGATGCGAGAACGGCAAAAGATCGCATCTTGATTTGCCTAACAGGCTGACGATTGTTGATGTTGCGATCGAATAGCGATGATAACACTCGAAGAATGTCGAATATGTATCACGACAATCGTATATAGTCAATGATTTGGTTATTACTTGGCCACCACAGCAGACGACAGCGTTCATATAAGTAGTAAACTCACCCATCATAGCCATCTTCATACTTATTACCTGCCTCCATGTCTCGAGCGGCGCGAGTCACAAGCCGTCGACCGCCTCCCAACAGCCTCCCACTAGCCCTAGTGGAAAGATACATGATAGTCGTTGACCTCGGCTTGCGGTGCAATGGAATGGCGGTAAGGCATCGATGATCTGGAAAGATTCGCCGTCTCGACCGATTAGCACTGACGAAAGTGGTACTGTTTGTAGTCGTCGTCTTGCTGTGTATAGTAACTCTCCGTCATGCTGGCGGCGGTCGTTGGGGCATGCTGGCTAGGAGATTTTGTCTGAGACAAAGCTGGATGTCTCAGATTTTAGACTCTCGGTCTTTTTGCCGTCGCTCGAATAGGGAAATTCAAAGTATACTTCCACATCGCGCACTAATCTGGTAGTCGGTCATGCGGTGTCGAAGATCTGCAATCTACATCTGGACTTCGACATGCGCTTTGGTTCATTATTCGCTCGGGGAGGCACGCATTCAAGGCGGCTGATTGATACAAAGTTCATTCGGGTGGACAGATCCGAGTCGTGCAGAACTACTGCAACCCAGCACTGCAACTCTATAGTCAACTGGATACAATCGTTCACGCCTCGCCACCGGCGCCCTCGTTATCGCTGTCACCGCCCATCTTCACCTCGCCATAGCCCTCCTTCCTTCCCCAACCTTCGGTAGCCTCTAGACCTTTGCTACTGACGTACAAGAAGTACGGCTCTCTGAAGTTGTCCACGTGGTTGAAGAACCGGCCGAACTCGCCCTTCTGCTGCTCCTCCGCGAACATCCTGCCGTAGATCTCTCTGTGCTTGAACTCCTCAATCTTGTCGTCGTATTTGTCGAAGCGCAGAGGCTCACGCTCGTGCTTGCTCGCTTGCATCGTGTTGTACGAATCGAAGACTGGACGTTCGAGCATCAGGCCGAGACCAGGAACCTTCGGAATGGAGTACTTGGCGGCAGTGAACGAATGGGCCATGGTCTTGTCGATGTCGCTGCCACTGCGGACAAGCAGGGTCACCATGCCGATCATTTTGCGGATTTGGTGCATCATAAAGCTCTGGCCGTGGACTTTTAGGGACAACCATTCCGTCTTGTCCTCTTCTGGACCATCACCGATGAGAATCGGTTTCCTGTTTACCACGAACGACTTGATGTGCCTGTTCGCGCTGGGATCCTTGAAGGCTTTCTGGATGGTGTAGTTGTGGTAGTTTCGCGTGCCGAGGTAGTTGTTGAGCGCTTGTTGGACTCGGTCGATGCGAGCCTCAGTAATACGGTAGCGGCGTTTCGCGGCGTTGTAGGCGGCGCGGACGGTCTTGGTCGCGGCACGAAGACGCTGGACGCGATCCTGATGCTCTTTGTCGATAGGGGCAGTCTCTTCGGGCTTTTCGGACTTGATGGCTTCATCTGTCGAGGCTGTTGTGCCCTCCATCTCGACATCAGGCTTCTCTTCCTTGACTTCGGGCTTCTGCTCCTTGACCTCAGGCTTTTCCTCTTTGACCCCAGTCTTCTCATTCTTAACCCCATCGGCTTGCGCTTCTGCGCCCGCCTTTGCAGGTTCCTCCACATCAGGCTTGACGGCCTTTACGCTTGCTTCCTCCTCTCCCTGCAGCGCCTTGACAACATCCCACCTGATGTCTTCGTCAATGGTCTCGAGAATGGCCTTGATCTGCTCGTCCTCAACCTTTGGCCAAAAGTCCTTGACATCGGCCTGTCTGCTTTCGTAACCCTCGCGATCGCTGGCTTCATCCGCAATGCGCTCAAGGTTCTTGGCCAGCCAACTGCTCGGGTGTGGCGGCAGGAAAGCCAGAGTGGGAATCAGGTATTCGTACCATCGCGAATCGCAGGCTTGGTAGCACGAGAAGCTGCCAATGGTGCGCTCAATACCCCACACTCGAATCTGAGGGTGAAGGTTCTCGTTGATCTTCTCGACAATATTCGGATCCTCCACAATGAGCTTCAAGCTGATCATGTTTCCGGCCGCGTGGACGTTCTTATCAGTTCGGGCGCATCGCACAAGCGAGGCCTTCCTCGGGTCGTCGGCGTTGGCTTTTCCGATGGCGCCGGCTTTGACAAAGGCCTTGAATAGCTCGCCCTCAATCGTCTCCTCGGATGGGGAGATTTGCATGCCCTTGAAGCCAGTTCCGGAGTAGCCGATCATGACAGCGACCTTGCGCTTCGGCTTGCGTCCTTCGGCATCGATCTCCTCTTTAGAGAATGTAGTCGCGTAGTTTGCCTTTTCACCATCCTGGCGACGCTGCTGGTTGGCGGCGGCTTTGGCGCGTTTGTCTGGATCAGAGCGGCTAGTGTCAGTCAGTGGTGGCGTTCAATTGCGCGAGTGATCAAGCGAGTGTATCTTACAAGTAATCGGCTCTTCCCATATCGCCCTTCTTATGTCTCTTATTGTCGCCATCGGATTGCTTTCCTCCTCTGCGGCTTCCATGGCGGATGCTGCTGTCGGGGAAGTTGCCCTTGCGCTTGCGCTGGTTGTCGCCATCGTTTGAAGGCTTCTCGCCATCATTGTCGCCCTTGGGTTGGTCGGCGGCATCGTTCTGCGCGGGTGCAGGTGCAGCTGGCGAGTCTGTAGCTGGCGGTGCAGCAGCCTTGTCGATAACGGCGCCAGCTTCCTCCATGATTGCTGTTGAGTGGTCCATGATTGTAGACAGGTGTGCATTGGTGGAGAGTCGAGCTGTGAAGCCGTGTCTTCGCGACACTCAGTCGTAAATTTCCCTACTCCTCAGTGGAGCATCCAGTGAGATAGAGTTCACGCTAGGAGGCCGATGGCTGCGGAGGCGGGCCGCTCGCATGTGAAGTCTAAGTTCGGATCACAGCTTCTTATCTCTTATCTTCTCAAGGCGTAGTTGCCTGAGGCTCGACCATATCCAGGCCGCAGCTGGCTCACTTCTTTATTGCTGCTTGCAGCATCGCATCGCATTGCACCTCTTCCCTTCCCTTCCGTCTCCAGCAGCGCTTAACTGCGTCTGTCCCATTCCATACCACGTCCAACCCTCCCATCTGTACTGTCGCATCGCATCCTTCACACCACTCAATCTCCCGGCCATTCACGAGCAGCTCTGCACCATGGCCGAACTCGCGACCATGCTCCTGCGGACTATCGCCCGTACCTTCTACGGTACGGAGCATATCCTCATCATCGATACCCTCATCCTGCACAGCACGCTATCCGATGCAGATCTCGCATTTATGGTTGGCATGCAAACGAAGATGGCGCGCAAGATCTGTGGTCGCCTGAAGGAAGATGGGCTCGTCAGCATACAACAGCGCACAGAGCGTCGCACAGATGGCAGTGGAGGTTTCATGGCCGGATCAGGGAACCAACCGGGCAAAGAGCGAGTGACGCACCGAGACTGGTACTACATCAACTTCCATACCGCTATCGACAGTGTCAAGTTCCGCCTGTTGCGTCTGAGCAAGCACGTAGACAGTCTCGGCGCATCAACCACGGAGAAGAAGGATCTCGTTTGCCCCACATGCAAAGAGCAATATACCGAATTGGAAGCCATGGACAGCCTGGACCACAGTACTGGAAATTTCCTGTGTAGACGCTGCGGATCTGTGCTGGACCCGGTCGACGAGGAGGATCGAGCCAACGAGAACGAGAGTGTCAAACGCTTCAATCATCAGATCGACCCCATTCGCGGCCTTATGATGCAAATCGATGCTACCAGCGTCCCTGAAAACGACTTCGAGACGGCTCTTTCCAAACACAAGCCAGTGGTCAGAGCCGACACCAACCCAGCCGCTCGCACCGAGATTGTCGACACCCCGAATCGCAACCTGCAAAGTACCAAAGGTCTCGCTCTCAAGCCGGAGAAAATCTCAGTGCAAATTCAGGACGACGAGACCGCCAAGCGGGAGACGGAGGAAGCTGAAGCCAAGGCCCGCCGCGACAAGGAGGCAAGGCAGAACGCTCTCCCCGAATGGATCATGAAATCTACCGTGTCTGGAGATATCACCACTGTGGGCGCTAAAGAGGCAAAGCGACAGCAGGAGCGGGAGGCGCATCTCGGTGGCATCTCCGCTACCAAAGCCGACGATGCGGAAGACAAAAAGGCTGAGAAAGACGACGAGGATGTTATGGACGCTTACTGGCGGGAACTCAAGGCTGCAAACGAGAAGCAAGCCGCCGAGAACAAAGCCGAGGACGACGACGATGAAGACGACGATGACGACGACGACGAGTTTGAGGATGTCGATGTCACCGGCGCGAACACTCCTGCCATCAATGGTGCAGCCAGCACGGCTGTTTCCACTCCTGCGCTCGAGAGCTCCAACGCAACGGACGATGAGAGAGACGCGAAAAAGCGAAAGCTTACCGGTCCGGGTCCTTCTTCCGGCAACATCGAGCCGTTGATGAGCGGCGCGAACGGCTCTTCCACCCCGGCTGCGGCTGTAGCGGAAGATACGCCTGCTGCCAGTGACGAGGACGAAGACGACGACCTAGAGTTTGAGAACGTGTGAGCGCCATGCTGTACCAACTCAAGACCTAGGCAGTGAGGTATTGATTGCGAGCAAAAGCTCTGTTATATTTGCGATGATGCTATTAGCGAGGCGTTCACACTGGTCTGTATCAAGAGACATGTCTTTGGCCGCGTGGGCGCGGAAGGACATTTAACATGTAGTATACTAAAAAAAACAAGCCAGCAATGGCGAAAATGTCAATGATCAATTGGCTAGAACCAGGCTGCCACTTACAGCAGATCGAATCACTACATGTGTTCTTCGACTGGAGCAGGTGAACCGAAGGTGTCGACTATGTACAACGATGTGACCATTGATTCTTCTAATACTCAGCTACCCAACTCAGCACGCCGCAAAAGTCTTCAGTCGACTAGCTGACTGCCTCCAGAACTTCTTTGCTTTGCCATCCGTGCTGGAACTCCCGTTTTGTCGTTTGGCGGCATCCACCTCCGCTTGGACAATGGGTTCTGTCGCGTACAATCAGATTATTCAATGGGTCTCCGAGAGAACGAGGTAACAGTCACTCACCAATCCCCCTTTCGTACAACTCCGCCCTCTCCTCATCCGAGTAATCAAACACCGGGTGCCCGCCGGGCAGATCGCGATACGAAGACCACGGTTCGCTCCGCGAGCCTTGAGATGGCGTCGTTGGGCGAACGAAACTCGCGTCTCTTCTTCTGTCGTTCTCGTCCGGCACGAGAGTCGTGGCATCGGACGGCGCGATCGAAGGCTCGTAGGTCGATTGCGAATGTCGTTGGCTCGCGGATGAAGGAGAAGGTTTCTTGTTCTTGCGGCGGAAGAAGAAGGCTCCTGGGGTGTCGGCGCCGTTGTTGCCGTCGGTCAGGGGGTAGGGGGAGGCGGAGTAGATGTTCATTATGATTGTAGTATCTGGGTTGTTGTTGGATATTAGGGTTGGGGTTGGGGTTGAGTGTTTTTGTGTTTCGTACTTTTTGACTGTTGTTGAGGTTAGCGGGGGAATGTTTTGTTATATACAGGTAATTGTTCAGTATTGGTCGGACTTTCTCGTTTACTTGGGCGCGGCCTTTCGATGTGGCTATGCGGATCGGATTAATGGTGATGGCCAGGCGAGTTCCGTCTGCCAGGCAGATGACCTGCTATCAAGCTTTGGGATAGAGTACTTCTAGTCTTGGGGGCCTTGGAACTAGCTCCTTCTAGCGTTCCGTGATTCGGCTACGACGGGTATAGCAAGGCTGAGTCTTTGGAGTGAGGCATTTGGCGAAGCGATGGCAACTTCCTTGTTTTGGTGACCAATCTACCTACACGCGAAATTGGTACTGTGGCATGGCGAAGCGAGATGTTCATCAATCCCTCCAGTGCAATGGACTCGGTCAGATTTACGTGACTAGCAATAGCTAGCCTTTGAGAACAATGTGAGCTGGAAACGAACGTGTGTGTCTTTGGGCTCAGCAGGATGGTTCACACAATTCGGTCGTAGATTAGAGAAGGAGTCTCCACCAACAACAACGTGTGCCGATACCCTTCATGATAGTTTGGACTCTCGATCCTGAGGACCACCAGAAGTCATGGGTGTCACTTCTTGGCCTATTCATGTTTGCTTTGAATCCTACAGGGGCTGAGCCAAAGGCTAATCTAGACCAGACTACCATCTCTGATGGCATCCGCTGCCGCCCAGGCCGAGTCGACGCGAACATAGAAGCGGCATTGCAGTCTTTTTGCGAAGTGCCTCATATGCCACGGAAGCGTCGATACTGACACATGGAATGAAGACAGTCATTCATCTGGGAAGCGTTGTAGTAGTAATGATATAACAACCAATCCCTAAGGCTGCCCTTCATCCAGCAAACCCCGTTGATCCTCCCTCTCGCCATCATTATGCTCCCTCAATACACCACCCTCGTGACCCACACGCTCAGCAGCACCCTCGTTAAGAACAAGCCACAGATCCTTCTTCGTCATGAAACCCTTGAGCTTCCCCCGCGCCACGAATAGAATGTACCGCAGGCCGAGCTTCTGGAACATTTCGCTCGTGAGCATCAGGCTTGCGTGTTCGTTCAGCGTGATGGGCGTCTGGTCCATCCAGGGTCGGAGATCGACGGTGCTCGTCGAATCCGCTAGGGATTGGTGCGTGAAGACGGCTTCGGTGTTGTCGGACAGATTGGCGTCTGGGCGCGAAAGGGCGTAGTTGAGTTCCGTGCGTGAGATGTAGCCCAGCAGAGTCTGATCTGCGTGTGAGGCTACGACGGGGAAGCCGCGGAAGTGGTGTTCCCGCAATAGTTCGCGAAGCGAGCCTATAGTGTGGCCGACGGCTGTCAGGTTGACGAGATCTTCCGCGCGGGTCATCAGTTGGCTGATAGGCACTTCGGGGACGGGAGCTTGCGAGGTCTGGTCTAGGTAGGGGTAGCCGTTGAGCTGAATCCAGGACTCGTAGATCCCTTGCGAGTGGATGGCGTCGCCGGTCCATTTGGCGAGCATGACCGCGATCATGATGGGCAGGACGTAGGTGAGAGCACCCGTGAGCTCGAACATGATGACCACGATCGAGACTGTCATGCGTGTCGCGCCGGCTAGAGCTGCCGCCGCGCCGATGACAGCATACGTACCGGGAGTCACGCATGGGATGTCGGGCTCGCAGGCGGCGAAAAGTATGGATTTGGCGTTTTGTTGTTGGGCAAGCTCCACGATGAGGCCAATCGACCGACCGAAGAGGGCACCCACTGCCATGCTTGGAAGTAGAATTCCGGCAGGGATCTGCAGGCCAAAGGTGAAAGATGCAAGTAGCGAGCCAATGACTGATGATAGCAAGAGAAGTAATAGGACGCCGGTGTTGGCGACGCCGGATTTGCAAAGGCCTAGTTCGTCTTCTGCAATGTCTTTACATTCCGAGAACAGTGATTCCACGAGCTCGGAGCTCTGCGCCCGAAGGAACGTGACCGGAAAGCTGATTGCGGCCGTGAGTAGTGCGACGGCCATGACCTCGAGGATAGGGCGGTTGTGGAACGGATTCTTGTTGGACTTCCGGAATGAGGCAATGGCCAAGTTCAATTTGATGAAGAATCCTCCGTAGAGCCCACCGAGTATGCCGATTACAGCGAACGGTAGCAATTCAAAAGCGTGCCAGCCACTGTGATAAGTGACTTGGTAGAGGACGATCTTGCCAGTACGAAAGGGATCGAACGCCTGCAAGGTGACAGCCGCCACCATGGCACAAACGAACGATGCCCACATGGTCTTGTCGGGGAAGTAGTAGCTCAGCTGCTCCAAGCTGAATAAAACACCACCGATTGGCGACCCGAAAGCGACACTAATGCCACTCGCAGCAGCGGCAGAAAGTACCTCACGCTTGCGAGCCTCGTTGCCATTGATACTGGGGAAGAGCTTCATGAACAAGTTTGCGCAGCAGCAGGCAACATGAACCAGTGGGCCTTCTTTGCCTAGCCACATACCAGACGCGACCGCAAGGCAAAGACCTATCGATTTGACTGCCAACGTCCAGGCGCCTAGGAAGCGGCGGATCACAAAACCACCAAGGACAGTCTTGATCTCTGGGATGCCAGATTGTTTGGCGTATGGAGAGAAGCGTACGACCAGGTACGAGGCGACAGTAGCGAAGAAAATCTTGTGAGGATTAGCACAGTCAGGACATGTGTTACGTGATGCAATGAACTTACAGAGAACAAGACAAAGACGATGTACTCGATGATATACCCACCAGCCTTGCCCAAACCCATTAACGCTCCCCAGCTCCTCCAGTCCTTGCACTCTGCCATGCTGTCCTCGCCCCAGCAACAGAAAGTTTTATTCAGGTAGAACTTCCCCTCGTTGTCAACATTGCTGCAAACGCCCGTCTTCAAGTCTCCCATCCAATCGCTCGCGACGTCGATGCCTGCCGCGATGCCTCCTACAGCAATTCCCGTCGCTATGAGAATCAGCCATATGTGACTGGCATCTGCCAGCACTCTAAGCTGCCCAAGAACGCCAGGTGTGCTCGCGAACAGATTTTGCAGACGCATGCGCTCCTTGCTGTATTCGTAAATCCAGTCGATGGCCGTAAGATCGTCGTAGCCCACGCGTCTTCCCGGCCCTTCGACGTACCAGTCCAGGCCAGAGGCATCCTTAGTATCCTGCAAGCCCGTCCCGGCATCTGAGCTGCTGTTCAGATATGAGAGGATTGTGTTCGTCGTAGGTCCCGTGCTCATGGAACCGCCGCGATTGCGCCCAGAAGGCAATGTGAAGCCATTCCTGCCCGTTGTGAAAGGTGAAGACAGGAACCTCGACGCGAAGGAGGGCTTTGGTTGTTGAATATTCCGAGCAAAGGAAACATGTTCGTTTACATGGCAATCGTGCAGAGGATCCTCGTTCAGTAGCTCCTGTGAATGGAGGTCAAGATTGTCGTCGTCTGATTCGTAGTGAGCGGGTGATGCGCTCGGTGGAGTGCGCGAGGAGGAGGGTACGGCTGGCGCGTCGGATGAACGTGAAGTAGAAGAACTCGACATCGAGCGGAATTAGTCGTCAATCATGGGCGCATTGTTCGGATGTGATGTTGTCAGACTAGCATCGTTGCGCGATAGGAGCCAACGTCGCGAACTTGAAGCTTGGAGATCTTGCTTTAGAATCGGTGATCAGTTCGGGGTTCATCTCATGCAACAGCCCTCACTATCTCGCTCAAGCACAGTAATGCCGATGTATTGTTTTGATTCGAAAGAGCTCTCGTAAATTACTTTGATACTACTGTAAATCTCTCAAGAGACCTGATTGTTGAAGATATTATTTGGTGAGTCGCGGCGGTCCTACATCAACTCTAGACTTGACATGTACATGTATGTTCTGTTTCTCAAGCGGTATTGATATCTCGATGCTCCTACAACGCTTGCCAAAAAGGTCCGCGATATTGAATGGTCGTCGCCACTTTCCAAGGTGTTACGTCTTCCTGCGGGAATCGATGTATCGTGAACCGATGAAAATAGTCTTGTATTGTTACAATGATACACCCGCCAGAACTCTCGTATCAAGACATCGGTGCTGAACGCCTGTACATGCCACCATCAAATCCATTCCCACTCAAAGTCCCCTACTCCATCTTTGCAACCGCACCAAGACTCTTCATGAGCTCAATCATCTTCTCGGCCTCCTCTTTGGGCACACCCTCCTTCATGAGCTTGGGCGCGCTCTCCACAAACTTCTTCGAGTCCACCAAGCTCAGGCCGAGCATGGCCTTGATCTCCTTGATGATCTTAGGCTTGGAGCCAGCATCGATCGACTCCAGCTTGACGCTGAACAGTGTCTTCTCCTCGACCTTCGGTGCGGCCTCCTCGGGCTCCTCGGCGGGTGCGGCTGCTGGTGCGGCGCCGGCGGCGAAACCGCCCATGGGCATGTCGGGGATGTTGAGACGGGTCTAATGCAGTGTCAGTAGACGACTCGCACATCATTCACCCGCAGGCGATGCATACCTTCAGCGAAGAGACCAAGTCTGCGGTCTCAAGAAGGGTCAATTGGCTGATCTGGTCGACAATGCCGGCGATTTTGGGGTTGGTGGGTGCCGCAGCAGCATCGGTGGACTGCCATCTCCGCGACTGGATGTCCCTACTCCTGTAGCTCTGTGCGGCGATGCATCGTGATGTGGCGGCGGGCGAGGATCGCAGGGTGCGGGCGCATTGCCTTGCGGCGAACTGGCAAGTGAGAGACATGGTCGCGTGCTGTGTGGTGGGCAGAGTGATACTGTACGGGATGGTCCAATAATCCATGCCTTCATCGCTCTCGAACGAATGCAAAGTCGCGGAGCCGATGCTCAAACCGGCTTAGCGGCTTCCCCTAGCGCCTGGATGAATCTCGAAATTTAGCGCCTCGGATCTCGAAAACGACGATGCGGCAAAGTGAAAAGACATCCCATTCTCTAGACTCCATTGCACTGATTTCTTCATAGCGGAGCGTATAAACCCGCCCTCACCTGAAGAATCTAACATGGAGTGCACGTGGGACGCAGCTCTGCTGCAGCGATTGCACGAGCTGCCGGATGAGCTCATTCAGGCAATTCGTCCTGAAGTGAGCAACGAGGATTATTTGTCGATTTTTACACGAACCACCATCGACCCTCGCTACACCTACACAATTTTTGCACACGCTCCGGATCTCTTTGCGCATGTTTGCGCCGACATTAGACGCCATGGAAGCCTTTCAGATGCAGTTGCCACTCTCGGGCGCGTCGTACCATTCGCACCCTACCTCACTCCATTCGCGCAGGAGTTTTTGTCTGGCGAACAGTACGATTTCCGATTGAACAGCGATATTTCACAGCATGTCTCTTACCTGCTTGGAGTTTTCCGGCTATTACGAAACGAACATCGGGCGTTCAGCCACCTCATCGACCCATCCGTAATTTCGAGCCTTCTTCACAGGAAGGAGAGACCGATCGTCTATCTTGCGATTCGAATCCTCCAGATCATTCTCAATGGCGCCGATCACTGGTTCGAGGAGATGGTTGAGAGATACCTCGGGAAAGACAGGCCAGAAAACACAATCGATGGCCTTTGGGACGGCAAGTCGATCGACTACAGGTTTTTGACGCTCTGGGAAGAAGAGCTTTTCGAGAGAGTGCAGGCACTCGTCCGGGATGTCAAGATGCAGCAGCCGCAGCATAGCACAGCATCAAGGATCCTTCCAGCCGCATGTTTTCATCCGTCTTGTATCCTCATCGGCGGGACCTTACTCCCTACATTGAACGGAGGCTCAACGCCACAGTATTCGAGTCAGCTGGTCGACACGCCTACGGTTGCGCAAAACGTGCACTACACCGCGCATGCCCTCAAATCTTCACAACCTCTTCTCCTCACCGGACTTGCAGGATCCGGCAAAACTCTTATAATTCGTGATTTGGCTGCGAGACTCGGCAAACTCGATCAGATGGTCACACTGCACCTCAACGAACAAAGTGACGCGAAACTCCTCGTTGGCGTATACACTACAGGCGATGTTCCCGGATCATTCGTTTGGAGGCCGGGTGTTCTTACCACAGCGGTTCAGGAGGGTCGCTGGGTTTGTATTGAAGATCTCGACCGTGCCCCCCAGGAAATCATCGGCGCATTGTTGCCACTGATTGAGCGCAAAGAATTATCGATTCCGAGCCGAAAGCAAGTCATTCATGCCAAGCAAGGGTTCCGCATCCTTGCCACTGCACGGAGCACACTGAACCACCGAGGAGAACAGACGAGACCGTTGGCTCACATGCTAGGCAGGAGACATTGGCACGAGATTCAAGTCGCAATGCCCGCAACCGCGGAGCAGAGTGATATTGCACTGCACCTTTTCCCATCCATCAAGCCCTTCCTGCCACAATTCATCACCGTCTTCGATCGTCTTCAAAACATGCGACAAGGAGCCGTTTTAGCCGGTCAAAGCAAGACCGGTGTTTTACGTCCGATCAGCCCGCGCGACCTGCTCAAGTGGTGTGGCCGTGTCACGAACCTGTTGCAAGGCCGCAACTCGTTCACTGGAGGCGATCTCGATGACATCTTCCTTGAGGCTGTGGATTGCTTCGTTGGTGCTTTGCCTGATGGTGGAGCCAAGGCGTCGATTGCTGAAGTCATCGCACAAGAGTTGCACATCGATCCTGAACGTCGCGACTACCTACTCAATCAAAGAGACACACGCTACGAAATCGACAAATCGCGTATCACAGTTGGCCGCTACTCCTTGCCTCGCTCGTCAACCGCCAAGAAAGCATCTCAGATCCAGAGTACATTCTCCACGAACCCGCACACCAGTCGAATGCTCGAGCGAGTTGCGGCTGCAATCCTGAACAAAGAGCCTCTACTGCTTGTTGGTGAAACAGGTGTTGGTAAAACGACTGCGGTGCAGCATCTTGCGACCCACCTGGACAAGAAGCTTGTACCTTTCAACCTTTCCCAACAAAGTGAAGCTGGTGATCTACTTGGAGGCTTCAAACCCGTCAATGCGCGATCGCTGATGGTACCGCTGCAAGACGAGTTCGACGATATGTTCAGTGCCAGCTTCAGCCAGACACGCAATCAGCAATTTCTCGAGCTGCTGGGGAAGCAGATGGTCAAGAACAACTGGAAGGCGGTTTGCAAGCTTTGGCAGCAGGCTCTGAAGATGGTCGACCAGCAACGACCAAACGCGGAATCACGGAATGGCGAGGCGCCAAGCAAGAAACGCAAGGTAGAACCCAAAAGGGTCCCAGACTTTGCAAAGTGGGATGCATTCGCAGTGAAGGTGAAGGACATGGAGCACCGTCTTGCCGCTGGCAACGATGGCTTCGCATTCAGCTTTGTTGAGGGCAACATTGTCAAAGCCGCCCGGAACGGTGACTGGATTTTGCTTGATGAGATCAACCTCGCCTCTTCTGATACGCTCGAGGCGCTCGCGGACCTGCTCGATCCCAATGCCCCTTCAATCTTGTTGACTGAAGCCGGCAATATCGAACGCATCGATGCTAGCCCAGATTTCCGCATTTTCGCTGCCATGAACCCAGCCACCGACGTTGGCAAGAAGGACTTGCCACCCGGAATTCGCTCAAGATTCACCGAGCTCTACGTCGACTCCCCCGATAAGGACCTCAAGAGTCTACAGAGCATCGTACGTGCATACCTGCGTACCGAAGCGGCGGCGGATCCAGCTATCGCTGTTGATGTCAGCAAGCTTTACCAGCGCATCATTGAGCTTGCGCATGACAACAGACTTGTTGACGGCGCTGGTCAGCAGCCTCATTTCAGCTTGCGCACATTGACCCGAACGTTGAGCTATGCTCGATGCATTGCATCTATGTGCAGCTTGCGTCGTGCTCTTTACGAGGGTATGCAGATGAGCTTCATGACATTCCTCGACGCTGAATCGTCGAAGCTGGTGCAGCCTTTGCTTGAACAACACTTGTTCGCAAAACTCAAGAGCGCTAACAGCGAATTGCGTAAAGCACTTCGCAAGCCTGAGGACGGTCGTAGCTACGTGCAAGGCTATCCTGGCAGCAAGCATTGGGTCTGTCAAGGTCGGGAAGAACTACGGGATCAGCCACACTACATCATCACGCCTTTCATCCGCAACAACCTTGAGAATCTGGTCCGGGCATCAAGCACCCGTCAATTCCCTGTTCTGATCCAGGGTCCCACTTCGAGTGGTAAGACGAGTATGATTGAGTATTTGGCCGGCCGGACAGGCCACAAATTTGTTCGCATCAACAACCATGAGCATACTGATCTCCAGGAATATCTCGGAACCTATGTTTCAGGCGCGGATGGCAAGCTCCAGTTCCAGGAAGGTATCCTGGTGAAAGCATTGAGGGAAGGACACTGGATCGTACTGGACGAACTCAATCTGGCCCCAACAGATGTACTCGAAGCACTCAACAGACTACTCGACGACAATCGCGAGCTTCTCATCCCAGAAACGCAAGAAGTCGTCCGGCCACACTCCGATTTCATGCTGTTCGCCACCCAGAACCCTGCCGGCCTCTATGGAGGTCGCAAGACGCTTTCTCGCGCTTTCCGCAATCGTTTCTTGGAGCTGCACTTCGACGACATCCCGATCGATGAATTGCAGGAAATTCTTCACAAGCGAACTCAACTGCCCGACTCTCGATGCAAGCGCATTGTCTCCGTGTACCGTGAGCTCTCAGTCCTCCGACAAGAGAACCGCTTGTTCGAGCAAAAGAGTTTCGCCACACTACGAGACTTGTTCAGGTGGGCTTTGAGAACGAACGACACCATCGACCAGCTCGCAGCGAACGGTTTTATGCTATTGGCTGAACGTGTGCGCAAACCAGAAGAGCGAGACGCCGTCAAGGCTGTCATCGAAAAGGTCATGAGCACGAAGGGACCTAAAGTCAGGATCGACGAGGCTGCTCTGTATTCTGAGGCGAACCCCGAAATCCAGCACCATATTGGCAATGCTCAGCACCAAGGAGCAGTTTGGACGAACGCGATGCGAAGACTATATGCTCTGGTGTGCAGAGCAGTCGCTAACAACGAGCCTGTCCTGCTGGTGGGTGAGACTGGTTGCGGTAAAACTACCGTCTTCCAAATGTTGGCGGATGCATTGAAGCAGGACCTGCACATTATCAACGCGCACCAAAATACCGAGACTGGGGATCTTATTGGATCTCAGCGTCCCGTCCGCAACCGGGCTGCAATTGAGACTCAACTGAGGAAGCAACTGCTGGCGTCGACTCTACTGAGCGCCCATGACATGGCCGCTGCTCAGTCAACCGAAGCTCTGCTAGAGGTGTACGACCAGACGCTTCAGTCACTGCCTGCACCAGAGAAGCAAGACTACGAGGCAGGTCAGGCGCATGCGGATATCCAGGCCAACTGCGCTCGTTACAAAGCATTGTTCGAGTGGGCTGATGGTAGCCTCGTGCAAGCTATGAAGACCGGAGCGTTCTTCCTGCTGGACGAGATCTCGCTAGCTGATGATTCGGTTCTTGAACGTATCAACAGTGTGCTCGAGCCCTCTCGTTCGATCCTCTTGGCCGAAAAGGGCAGTCTCGATTCATTTGTAACCGCTGGCGAAGGCTTCCAGTTCTTCGCCACTATGAACCCGGGCGGTGACTACGGCAAACGCGAGCTGTCGCCGGCTCTGCGTAACCGTTTCACTGAGATCTGGGTCCCTGCGCTCTCCGACCTTGAGGATGTCGCACAGATCGTGTGCGGCAAGCTCAGCTCTCAATTCCAGACTTACTCCAGCGCAATGGTCGCTTTCGCTCACTGGTTCAAGGAGCAGTACAATACGTCCGCGAGCTCAGCGGTTTCGATCCGAGACGTACTAGCGTGGTCGGAGTTCGTGAACGCATTCTCCAGCATGGATGCTGTCGCTGGCGTTGTTCATGGTGCTGCTATGGTTTACATTGACACCCTCGGAGCCAACCCTGCAGGTCTAATGACAATGACTGGTAAAGACTTGGTGTCAGAGCGCCGCGCATGTCTTGCCGAACTTAGCAGATTACTCAGTGCTGACGCCGCCGCGGTTTACAATGCTCAATTAGCTGTGACGGCAGATGCTCAATACGCTCGCTTTGGGCCGTTTGCTGTGAGCCGCAAACCGAACGCTCCGGAAGTTGTGCAAACCTTCAACTTCGACGCACCCACTACTCGTGCAAACGCCATGCGCGTTGTACGCGCAATGCAGTTGGTGAAGCCCGTCATGCTCGAGGGAAGCCCGGGTGTCGGAAAGACAGCACTTGTCACGGCCATCTCGGCAGTCGCAGGTGTGCCGCTCACTCGCATCAACCTGTCGGAGCAGACCGATTTGATGGACCTGTTCGGCTCTGACACGCCGGTACAAGGTGCCGAGGCTGGCACCTTTGCATGGCGTGATGCGCCTTTCCTTCGCGCCATGAAAAATGGCGAGTGGGTTCTGCTTGACGAGATGAACCTCGCATCACAGTCAGTGCTGGAGGGTCTCAACGCTTGTCTTGATCACAGAGGTGAGGTGTTCATCCCAGAGATTGGGCAGACCTTCTCAAGGCACCCGGAGTTCCGACTGTTCGCAGCTCAGAATCCGCACCACCAGGGTGGTGGACGTAAGGGCTTGCCCGCATCGTTCGTCAACCGTTTCACGGTTGTCTACGCTGATTCGTTCAGGTCAGAGGATCTCATCATGATCTGTCAGCGCCTGTTCCCAACTCTCGACGAGAACACTATCAAGCAGGCTGTACAGTTCGTTGATGCCTTGGATACCGACATTGTTCACCATCGTCGCTTTGGATCCCAGGGTGGTCCTTGGGAGTTCAACCTCCGCGACACGACGCGCTGGCTATCACTTGTTCAAGGCGGCGGGCTTCTCACTGCAGGAAGCGCACAAGACTTTGTGAGCATGCTCTTCACGCAACGCTTCCGCTCTGTCTCTGATCGTGCACATGTCGCACGCGTTTTCTCGTCAGTCTACGGTGAAAACATGCCTACTTCGGACATGTTCAGCAGCGTTTCCAGGTCGACCTTGCAGCTCGGTCTTGGTATTGTTTCTCGCGATCTGCTGGTCGCCTCACCACCGAAGAAGCATGGCTCCACTCACGTGATCAGTCATCACCTGCAAGCTCTACAGTCCTTGATGGTCGCTATGCAGTGCAGTTGGCCTGTGATCCTTTCCGGATCATCTGGTTCCGGCAAGACGGCCCTCATCGAGGGCCTCGCAGTCTCAGTCGGTGCGTCCATCCAAACGTTTGCAATGAACGCCGAAACAGACGCCATGGACCTTGTCGGCGGATACGAGCAAGCTGATCCGTTCCGTCAAACGCTGCAAATGCTTGATGAGTTCTGTGCTAGATTGGAAGCCACGTCAAAGGTTGCAATGATTGATCTATCAGTCGAAGGCAACCTTGAACTTGCTACAAAGCTGCGACGCTGCAAAGCGAATGCCGCAGTCGACACTTCAAGCTTGAAGACTGTCGCGCAACTGCTGAAAAATAACTCCGAGCTGCCAGGTGCCATGGATCTGCTGACTGCGCTCGATCAGTCTGCAATGCCCATGGACAAAGCTCGCTTCGTATGGATCGATGGCATCCTGGTTGACGCTCTTGAGGAGGGTAAGTGGTTGATTCTTGATAACGCTAACCTTTGCAGCCCTTCTGTTCTGGACCGCCTTAATTCATTGCTCGAACCCAACGGATCCCTAATCATCAACGAGCACGTTGCTGAAGACGGTACCCCTCGAGTGATCCGGCCGCATCCGAATTTCCGTGTCTTCATGACTGTTGATTCTCGCTATGGCGAGCTATCGCGGCCAATGAGGAACCGAGCTCTGGAGATTCATCTTCTGGAAAGCGAAGGAAGGACCCCAGATCTGAGTCCTTTGGACACAGAGTCTGCTGTAGCAAGGTTCCGTCAGTGCAAGGCTCTCACCGCGCTGGAATCTGCCGCTGAATCCATGACGCTTCTCCAAGATCACCTGGGAGTCGGCGACCAACAACTTGCACCTAGGTTCGCTCAGCAGGTTGTTTCGGGGCTCTACCGCGGGATCTTCGAAGTCGCGCAGCACGACAACGTCCCCAAGTTCGGCAAGGCTCGCGATCAACTCGCTGCCTTTTACGAACTTGCAGTAGGCCAAAAGCAGGTGTCTGCTGACTTTGCACGTGTCCAGGTCAGTTCTATCATCACTCGTAGTAAGTAGCCACAGTAGCTAACGGTAAGTCCTTTCTTTAGACCATTCATCCCCTCAACAACCAGCCGCTTGTCCAACAGTCCGAGCAGGTACTTGCAACCGCTTTGAGTCTAGGATTTGCACATGAGCTTCACCAAGAGATATATACTCTTGCGGTGGCAGTACAGGCTCTGACATCCGATCGTGCTATGGTAGCAAAACTTTCGCGGTTGGAACGAACATCCACGTCGAAGCGCGACAACACCGTCAGCGCCACGCTGCAATCTATCGGCAATATCATCAAAGCAGTGATCAGCCAAGGCGACCAGTTTGCAGACTCTGCGTCGACCCTCGCTTCGTTGAAGTTTTTCTTCCGCTGGCTGACTGGCTCGCTGCAGAACTTGGTAGACGTATCTGTCCGCCAAGATCTCGATCAAGCATTGTTGAACGCCAGTTTCGCCATCGCTAGAGACCTGTGCGCCAACAATCGCTCTGAGGATATCAGCGGACTGCCTCTTCTCAGTGAGATCGAACGCCAGCTCAATACTGTCGCGAGGCATGACTCTACCGGTTGGGGCTCAGCGATGGTGCCATTGTGGCAATCTCTCAAACCGACAACACCACCCACTATTGCCGATCTGCAAGACTTGCTTCGCCTTGAGACTATTGTATCACACTTTGATGAGACGTCCCGACGATTCCAACTGCCGGTCGAGATCATCGCTGGTCTGCGAGTCTCTTTTGCTCGCGCCTTAGGAAGAGCGAAAGAGGGAGGCGCGGACATCGATCAGCTTGCTGAGAAGTTGAAGTCCATCATGCCTCCGGTGACTGAAGATAACAAGCCAGAAGAGTCAATGGAGCTCGAGCCTCCGACGATAGCGAGCCCGCACTTTGCTGCGGTTTTCTCTGAGATCACGCGCCACTTTGACCTGCTTCGCCTTTCAGGTCAGAATCTGGAGACCAGCGAGCAAGCGGCCTTGCACGTTCTCGCAATCCAGCCGACGTCGAAGTTCATCCATGGAGTCAGAGAAGATGGGCAGGACACCTCTTGCCAATGGGTATTTGACGTGCTTGAAGCAGCAGCACGTCCGCTTTCGACCCAAATGGACGCTGCTGCCGGGCCTCTGCCTGAATCCCTCTTGCGTCACTTGACGTCAAGAAACGTGGTATCACTCGATCGCCTGTCGCTTCTGGAATCGGAGATGGTGACACTTAGTAAGACTTTGGCCAGTCAAACTCATCTTCTCGTCCAGGACGTGATGCCGTCCTTGAACTCTGGACTATGTGAGCTCCTTATTGTGGTATTGAAGACATTGAGTGTGCACAGAAACGACGGTATTCGCGAAGCAGCACAAGCCCTCCACGCGGCTATGGACAACGCAGACTCTTTGGCACTGAAGCAGCTTCTCGCTTCACACAAGCTGCCTACTGAGCTGAATGGCCTTGCTACAGCTGCTCATCACGTTCTCGGCGCATCTGCCACAACCACAAAGAAAGCTGCTTCGAAAGCTTGGCTGGATTTCGCAACAACCTGTTTGAGGCTCTACTTGCCAGCCACCCAATTTGATCCTGCCCTGGAGCCATTGCTGAAGCGCCAAGTCTTCGATCGCGTCTCAGAGAGTCTGGCAAAGAAGCTTTCGACCTTGCGAGCATTCAAGTCTGCTCTCACAGGTGAACAAACATCACTTCGTCTTCGCTTGCTTGAAGCAGACGTGTCGTCTCTGGGCACTGCACCTGAAGCTCCTCCAATCTGTCGTCCAGCTGTTTCCGAGTTAGCTGAATTGCAGATGGACTTCGATGGCCTCCGCAGGATTCTTACCAGCATTGAGAAGGACAATGCAATGATCCTCGACCACGGCCTCTTGACCAACATTCAACACATCCGAAAGAGGCTGTCCGAGCACTACAGGGCATACGCTGATCTTACTGCCCCAGTGGTCGGTCTACTCGACTGCCTCAACATCTGCAACTACCTCGCACGTGAGGACACTGCGTCAGACAGCGACTCTCCGCCTGTCTCGAAGCTACAAACCGTTGTGCCATTTTTCAATGCTTCCATGTCGGACTGGTCGTCTGATGTTCTCCTGAATAAGTCCTTGCCTGCCGCAGCGACGCAAGAAGAGACAATCCTTTGGCTAGCGACAGTGTCCACGCGTAGCAGTGCCTGGCCTCTTGCCAAGGCTGCGCCGGAACTCAGGCTTCGCGTTGAGCAGCAATTCGCTCGCCTGTATGACCAATGGCGCACCGAATTGGGACGCGAACAAAGAGAAAAAGCGGCCAGCTCCAGTCTGTACAGATACAGTGGAGAGGATGAGATGATCGACGAGCCCACTGCGGAGGAACTTGAGGAGCTGTTCCCCGGCGCCGGCAGTGAAACGACCAAGTCTAAGGCGGGCCAGTCGGGCACACAGAACTTGGTCACTCGCATTGCTACGCTACACCGTGGCATCTACTCCGGCAGTCAATTGACTGCGGATACGGCTGAAGAACTGCTCAACGAGTTTGCTAGACTTTCGACCAAAGCCGGAGTTGGTAACAACATCAGCCTGGCTATGCCAATGCTTCTGCTGCAGATGCAAGAATCTCCACCCAAACAGCACAGCAACATCTACATAGATACAAACCTTGTGCAGGTGCGAAGGCTCCTGGCGATCATCAGGAACGCACAAGACCGCTTCAACGAGCTACATGCGGCATGGCCAGACCACGACACGCCAATGCACATTCTCGTGATTTGCAACCAGATCCTGGCAATCGAGCATACCGAACCATTGGTACGCTTCCTTCCCACCATTGAGAAGCTTCACGGCACTGTCAACGAATGGCAGAAGATTGCAAGCCGCGAGTTCACTGCCGTAACTGTGCTGGAATCGCTCACCGACTTGATCGTGAGCTGGAGGCAGCTCGAGCTGTCCTCCTGGGCTGGGTTGTTCGATGAAGAAACTCGCCGCGCTCAGGCCGGTGCGACTTCATGGTGGTTCATTGCCTACGAGAGCATCATTGCGGCCACCGAGTCACTACCAGACTCGGAAGAAGCGATTCAGCAGCACGTTGTTGGATTGCTCAAGGCACTCGAGGACTTCTTCTACAACTCCGGGCTAGGCGAGTACAACACCAGACTCGACCTACTTCGCAACTTTGAGCGTCATTTGGCTGCACGGGCCACGGAGACCCCAGCGTTTGCCGCGGTTCAACAAGCCCTTTCCAACTTCATTGCTTACTTCAGCCACTATGAAGGCCCGGTCAAAGACTCCCTTGCCGCCGGCCGCGTGGTGCTCGAGAAGAAGATCAAGGAGGCGATCCAGCTTGCCAGTTGGAAGGATCGCAACATTGAAACCTTGCGACAGAGCGCAAAGACCTCCCATCGCAAACTCTTCAGGCTAGTCAAGAAATTCCGTGTTTTGCTCGCTCAGCCAGTGTCACAAGTCCTCGCTGCTGGCATTCAATCTCTTCAGAAAGAGGTGCCATCACCATTCGCACCCGTTCAACAGATCTTTGAGCCTTTGAGGGCAGCTGAGGAAACTACACTCGCAGAAGAGATTCAGCCGTGGTCTGTCCGACCGGCTAGGTTCCGTAACATCTCTGCGACAGTGGATCTGATCCAGAGCAAATCGGAGCCCATCAGCTGGCCGCAAGACGCCGCTCAGCGACTAGCAGACTTCATCTCCGATGTTCAGGAGTCCATTGCAGAGCTCCAGAAGGCGACGCCCAAAACTCTGACCGAGGAGAACAAGAAGCTTGTCAATCACCTCAAGACTCGTAAGCGCCGCCTGCTTGCAGATGTCCTCAAGAAGATCCGTGGTATGGGTTTCCAGCACAACCTCAGTCAAGACATTTTGGACTCTCAGGCCTCCCTATCGCGCACGCTACACAAGCTTGGTGCTCTCGGTCAAGACAATGAGCGCCCGGCACAGAAAGTCTCACAAGCGCACTTGCACAAGTTGCTTGGTTTGATGGCTTCTGTCAGGGAAGGATCGCGCAAGCACTCTGAAGATCTCACGCCCGCTGAAGCAGCCCGCTGCGCTGTATACCTCGAAAGTGTACTGTCGATGTCAACCACGCAGCAACCCAAGCTATGCCAATATTCGCGAGCTGCTCAGAACCTTCGTCGTGGCCTTACAGCATTCGAGACTTTCTCAAAGTGCACGCTGCCAGCTTCGAGCGGTTCCATGCAAAAGTCTTTCAGCCTGGAAGGGACGAGATGCATTCCCACTATGCTTGAGACCTGCGCACGACTCATCAGACTCCAGTCACAGCTGGCTAGCCGTAACTACCAACCAGTCATTGACGGCTTGTCAGAGCTAGCCACCTACACGCAGTCTTTCGTCGATCAGATGAATAATGCTCAGACCTTGCCATCTGGTATCGTCAAAGCCGAGGACCTCTTCATGTGGAGGAACGTGACCACAGCCTGTCAAAGAACTTCCTCTGATATCTCGGATTGGAAAGAGGCATACCCTGAACTTGTCCCAACCTTGGACCAGGTGGAGAAGTGGCTCCCCAACCGCAACTCGCTTCAAGCACCCGCCTCCAGCCACAAAGATCTGGTCACGACTGGCAGCTGGACTTCAGACGTGCTTGAATTTGTCGACAAGCTTCTCGTCTGCGTTCAGAACCTTGAGAAGGCTCTGCCGACTTCTCAACCCGACGACAACGAGACTGCCTGGCTTCTCCGCGACGAGCATCAGCTCGAGTCCGCGTGGGAAGCCCTCAACATCGAACAAGCGGCCGGCCATGTCGAAAAACTCAACGCCCAGCTGCAGCACGCTGCCGAACTCGACGAATCCGCCCTGGACACGCTGTCGCTTGTTTGCAGATCCGTCTACCCACTCTTGCACGCCTTCGCTGCAACCAGCGAACGAGTCCTGTCCGCATACACCCATCTGCACCTGCGACTCAACCAGATGGGCCACATGCTCGGCACTTCCTTCGTCATTCTCACCAAGGAAGGATTCTGCTCGCCGCCAGAGAAATCAGAGGACAGCAAGCAAGACTCTGGCGACGTCGAAGCTGGTACTGGACTTGGCGACGGCGAAGGTGGGGAGGATATCAGCAAAGACATTGGCGATGACGAAGACCTGGGCGAGCTCGCGCAGGAGAAGGGCAAGGACAGAGAAGAGGAGATCGAAGACCAACAGGATGCTGTTGACATGGCAGATCAAGAGATGGAGGGCGAGCTTGGCGATGCTGAGACAGGTTCGCAGAACGAAGAAGACGGAGACGATCAGTCAGAAGACGGTGACATGGAAGAGGAAGAGGGCAAGACCGGTGACCTTGACGATGGCGCGGTCGACGAGAAGATGTGGGATGATGGTAAAGAGAAGGATGAAGACAAGAATGAAAAGGAGACAGACAAGGGCGAAGGCACCGCGCAGGATCAGGAGATGTCTGCAGCCAATGAAGGAGAGAACGAAGAGGGCAAGGAGGGTGAAGCTGGCGAGGATGGCGAGATGGAAGAAGAAGACCAAGCCGCCGGCGCTGACGAAGAAGAGGTGTCGAAGAAGGAAACCGAGGCCACCGATCCTCACATGCAGGAGCAGGAGAACCTCGACCTTCCCGAAGACCTCAACATGGATGGCGATGACTTGCCGGACGACATCTCGGACGCCGGTTCGATGGAGCCAGATGACATGCCGCCTGATACAGGCATGGAAGACGAGCCTGCTGGAGATGCAGACAAAGAACAAGATCAGCCAGACGAAGAAGCGCCCCCAGAGTCCGAGAAGGGAGATGATGAGGATGCCATGCAAACCCAGGAAGCAGGTGAAGATGCCGAACCCCAGGACGACCCCGAAGTCAGCGATGACGAAGGTGGAGAGGATGACAACCTGCTGCAGAACAAGGACACCGAGGTCGACGACGTGCCGGAAGAGGGTACCACCGAAGGCGAGCAAGGAGCAGGCAAAGACGAGGACGAACCTCAAGCTCAGGCCGCTGGAGGCGCAAATGCTGACAGCAACGAAACTGAGCCTAACGAAGACGCTCAGGCAAAGCAGGACTCAGGCGCCCAAAGCGGCGCCAACGAGACCGAGGCCGAGCAGCCTTCCGAGAAGTCTGAACAGTCTGCCGCTGCCCAACGCCAATCCAACTACAAGCAGATCGGCGATGTCCTCGAAGAATGGTACAAGCAGCAGCGCGAGATCGAGGCTCCAACAGACTCAGCCGATGCAGAAGCCGCCGACAAGCAGCAGCAGCAGCAGCAGGATCTTGATATGGCCAACGCCACTTTCGAACACTTGCCCGATGCGGAGGCTGAGGCTGACACGCAAGCGCTTGGAACCGCTTCAGCCGATCAGTCTGGCGCTCTGAACGAGGAGACCAGCAAGGCTGTTAACGAAGACAAGGAGATGGAGGATGCGCCGTTCCAAGAACTTCCCGAAGATGCCGAGGAAGAGAGTCAAGACAAGCAAGAGGTCGAGGACCAGGATCCCCAGATGGATCCTAGCGACCAAGTTCCTCCTAACGGCGACGCCAAAGCCTTCGTCGGAGAGCAAAACAACGCGCAAGACATCGAGATGCAAGACGACGCTCTTCCAAATGAAATGGAAGCCGACGAAGACCAAGACGACGACGACGTCGAGGAGATGGACGACCAACTCCTCAACACGCATCTCTCGCGCGAAGACGGCCCGGAAGAGATGAGCATCGAAGAAGCGCGCCAAACCTGGGCCGCACACGAAGCCAGCACGCGCAACCTCTCCATGATCCTGACCGAGCACCTTCGCTTGATCCTGCAGCCCACGCAAGCCACGAAGATGCGCGGCGACTTCCGCACAGGCAAGCGCCTCAACATCAAGCGCATCATCCCCTACATCGCCTCGTCGTATAAGCGCGACAAGATCTGGATGCGCCGCAGCATCCCCAGCAAGCGCAACTACCAGATCATGCTGGCCATCGACGACAGCAAATCCATGGACGAGAGCGACAGCAAATCCCTCGCATTCGAAACCCTCGCGCTAGTCGCCAAGTCCATGGCAATGCTCGAGGTCGGCGAACTGTGCGTCCTCGGCTTCGGCCAAGACGTCAAAGTCGCCCACGACTTCTCCTCGCCCTTCACTTCCGAGGCCGGCGCAGAGGTCTTCAAGAGCTTCTCTTTCGCGCAGACGACCACGAACGTGCACAAACTTCTGCAGGAGTCGATCGAGCTGTTCCGCGCCGCGCGCCTGAAGGCCGTCGGCTCCAGCAGCGAGCTCTGGCAGCTGCAGCTCATCATCTCCGACGGCGTGTGCGAGAACCACCCTTCGATCCGACAGCTGGTGCGCGAGGCGCACGAGGAACGCATCATGATCGTCTTTGTGGTGGTGGACTCCGCGGCCCAGAGGACTGATGGTGCGGGTGGAAGCGGTGGAGCAGGAGGAGGCAATGCGCAGGGCAAAGGGCAGAGTATTGTCGATCTGCAGCGGGCCGAGTTTGTCAAGGACGCCGACGGCAATCCGCAGCTGAACATGATCAAGTACTTGGACACTTTCCCGTTCAGGTACTATTTGATTGTGCGGGATGTGCAGGAGTTGCCTGGCGTGTTGGCCGGTGCGTTGAGGCAGTGGTTTGCTGAGGTTGTGGAGTCGGGTGCGTGAAGTACCTAAGTAGGGGGCGTGGATCTAGTTTAGGAGGGAGTGTGGACGTGTTTGTTTTGACAAGTTATTGGTTTTGGTGATTGGTGTTTGGTCGGTGTTGTGGAAGTTGGAGTTCTGTGCTTGCTATTACTGTGTTTAGATAATAATGTACTCGTGTTGATTTAGAAGAAACGGCTCTCATTTTCACCCACGCTTCCCAATCATTCTTGATGAGAAACGATCAGTCGTACCCACATTGAAAAGATAGAGGAGATGAAGAACATGTGTATAAGGTATTCGAAAGTGTTTTAATGATCGTTCATGTGATGGTTCACGACCCAGAAGTGTTCGTCCCCGATCTTCCCTCAGATTAGCTCTCTTTGAGTTCTCAACGACAACCAGGACCGCAAGCACCCCCCTCTCCGAAAGGAAAAAAGAAACACCGCAAGTCCGGCTGCCTACAACTTTGACTTAAGGTTTTGGTCATCAGCGGGTATGAAACAAGGACGAAACACCTCTCTCTCTCTTCATCAGTCTCTCCCTCCAATTCTTCCCTCCTCTCCTTCCAAATCCCCTCAAACCTCGCCTCACAAACACCCCAACCACGCTTCCATCCAGTTGTAGTCCTCGCGAAGAGCGCCAACAGTCAAGCGGGGAATAAACGGAGCGAGTGCGCTGCTCCGATTGAAAACTATCATTTTGTGTAAATCAGCATCGAGAGGTGCGTCTCCGCAGCTCGCTGTGAGTTTGAAGATGTGGTCATCGTCCTGGGCGCACCCATAGTGCTAACGACGCTTTGTCCCACGCGGCGATGTGGCGCTCGGAAGCTGTGCAGGGAATGATCAGCGTGAAGGGTGTCGCTAAGCGAGGGAGAGATTGACAGGGAAGATTAGGGAGGGGAGGAAGAAGGGAGGGAGAAGACAGAGAAAAAAAAGAGGAGGGCGCCCATCACGCGCAAGCAAGAAGAAGAGCGAGAAGAGCAAGCTAGATGCCGAAAACCCGGATCCTAGGATTTCTGTTCGTGTTCAGCCATGGCCTCTCTGTGCGACTTTTCGCTTGTTTTTGCAAACGTGAGCGGCGAGCGGCAATAATGGCCGGACGGCTACGTGCATGGCAATGCAAAAAAAGGCGCGCCGAGAGGTTGGTCCGGTAGCTTGTGAGGGTTTTCCTTCATGGGTGGGTTTTCTGACTGATGGGTGATGTTAGTGGGGATTTCGGATGATGTAGGTGTGCTAAGCTCACTTACCGTTGCTGCTCTTACTCGCTCATTCTTGCTTGGCGATGTCGTCGAGAGGGAGGATGGGTTGAAGTCAGCGAAGGAGTTGATATCAGGCAGGCGCGCGCTAGTGTGCGGGAACGCGCGTGGCGCTCGGACCGGGAGCGTATTCACGGGATCGATTGATCGTTGTACGACTCGATCACCAGATCAGATCAGTCCCAAACGACCGTGTAATACACGTGTATTAACTTAGGAAGGTGATTTACAGAAATCAGGACTCAATCGTCCTCGTGCGGTGTTCATGTGAGAAACTCCACGGGGCAGCACCATACGGACATTGACAGTACAAGGAACGGTGCAATACGTATCGCGAATGAGACGATTTCCACAACGATGAACAAGAGATCTGATTCGACACAAGAGAAATGAAAACAAAAGCGCTCAAGTGATGATGGATCTCGTTCCAATGCAATCGCGAGACCAACCCGCTTTTACCATGAACGTAACGCTCTACTTCAATCCCATTCGCTCCCTCTTCAAAATCTATCTCTCCGCTTGCTGCGGTAGACAGTGAAACCAACATAAGCACCCGTGAGCGTCAGACCAAAGATGATGAACTTCATGAAAGTCCAGAACCAGCTACCTCCACTGCTGGCATCCTTGGGCGGCGACGCGCCCTTGTACTTGTTGCGGTTGTAGTCCTTCTTGGCAGTAGATCCAGTACCGGTCTGGCCCGAAGGCGAGTACAGGTTCTTGGTGTCGATGCTGATGATGTCGTGGCTGTCGCTCAACTCTCCCGTCTCGGCGCTGAAGCCAAGGTAGCTGACGGACGGCAGCTTGATGTCCGGGATCTGGAAGCAGCGCGTCCACTCGTCCTCGTTCTTGTACATCAGGTCCATGGTGAGCTCTTTGTCCTGGAAGTAAGTAATCTTGGCGCGGGTCGGGAAGTCGGCGTTGCGCATGCCGCGCGCAGAGCAGCCGGCGAGCTCGTTGGCCTTGCCGTCGTTGCCCTGGTCGTACTTTGTCTTGCCGTCGCCGACCATGGCCATGACGTACGGGAAGACGACGCCGGGCCGGTTGTTCTTGTAGGTGTCGAAGAAGACGCCGAGGCCCTCGAACTCGTCTTTCATGCCGAACACGGGGCCTTCTTCGGCGCGGGACTTTGTCACCCAGACGGCCATGCCGTCGCCGAACAGCGTGCCCGAGCCATGGATCTTGAACTCGAATTCGACTTCCCAGTTTGTTGCTGTGAGCGGCACGCGCGAGAAGAGCCAGCCGGCTTCGGAGGGGTGAGGGCCGGTCAGGCGGATGTATTGGTCTGCGCGAATGACGGTGCTGCCGCCAAAGTCGAACCAGCGGGATTGGAGGTCGGAGTCGAGGTAGGGCTGTGTTGGTGGTGCTGGTCAGCTTGGCCGTCAGATTGATCTCCGTGTAATCCTTCCTACCTGTGACAAGCTGTGAGTGCGCAAAGGAATCGATTTGACATCCGATGGAGTATCTTGGGCAAGCACGCAGGCGACCAAAGCTGCCAGCAGCAAGGAAAGACCCCGCTGCAAGGAAAGAAGCGCCATTGGTATGGGAAGGGAATGGCTGAAGGGAATGTGTTGTAGTCCACACACAAGAGTCTACGCCCGCGCCCGAGATATGCAGTGTAGGCGCAAGAGTCGATTGTCGTATGGGCGGCGGGCCTGTGGATGTTCTTGGACGATCTCTCTTGGGTGCCAGGTGGGAAAGCGAGGTGGCTTTACGAGAGCTCGGGGGAACATTCACAACGTCAAGCGTGGCGTATTTGAGCCACCGCAAAGTGGCGTCCAGGGCTAAAAATATCAATGCGTACCATTCACTTACTTTCCGCTACACCTGCCCATTGGCATCACTTCAAATCTGCCTCTCGAGGCAATACATCACAATGTCATCGTGGCTCCCAGAGTCGCATAGACTACAGCTAGCCCTCACGGCGCTGGCGTCTGGGTGTATAGCAGCGACTGCTGTGATCGGCCTTCAGAACGCGAAACGATGGTATACCATTCATGACTTGAAGGGATCCATTCCAGACCTCAGTTCCAAGCATGATGTCGAAAAAGTGAGTGATTATAGGTACTGCCTGATAACGCAACCTTATCCTAACAACCCTTTCAGATCAACGACTTCGGCGGCGCCTCCCAATGCGCAACGCCGCAATCCAAAGAAGACGAACGCGGCATCGCCCTCGCCCGCCGCGCCCGCCTGGGCGACTACGACGAAGCCCTGATCCTCGAGCAACTCGCCCGTAACCGCGTCTTCCTCACCGACGAAGGCCTCTCCAAGCTGCGCAACGCCTTTGTAATCGTCGTCGGCTGCGGCGGCGTCGGCTCCCACGCAGCAGCCGCCCTGGCGCGCTCCGGCTGTGGCAAAATCCGCCTCATCGACTTCGACCAAGTGACCCTCAGCTCCCTGAACCGGCACGCAGTCGCCACGCTCGCAGACGTCGGCACGCCCAAAGTCACCTGCCTGCAGCGCCGCCTGGAGCAGATCGTGCCCTGGACGGCCTTTGACGCCCGCAACCAGCTGTACAACGAGAGCACTTCGACCTCCCAACTCGAGCCCTGGAACGGACCCGGCGGCCAGCCCCCCTCCTTCGTCATCGACGCAATCGACAACATCGAGTCCAAGGTCGCCCTGCTAGCCTACTGCCACGCCAACTCCCTCCCCGTCATCTCCTCCATGGGCGCCGGCTGCAAATCCGACCCCACCCGCGTCTTCATCGGCGACATCTCCGCCTCGACCGACGACCCTTTGTCGCGCTCCACGCGCCGCCGCCTCCGCCTTAAAGGCGTCAAATCCGGCATCCCAGTCGTCTTCTCCGCCGAAAAAACCGCCCCGGGCAAAGCCACCCTCCTCCCCCTCCCCGAAGACCAATACGCCCGCGGCAGCGTCAACGAACTCGGCGTCCTGCCCGACTTCCGCGTGCGCATCCTGCCAGTGCTGGGCACCATGCCCGCCGTCTTCGGCCTGTGCGTGGCCAACCACGTCATGCTGTCCCTGACCTCGTACCCGGGCCACGGCGAGTACATCGCGAGCAAAGGGCGCGAGAAAATGTACGAGGGCATCCTGGCGCAGCTGCAAGGGCTGGAAGAACGCTTGGCGCGATCCATCTTCAAAGAAACTGAATCCGACTCTGAATCAACTTTCGACGCAACCGGCCTGCGCATCCCAATCACGTCCGACGACGTCGGCTACCTGATCGACGAAGTCTACCGCGGCCGCAGCGTGATCTCAGGCCTGGCATCGCGGCTCGCGCTCGTGCGCTGGCGGCGGCCCGAGGGGCAGTGGGTAGACGCGCAGAGCGTGCCGGGGCAGAAATCCGTGAGATTGGATTTGGGCGAGCTGGTTTGCGTGACGCGCGATGAGATGCTGAGGCACGAGAAGCTTGTGCTCAAGGGGGACGCGAGGCCCGAGGAGGTGTATGGGGAGGAGGTGGTGGGGCTTGTTGAGAGGCGGAGGGAGGAGGAGAGGGGGTTTAGGGTGCAGAGGGGGTAGGTAGGGGTGGGAGGGTAGAAAGGGATGTGTAGGGTGTGGGGGTTTGTTTTTTGTGTATAGTGGAGGTTCGGGTTGATTGGAAAAATGGTGGGTTTTAACCGGTTTTTACTTGTAGAGTATTATTGTTCGGGTGATTGGAGAGGGAGGAGTGAGGTAGTAACAATTGGTGTACGATTATCATAGAGAAAAGTTGCCCCTTGCGGATACCTAATCACATCTTCATCCTCGTCAAAGTCACGCGCAATCTTCTCGGTGCATATCCCTCGTTTGAGCGCACTTGGGGGATGGAAATCTCAAAAAATAGTTGTTCCATGATATGTATATAAAAAAAATCTTTTTCTTTCCATTCCGGACGAGAACAAAACAGAACAGGAGTTGGGTACTGTTTCAAACAAGAGAGAGGCAAGACAGAGAGAAAGAGGAGCACCGATATTCTGTACACAGCAGCGGAAACTCGGGATCTTGGGAGTCTTTTGGCGGGTCGAGCGTGACAAGAAACAGCTGTTAAGTAGGAGGCAAGCTGCCGAGGAGGAGGCGAAGACATGTAGATGGATAGATAAGAGGAGGTAAAAGAAAAAGTCTGCAAGGACACAAAATAGCAACACAAAGGAAGAAGAGGAAGGAGGAGAAATAAAAAGAGTAAAATAAAAAAAAAGGGGGTTTCTAGAGTAAACAAAAGGAGGCTCGCTGGGTGATCCGAAGGGTATCCGATGAAGAAGAAAAAAGGACAAAGATGATGGTTTTCTCGAGACCGCGCCGCGCGAGAGCGGTTTCTGTGCGGTGTTTCCTTCTGGCTCGATCGCTGGCTGGCTGGCTGGCGAAGCAATAATGGGCGATTATAAGATTACGCGATTGAATGTCCCGAATTTTTCCGATGCGTTTTTTGGTCTGGCTCTCTTCGTCTCCCTCTTTCCCGTTTTGCGTTTTCTTCTTCTTATTCTTGACAGTTCGTCCACACGGTTGTTATGATCGATGCTTACAGCTCGCGGCGAAATCCTACAAGGCCACGTCCAGCACCAGGCTTACGTCTCGGACCTGTGAGGTGGCCAAATCTTCGAGAACGGGGATGAGGTCCAGCAGCTCGTTGTCGTGAGCATCTGAGAACCAGGACGAAATGGGAACTGCGTGTTGTGGGTGGAAGATGTAAGATGTAGGCGAGTTGTCGATGATGATCGTCTCACCCAGTGGGCGACCAACTTGGCTCAAATCCTTGACGTAGTTGCCCTGGTGGTTGTAGCACGACTCGCGGAACAGACGGTGGTGGACCGAGTTGGAGATGTCGAGTTGATCCAGTAGGGGATCGCCGTACTTGGATACGGAAGCAGTGAAGACGACAACTTCGTAGATCTCGCCGACGCGTTTCAGGAAAGCATCAACGCCCGGGCGCTTGATTACGTAGACGTTGTGGTATTGTCCCTCGATTTCGACGGGGATTGTGAAGTCGGCTTGGTGGAGGATCTGATGATAAGAATGTTAGCATGGGTGCATAGAACAGGACCGGCGCAGCGACTCACCTTGAAGCTACTGTGGACGAGCGTCTCATCCAAGTCAAGGACCAAGCATTTCTTTCCGCTAAATTGAGGCGTAATGGGGGGCAAAAGCCACTTCTGGACTTGCTCGGGTGTGGACACCGCGCTGGGCTCGTTACTGGATTGGTGTGCTGCAATTCCTGCACCTGCAGCCAAGACTCCTGCTCCAGCACCTGCTCCAGCGATAACGCCAGCGTCAGAGTGCTGGTTCTGCATTTGCCGCTCAGCCAAAGGAGGCGGCGGTGGGAGATCTATCCGACTTGATGATGCGCTAGACGAACGTTCACGAGTGTGGGACTCGACTTCGGGACTTTGGCGTACGTCAGAAGTAGCTAGCGGAAGCGAGGGTCCAGCGTCGGTCATCTCAATATCGGTATCACGGGCAGCTTGTTCGGGAGTTCGATCTTGGATGATATTCTCGCCAGCGACGTCCTCGGATTGCGCAGCGGTAGGTGTTGGTGCAATAACGCTGACAACAGGGTTGGCGGTGGGGTTGCTCGGAGAGTCGTGAGCCAAGTTTCTTTGTGTTGTATCGATGTGGGCGGGACCGGTTGTGGGAGTTTCGGGTTGCAAATCAGTCCGCTCGGCCTGGAGAGGACTTGTCTCTGCATTTGGCTTGACAGTTGCGACGCCAGGCGGGATACTAGGCACGGGGTTGTCCGGCTGTACGACAACAGGAGGAGGCTTCTCGGATTCCGTGAGTGGGGACGGAAGAATCGGTGCAGCAGCGGAAGGTTCTTTGTGGTTGGATTGTTGTCCGATCTTCTCATCAATGACTTCCTTTGAGCCGTCGGCGCTAGTGTTTGTTGCGCTGGCGTTGGGTGGTATTTGCTGCTGCTGCGACTTCACCTTGGCCGGCTGGGAAGCTGTTGCTGGCGTCTTCGGAGGCTGGGTGGATTCTCTCGAACCAAGCTCCTGGTTTTCGTCGGAGCCACCACAGCAGCTCAGGAATGAAAGAAACCCGCCTCGCTTTTTAGGCCTGGGCTCAGAGCCAGCTTGCGCTCGTCCAGCAGAGCCCGGCCTGGCCTTCTCGCCGTCGCCCGTCACTTGGCGGTTTGAACGCTTGCTGCCAGTGCTCGCATCTCTTCGTCGGCCAGTGAGGCTTCTCTTCGAGCTCGTCTCGACGTTGTCAGATGTGCCGTTCGCGGTTGCGCCGCTGAGACCGGTGGCAGAACCGTCCTGTCCGGGCACTCCAAGCGACGGATGCCCTGCAGAAGTGGCAGTCGACGGGTCGGACAATGTGTTCGCGGTTGGGGCTTGCGACTGGGTAGGGAGTGCTGTGGGACGGTTGGGTTAGTAATGGTTCGTACGCGCGTGTGGTAGTAGTGTCGCGGACAGCTCCGAAAGCTGGGTCGAGCACTTGACAGTTGACGTTTCGGGCTTGCATACCTGTTTCATGACCTCCAAAGGTTGGAGGTTGGACCTGTGAACTCATCTCGAGGTTGCTAATCTATTGCTCGCACGGTGAAGGATCGGTAAGTAGGTAGCTAAGACGCGCGCGCAAGGCTGGGCGGCGGCAGCAGCAGCAGCGAGCGATGGAGGGCGGGCAAGGATGCGGAGACGGTGCAGCGACAGCGACAGACAGACAGACGGGGTTGGCAGCGAATGCAGTGTTCGGCGGCGGCGCAACAGGTCGCGCAGCGGGAGGCGTGTGGTGGTGTTCGGGTGAGGCGGAGTGGTGCGATGGTGTGTGTGTGTTGTGTAGACGGCGTGTTGCAGAGTCGAAGTGCAGTGCAGTGCAGTTCTGTGCTGTGGATGGGAGCTCTTGACGTTGGTCCGGGGCGGTCGCGTTCTCGCAGGCCCGGCCACTAGACTTGAACTTCCCTTTCCAACTTCCAAGCGCGCGACGGGGCTGGCTGCACTGGATCTAGCACTGGAGCTGCCCAGGAAACGCACCGGCCGCAGAAAAGGCCTGTGAAGGACTGCTGCACGTGACTGGGGTCTGGTGGATGTTATGCAAGTATGACTGGAGGAACGATAGGATGTCGCAGACAGACGCAGTAAAGTGCAGAGTGCAGCTCGCAGCACGCAGCAGCAAGTCAGTACAGAAATGTACAGTAAGTACAAGCGATCCTGAACTTGATCGAGGCGAGGCGAGACTAGAGAGGGAGAAGATGAAGAGAGAGACTCAAGAGAGAGACTACTGGAGCGCTAAGATGAGGGTGGCTTGCGAACCACTGCCCATGCGCCCAATCACCAAGCACCCACCCAGAACCACTCTGGCCGTGCCACCTCTGCCCGCCCGCCTTGTCGCCTGTCAATCCTCCTCCTCCTCCCGGCCTCCCTTCAACCTGGCAGGCTTGGTTGGCAGGTCTCAGAGCGAAGAGAGGGAGACTGGAACATGTGGAACATCTCGAACAGATTACCTCACTTCGCCACGTGATCTACCTGTTGAGATGTTTCTCTTCCTATTGCCATCTCGCTCGTCTGCCGTCGTGATACATGCATCTCCTGCTACTACTACTACTCCACTACCGCATGCACCTGCACATCATCACAACCTCGCCCCGAAAAGGTCCAACCCGCCCGGCCGCCCCACGCGAGCTGCTACAAAGTGACCTCCTAACCGTGTACAGTAGTACCTTGACATGGACCGATGGCTCCATTCGCAGCGACGTGGGCGGCAAGCGATTCTGTCCAAAAGAGAACCAGCCTCTCTCGGTCCTCAGTCGTACCAACTACCAAGCCCTTCATGCCATACCATACCTCTCTCTCAAGCGGCTGCAGCCACCCGGCCGACTACAGTGCTCCATCATCCAGCTCGCGGCAAACGAACACCTCTCATAATTAACTCTCAAATTTCGCATGTGCAGGTGGATGCCGCATCCGCATGATGCATGGTGCATGTGTGCATGGCCCTCTACTCACTTTACCCGTGACACCAATAGAAGGATATCGGTTCCTCATCCCCTTTCGGACCTGTTGCCCTTTTCTTGCAACTTTTTACCCTGCGCTCTTCCCACTGTTGTTCTTGCGGCTCTGCTTTCTCCTGCTCGTGTGTCTGCTCTGCCCTGTCGAAGTTCATCCTCAGGCGTAGCACAAGAACAGGGATGATGCCTCTTCGGCCGGCCGTTGTGGACGAGAAAGTGGGCTGCTCCCGAGCCCGCCGCCTGAGGGCGCGCCGCAGATCAGCATCTCTTCAGCGAGTTCCAGACCACGTCAGACCTGACTAAAGGCAACAAACCTTTCAACTCCACCTGTTGAGCCGCGGAACAGCAACAAGTCAAAGACGTAGGTAAAGCCATGTCGTGTCAACAAATCGTTGTCGTGAGCTTTCCACACCTCGAGTACCATGTTAGTCGAGACTGCAAAAGACTCCGATTGTTTCCGTGCCGCACGATCTTAGCAACGTGAAGATTTCCTGTGTAGAATGATCCCATACACCTAAGTTCATGCTACGCGTTACCTGTATTTCTAAACAGTAGGACCTACGACCGCATCACCAACTTTCATGCGTCAATTCGGTCCTTGCGTCGGCGAGACACTAGATGTCATCCGAGTATTATCCTACTAGCACAGGCGAGAGTATCAGCGTCTTTTCGCACATCACAAGAAAGCTGATCCCAATGAGACGATCAAGGTAACATTATCCAACAAACTCTGGCATTTGCGGAGGCAGTACGAATGTGTCTCATGACAATGTAGGATATATCCATACAGTTGCACCAAAGATCCGACAGAACGGAGCTGCAATTCTACCACGCCTCGTAAACTACTACGCGGTCAATACCTACATACCTACACGCCCTCGCCCAATCTGTCATTAGCATCCCATGTCAAAGCATACCTTACATGCCATTCGACACACCATACGTGCTACATGTGAAAGCCTACATCAACATCATCTTCGGGTTTCACGAGCAGGACCAAACAATATGAATGACCGTGTTTGCAAAACGATCTGTGTCAATTGATCTTTTTTTTTTCAAACTAACCTCAATTATTCACTTGCAATGCGCTCACTGAGTGAAAGCCTTCACCAACCCGCACACTTCTCCGCCCCACAAAACAGCTAGCTAGGCTATGCAAAAATGCGCTGCTCAACTCTCCAATCCACGTCCTTTCATCGAACCCGTGTGAGATCTATAACGTCGCTCTCTCGCCCCACCGAAAGCAACCACCTCACAAAACGAAACCATCCAACAAGAAACCCCACCACTTTGTAGCACAACTTTCCCCCGTCAGCGGGAAACAGTCTCCGAACGAGAAATTCACATCGCCGCCCCACCCCGCCCCTCCGAAACGACACACCTCGCCCCGCACCGGCGATGCCCACACGCCAGCTTCGAGCACACGGCCTGCTCGACGATCGTGCCCGCCGCGCAGCGGCAGCAGGTCCAGCGCTTGCACCAGGTCCAGGGCAGGGCGGGGCGGGAAGTCGCGCTGAGGGGGGAGGCCCATAGCAGGCCTGGGAGGACTTGGTCGTGGAAGGCGAAGGCTGGTGGGATGACGCGGGTTGTTGGGAGGGGTTC